>Ga0160429_1000546_pt1 | contig 31324 bp, 26 predicted proteins | sample SolpanmetagenomR_FD_108199 | JGI IMG/M metagenome (GOLD analysis project Ga0160429, IMG submission 108199) | Solar panel surface microbial communities from Lawrence Berkeley National Laboratory, California, USA - R | ecosystem: Engineered > Built environment > Solar panel > Unclassified ... | reverse complement strand
GTGCTGTGGCTCAACATCAGCCAGCGGCGCTCCGAGCTGGGCGTGCGCCGGGCGCTGGGCGCTTCGGGTGCGGCCATCAGCTGGCAGGTAGTGGGCGAAATCTTGGTGCTCACCACATTTGGGCTGGGGCTAGGGCTGCTGGTAGCAGCGCAGTTTCCGCTGCTGGGCGTGTTCAATGTCAAAACGAGCGTGTACCTCACGGCGATGGCCCTGGCTTCGGCTGGCCTCTACGTGCTGGCCACGGGCTGCGCGCTGTACCCGAGCCGGCTGGCCGCTGGCATTCAGCCAGCAGTGGCCCTGCGCGAAGAATAAAGAGGGGCCCGCGCCGGGGCGGTGGCGTAAGGTTCGGGCGGTTTGGGATAATCTTTTTCAACCAAATGAAGCAACGGCTGGCATCTTTGCTTCATCTGAGGGGGGTAGGGCCGCCACTGGTACTGCGTATTTTTTCCTAGCCCTGTAACGAACGCCCAACCACCCCGGTACCCCATCCAAACGCTCACTCACCTACTGCTGCTCCTTATGAAAAACGTCCTGCTTTCCGCCCTTCTGTTGCTGCTGACCCTGGGGTCGGCATTGGCCCAAACGCGGGCCGTACCGGCGTTTCGCGCCATTAAGCTGAGCGGTGGCATCGAGCTGACCCTCATAGCGGGCGCCACCCAGCGGGTGGAGGTGAGCACCGAGCCGGCCGAGCTGGCCCAGTACCTGACTACCACCGTGGAAAACGCCACGTTGGTGCTGCGCTTCGACCACCCGCGCGGCAATGTGCAGGGGCAGCACCTGCGCGTGGCCGTCACCGCCGACCAGCTCACGGCCCTCACGGCGAGCGGTGGGGCAGCCGTCACGGCCCGCGGCGCGTTTGCTGCGCCTACGTTCGTGCTCGACGCCTCGTCGGGGTCGGCCGTGCGCGCCGACCTGACTACCAGTGACCTGACGGTGCGCCAGCACGGTGGCAGCGTCGTGACCCTCAACGGCCAAGCGGCCAAGCTGCTGCTAGAGGTGAATGGTGGCTCCATCTTCAGCGGCAGCGACCTGGCAACTGCCACCTGCCAAGCCCAGGCCAACGGTGGTAGTATTGTGCGCCTTAACACGAAAGATAGCCTAACGGCCACCGCCAACGGCGGCTCTACCATTAAGTATCACGGCTCGCCGCAGGTGACGAAGCAGGCCAATGGCGGAAGCACCATTAAAGGCAGCTAGCATTCCGGTAACCGCACCTTTTATTTCACTTCATTTCTACCCATTCTACATGAAAAACTTACTGCTGCCCACCCTGCTTTCGTTTGCTGCCCTGGCACCTGCATTGGCCCAAAGCGCCCAAACGCGCACCGTGCCTACCTTCCACGCCATCAACGTAGGCACGGGCATCGCGCTCGAGCTCACGGCCGGCCACAGCCAAAAAGTGGAAGTGAGCGCCGCTACCGACGCCTACCGCGACCACATCGAAACGACCGTGCAAGACGGCGTGCTGACGCTGCGCTACAAAAACCAGGACGAGCGCTTCCGCAACGACCGCACCAATAAGCGCCTGCACGTGGCCGTGACGGCCGACGACCTCACCGCCCTCACGGCCCACAGCGGCTCGGAGGTGCGCACCAGCGGCGACTTCGACGCGGCCGAGTTTAAGCTCGACATCTCATCGGGGGCTGCCGTTAAAACCGACCTCGATACCCGCAGCCTCATTGTGCGCCAGAGCAGCGGTAGCACTGCCGATGTGCGCGGCCGCGCCGCCAGCCTCGACATCCAGAGCAGCAGCGGGGCGTCGTTTGATGCCAAAGACCTGCTCACCGACCACTGCCGCGCCCAGGCCAGCAGCGGCAGCTCCATCTCAGTAGCCGTGAAGGACGACTTGGTGGCCCAGGCCAGCAGCGGCGGCAGCATCAGCTACAAGGGCTCGCCGCAGCTCACAAAGCGCACCAGCAGCGGCGGCGGCGTAAGCGGCGGGCAGTAAGGCTGGTCTGAACTACGGATTCGGGCGGCTTTTTCGGATTAGCCAGCTTTTGTGGACGGCCCGTGCAGGGTAGGCTTTAGCGCTCAGCCTGACCGTTTTTACCGCCTGACGTGACGCAGAAGCAGTAGCGCGATTTTTGTAAATCGCGTCCCCACGCCGTAAGGGTGGCTCTAACGGCGCGGGGACGCGATTTACAAAAATCGCGCTACTGCCTACTATCAGGTAATCACTCAAACAGCTTCTAAAGCTTACCCTGGGCAGGCGCGGCGCGCCAGCCACACAATCCGATTACTTCGAAAAATCCGCCTGAATCTGTGGTCCTGATTATTGATGACGATGTAGCCATTCGCACTTCTTTGCGGCTGTTGCTCAAACAGGCCGGCTACGCTACCACGGCCGTAGCCGGCCCGGCCGAGGCCATGGCCGCCGTGCGGGCAGCGGTGCCTGCGCTGGTACTGCTCGACATGAATTTTTCGGCCGATACCAGCGGCGCCGACGGGCTGGCGCTGCTGGCCGAGCTGCGGGCGCTGGTGCCGCAGCTACCGGTGGTGCTGCTCACAGGCTGGGGCAGCATTGCGCTGGCGGTGGCCGGCATGAAGGCCGGTGCCGCCGAGTTTGTTACCAAGCCCTGGCAAAACGAGGCGCTGCTCCAGACCATTGCCACCACGCTGGCACTGGCCGCACCGGCCGGCCCTACCCCCCCGCCCGGACGCCAAGCCCTCGACCGGCAGTTTAATTTTAGCAACATCATCGGCGACGACCCGCGCCTGCTGGCCGTGCTGCGCCAGGTGGGCCAGGTAGCCGCCACCGATGCCGCCGTGCTGATAGAGGGCGACAGCGGCACCGGTAAGGAGCTCATTGCCGAGGCGCTGCACCACAACAGCCACCGGCGCGGCGGGCCGTTTGTGAAGGTGAACCTGGGCGGCATTTCGTCGAGCTTGTTTGAGAGCGAGCTGTTTGGGCACCGGCGTGGGGCCTTCACCGACGCCCGCGCCGACCGCGTGGGCCGCTTTGAGCTGGCCAATGGCGGCACCATTTTCCTGGATGAAATCGGCGAGCTGGAACTGGCCAGCCAGGTAAAGCTGCTGCGCGTGCTGCAAGACCGCACCTACGAGGTGCTCGGCGACTCGCGCCCGCGCCGCCTGGACTTGCGCGTGGTGGCCGCCACCAATAAAAACCTGGCCGAGCTGGTAGCGCAGGGCCGCTTCCGCGAAGACCTCTTTTACCGCCTCAACCTGATTACGTTGCGCCTGCCCGCCCTGCGCGAGCGCGCCCCGGATATTGCCCCGCTGGCCCGGCACTTTGTGCGGCAGCTGCAAGCCACCTACCAGCGCCCCAGCCTGCGCTTAAGCCCGGCCGCCGCGCACTGGCTGCAAGCGCAACCGCTGCCCGGCAACATCCGCGAGCTGAAGAACTTGGTAGAGCGCGCTGCCCTTACCGCCCCCCACGACGAGCTGACACCCGACGACTTCCAGGCGCCGGCCACCGGCCCTACCCCCCGGCGCCCGGCGAATTGCCGGCCCCCGGCACCATGACCCTGGAGGCGCTGGAGGAGCAGATGATTCGCCAGAGCGTAGCGCATTACCAGGGCAACCTCAGCCGCGTGGCCCGCGCCTTGGGCCTAAGCCGGGGCGCGCTTTACCGGCGGCTGGATAAGTTTGGGATTCCATACAGTAGTAATGAATAATGGGCAGGGAGCAGTAGGTCATGCTTCAGCAAGCTCAGCATGACTTACTGCTCCCGGTTTACCTCTCCTTACTTCTCATGCCTCTTCGCCTTCGGCTCCTGCTTTTCCTGTTGCCGCTGTATGCCGTGCTGGTAGCGCTGGCGGCGCAGGTGCGCCTGAGCAGTCCGGGGCTATTTGTGGCCTGCGAGGTGACTATTGTAGTGAGCGCGGTGCTTACGTGGCAGTTGTACCGAGGGCTGGTGCAGCCGGTGCGGCTCATTGAGGCGGGCACGGCAGCGCTGGCGGCCCAGGATTTCAACCTCAAATTCACGCCCGTGGGTCAGCCCGAGCTCGACCGGCTCATCGGGGTGTACAACCAAATGCTCGACGCGCTGCGCCAGGAGCGAATTGGCCAGCACGAGCAGAGCGTGCTGCTGGAGCGCCTCATTGGGGCGTCGCCGGCGGGCGTGCTGCTACTCGACTTCGACGGCCACATCACCAGCGCCAACGCGGCGGCGGGGCGAGCGCTAGGCCAGCCGGCTTCGGAGCTGGCCGGGCAGCCGGTGGCCGCCCTACCCCCCCCTTGGGGCCCGGCGCTGGCCGAATTGGCTGCCGGCCACCCCTGCACCCTGCGCCTGCCCACCGGCCACACCTACCGGGCAGCAGCAGCGCACTTCCTAGACCGCGGCTTTCAGCGGCGCTTTGTGGTGCTGGAGGAGCTAACCCAAGAGATTCTGGCCCAGGAAAAGCAGGCTTACGAGCAGCTCATCCGGCTGATGGCGCACGAGGTCAACAACTCCATTGGAGCCGTGAGCTCGCTGCTGGGCAGCCTGCGCCACTATGCGCCGCAAGTGGACCCAGCCGACCGGCCCGACTTTGAGCAGGCCCTGGCCGTGAGTATTGCCCGCAACACCCAACTAGCCGACTTTGTGGCCAGCTACGCCCGGCTGGTGCGCCTGCCGCCGCCTGCCCCGCACTCCCTCGACCTGCACCAGTTGCTGCACGACCTGGGCCACCTGCTGGCGGCCCAAAGTGCTGCCCAGGGCGTGCGCTGGCACTGGGAGCTGGCCACGGAGGGGCCACTGCTCATCGTGGCCGACTCGCAGCAACTTACCCAGGCGCTGCTCAACGTGGCCAAGAATGCACTCGAAGCCATCGAGCCGGGCGGCGGCCACGTGTGGGTGCGCACCACCGCCGTGCCTCCTACCCTCACTATCGAGAATGATGGCGCGCCGCTCACGCCGGCCGTGAGCCAGCGGCTGTTCACACCGTTTTTCAGCACCAAGCGCGACGGCCAGGGGCTAGGCCTGCTGCTAGTGCGCGACATCTTGCGGGCCCATGGCTTCGCCTTCCGGCTAGCCACGGAGGGCAGCGGGCGCACGGCCTTCACGTGCCAGCTGGTGCCGGAGGGCGGCTAGTGAGTGGCTAGCGTGCGCCAACAGTTCAAGGAATGTCGGGCTCCTTTTAGCCCGCTCTGCCCAAACCTTAGCAACAAGTTGATTCGAGTGGCAGCGCTGTCTTTTTACTACCCATTTTTGCGGCAGCGGCCGACTTGTGGGCGCTGAGGTCGACTTTTGCCCCATGAAGCACGAAGAGCCTACCCCCCCGCCGGCCGGCAAAGACCAGCTGCACCCCCGCAGCCGGCACCGCGGCCGCTACGATTTCGCCCAGCTCGTGCCCGCCAGCCCCGCGCTGGCCGCGTTCGTGCGGGTCAATCAGTTTGGGGATGCCTCACTCGACTTTGCCGACCCGGCCGCCGTGAAGGCGCTGAACCAAGCCCTGCTGAAGCACTTTTATGGCATCGCGCACTGGGATATTCCGGCGGGCTACCTGTGCCCACCTATTCCTGGCCGGGCCGACTACGTGCACTACCTAGCCGATTTGCTGGCTACTAGCAATGGCGGCGTGGTGCCGAGCGGCCGAGCCGTGCGGGTGCTCGACATTGGCGTGGGCGCCAATTGTATTTACCCCATCATCGGGCACCGCGAGTACGGCTGGCGCTTTGTGGGCGCTGACACCGACGCCGTAGCCCTGCGCGCCGCCCGCCACATCGTGGCCGCCAACCCTGGCCTGGCTGGCACCATCGACTGCCGCTTGCAGCCCGACCCCGCGCACGTGCTGGAGGGCATCATCAACCCCGGCGAGGTATTCGACGCTACCATTTGCAACCCGCCCTTCCACGCCTCGGCGGCCGAGGCGGCGGCTAGCACCCAGCGCAAAACTACCAACCTGGGCCACGCCCGGCGTTCTACCCCGGTGCGCAATTTTGGCGGCCACGGCAGCGAGCTGTGGTGCCCCGGCGGCGAAGAAGGCTTTGTGCGCCGGTTGGTGGCCGAAAGCCGGCAGCTGGCCCGCAGCTGTTACTGGTTTACCACCCTCATCTCCCAAAAGTTGACGCTACGCAGCATCTACTACTTTCTGGAGCAGGCGGGTGCCGTGCAGGTGCGCACCATCGAGATGTCGCAGGGCCAGAAGAAAAGCCGCTTCGTAGCCTGGACGTTTCTCAGCGAAGAGGAGCAGGCTGCCTGGCGTGCCCAGCGCTGGGCCGCGGCTGGCAGCTAGGCTACTTGGTTTGCCAGAGGCGCCACCAGGGTAGGTAGGGCTGGTCGTGGTGCTCGTAGTGGTAGCCGAAGAAATAGCAGCTCACGAAGGCCCACACGTGGTGCCGTAGTTGGCTGCGCGACTTGTGCTGGTTGCCTTCTTCGTGCTCGCCGCGGTGCGGCAGGTAGGTGCCGAAAAAGAACAACTGCAATGTGGCCAACACCGCCGGCACCATCCAAAAGGCAATGACGTTGGCTTGTGGAAACCAGATTTTGAGCACGTTGTAGGTAGCGGCCATCAGCAGTATCTGCCACCAGGTCACGTAGTTCCAGCCGAAGCGCAGTAGCCAGGGCAGAAAGCCCGGGTGGTCGGTGGGGTGAAAATCGGGGTCGGCCTCGGTGCCCACGTGGCGGTGGTGGTCATGGTGCTTGGGCAGCTGGTTGGGAAACCAGTTGTAGGCAAACAGCAGCGCGCACACCGTACCCAAGGTATTATTAAGGCGCTTGTTGGGGCTCACCACGCCGTGCATAGCATCGTGCGCCGTGATGTAGAGCCCTGTGTACAAATGCGTTTGGAGCAGCGCCAGCAAGTAAGGCGCTGGCGAGTGCCAGTCGGGCCGGTAGCCAGACAGCAAAAACGCCAGCAGCCCGCCCCAGCTCAGCAAAATGAGCGCCGCGGCCACTATCCCCTTACCGGCAAGCGGCGCGGGCGCCACGCGGCGCGCGACAGGCGAAGTGAGCGCAGGCTCAATTGTCGAGAATGATTGCACAGGCAAAATAGTAGTCAAGCCAATAACACGTTACAAGCTAAAATGTCGGCTAAAAAATTCGCCGGCCGCAAATAAACTGCGGCCGGCAAGTCAAGTAGCACCCAAACTTAGTTGGGCTCAACAGTGGGGGTAGGGCTAGCCAAACCGCTATGCTATGCATCGCCACCAGCTGCCGCGCAGTAGCTTACCAGAACCGAAATCACGAATTTTCTTTGGCATAGGGCAGTTATTCTGCCACCGACTTACCAGGCGCTGCGACGCCCTACCCCCTCGCCGTCAAGCAAGAAAGCAGCACTGAGGAGCTGCTTGGTTTGGCTGTAAGTCCTTAGTTTGGCAGTGATTAAAACTGCTCCAGCGCGTCGCGCACCTGCTCCATTAGCCACATAGGCGTGCTGGTGGCGCCGCAGATGCCAACCGACTGGCCGGGCGCAAACCACTCGGCGCACAGCTGCTCGGTTTTAGACACGAAGTGCGTGCGCGCGTTGGTGTCTTTGCACACCTGGTAGAGCACTTTGCCATTCGAGCTTTTGGTCCCCGAAACAAAAACTACTTGGTCGAACTGCGTTGCGAAGCGCCGCAACGCTTCGTCGCGGTTGCTCACCTGCCGACAGATGGTGTCGTTGGCATTTACCTTGTAGCCACGGTCAATCAGCTCATTCTTAATGCGATAGAATGAATCCGTGCTTTTGGTAGTCTGGCTGTAGAGCGTAATATCGGCGGGCAGTTCATGGCGCAGCAGCTCGTCCAGGCTTTCAAATACAACTGCTTCACCGCTGGTTTGGCCCAGCAGGCCCAGCACCTCGGCGTGGCCGTGCTTGCCATAGATGAAGATTTTTTCGCGACGGTCGAAGCTGCTCTTGATGCGGTTTTGCAGCTTGAGCACCACCGGGCAGCTGGCGTCGATAAGGGTCAGGTTGTTTTCCATGGCCCGCTGGTAGGTGCTCGGGGGCTCGCCGTGGGCCCGAATCAGCACCGCCTCGTCGCGAAGCTGGTTTAGCTGCTCGTAGCCAATAATGCGCAAGCCCTTGTATTCCAGACGCTGCACTTCTTCATCGTTGTGCACAATATCGCCCAGGCAATACAAATACCCTTGCTCATCGAGCAAGTCTTCGGCCATTTGAATAGCGTAGATAACACCAAAGCAAAAGCCGGAGTTAGGGTCAATACGAACACTGAGGTGCAAACCAGACTGCATAGCTTGAAGCTAACCACGAACTAGCTGACAAGGTTGCTAAGCACACCCATATTTTGCACGTTAACCCACTGTTTTTCGCGGTTTTCGCTTAGGCTTTTACTCGGGCTAAGCGCTGGGCGTCGCCGTCGCTCACGTGGCCGCGGTCTACCAGGAAGCCGCGCACCGTTTCAAACGCTTGGGCATCCATGCCTGAGCCGGGGTGCTGTAAGGCTGCATTCAGCAAAAATGCCTTGTCCTCGTCCACATGCTTGCTTAAGCCTAGGAAGGGGGGTAGGTTGCTTTCAACCGAAAAGCGCAGAAAACGAATTTCGGCATTATCGGCATCGAGGCTCACGGCTTGGTCGAAAGTGCGGGCTGCCTGCTGCACATACGTAAGCTTGTTGAGCATCGATGCATCGCGGGCCTTGATAGCCTCGGAAGCAGCCTTATAGGCCAATACCAGGGCATCTTGGCCGGCGTAATCTTGCAGCAATTTGTAGAATTTTTCGCCGGCCTGCTTGTCGGCAGCGGCTTGCTCGTAGTGGCGGCGCAGGGCAGCCGGCTGGTGAGACGACATAACTAAAATACAATGTGGAGGGCGGCCCGCCGCCCCGGAAGCCGCTGGCAGCGCGCTTAGCAAGGCAAAAACAAGCAGTCGGTTCATAAGCGCAAAGCTACGGGCAGCATCGGTTGCCACGCTGCCAGCCCCCAACGCCCCGCTGGCCCGCAAAGTGCCCTACCCCTTAGACTGCCCGCAAGCGGTAGCGCAGCCACGAGCCAGCCAGCAGCAGCAATTTGGTATTGTCGGGCAGGCGCACACGCTCGGCCAGCACCTGCTGGGCCGGCGCCCGGCGCAGCTTATGAAAAAGCTTGAGGTAGTAGATGTAAGCCAGGTACACGCCGAGCCGCGCCGGGCGCGGCAGTTGCTGAATGCCCACGTAAGCGGCCTCAAAATCGACCCGAATGTCGCTCTCCACGGCCTGCTTAGCGGCGTCGTCGAACTGCTCGTAGCGCAGGCCTGGGAAATAAACCCTACCCCGCTCCTCGTAGTCAGAACGGATATCGCGCAAAAAATTCACCTTTTGAAAGGCCGCGCCTAGCCGCCGTGCGGGTGCCCGCAGCTGCTCGAACAGCGCCGGCTGGCCCTGGCAAAACACGCGCAGGCACATCAGCCCCACTACTTCGGCCGAGCCGTAGATATACTGCTCATACAGTTCCTGGCGGTAATTTTTATCCTCCAGGTCCATTTCCATGCTCCGCAAGAACGCACCAATAAACTCGTGATCAATCTGATACGCATTCACTGCCCACTGGAAGGCGTGTAGCACTGGGTTGAGGCTGAAGCCGTCGGTAATGGCAGCGTAGGTATCGCGCTCAAACTGTGCCAGCAGCGCTGCCTTGTCGCGACTATGGAAGGTGTCCACGATCTCATCGGCCCAGCGCACAAAGCCATACACCGCATAAATGGCCCGGTGCAGCGCCTTGTCCAGCGTGCGAATACCCAGCGAAAACGACGTGCTGTAGCGCCGCGTAATGAGCTGCGCACACGCCAGGCTGGTATCGGTAAAAAGCTGTTCGTGGTCCATTGAGTTGTTAAAAATCGTCTGTCATGGCGAGCGCAGCGCTTATTTCTTAATTTCCTTCAGCACTTCTTTCGCCACCACTTGGCCCGAAATGAGCGAGGGTGGCACGCCTGGGCCCGGCACCGTAAGCTGGCCCGTGAAATACAAATTACTGACCTTCTTGCTCTTCAACGTAGGCTTGAGAACAGCGGTCTGTTTCAGCGTATTGGCCAAGCCATAGGCGTTGCCTTTGAAGGAATGATAATCGGCCACAAAATCGCGGTGCGCGTAGCTACGCTTGTATACCACGTGCTCGCGAATGGAATGGCCGCAGTGCTTTTCGAGCCTATCCATCAGTAGGTTGTAGTACTTCTCGCGGGTAGCCTCGGGGTCGTCGAGGTCGGGCGCCACGGGCACCAGCAGAAACAGGTTTTCGTGGCCTTCGGGCGCTACTGTGGGGTCAGTTTTGCTCGGCACCGAGGCGTAAAACAGCGGCCGGCTGGGCCACTCCGGCGCTTCGTAAATCTCGTGCGCGTGCTGGCTGAAGTCCTCGTCAAAAAACAGGTTGTGGTGCAGCAGCCGGCTTAGCTTGCGGTTCACGCCCAGGTAAAAAAGCAGCGACGATGGCGCCATGATGCGCGAATCCCAGTAGGCGGGCGAGTAGTGCCGATACTCGGGCGCTAATATCTGCTGCTCGATATGGTGGTAGTCGGCGCCGGCCACTACCGCATCGGCGGGCCAAAAGTCGGTGTCGGTGCGCACGCCGGTGGCGCGGCCGTTTTCGACCACTATTTCGCGCACCTCTTGGTTATAGTGCAGCCCTACCCCCTGCTCTTGGGCCAAAGCCACCATGCCGCGCACTATCTGGTGCATGCCGCCCTTGGGATACCAGGTGCCGAGTGCGAGGTCGGCGTAGTTCATGAGCGAGTAGAGCGCCGGGGTATTTTCGGGCGTGGCGCCCAGAAATAACACTGGGAACTCGATGAGCTTGAGCAGCTTGGGGTGGCTAAAAAACTTGCGCGCGTGCTTGGCCATGCTCTGCAACAGGTCGAGCCGCACGGCGCCGCTAATGACTTCCCAGTCCACAAACTCCAGTACCGAACGGCTGGGTAAGTGCACAAATTTGTTGATGCCGACCTCGTATTTATACTTGGCCTGGGCCAAAAACTCGTCGAGCCGCGCTGCGCTGCCAGGCTCCAGGCTTTCGAAAAGCTGCCGCAGCTCGGCCATGCCGGCCGGAATAGCTACCGCATCGTCACCTTCAAAAATGACCTGGTACGAGGGGTCGAGCCGCACCAGCTCATAGTAATCGGCTACTTTCTTGCCGAATTTCCCAAAATACTGCTCAAATACGCCGGGCATCCAGTACCAGCTTGGCCCCATGTCGAAGGTAAAACCCTGGGCCTCAAACACCCGTGCCCGGCCGCCGGGCCCCTCATTCTTTTCGAGCAAGGTCACTTGCCAGCCGGCCTGGGCCAGGGTAGTAGCGGCCGACAGACCAGCGAAGCCGGCCCCAATAACAACAGCGGTGGGAATGCGGGGAGGAGAAGCCAACGGACGAAGCAAACGGAATAACTTGCCGCAAGCTACAACCCGACCCTAGACTTTGTTTTGGCTGCCGGCCCGAGCTTAGCAGGGGCATCGGCTCTGTAGCGGCAAGTGAGGAGCTTGCCAGCTACCACGTTAGTGCATCTAATAAGAGGAGCTTCTTTGTCTAGCTAAGGGGGGTAGGGCGCAGGCCCCTACCCTCTTCGGCCAAGTATACATACCAAGCGCCCGTCGCTTCCAGGTAGGAAACGGCGGACGCTTGGTAGTTTAGGCAGTTAAAAGCTAGTCTTCTACAGTCTCTAGCTCGGCTTCGGCGCGGTCGGCCCCGGCAGGCGCGTACACTTTCAACGCAGCTTTGAGGTCCTTGCGGGCAATGTGAATGCGGTTTTTCACGGTGCCAATCGGAATTTGCAGCTTCTCAGCGATTTCGAGGTACTTGTAGCCGATGTAGTACATCATGAACGGCGTACGGTAGTCGGTGCCCAAGCTAGCGATGGCTTCGTTGATGTCGCGCACCACAAAGTCGGTGGTGGCGCCGTTGTGCGTGATGTAGTTCTCATCGGTGTTGAAGTACTGGAAGTATTCCGTCGAATCGATGTTAGAGCTACGCTTGGTAATCTTGTTATAATTGTTAATGAAGGTGTTGCGCATGATGGTGTACAACCATGCCTTCAAGTTAGTACCCGCTTTAAATTTATCCTTATTGAGCAGTGCCTTCAACAGGGTTTCCTGCACCAGGTCTTTCGCATCGTCCGCATCGCGGGTGAGGTTCATGGCCACGGGGCGGAGCGAGGAAGATATTTTCTGCACTTGGGAAGTGAATTCCAGAGAAGTCATATTGTAGAAGGGTTCGTAGCAGAATCTTAAACAAAGATAATCCACAAGCGGATAACTACAGTACAAAAGCTTCTATTTTTTCGAGCTTTTTCAAGTACCTACATTAGTTGGCCGGGCGGGCGCCACTCCATACGCAAGTAGAGCTAACCGGGACCATCTTCGCAGATTACTTTTCTATCACTTCGCCCTCAACTCGCTGATTCACAAAGGGAATCAAATCACGAAACTCGTGCAGGCACGCCAGTGGCAAGCAGCCTTCGGGTAAGCCTTCGGCTTGCACAGCCAGCGATCCAAACAGCATAACCGTGGCCTCGGGGCACTGGGCACGCAGCTCAGTGGCGAAGCTTTTTACCTGAGCCCGGGCCGGCGCCGTGGTAAGCACGGTGGCCAGCACGGTGGGCCGGAACGTGCGGGCCGCAGCCACTACGTCTACCAACGGCAGGTTGGGCCCCAGGTACAGTACCTGGCAGCCCCGCGCCCGCAGGGCATAGTTCATGAAAAGCAACGACAGCTCCTGCCACTCGCCCTGGGGCAAGAAGAGCAGCCAGCGCGGCGCATCGGCTTGGGCTAGCGGAATGAGGGGTAGGGCATCGGCCGAAGCCAACAATTCCTGGCGCAGCAGTTGGGCCACTAGGCGCTCTTGGGCCAAGCTAAGTGAGCCAGCTTTCCACGACACACCTAGGCGCTGCAGCAGGGGGTAGCCCAGGCGCAGCAAGGTGTCCTCGGTACCCAGCTCGTGGATAGCTTCGTCGAAGTGGCGGTGCAAGGCGGGCTCATCGAGGTCGAGCGCCGCGGTGAGTAGCGCGTTGAGGCGCGGGCCGTCGGTGGGCTGCACCTCATTGCACAGGGCCAGGGCAGCGGCCTGGCGCTCCTCTTCGCTCATGCGCACCACTTGCGAAATGCGCTGGCCGCGCCCACATAGCGTGGCCACGTTGAGTAGACGCCGCAAGTCCGCCTCCCCATAGGTGCGGATGTTAGTAGTAGTTCGGCTGGGTTTCAGCAAGTTATAGCGCTGCTCCCAGATGCGAATGGTGTGCGCTTTCACGCCCGAAAGCTGCTCCAAATCGCTGATAGAATACTGCGCCACTCGAGTGTTTTTAAAGAAAAATAGATAAAATTCCCGCCCCGGCCAGGGGCCAGCAGCGGGAAAAGGCTAGGTGAAATAGCTGATAGTATAGTAATCCTCTTCCCGTTTTCTGGGATAATAATCTCGAAACCCATCAAATAGTTTGCCAGCGGTAGGTGGCTTAGGCTACCGCCTGCTTTTTGGCAGCTTGCTGGCGGGCCAGGCGTAGGTACTTAGGCGATACCCAGAGCAAGCCAAATTCCTGGGAGTGGTCGCGGCCCTGCGTTTTGTGGTGCATTTTGTGAGCCATGTTGAGGGCGCGGAGGTACACACTATCCGTTTTTTTCCAGAAAGGTAGGCGGCCATGAATGAGGCCGTCGTGTACAAAGAAATAAACGGTGCCGTAAGCGGCAATCCCTACCCCCACCCAAAACCACCAATGTTGCCCATTATCACCTGTGATGAACAGGACGGTTGAGATGGCGCCGTAAATCACGAAAAACCAGTCGTTGCGCTCAAACGGGCGTGGACTGGGCCGCACGTGGTGCGAGCGGTGCAACACCCACAGCGGCCCGTGCTGCACGTATTTGTGCATGAACCACGCCCAAAATTCCATGAAGGTGAACGTGGCGAGCGTGATAAGAAGGCTGCTTAGGATAGACATCATAAAACGTTTGTCAGGGCGAGCGCAACGAAAGGGAGCGCGGCAATTCTTCCTCGACGCTGAAATTACTACCTCAACGGCAAAAGGAAGAATTGCCGCGCTCCCTTTCGTTGCGCTCGCAATAACAGTGTCTAAAGGACTACCAGTCCAGCTTCTCTTTGTTCAAAAAGGCGGCAATGCCGCGGCGGCAGTCAGCAGAAGCACGGGTGGCCGCGTTGCGCTCGGCGGCGTAGCGCAGGCCATCTTCAAGAGCCAACTCAGGAAGGCGGGCCAGGATTTCCTTGGTGATTTCGATGCTATGGCCCGAGTTTTCGCGGGCTAGGCGTAGGGCGTAGGTGCGCACAGTATCGGCCAGCTGCGCACGCTCGGTGATGAAGGTAATCAAGCCATACTCAAGGGCTTGCTCAGCCGTGATAACGTCGCCGCTCAGCAGCAGCTGCTTGGTACGGGCCTCGCCGATGCGGCGCAGCAAAAACACGCTCACCACGGCGGGCAGGAAGCCAATCTTGACTTCGGTGTAGCCAAACTTGGCCTCGGGCACGGCAAAGGTGATGTCGCAGAGCGCGGCCAGGCCGCAGCCACCGGCTAGCGCGTGGCCCTGCACCTGCCCGATTACCAGCTTCTTGAGCGTATAAATCTGGTGAAACAGCTGCATGAGGTGCGTGCTGTCGGCCAGGTTTTCCTGGTACGTATTGTCTTGTAGCTCCTGCAGGTACTTGAGGTCGGCGCCGGCGCAAAAAACCTCGCCCGCCGCCCGCAAGATGATAACCTTGACCTGGTCGTCGGCTTCGGCTTGCTCAAAAGCCTGCTTTAGCTCTGTTACCACATTGGCACTGAGAGCGTTGCGCTTAGCCGGTCGGTTGAGGGTAATATAGGCCAAACGGTCCTGCACTTCGTATTGCAGGAAGCGCAGCGTGTCGAGTTCGGGTGAGAGGTCAGTCATAATATATAAGCTACGATAAAAAAGGCTACCTGGGTTGAACGGCACAAGTTAGCAGAATATTCTATAGACTCGCTGAAGGGGGGTAGGGGTTGCCAGCGGCGGTGGCATCCGCATCTGCGGCCGCCAGCACGGGGCTCAGCGGCCGGCGGGCAGCGCGTAGGTAAACGCGCCCTGCTCGTTCACGTCCCAGGTGCGAAAGCCGGCGGCGCGCAACGCGGCGGCATGCTGGGCTACGTACCAGCGCTGGCACGACGAATCAAACACGACCCGTGCCCCCGCCCCAAAATGTGCGGCCAGCGCGTCGGGGTAAAAGTAGGCGTTGCGGCGCAGCACTATCACATCGGCAGCCAGCGGGGGTCGCGGGCTAGCCAGCCGGCGCAAGCTGCCGCTCACAAAGGCTACGTGCAGGCCGCGCCACTGGGCCAGCACTAGCGGCGCGGGCGGGTAGTGGCGGGTGGCCTCGGCGCTATCGGGCGGGGCCACTTGGCGGGCGGGCACGCGAGCCCCGCGCCAGCCCACGCAGTAGCGCGGCTGGCGCACGCGGCGCAGTATCAGGCTGGGCTGGAGGCGGTAGGTGCGCTCCCTTTCGGAGAGGGGCAGCGAGTCGGCGGTGATGAATTCGGGCGATGCGCCCTGCCAAAAGCCTACCACCGAGCGCCGCGGAATGCTGTAAACCACAAACTCGCGCACCGGAGCCACAGCCCGCGCCTCGGCCACGCGGCTGCCGGCATACAGGGCCAGCAACGCCACGCACCAGCCGGCCCAGGCCAGCCGCCGCGCCGCCAGCAACACGCAACCCGCCCCGATGAGCAGAAACACCAGCAGCGTTTGGCTCTGGCTGAGGTGCACGCTGCCCACCACCGCACCCAGCAGCAGCTTGCCAATCAAGAAGATATACTCATTGAACAACCAGATGAGGCCCTGAAATAGGCTACCGATAATCTTGGGCACCCAGTCGAGCTCGGGCAGCCACTGGGCCGGAAAGGCGACCAAACCTTTCACTACCAGCAGCCCTACCCCCACATACACAGCCAAACTTGAGATGGGCACCGCGATGAGGTTGGACAGCAGAAAGCTGAACGGAAACTGGTGGAAATAATACAGCCCCAGCGGAAACGTAGCCACCTGCGCCGCAATAGACAGCGCCGTGAGCTGCCAACTGGTATCGGCCAGCCAGGCGGCGGCCCGGGTGGCTTTTTGCACGGCCGGCGTGTGCCAGCTGCGGTGGTAATCGAGCACAGCGTTGCGCGCGTCGAACCAGCGCCCAATGCGCGGCTGCAAATACACGATGCCGAGCACGGCCAGAAAGGAAAGCTGAAAGCCCACGTCGCAGAGCAGGTAAGGATTCCACAGCAGCAGGCAAAATGCGGCCGCGCTCAGGGTGTTGACCAGGCTGCTCTGGCGCTCCCAAGCCTGGCCGATGATCACGAAGGTGAACATGACCGTGGCCCGCAGCACCGACGCCGACAAACCCGTTAGGAAGGCATAGCTCCACACCAGCGCCAGCCCCAGGCCCGCCGTGAGCAGGCGCCGCCGCACCGGCGAGCCACCCAGCGGCACCCGCACCAATAGCCATTGCAAGGCCGCAAACAGCAGCCCCACCTGCAAGCCCGACACCGCCATAATGTGCGTGGTGCCGGTGTTGGCGTATGCCTGCCGGGTTTCTTGGTCAATATCATCCTTAAAGCCCAGCACCAGCGCCGTGCCCAGCGCGTACTCGCGCCGGCTGGGCACGTAGCGGCGCAGCACGCCGTCGAGCACAGCGGCCGTGCGCTGGCTAATGGCCACAACTAAGCTCAGCGGAGCGGAGCCCAGCACCTGGTACTGCCCTTGGTGCACAAACTGAGAATGGTAGACTTGGTGCGTTTGGAGGTAGCGGCGGTAATCGAACTCGCCGGGATTGGCGGGGCCTTTAGTCAGCGCGGGTGCGCCCTGCACCAGCCACACCTCGCCGTAGCGTGGGGGCGGCACCGAGTCGGCCGTTTCGTGGCGGGGTAGGCTGATGCGAATGCCACCGCTGGCGGTTTGCCAGCGCCCGGCCACGCGCACGGCCTGCACCCGCACGGTAGTGGCGTAGGTAGTGGCCCGCGCCACGGGCGCTTCGTCCACGGTGGCGCGGTAAAACTCGATGCGTGGCGCCAGGTGCCCGAGGTGGTCGAGCCGGCGGCTTTCGGTAGCGGCCTGGCTGCGGGCAAAGCCCACCGCCGCCACCGCCAGCAGCCCCACCAGGCCCAGCGCATCGGTGGCGGCGGGGGCCGCCTGCCGCTGGCTCGCCAGCCACCCGAGCAGGTACAGCAGCACCAGCCCGGCTGCCCACGGCGCGGCGCTACCCCCCGCTTGCTGGCCCAAATAGAGGTAGCCCACAATGCCGCCCCCAAAGGCCAACGCCACGCGCAGGAAGGGAGCCGAAGACCACGAAAGCATAGAGTTGAATACGTGAATTTTCCGGCATATTACAACCAAAACGCGTGGCTTTTCGCGGTGGCCCTACCCCCCTAGGCGGCGGTAGGTTTTGGAAGGTTTGTGCGGCCAGCGGCGCGGGGCTTACCGACCGTCAATTTGCACCGCGCTGGTCGCCGGCTGGGGCCTGGCGCGCCGCAACTAGCGGCCCCACGAGTAGCAGCGCTACTGCTCGGCTAGGCTGGCTAGCTGGGCGTGGCGGGTTAGGTAGGGCAGTAGGTATGGCATTATCAAAATTTGAACATTTTATAACGATAAAATACTGATTACTAGCAAACTTATTAAGAGTTTTACTTGCAATAGCACCAGTTGACACGACGATATCGGCGGGTTTACACCCCCTTTTCGCTTGAAAAGTAACCCCCCGGCGACGGGAGGCAGCCTGTACTTTTACAACACTTTCCGAATAGCCTTGCGGCGGTTATTTGAGGCTGCTTGGCGCAGCTATCCTCTCGTGCTGATTTCACTTTTCCCCACCCAGGCAGGCCTCGGCTTGCCATCTATTTTTCTTGTTAATGCAGGCTAAATCGATACTCTTTTGTGGAGCCTTGCTGCCGTTGGCAGTGGCGGCTGCACCCGTAGCCGCGGAGGCCAGCTCCGCCGCTTCCCCTACTTCCGCCAGGCGGTCGGCCGTGGCCGACACCCCCATTACGGGTTCGGTGCTTGACGAAAAAGGCGTAGGCCTGCCCGGCGTAACCATCGTGCTAAAGGGCACCAGCATCGGCTCGACTACCGACGGCGATGGCCGCTTCTCGCTGCGCATCCCCGACGGCACGGCCAACCCGACGCTCGTAATTTCCTCCGTCGGCTACAACCGCCAGGAGGTGCCCGTGGGCCAGCAAACGACCCTAACCGTGAAGCTGGCGGTGAGCGCCCAGGCTCTCGACGAGGCGGTGGTAATCGGCTACGGCTCGCAGGAAAAGCGCACCGTGACCAATGCCGTAACGACGGTGCAGGGCGCCGAGCTGGCCAAGCTGACGGTGAGCGACGTGGGCTCGGCCCTACAGGGCAAAGCCGCCGGCGTGACGGTAACGAGCGCCGGCTCGGAACCGGGCAGCCAGCCCCAGATTCTTATCCGGGGCATCTCGACCATCAACGGCAACAGCCCGCTCTACGTGGTGGATGGCCTGCCGGTAAACGACATTAACTACCTCAACCCGAAGGATATTGCGACCCTCACGGTGCTGAAAGATGCGGCTTCGGCGGCCATCTACGGCTCGCGGGCGGCCAATGGCGTAGTGCTGATTACGACCAAGGCGGGCTCAGTGAGCGCGCCGGTTATCACCGTGGACGCTACCTACGGCGTGTCGCGCCCCACGCGGCTGCCCAGCATGGCGTCGGCCAACGAGTATGCCCGCCTCATGAACCTCGCGGCCACCAACTCGGGCAATGCGCCGGTGTATGCCAACCCTGACCAGTACACCCAAAGCACCAACTGGTGGGACCAGATTGCCCAGCGCGGCATCACCCAAAACTATTCGCTCGGCTTGTCGGGGGGTAGCGATAAGGTGGTGTACTCGACTGGCCTGAGCTACTTTAAGGAGCGCGGCCTAGTGCGTGGCACCGATTTCGACCGTTTGTCGCTACGCGTAAAAAGCCAGTACCAGGCCGCCAAGCACCTGAAGGTGGGCCAGGACTTGAACCTCTCGATGACCAACCAGAGCTACCTCAATAGCGGCAGCTTGTTCCGAGACGCGTTCAACGATGACCCGATTACCTCGCCGCGAATGGCGGGCACCTCGGGCAACCCCTACGACTATTACGGCGCCTCGCCGACCGATATCGGCAACCCACTGGCTACCGTGGAGCGCAACGATGATAAGCGCAACCAGTACTTCTTGGTGGGCAACGTGTACGCCAACTACGAGTTTATTCCAGGCCTGATTGCCGAAACGCGCTTTGGCACCAACACCAATTTCTACGAGCGCAACGCGTTTTCGCCCTTCTACACCATCGACGCCAACGAGCGCAACCAGGTGAACACGGTAGAGCGCGAGCACAACCTAAACATCTACTGGAACAACACTAACACGCTGACCTACACCAAATCGCTCGGCGACCACAACTTCACGGCGCTGGCGGCGGCCACGTTTGAGAAGTTCAGCTACCGCAATGAGTACGCCTCGGGCCAAGCTATTCCGAGCAATGACCCCAGCCTGCGCCAGCTCGACGCGGCCACGGCCAACTACAACGCCCGCGGCAACAACAACTCCAACTCTATCGCCTCGCTCATCGGGCGCGTTACCTACGACTACAAGGGGCGCTACTTGCTGTCGGCCAGCGTGCGCCGCGACGGCGCCTCGGTATTCCCGACCAACAACCGCTTCGGCACATTTCCGTCGCTGTCGGTGGGCTGGCTCATCACCGACGAAGACTTCATGAAGTCGTTTGAGAGCCTGAACTTCCTGAAGCTGCGCGCCAGCTGGGGCCGGGTAGGCAACCAGAACATCAGCAACCTGACCAACGCTGCCTACACCGGCACGTTCTCGAAAACCTACTACGTAACCGGCGACGACCGCACGGCACAAGTGGCAGTTATTCAGAGCAATGTACCGAACCCCAACGTGAAGTGGGAAACGGTGGAAGACTATGACCTGGGCCTCGACTTTGGCTTTTTCAGCAATAAGCTGACGGCCACGTTCGACGTGTTTCGGCGCAACACCACCGATATGCTCATGTTCCAGGCCATTCCGGGCCACGCCGGCTACGGCTACAACAGCCCGGTGACCAACATCGGCAGCATGAAAACCAACGGCCTCGACTTCACCGTGGGCTATGCTGAAGCGCGCGGCGCCTTCACCTACGGCCTGAGCGTGAACGCGACCCGCGCCGTGAGCAAAATCGACAAGCTGGCCAACGGCCAGGCCCTGTACTCGGGCAACACGCCCATCTTCGGGCGGCCATCCAAGACGGAAGAGGGTGGCTACGTGGGCGCCTTCTATGGCTACCAGACCAACGGTATTTTCCAAACGGCCGACGAAGTGGCCAACTACAAGTCGGCTAGCGGCACGGTTATCCAGCCCAGCGCAGTGGCCGGCGACTTCAAGTTTGCGGACCTCAACGGCGACGGCGTGATTAATGCCGACGACCAGAAGTTTATCGGCAACCCTACCCCCGCCATGACCTTCGGCGTGAACCTAAACATGGGCTACCACGGCTTCGACCTGCAAGCCTCGCTGGTAGGCAGCCTCGGCAACGACGTGGTGAACGCCAACAAAGGCTGGTGGTACTCGGGCAGCTACAACTACAACAAAATTGCGGGCCTCGAAAACATGGCCTGGCACGGGGCCGGCACCTCCAACTCGGTGCCCCGCATTGCGGCCAACGACAACAACCAGAACCTGACGCGCTTCTCCAACTTTTACGTGGAAGATGGCTCCTACGCCCGCGTGCGCAACCTGCAGCTGGGCTACACCTTCAGCAAGGGCATTTCCAGCGCCATGCACATGGCTAGCCTGCGCCTCTACGTGAGCGGCCAGAACCTATTCACCTTCACGAAGTACAGCGGCCTCGACCCCGAAATCGGCTACGGCCGCTCGTACACCGACGCTGCCTCGGCCCTGAACCGCGGCGTGGACCTGGGCAACTACCCCACCAGCCGCACCTACCTGGTGGGCGCCAACATTGCGTTCTAATCTATCCCACCCGCTGTAATCATGAAGAATTCTAACCGCATTTTTATTTTGGCGCTCGGCTTGGGCCTGAGCTTGGGCACGCAGTCGTGCAAGAACTTCCTTGACATCTCGCCCCAGGGCCAGCAAACGACCGATAATTACTACACCAACGCCGACGAGTGCAAGGCGGCCGTAATGGGCTGCTACGCCCTGGCCGACCAAGATGGCTGGTGGAAAATTGACCGCACCCGCATGTTTGGCGATGCCGGCTCGGACGATGCCTGGAAGGGCAACGCCATTGCCGGCGACCAGCGCGAGTTTGGCGATTTCGCCCGCTTCTTCTGGCTGCCTAACAATGAGTGGTTTGACAACCGCTACACGCACATCTACCAGAGCATCGGCAACTGCAACGCCGCGCTGGTAGGCATTGCCAAGGCGCCCATCGATCCTACCCTCCAGCAGCAGCTGATTGGGGAGCTGAAGTTTTTGCGCGCTTACAACTACTTTGAATTGGTAAAGGGCTACGGCGGCGTGCCGCTGGTGCTCACGCCCGTGTCGCCGAGCGAGTCGCTGGCCATTGGCCGCGCTTCGGCCGCCGAGTGCTACGCCCAAATTATCAAAGACTTGCAGGAAGCCGCCGCAGCCCTGCCCGAGAAAGCCGCCCGCCTGAGTGCCGACAAAGGCCGCGCCACCAAGGGCTCGGCCAACGCCTACCTGGCCAAGGCCTACCTCTACACCGAGCAGTGGGCCCTAGCCCAGCAAGCAGCCGAAACGGTCATCAACTCGGCGCAGTACAGCCTGGGCGATTTCGACAAGGTGTGGAGCGTGAATAACCCCAACGGCGTCGAGTCGATTTTTGAGCTTAACTACAACGCCAACCAGACCTTCGGCCTGGGCACCGCCCTCACGGTGGTGATGCGGAGCCGCGCCGATGGCGGCTGGGGCTTCGACACGCCCAGCAGCAACCTGGAGCAGGCCTTTGGCACCGACCCGCGCCGCAAGTGGACCATCATCAAGCAGGGCGACAACGTGGGGCCCAAAACGGCAAACTTCGACTACACCAACTACGACACCAAGCCCTTGGAAAACGAGTCGGGCCGCATTAGCCGCAAGATGTTTTTGCAGCTAGCCGACCGCCCCGCCAACGAACTCGACCACTCGCCCCTCAACCGCCTCGAGCTGCGCTACGCCGACCTGCTGCTGATGCACGCTGAGGCTTCGAACAAGCTGGGCCAGGATGCTAAAGCCCTGACGTCGCTGAACCTGGTGCGTGCCCGCGCCAACCGCCTGAGCCCCGGCACCGTGCTGCCCCGCGCTTCGGCCGGCGCGCAGCTGCTGAGCGACATCTGGCTGGAGCGCCGCCTGGAGCTGGCCATGGAAGGCCACCGCTATTACGACCTCGTGCGCCAAAAGCGCCTGGTGGCCGTGATGCAGGCCTTTAATGCCGCGCAGGCTACCAACACCGACCCGTACGATAAGGGCAAAACCAAACCCCTGGTGTCGGCTACCAACAACCTGTTTCCAATTCCGACCACCCAGATTCAGCTTTCGGGCGGCAAGGTCACCCAAAACCCTGGTTATTAAGGCCCAGTAGCGCGGACTTTTAGTCCGCGAGTGCCAGGCGTTCTGGCTCGCGGACTAAAAGTCCGCGCTACTCCTACCTAATCCGGCTACCCACCTCGCATCGGAGGGGTAGCCGGATTACTTTTTCTACGCCTCCTTTCTATGTCTTTCCTCTTGAAGCTAAGCGCTGTAGCGCCCCTGGCCGCCGCGCTGCTGGCGGTTGCGCCGGCCCGCAGTCAGGTGGCCCCTACCCCCCTCATGGTGCGCATCGACGCCGCAAAAACGTACCAGACCATCGCCAACTTCGCGGCCTCCGATGCCTGGGCCTGCCAGTTTGTGGGACAGTGGCCGGCCGCTAAAAAGGAGGCCATTGCCGACTTGCTGTTCAGCCAGGGGGTAGGGCCCAGCGGGCAGCCCAAGGGCATTGGCCTGAGTATGTGGCGCGTGAACCTGGGGGCGGGCAGCGCCGAGCAGGGCGCGGCCAGCGGCATTAAGGACGAGTGGCGGCGGGCCGAGTCGTTTCTGACGCCGGCCGGCACCTACGACTGGGACCGCCTGGCCGGCCAGCGCTGGTTTATGGCGGCGGCTAAGCAGCGGGGCGTGCGGCAGTTTCTGGCGTTTCTAAACAGCCCGCCGGTGTCGCTCACGCGCAACGCCAAAGCCTTTGCCACCGCCAAACAGCCCAACCTGGCCTCCGATAAGTTTGGGGCCCTGGCCGAGTACTGCGCCCGCACCATTGAGGGCGTGCGCCAAAAAACCGGCATCACCTTCGACTACTTCAGCCCCGTGAACGAGCCGCAGTGGGACTGGAGCGACGGCGGCCAGGAGGGCACGCCTTTTCAGAACGAGGACGTGGCGGGCATCGCCAAGGTGCTGATTGCCAGCCTGGCGAAAGCCAAGCTCCCTACCCAGGTACTCGTGGCCGAAGCCGGCAAGCTCGACTACCTCTTCACCGCCGCCGACAAGCCGGGCCGCGGCGACCAGGTGGGCGCTTTTTTTGGCGACAAGGCCGCGCCGACCTACCTCGGTGGCACGCCGCGGGTGGCGCCCATCATCGCGGGGCATAGCTACTTCACCACGTCGCCCTACCCCCAGGCGGTGGCCACGCGCCAGCAACTGGCGGGCCGGGTGGCGGCCGTGCCGGGCCTCACGTTCTGGCAGTCAGAATATTGCATCTTGGGCGATAACGCGGGCGAAATCAACGGTGGACCCCGCGACTTGGGTATGGCGCCGGCGCTGTACCTGGCCCGCACCATCCACGCCGACTTGGCTGTGGCCAACGCCGCCGCCTGGCAGTGGTGGCTGGCCATCTCGGCCTACGACTACAAGGACGGGCTGGTGTACGTGGACAAAAACAAAGCCGACGGCAATTTCTACCCCAGCAAAATGCTGTGGGCCCTGGGCAACTACAGCCGCTTTGTGCGCCCCGGCGCCGTGCGGCTGGCCGCGCAGCTCGACGCCGCTGGGGGCCCTAACGAGGCCGGCGCGCCGCTGCTATCGGCCTACCGCAGCGCCGACGGCAAGCAGCTCATCACGGTGATTGTCAACGATTCGGACGCGGCAGCGGCGCTGCGCTTGGCGCTGAGCGGCCGCCAGTTGGGGCCCGGCCAGCCCTACGTGACGTCGGCCGCCGGCGACTTGGCGCCCGGCGCACCCGTGCCGGCGGGCGGCGTGCTGCAAGTGGCCCCGCGTTCCGTCACGACGCTGGTGAGCGCGCTGCGCTAGCCTACCGGGGCCCGCTGGCCGGGTTCGTTTTTCCTTGTTCCTACCCCCTTTATACCCATGATTTTTTCGAAGCAATTGCTCAGCGGCGCCCTGCTGACCGGGGCCCTATTTGGCGGCGGGCACCTGCCCAGTGCGGTGGCCCAGCGGCCGGTGCCGCCCCGGCGCCAGCACGTGCCGCTAGATTCTATCCGGCTCAGCGACCCGTTTATTCTGGCCGACCAGCGCACCCACACCTACTACATGAACGGCACCGGCGGGCTACTGTGGCAGAGCCAGGACCTAAAATACTGGGACGGCCCGACCCAGGTGGCCCAGCCCGACCCCGCCTCCTGGATGGGCCCGGCGCCCCAGATTTGGGCGGCCGAAATTCATCCCTATAAAGGCAAGTACTACTACTTCGCCACCTTCACCAACAGCGCACTTAAGGTGGATGCGGACAAGGGCCACCCACTGGAGCGCCGGGCCAGCCACGTGCTGGTGAGCGACCAGCCCACGGGGCCCTACCGCCCCTTTGGCGACGCTACCTTTTTGCCAGCCAACAAGCTGACGCTCGACGGCACGTTTTGGGTGGACAAGGACAACAAGCCCTACCTGCTGTACTGCCACGAGTGGGTGCAGAACCAGAACGGCACGGTGGAGCGCATCGCGCTCAAGCCCGACCTGAGCGGCACGCAGGGCCCCGCGCAGGTGCTGTTTCGGGCCAGCGACTCGCCCTGGAGCCGCGAAAACCCGCGCACCGGCCCGGCGCGCCCCAACAAAGTGACCGACGGACCCTGGGTGTTTCGCACCAAAACCGGCCGGCTCGGCATGCTCTGGACCAGCTGGGTCTACGACGTGTACACACAGGGCGTGGCCTACTCGGCTAGCGGCACGCTGGCCGGCCCCTGGCGCCAGGAGCCTACCCCCATTACGCCGCCCAATTATGGGCACGGCATGTTGTTCCGCACCTTCGAGGGCAAGTGGCTATTGTCCTTGCACAACCACCAAGACAACCAGGGCGACTACCACCGCGTGCCGCACTTGTTCGAGGCCAACTTGTCAGGCGACAAGCTGGTGATTGGCCAGCCTTACCGCCCCTAGTTCCTATTTCCCTACCCCACCCTACGCCGATGACTTTCTCCTTTTCCCTTTTGCGCCGCCGCTTAGCCTTGCTGCTGGGCCTGGCCGGGCTGCTGGCTGGCCAGGCGGTCCAGGCCCAGCGCCAGCAGCAGTTGTTCAACGACAACTGGAAGTTTCACCGCGGCGACGCGCCCGGCGCTGAGCGCCCCGCGGCCGACGACCGCGCCTGGCGCGCCGTGACGCTGCCCCACGACTGGAGCATCGAAGGGCCCTTTAGCGAGCAGTGGGCCAGCGCCACGGCCTACCTGCCGGGCGGCGTGGGCTGGTACCGCAAGGCGTTTGGGCTGCCCGCTGGCTACCAGGGCAAAAAGGTGTTCGTGTACTTCGACGGGGTGTATAAAAACAGCGAGGTGTGGCTGAGCGGGCATTTTCTGGGCAAGCGGCCCAGCGGCTTCGCCTCGTTTCAGTACGAATTGACGCCGTATTTGAAAGCCACAGGGCCCAACGTGCTGGCCGTGAAAGTGGACCACAGCGAAGTGGCCGACTCGCGCTGGTACACCGGCTCGGGCATTTACCGCAACGTGTACTTGCTGGCCACCGCGCCGGTGCACATCGCGCAGTGGGGGGTAGGGTTCAGCACGCCGCAGGTAGCGGCCAGCGCCGCCACGGGCCAGGCCACTGTGGACGTTACCAACGCCGCAACCACGGCGGCGGCCGTCACCGTCACGGGCACCCTGCTCGATGCGCGGGGCCAAGCCGTGGCCACCGCCCGCCAGGTGGTGCGCGTGGGGCCCAAGGCCAACGGCACGGCTCGCCTCAAGCTGCCCATCAAAAATCCCGCGCTGTGGTCGGCCGACCACCCCAACCTGTACCGGCTGCGGGTGAGCCTGGCCGTGGCGGGCCGCCCCACCGACGAAGTAACCGAGGAAGTGGGCGTGCGCACCCTGCGCTTCGACGCCGGCCAGGGCTTCTTCCTGAACGGGCAGCCCACCAAGCTGCGGGGCGTGTGCATTCACGACGACGCGGGGGCTCTGGGCGTGGCCGTGCCGCCCGAAGTGTGGGAGCGCCGCCTCAAAGCGCTGAAGGACGTGGGCTGCAACTCGCTACGTATGAGCCACAACCCGCACGCCGACTACCTCTACCGCTTATGCGACCGCCTGGGCTTTTTGGTGATGGACGAGGCGTTTGACGAGTGGGAGCGCGGCAAAAACAAGTGGGTGGCCGGCTGGAACGTGGGCACGCCCAGCCAGAACGGCCCGCACGAATACTTCAAAGAGTGGGGCGAGCGCGACCTGCGCGACATGGTGCGCCGCAACCGCAACCGGCCCAGTATCATCATGTGGAGTATCGGCAACGAAATCGACTACCCCAATGACCCTTACTCGCACGAGGTGCTCAACACCGGCCGCAACCCCCAGATTTATGGCAAAGGCTACCTGCCCGACCACCCGCCGGCCGCCGAGATGGGCCCGATAGCCCGCCGCCTGGTAGCCGTAGTGAAGCAGGCCGATAGCTCGCGCCCCGTCACGGCCGCCCTGGCCGGCGTGGTCATGTCGAACTTCACCGACTACCCCGCCGCGCTCGACCTGGTGGGCTACAATTACCAGGAGTTTCGCTACCCCGAAGACCACGCCAAGTACCCGCAGCGCGTCATCTACGGCAGCGAAAACGGCATGGCGCCCAGCGCCTGGGCGGCCGTGGATTCCAACGCCTACGTGTCGGCGCAGTACCTCTGGACGGGCATCGACTACTTGGGCGAGGCTGGCAAGTGGCCCCAACGCAGCAACAGCGCGGGCCTACTCGACCTAGCCGGCTTCCCGAAACCCGAGTATTATTTTCGGCAAAGCCTGTGGACTGATGCGCCGATGCTCGCGCTAGCTACCGTCGAAGTGCCGGCCGCTGGCGCACACGCCGGGCGCATCCCGCGTACCGCGCCCAGCTGGAACTGGCCCGCCGCCAGCCCGGTGCGCGTGCTGGCCCTCACCAACAACGACGCCACCGAGCTATTTCTCAACGGCCAGTCGCTGGGCCGCAAAACCGGCCGCCTGCCCGCCTGGGATGTACCCTATGCCGCCGGCGAGCTGCGCGCCACCGGCTACCGCAATGGCCAAGTAGTGAGCGAAGCCACGCTGAAAACTGCGGGCGCCCCCACCACTTTGCAAGTATTGCCCGACCGCACCACCCTCCTCGCCAAAACGCGCGGCCTGGCCCAGATAGAAGTGCGCGTGGTAGACCAAAAAGGCACCTTAGTGCCCGACGCGGCCCCCGAAGTAACCGTAACGCTCACCGGCCCGGCGCGGCTGCTGGGCATCGAGAGCGGCGACCACGCCAGCCACGAAGCTCCCGCCGCACCGCAGCACAAAGCCCACCAGGGGCGGCTATTGGTGTACGTGCAGGCCACCGGGCCGGGGCCCATCCGAGTGGCGCTGGCCGCGCCAGGCTTGGCTAGCCAGACCGTGGAGCTACGCGCCGAGTAGTAGGCCCTACCCCCCCAGCACCATCTTATAGTGCTGAATATCGCACTCCTCAAACATATCGCCGACCTTCTGGAAACCGGTGCGCTCGTAGAGCGGGATGGCGCGCAGCTGGGCGTGCAGGTACACCTGGTCGGCGTCGGGGGCTTCGGCGCGCACGTCGGCCAGCACCTGGTGCACGAGAGCTTCGCCCACGCCGTGGTTGCGGAAGGCCGGCAGCACCGCGAAGCGCTCCAGCTTCACCCCGTTTTCGGTGGGGCGCCAGCGGGCGGCGCCGGCGGGCTGGCCATCTACCTGCGCCAAGTAGTGGCGGGTAGTGCGCGCCCGGTCGTGGGCATCGTATTCGGCATCGGCAGGCACGTTTTGCTCGCCTACAAATACTTTTTCACGAATGGTGAACGCCGCGTCGAGGTCGCGCAGGTCGGCAATTTTCTGAACGGTAGTCATGGCTGGCTAGGGCAATGGGGCATATTGAGCCGCAAATATCCGGCTAGGGCGGTACTAGTTGCTATGTGGCTATAGGCCGGGCAACGCTACTTTGTCATCATGACTACCGATTCGTCGCAAGCGCTGTATAATCCGCAGTCGATGCTGCACAAGTATTTTGCTCCAGCCCCGGCCCTGCTGCAACTAGCCGGTGCGCACCCCGAGCAGTTTTTTATTACGCGCGTCGAAGACATGTATCGCCACCTGCGCGGGCCGGTGCCGGCCGTGCGCGCAGCAGCGCACACCGCCCTTTTTATTGCTACCGGCGAGGCGCACATGTCGGTCGGCTACGACCACTACCGCGTGGGGCCCGGCGAGCTATTACTGGTGCCTGCCGGGCAGGTGCACTCCTATGCCGAGCACGATGTAAACACGGGTTACTTGCTGCACTTTCACCCCGAGCTGCTGCGCCGCGCCGGCACTGCCGAGCCTGAATTTTTGACCACCTGGGGCTACCCACATCTGAGCTTCGGGGCGGAGGCAGCCGCATTTGTCCGGGTACTGTTGCAGCGCATGCTCGTTATTTATGAGCAAGATAACCTGGCCGGCCTGGCCGTGCTGCTGCCCCACCTAGCCACTTTGCTGGCCGAGGCCAGCCGCGCCTACCGCCCGCAGTCGGGCGTAGCACCCACGGCGGCAGCGGCGCTCACGCAGCAGTTCAAAACGCTGCTGAGCCAGCACATCCGGCGCGAGCACCGGGTGGCGGCATACGCCGATTTATTGCACATAACGCCCAACCACCTCAATAAAGCGGTAAAAGCAACTACCGGCAAATCGCCTACCACCTGGATAGACGAAGCTCTGGTACTCGAAGCCAAGGGGCTGCTATTTCAAACTGCGTTGCCCGTAGCCGAGGTGGCGTCTCTGGTGGGCGTAGCTGATGCTTCTTACTTCAGCCGCTTGTTTAAGAAGTTGGAGGGATATAGCCCGAGCGCCCTGCGCCAACACGCGCCTCCCGCTAGCTCCTGATTGAAACGTCCTAGCATCGGCCTATTTTATCCTACCGGGTGCGGGGCACCGGCGCGGACCTTTGTTGCCTTCCTCACGGCAATTTCTGCACTATGTATCACGTCGTTCTCACCCTGCATTCCTGGAACCGCTGGGCGGTACTGCTGGCCTTTGGGCTGGCGCTAGGCTATGCCTACCGGGGCTGGCTGGACCACCGGCCCTACGGACCCATCGACCGCCGCCTCGGCGCGGTGCTCACGGGCCTGCTGCACCTGCAATTGCTGCTGGGCTTTACCCTCTACTTTGGCCTCAGTCCCTGGACACAGCGGGCCGCTGCCGACCGCACCGCAGCCTGGCACGACCCGACGCTCCGGTTTTGGTCTATCACCCACATCAGCCTGATGGTGACGGCCATAGTAGTGGCGCAGGTGGGCCAGAGCATTGCCCGGCGCGCCGCCACCGACATGGCCCGGCACCGCTGGTCGGCCCTGAGCTTTACGGTAGCACTGGGGCTGATTTTACTTGGTATTCCCTTTGCTTCGCGGCCGTGGCTTCGCTGGTAGCTGGGGCGCGGGGCGCTTTCCACGTTAGCTATCGGCTGAAGCTGGCCGAATTGCGCTGTGGGCAGGTGGCCGCTACTTTCTTTGCCTGCTGCACCTGCCGCTTTGCCACCGATGAGCTGAATATTATCCTGGCCGACATCTACGCCGAAGTTGGCCCGGCGGCCAATCTGCTGGGTATCGAAATTCTTACTATTCACCGGGCACCTTTTGCAGCCTCGCCCCGGCCTGCCTACCCCCTTAGCTTATACTCATGAATTTTCTATTCTCTGCGCTCGGCCGCCTGCGCCTGGTTAGCATTCTGGAAGGCCTCTCACTACTCGGGCTACTAGGCATTGCCATGCCACTCAAGTATATTCTTCATCAGCCCGAAGCGGTGCGCATAGTGGGGCTTATACACGGGGCACTATTCATCTCGTACGTGCTGCTGCTCGTGCAAAATGCTATTGAGCAGCGCTGGCCACTTCAGAAGGTGGGGCTCGGCCTGTTGCTATCGGTAGTGCCATTTGGTGCCTTCTACGCCGAGCGGCGGCTTTTTCAACCTACCGGCGCTGAGCCGCTACCAAAGTGAATGGATAAAAAAAGAACGCCAGAGGAGTCTGACGTTCTTTTTTAACTCTTTTAAGTGGATGGCTACAGCGCTTGCTCGTGGTTGACGGGCAGTTCCGCATCGGGTAGCTCGTAGCGGCGGTCGTCGGGGTGACGGCGGCCGTTGGTGGGGCGCTCACCGGCGCGCTCGTTGCCCTCGCGGCGGCGCTGCTTGTACTCGGCCTCACGGCGCTGCTCGGCCACGTCAAACTTGTCGTAGGCCTGCACGATTTCCTTCACCAAGCGGTGGCGCACTACGTCTTCGGCCGTCATCTCGACGTAGCCAATGCCGGGCACATCGCGCAGAATATCAAGCGCCTGCATCAGGCCCGACTTCTGCCGGGTGGGCAGGTCAATCTGGCTGCGGTCGCCGTTCACCATCACCTTCGCGCTTGGGCCCATGCGGGTCAGAAACATCTTGATTTGCGAGGGGGTAGTGTTCTGCGCCTCATCTAGCAGCACGAACGCATTGTTCAGGGTGCGGCCGCGCATGTAGGCGAGCGGGGCGATTTCGATAATCTTATTTTCCTGGTAGAATTTCAGCTTTTCGGCCGGAATCATGTCTTCCAGGGCGTCGTAAATCGGGCGCAGGTAGGGGTCTACCTTCTCTTTCATATCGCCGGGCAGGAAGCCCAGGCTTTCGCCGGCCTCCACCACAGGGCGCGAAATGATGATTTTCTTGACCTCCTTGTTTTTGAGCGCCCGCACGGCCAGGGCTACCGAAATGTACGTTTTGCCAGTGCCGGCGGGGCCCAGCGTGAAGGTGAGGTCGTGCGTGAGCACGGCATCAACGAGCTTCTGCTGGTTAGGCGTTTTGGCCTTGATGACGCCGCCTTTAGCCCCAAACAGGATAACATCGGGCGAGGCGGCCAGCACCCGGCCCTCGGCCTCCTCGGAGGTAGCGGAAAGGTACTGGTTGACGTCGCGGTCGGTGATGAGACCGTACTGGTGGTAGTGCTCGATAAGCGAGCTGAGGATATCGTTGACCCGGCCAATGACTTCGGCGGGGCCCTGAATCTTGATTTCGTTGCCCCGGGACACGATTTTACTGCCCGGAAAAGCAGCCGAAATGCGACGAATATTCTGGTTATCGGCCCCCAGGAAGTCAACCAGGGACACGTTTTCGAGG
>Ga0160429_1000545_pt1 | contig 31405 bp, 35 predicted proteins | sample SolpanmetagenomR_FD_108199 | JGI IMG/M metagenome (GOLD analysis project Ga0160429, IMG submission 108199) | Solar panel surface microbial communities from Lawrence Berkeley National Laboratory, California, USA - R | ecosystem: Engineered > Built environment > Solar panel > Unclassified ... | reverse complement strand
GTTTCCTCTACAGGCCGTGGTATGGGTAAGGAGATGGCTCTCGAGCTCGCCCGCCGTGGTGCCAAGGTCATTGTCAACTACGCCAACTCCAGCGAGGCCGCCGAGGACGTCGTCAAGCAGATCAAAGAGATGGGCTCTGACGCTGTTGCCATCAAGGCCAACGTTGCCAACGTCGACGAGACCGTCAAGATGTTCGACCAGGCCGTTAAGGCTTTCGGCAAGCTCGACATTGCCGTCTCCAACTCCGGTGTCGTTACCTTCGGCCACGTCAAGGACGTTACCCCCGAGGAGTTCGACCGTGTCTTCAACATCAACACCCGTGGACAGTTCTTCGTTGCCCGTGAGGCCTACAAGCACCTCGAGGTTGGTGGTCGTCTGATCCTCATGGGTTCCATCACTGGTCAGGCCAAGGGTGTTCCCAAGCACGCCGTCTACTCTGGTTCCAAGGGTGCCATCGAGACCTTCGCTCGCTGCATGGCCATTGGTAAGAAAATCACAATCTTTCATGTCGGTAAAGAAACATTTTGCTAATCATGATTTCTATAGACATGGGTGACAAGAAGATCACTGTCAACGTCATCGCCCCTGGTGGTATCAAGACCGACATGTACCACGCCGTCTGCCGTGAGTACATCCCCAACGGTGCCAACCTCTCCGACGACCAAGTCGACGAGTACGCCGCTACCTGGTCTCCCATCCAGCGTGTCGGTCTCCCCATCGATGTTGCCCGTATTGTCTGCTTCCTCGCATCCCAGGATGGTGAATGGATCAACGGAAAGGTCATTGGTATTGACGGTGGTGCCTGCATGTAAGGGATGAAGATGTTGTAAAGTAAAGGAGTGTGAATGGGTTGTGTGAGCATATCAAGGAATGGTATATGGAGTTTGGGTCGAGTCTGGGAATATATGTCCATGGCATTGGATCATGTGGATGAAAGAGACTTGAGGTCCCCGGCTTTTTTTTCTTTTGCGTTGTTGAAAAAGCTATAATAGAGCTACATTTAGATGCAATGATTTCACAGCACGCACGTCCTTGAAGAGTAATTGACATAGTTGCCGACTGCGAATGTTTTTGAATGATTGAAAACAACATATTGCTCGTTCTATTATCGTGATTACATAACGCGCATCTTCTAGTCAACATATCCATTCTCAAACGCAGCTGTCATATATGTTAATATTTCAGTTGTCATATATAGTATGACATGATAACCATCAGCTGCTTGACTCCTTCTCTGCCTTCTTTTTGTCGAGTGTATAGCTTTTCAACAAGTAGGTCAAACTGATGGACACTCCTAGTCCTGCGCTACCAATGGCGAAGTACAACGCCCCTCTATATCCCTCCAGGACTTGCGCAGGGGTATGTCCACCATGGTTGACGTTGCCTTCGATCGTACCAGCAAAGCCGAGTCCCAAAGAGATTGAGTAGTTGACAATAGTGTTAATAAGACTGGCAGCCACACCTTGATGCTTCTTAGGTACAGCATTGGACAAGATTATGGTAGCAGCGGGAAAAGACACTATCAGATATGAGTTTTACGGCCTTTGTCATGTATCATTTTCTGACACTTACTGTCCATTCCGAAGGGGGTAATCAAAGAGGCAAAGAAGAGCTGGCCCCAATATATTTGATCTACGGGTGCTGTAGCAATCAGGATGGTCCCTATGAGAAAGCAGCACATTGCAATCGTCATAACCCTGCATGATGAAACCACGTTAGCAAGCGTTCGATTCGTGTTTCGAAGGCCATCACGTACCAAGCAGGTTTCAGGATCCCGAGTAGCTTGCCCGTGACTACTGAAGCAATAGCGCCAGCAACCGCCACAGGACAAAGCCAAGCAACGGCATGTAGAGGCGATGCGCGCTTGCTGATCTCAAGAAACTGCCAGGTATAGTAGAACCAGATACCGAAGCACGCCCACCCACAAGCTATACATGCACAAACAAAGCTGACGTCTGAATGGAATACCTGAAACGGAATCAGAGGTTCCTTTGCTACTCGCAACTCAAACCAGAAGAAGACCAGTGCGAACACTATGCCAAGAATCAAAGTGGCGATGTTGTAACCTTTAGACCATCCGGTCACACCAGCCATATTCCAGGCGAAGTTGAAAAGGATGAGTGCTGTAACACCTATAAGACCACCCAGAAGATCAAGTTGCTCAATCAGTCCCCTCATTGTTCGAGCTGGAATTGTTTTTCTGGGTGGACTTGGGACGACGAATATACTGCCCACGGTAATAAGAGCAGCAACAATAGCGAAGCTCCAAAACGTCCATGGCCAGAAGCCGAGCGCAAACAATCCTGCAAAAACTGAGCCAACGATTGAGCCAACTGGAGCCATAGCACCAAACAATGCAAAGGCAAGATTCTTCCTTGGTCCCTGTGCATATGAAGCACCAAAGAGGGCTAATCCATTGGGCAGCATAATCGAAGGTCCAATACCTATCGCAAGGTTACCAATGAGAATTGTGCCTAGTTTAGCATAGTGGAAGCAGACAGACCTTGAAATACTCTCGCAAATATGAATAAGACCTGATTTGAGTAGACTGCTAGACCCGCTATCATAGACCATAGTGTGAACCACGTGAAGCCGATAATGAACATCTTCTTATAACCAAAGACATCACCAATCCGTCCCGAGAGTAAGATAAATGTGCTGACTGTCAGACTATATCCTGCTATCAGCCATGACAGAGTCCCCGGATTGGTGATGCCAAATTGAGCACCAATTACATGCAGGATAGCGACTGTTTCTCCGAGGGCTGCTTGTGTCATGAATTGGGCCAGACACACAAAAGAGACGAAGAGGACTTCCTTGCCTAGTGGGAGTTGTTCGGCCAAGGCGGTTTTGGTTTGCTGTAGCTCGAGCTGCTCTCTGTCTTCGTCATCGTCCTCGTTTCGTACAGTTTCTCCCTGAGACTGCTCCTCTGGAGTCGGAAGCGCCATTCAAGGTAATAGTCAGGTCAATGTCCGGAGTTGAGGATTGCTATGAGAGAGAGATTGTGTTTCACGATATCAAAATGACCGGATGATGCCGGTTTAGCGAATGACACGGGATTGGCGTCTGACAAGACACCCCATTTCGCTTATTCACACTGGCACTATTGCTGAGCAAAGGGCCGGTTACTACAGGTTTATCCATCTCTCGCTTGAAGCGCAATCAATGCCTTTGTCATCAATGCGACATTGTGCGGAACACGCTCCGCCAAGCGCGTTCCAGGAGAAGAAAAGCTTAAATCATCGTCACTGCTGGTCTGCGTCTGCGTTTCTTCCTTACCAGATATCTCCTCAACTCGTCCTCCTCTGAAGCTGCAGTACGCGGTCAGCCTCTTGAAAATGACTTCCTACAATGCGAACCTCTACCCTGATGCTTCCCCTCACAAGAAACGACCAGGCATCACATCGCCGAAGTCAATCGCTGGTTTCATTGACAACCTATGGGCAGGCTTCAACAATTTGAATGTCTTGTTATTGCCAAAGCGAATCCATTTCATTGAACTGGAAGATCAGCCCTTGTAAGTAGCGGAGAGTAGGCCATTCATCCCTCCTTGTCTGGTATCTCACACCAAATACGTATACAACCACTAATATCGTTGAACCTAGTTGCCCTCCTCTTCTTCGACACTTTGCACAAGCCACGCTTACAGCCCAGTGGACGCACCGCCTCCCCTTTCTTCAATCCCATGCTCCCGTCACCCTTGCTGCCTCTCTCCTACAAGATCTGATAGCAAAGCTAGAATCGGACCATCGCTCTGATACTCCGCTCAAGGTGGTCGACTTCTGTGCAGGCGCAGGTGGTCCAAGCCCTTATATCGAACATCAGATCAACATGCGCAGACTTGCAGTCAAGAAAGCACCCATCAACTTTCTGCTGACAGATCTACATCCGCATATTGATGCATGGATTCCATTGGCGGAGAGATCGGACACGCTGAACTTTATACCACAACCAGTCGATGCAGCGAGTCCACCACCATCAGTTATCAGTAGCGGCAGCAGTGGCAGCGACGTTACTACTACATCATCTGCCAGGATACTAAGGACCTTCTACCTCTCTTTCCACCATTTTGACGACAAGGCCGCGCAGGCTATACTGAAGTCGACGTTGGAAACGAGTGATGCTTTTGCTATTATTGAGCTCATGGACAGGCGGCTCTTCTCACTATTGCTCTTGCTCTTGGAACCGTTACTAATCTATCTCGTTGCGCCCTGGTGGTTCGTAGGAGATGTGAGATATCTTTTCTTCACATTCGTCATCCCGCTATTGCCCATTCTGATGGGTTGGGATGGTATAGTAAGTTTGTTGAGGACGAGGACGTTTGATGAAATCATACAGCTTGCCGATTCTGCCATGGGCTGGAAAGGAGCAAAGACTGGATTTGGCCAGTTTTTGTCGGTGGACGGCGGTAATACGCTCCGGGTGATCAAGAGAGATGGATGGGTCTTTGAAAGTGGTAGGCGCTTACATACCTACCCATTAGGTTATATGCACTGGGTAGTCGGGAGGCGAGTGAGGGACACACAGAACGATTTTGTCCAAAGGTATGTAGTTCACTGAAATGTAGCAAGTGTTCGCTCCTTCTATGATTCAGCCGGAGTGCTTGCTGGTCGTGGACGTGGACGTTGAGGGTTTGTGCTGCTCCAGAAAGAGTTGATCTGTTGGTGATACCATGTCCTAAGACCTCGGAAAGCTTCCTCGTTACCTTCACCCCAGTCCATGTATAAGACTGCGTACGCCGCTACACCTGTTGGAGTTGTCAGGATGCATCTTCCTATGGTTCGTCGGACTGCTCCTACCTGTCGTCAAGCCATACTGTGCCAGCTTAGTGCCGATCATCCAATTTGGTCTTGCCCATTTCAGCTGCGCCCGCCGCTTGTAACGACGCTCTAGACGAAACTGATGTTTTTCGGAGAGCTTGGTGAAGTCTGGCGGCCAGGTACGCTTGGCTTTGTATGGGTTTCTTTCAAAGTCGAACGACGGAGGCTCGGAAGACTGCAGCGGCGACCAGCGCGAGAGTGTGGACAGCATGCTTTGATCTTGGTTGTTGAGTGGTCTTCACCAGACCGATGTTGTTCGTCGAAAGGGAAATGGTTAAATGTGGGGTTCGGAGCTTGATCCGTCGTATGACTGACCAATGCTCAAATTCATCTGAAGCAGAGCGCAACACACGACACAGAAGTGCTCTTGTCTTGTCTTCTGCCCACTCATTTTCCCTTTGCCATCATGTCTGCTGCACAGGCTACCCTCGAAGCCCTCGACCCCTCCAACAGCTCTAAAAATACTCTCAAAATCGAGAACGTGAGTCATCTTCTGCACTTGTAACAAAAGCACTACTCTGATGTCAAAATGTAGACAGACAAAAGAGATACTCTCATCGCAGACGAGAAGCGATACCAGAAGAAATGGGCTGAAGATCATGTCTTCGAGGCCAATGCGCCATCAACTTCGGACCTCCCTCTCAACTCGATATCACCAGATGAGCTACGCTCGAAACACCCCAAATTCTTTGGCACAATGGCATATCCATACATGAATGGCACTCTGCATGCAGGTCACAGTTTCACAGTCAGCAAGATTGAGTTTGCAGCAGGTGTGGCTAGAATGAGGGGAAAGAACGTCCTATATCCCCAAGGATATCATTGTACTGGTATGCCCATCAAGGCGTGCGCGGACAAGCTTGTACGAGAAATTGAGCTCTTCGGAAAGAACTTCGAAAACTGCCCGACGGAGGCCGTGACAAATGGTGATAATGCAAATGAGAAGCCTGCTCCCACCCAAGCAGTAACGAAAGAGGACGTGACCAAGTTCTCCGCGAAGAAGAGTAAAGCCGCATCCAAGGCGGTCAAGGTCAAGTACCAGTTCCAGATCATGCTTGCCATGGGCTTACAACTGGAAGAAATCCACAAGTTCGCCGACCCAGATCATTGGCTACAGTTTTTCCCACCTCTTTGCAAGCGCGACCTTACAGACTTTGGTTGCAGAATTGACTGGAGGCGATCATTTGTAACGACTGATGCGAATCCATACTACGACGCGTTTGTGAGATGGCAGATGAACCGTCTTCACGAACTGAATAAGATCAAGTTCGGAAAGCGCTACACGGTCTATTCACCAAAGGACGGTCAAGCGTGTATGGACCACGACAGAAGCGAAGGTGAGGGTGTTGGAGTACAGGAATACACGGCGATCAAGCTTCAAGTGAAGGAATGGGCTGGAGCTGCACAAAAGATCATTGGCGACAAGATACCCGCAGAAGCCAAGGTCTACTTCGTGCCCGCCACTCTCCGACCGGAGACAATGTATGGTCAAAATTGCTGCTTCGTTGGTCCTGCCATAATGTATGGGATATACAAAGCAGGCGAAGACTACTTCTTTGTCTCAGAACGTGCCGCACGAAACATGTCTTTCCAAAGTATATTTCCTACATGGGGTGAATTCCCGAAGATTGTGGACCTGCAAGGTGCGGATGTGGTTGGAACGCTCGTCAACGCTCCTTTGTCAGTGCACAAGGAGGGTGTGCGTATTCTACCTATGGATACTGTCAAAGCCACCAAGGGTACTGGCGTTGTGACGTGTGTGCCTTCCGATAGTCCTGACGACTACGCAACGATCAGGGAGCTGGCTAAAAAGGCAGAGTACTACGGTATCAAGAAGGAATGGGCCGAGCTTGAGATTGTGCCGGTGATCAGGACGGAAAAGTACGGTGATTTGTGTGCGAAGGCGCTGGTTGAGGAGAAGAAGATCAACTCACCAAAAGACACAAAGCTGCTGGCCGAGGCGAAGGAGGAAGCGTACAAGGAGGGTTTCTATCGTGGCACGATGCTGATCGGTGAATTCAAGGGTGAGTCTGTTATCGAGGCCAAGAACAAGGTCAAACAGCAACTCATTGACTCTGGCGATGCTTTCAACTATGCTGAACCTGACGGCCACGTCGTCAGTCGTTCTGGAGATGATTGTGTTGCTGCTCATCTGAACCAATGGTATCTCAACTATGGCAAGGGTGAGAGTGGAGGTGACAACGAGTGGTACGAGCTTGCCCTTGATTGGGTCAAGAGTGATGGTGTCAACACGTTCTCGACGGAAGCGAAGAACGCCTTCGAGCAGACTCTTGGCTGGCTTTCGCAGTGGGCTTGCGCTCGATCGTATGGGCTGGGTTCCAAGCTGCCATGGGACACGCAATTCATCGTCGAATCTCTATCGGACAGTACCATCTACATGTCTTATTACACAATCGCCCATCTTCTGCACAAGGACATTTTCGGTAAGGAAATGGGTCCAGCTCAAGTCAAGCCTGATCAGATGACCGATGAGGTTTGGGACTATCTCTTCGGTCGCACCAAAGACGTCGACACAAACATCCCCCGAGACGCTCTGGATACGATGCTTCGCGAATTCCAATACTGGTACCCTCTTGATCTCCGCGTTTCCGGTAAGGATCTCATTCAAAACCATCTCACATTCTGCCTTTACATTCATCTTGCCCTCTTCCCGAAGCAGTACTGGCCAAGAGGTATTCGCGTGAACGGTCACGCTCTGCTCAACGGAGAAAAGATGAGCAAGAGTACTGGCAACTTCCTAACCTTGAAAGAGTCGATCGACAAGTTTGGCGCAGATGCCACACGAGTTGCTCTAGCAGATGCCGGAGATGGTCTTGACGATGCCAACTTCGACGAGGCTGTTGCCAATGCTGTCATCCTCAAGCTGTTCGAGCTGCGAAAGTGGTGCGAAGAAATGATCAAAGAGGCACGTCCTGTCGATTCACCCGAGCAATATTTGGAGGTCCGCGAGAAGGAGCGCATGAAGAACACCGATGTCATTCAACGTACTGGCCCGAAGCTCTTCTGGGATGAGATCTTCGAGAATGAGATCAATGGTCTTGTGCAGGACACTGTGGCACATTATGATAAGTAAGTCTTCCTGCCTACGTCGTCAACCTACTTGCAGCTGACCCTCTTCCTTCAATAGCCAAATGTACAAAGCCGCCCTCAAATCGGGTCTGTACGATTTCACCTCCGCTCGCGACTTCTACCGTGAAGCCACTCGCTCTGCCGGCATTGGTATGCACGCCGATCTCTCCCGCCAATACATCAAGTTACAAGCTCTCCTCCTCTGCCCTGTCGCTCCTCACTGGTCCGAATACATGTGGCTGGATGTGCTAGGCGAACCATCATCAATCCAACACGCCCTGTTCCCCGACGTTTCTGCCCCAAGCCCAGCACTCACAGCAGCACGCGACTATGTCCGTAGCACCACATCCAACATCACCAGCGCCGAAGGCCAGCAAGTCAAGAAACTAGCAAAAGGCAAAACAGCGTCTTTCGACCCGAAGAAGAATAAGAGATTGACTATCTACCTTGCCAGGCGGTTCCCGGCGTGGCAGGACAAGTGCGTTGAGCTTATGCGCCAGAATATGGAGGGCTTAGTTGTGGACGTCAAGGCCGTGAGTCAGAAACTGGACAAGAGTGAGAGCAAACGTGCGATGCCGTTTGTGAATACGCTGAAGAGGCGATTGGAGATGGGTGAGGATAAGGAGGTTGTGTTTGAGAGGAAGTTGGCTTTTGAGGAGGAGGATGTGCTAAGGGAGATGTGTATGGGATTGAAGCAGACTGTGCTTAGGTGTACGTGTGTGGAGGTTGTGGCTGTAGAGGAAGGTGGGAAGAGTGGGAAGGTGGTAGCTGGTGCGGGAGAGGGGTTTAAGGTCGGAGAGGAGAAAACGGGATTGCCGCTGAGTGCGGAGATGGCGGTGCCTGGACAGCCTGGGTTCTTCTTTGAGAATGTGGAGGGTTGAAAATCAATCGATGCGGGACGATTCTGGAAAATGCAGGGATGAAAACGGCATCAACGACAAAATGCGCTTTGAAGGATGATATGAAAAATATTGCCATATTCCTGCTTATGCAGGATTGGGAAAGCAGAGTGTTATAGATCATGTATGTGATACAGCTCATTCACAAGGAGTATATGTTTTACCTCTCCTTTCTACGCCGAATGTTCAGGCCGTGGCGTCCTTGGCTCTGGCTATAGATGTGTATTTTCTGCCGATTTGTTAAGAGCAGAGGAGAACAGAAATTGAATAGCATGAGAATCCCACTGATCCTTGATAACTAGAACTATGCTATCCCTTCTTGTAGAGAATGGAAGAGGTTGAAAGGTGTGGCCTTGACATGATACAATGGCTGTCTTAGTCTCAAACTTCTATATCTGCCGGTCTGTGGTGATTTCACGGATTACAGCGTCAACCTACTTCTGATATTCTGTCTCTTTATCATGTTCGTAGCGCATTATCCATCAGTCCTAAAGCTCAGAGGCTTGATTAAGGTTTCGCCGTGCTTCAACAATTGCTTGCTGGCTTCTTCAGGATAGTAGGTAATCTCGTCCACATAACAGTTAGCATCAAGCAAGAAGAACAAAGGTAAAAGAAGAAGAAGAGAAGTCTTGTTCCTTAGGTTTCTAGGTACAGAGATAGACGCCGGCCACTAGTCATTATGCTATTAGAATATCATCATTAATCATACCATCGAATCATCACCACTCAACATGCCTGTGAAGGATCTTGTCCAACACTTATCATGCTATTAGGAATCCTCTCTTTCTTAAGCCTTAGCACCACGAAAGTCGGCGTGAGGCTGCTACCGTGGAAGTGAACGAAATCACCGAGACTTGATGTCTAAAAGCCTTCTTCGTCCGACTCATACATCAATAAGTCCTTTACCGTCCAGATTAAATCTTCATCCCATAGCAAGCTCAACATCCACCAAGAACGGCGCATTCTCGGGCCTATATGGACTGCTAGCCGTCATGATGGCCGCATTGACAAACAACGTACTCTTGCCAAACACTTGCTTATCCCACCCTTCCGTAAGGTCAATATGTACAACTCTTTCCTGCAGCATCTTTTTCGAGTCCACAATCACCATTTCACTTCCTTCGAAAGGCCGTTCTGGGTCACTTTTCGACGAGCTGGATGGTTGCTGCTTCCACCTACCAACCTGGGCGCCCCAGCCCTCATGTATGTGGCCAAAAGTGTGGATTCTTGGTCGAGCACGCGTGACGGCCCGTAGTAAGTGCGGACAGCCTACGTCAAAATTGCCGTGTATAGTTTCATCTAGGACATGAATAGGTGGGCCGTGGGTCATCATAATGTCAACTTGCGGCCAATTTGGGACTGGATTCTCTGCGATGTTAATAGTGTTCTTCGGCGCTGGTGGTGTCGTATTCGGGAAGTTGAACCTGTCCTCGTTGGCGTTGTACTTGAAAGCCCAATTATAGAAATCAGGCTGGTAAGGTGACGCGTAGACCCTCAACCTTGCGCCCGACGAAAGAGTGAACTTGTGTAAACCTTCGTCCAAATATGTGATGCCAGCTGCCTTCGCCCTTTCCCCCTTCCAGAGTTCACGAGCAGCTTCGTACTCATTTCGCCCAGTCGACCTCCGCCGCTTCCAGTCTGTGAGGTTGTTATCCCACCACTCCTTGTCGAGACTGCGGAAGAAGAAATCAGTGGAAACTCGAAGCCGTGAGTGATACCTCTGGTTACCTTAAATCGTGATTACCAGCGATTACCAGCTTTAGCTGAGCTTTGATAGAGGACATGAGGCGGATCTGCGATTCGTACTCTGCGAACTCGCCGGTCATGGTCAGATCACCGCAATGAAGAAGGACGTCACATTCTGGTAACGGATCTCGGAAGGCGTGCTTCTTGTCTGTCGGGGGGAACAGCTCTTGATTATGAGTGTCCGATATGATGAGGAAACGGGTCTTGCAAGTCCTGGGTCGGGGCCCCATCGCTGGTAGTCGGCTGGCCAAGAACGCAGGATGAGAGTCCATAACGAGTCTTTTCGCTGCTGGCCAGATGGTTGCTCGAGCAATCAATGTCGTGATGTGTTGTGTGCCACAAGTATGTCGGAGGCAAACACTTGACGAAAGCAAAAACACCCGGGCAGCAAGGCGAGGCAAGAGCGATACAGGCAGGTGAGTCACTCACGTGACACGAAGGTTGAGTCACCCAAGTGAGATACTGAAAGTAAGATGACCAGCTTCAAGCATCAAGACACGCACTCGCTCCAAAATGTCACAATGTCTTACAAGGAAATGATAGCACAGCGCAATGGGGGACTCTGTGATGGACTAAATCACCCCACCAAGCACATGCAAGCAACGAGACATTCACATTGCTTGATCAGCAGAGAGCTTGCTAAACATCTCTTTGTGCTTCCAGCACGAGGCATTGAGAAGCCTCTGCTGGCAGCGTAATAGAGTGACAGAAAATGAAAAAGAAGACGCAGTGATGAAATAATGTCGACACCCCACTCAACCGTAGGTGGTGGAGAGTCATCCATTGGGATGACATCAGTATCGATACATACGAAGAGGGGTCGATGAATATTCCACGGACACACTTTAGCATTCTGTCTACAATTGACCCATTTCGCATACTGCCCCCTTCCTCTACCTCTTTGTGTCATCCCCACGCCTTGACTTCCTCCCTACACACTCTCCATATGTCTAACTTCAAGAAAGACAACGCCTACAAGGCGAAAGAAGATGTCTTCGTAAGTGCCACTTTGTCCACTTCTATAGCCACCATCACCTCCCATCCCAGTCCCTACTAACACCTCATACCCCCAGTTCGACGATGGCCGCGAGATCGCCCTCCTCCACCACATCTACAACCGTTCCGACCTAGAAACCAAAATCCGCAACTCTCCCTCCGCCGTCCTCTCCGCCATTGACGAATACGCTCGCACCCAGAAATACCTCATGAACGTCGGCGAAGACAAAGGTCGCATCGTGACCGAGCTAATCGCCAAGAACAAGCCCACCACCATGATCGAGCTAGGCGGCTACATTGGCTACAGCACGATTCTATTCGGCGACGCCGTACGCAAGGCAGGGGGCAAGAACTACTATTCCTTTGAGCGCAATCCAGAGTTTGCTGCTGTGATTAGCAGTCTTGTTGATTTGGCAGGACTGTCTGATTTGGTCAAGGTGATTGTGGGCAGTTCGGATGACGGAATCAGGAGATTGGCCAAGGAGGGCACGCTGAAGAGAATCGACTTCATGTTTTTGGACCACTACAAGCCGGCATATACGACTGATCTTAAGTTGGCGGAAGAGCTGGCTTTGGTTGGCAAGGGAAGTGTCTACGCGGCTGACAACTGCATCACGCCGGGCAACCCACCGTATGTCGAGTATGTGAGTGCTAGTGTCGAGGACAAGAAAAAGATGGCTGCGGGTGAGAAGAAGGCAGGTGGTGAGTGGGATGAGCGTATGGCACAGAGTGCGATCGCGCAGTACAACCGAAGAGAAGGTGCTGGGAAAGCCGAGGACAGGAAGGGTGTGCCCGAGTTGGTGTACGAGAGTGAGATGGTTAACAGTTTCGAGCCGACCGGAGAAGAGGATGGTGTCATGGTTACGAGGTGTGTGGGTGATGAGAGGAAGTGAAAAGCATATCTTCTGATGCAGAAGAGCATTCAGGATGAGTGAAGACGAAAAAAGGCGTGTCTGCTTGTTTAGCACTATACCCCTCAACATTGCTATATTAATCTGAATATCTTTCCAGAATCAACCCAATGCAGTCCTCAACCCCTCTTTACCAACCTGCATCGCTCGCCTAAGCTCTTCCTCTCCCTCTTGTAACCTCCGTTGGCCAGCGTGCAAATTTCTTTGCTGTCTCCGCTTATCCTCCTCAACTCGCCTCTGCCTTTCCCGCAAAGCATCGTTCCTCTTCTCCCTATCGAGCCGCGCTTGCTTCTCTTCCGCATTCTCCTCCGCATCCACTATGTCTTCACTGCGAGGCAGTTTCCGAATGAAGTCTTCCACAACTCCGTCCCTCACCTCGGCTTTCAAGCTAATGAACCTTACGTCTGCCAAAACTTTCGCGGGCAACAATTCAAGACTCGTCTCTCGGTTCCACGTCCTACTCCGATCCACCTCTGCTAGAAGCGCTTTCAGATCCTTCTCCAACTCTGTTCGATCCTTTTTCGTTATTCGTGCAATATGCTCGCGATATAGCCTCTCCTTCTCCTTCTCAGGCAGCCTCATCTCCTTCAATTCCGGCTCCTTCTTGAATTTCCTCTTGAACTCCGGCCAGAACAGCTTCGGTGTCGCCTGTCGTGCCAGCAGGTCCAAGTACGGTATTCTCGGATCTTGCCTAACCATCTTTTCTTTCTCCTCTTTGAGATGCTGAATCTTTGCGGTTGACCAGGACAGAAACGCTTTGCGTCGTGCAGCCATATTTGGAAGTAACGTATATCGGTCGTCAGGAATAATAGTGCCTTCCTCGATTACGGAATCAAAAGGTTTGTAAGGGTTGACGCCATGGTCGTCGAGGAGGTCGTAGAATGAAGCGGTACATTCTTCTTCAGTCATGTCAAGACCCTCTGCGCCTTCTTCGTAGTACTCATCGTCACCACCAGCGTCGTATTCACCTGGGTCAAGGTCGTAGGTCTCGCCGAGTTGGGCGAGTTGATATGCCATGTCCTCTTCCGTAAACTCGTGAGCAGCATCTGTTTGCTGATCTGCGGGATCTTCCTCTTCCATATCATCTTGCTGGTCTTCGTCGTCGTGGCCGCGAAGACGTTTTGGTGGAGGTGCGGTATCCACATCTTCTTCATCCGTCACATAGACTTCTTCGTAGATGACATCTTCATCCTCTCCCTCTTGTGATCCTCCTGACTGTTCCTCAGGATGTCGCTCGATAGAGACCGCTGATATGTTTTCCTCTCCGTCATTGACGGTAGTCCTCGGACGTGTCTCTCCAAGCACTTGTCGCTGCTGCAAATCCTCTTCCTCCTCCTCAACCACTTCCCCAGCAGCTCGTTTCCTTTCTCGAATATCATACTTGATAACACCCGCCTCAACCTCTTTGGGAAAATTCCAGAAACTATCATTTGTTGTTGGGTTGTGCACGAAGCGTCTGCCTAGCTTGGTCTTGACAAGAACCCATGGCGCACAGCCTGGGATGAGATGTTTTGATTTTGGTCGATCGTCTGGATCTCGTCTTCGTTGAAAGTTGGAATTACGATTGTTGTTGGCGTGATGCGGCTGATGGAACGCAGGTGTTGTCGCAATGAAAGCTTGTCGAGAAGGATGAATGCCATTATTGGCAGGAAGAGGAGATACGTAAGGGGCGAAGGCGCCAGCTGTCGGGTGAGTAGGAAGTGTTGGAGGTGGAGGAGGAGGAGGAGGTGGTGGAGCGGGAGCTGGCTGTACTGCGGGCCTTGTGTATGTGGACTGCTTCGTCTGGGTATTATAGTAGTATGTATGGCCACTTGGAGCTCTGTGAGCGGTCCATCCTGGCGGCAGCGCTGTTTCCTCTGCAGGTCTATGGGTTGATTTGAGCATGGCCGGGCTGGTCTTGTGCGATCGGTAAACAAATAAGTTTGGGCATTGCATTGTTTCAGAATGACGCTGGACCCTGACGTCCAGGCAGGCCACTGCTTCGCCGCGTCTCATGATTGCTTCATCTCATCAGCAGCGCTTTCCACCTCTCCCTCTCCCGCTCACCATTCCCTGCTACTACCCCGACACAGTCAATCTACACTGCTTGCTACCGTCACGCAGCTTCAATCACAATGTCTTCACGAAGATATGATTCAAGGGTTGGTCAACCACTACTCCACCTACAGTCCATCAACTGACAGCTCCCCGTAGACGACCATCTTCTCGCCCGAAGGTCGTCTCTACCAAGTCGAATATGCCCTCGAAGCCATCTCCATGGCCGGTACTGCCATCGGTATCCTAGCAAAGGACGGAATCGTCCTCGCCGCAGAACGCAAAGTCACCAGCAAACTACTAGAACAAGACACTTCCGCTGAGAAGCTATACATTCTGAACGAGTATGTCACATCTGATGTGCTGCTGGAACAAGCATGTATCTAACTTCTCCAGCAACATGATCTGCGCAGTCGCTGGTATGACTGCTGACGCCAACATCCTCATCAACTTCGCCCGTCAATCAGCCCAACGCTACCTCCAACAGTACAACGCCGAAATCCCCTGCGAACAACTCGTCCGCCGTCTTTGCGATCTGAAACAAGGCTACACTCAACATGGTGGTCTGCGTCCGTTCGGTGTCTCTTTCATCTATGCTGGCTGGGATAGCCAACGCCAGTTCCAGTTGTACCAGAGCAATCCAAGTGGAAACTATGGTGGGTGGAAGGCGACTAGTGTGGGGGCGAACAACGCGAGTGCGCAGAGTCTGCTGAAGCAGGATTACAAGGAGGATATGGGGTTGAGCGAGGCGTGCGCCTTGGCAGTGAAAGTGTTGAGCAAGACGATGGATTCAAGCAAGCTGAGCGCAGACAAGAGTACGTGTTGTGATTACGATATACGACGTGAGGATGTTTGGCTAATATGTCTGCTCGTTATAGTTGAGTTTGCAACAGTAGGGCAGACCAAGGAAGGCACGATATATCACCACCTCTGGGATGCCGACGCCATCAACGCGCTACTGAAGGAGAACGATTTAGGCAAGAAGGCTGGAGAAGGAGACGAGACGACAACGTGATGACGCAGGAAGAGTATTCGGTAGCAGGAACTAGGAGAAAGAAATGGCGTATGGATGTGTCAAGAGGCTCTCACATCAGGACCCAAGAGCAGCAGTGGAGTTGAGTGAGTGCCGACTTGAGCTGGGCTCGCTCGAAGACAGTGGGTGGAAACTCACTGCCTGGGTGTCAACTTGTTTTGGGCATCTCGAGCTGTTCTGCCCAGGAAAAATTGCACGGGTACGACTACGTTCTGGCTAAACACACCATAATACAACTCGAGTGCAGAATCATAGAGTGCAGAAGCATCACAGAGGATACGTAATAACGAATAAAACCAAAATCCTCCCATGATCAGTTGAGCTACCAGGGATTCGCTTTTTCTTTTCTCATTTAGGACGTATTGATCAATCTATTGCTCGGCCTCATCTGTATGGCACGAGAACAGACGGAAAGATTGCGACCTGCGCCTCGCTACTCATGAGATGTGGTGATGAGTACACGATCTGTGTGAAGATGATCTCTCGAAGAACAAAGCGAAGTCTACTCAACATCCATTCTCGTTGTAACACTCTTCAGGCGTAATTTAGCAGTCGCGCACAGAAAGCGGTTTTCAAGTAAGAAGAATTCAAATATGCAAAGCAGCAAGAACAGCAAGAGCACCTTGTGAGTACTGTTCGGCTACGCAAAAGTGGCTTCTCTCTACATTATGACGATCCTCGCGTACATCTTGTGTGATTTGTGACTATCTCCCTTCTACCCAGGCTCGAGTCATCTGCGCTTGGGCAGTATAGTACTCACAACCTTGCTTCTTTATCCCTCATCGACCCGCTCGTGGCTCTCTGTCCAACGACTGCACTCACGAACGGGTTCCTTTATCCTGTACAGTGCCAATTCAATATAGCATCATTCTCGTTGGACTGACCTCTGTCACCTTCAAGTACTTTCAAGTTGGTTCTCGTAATGATCCGTCCATGACGCATTCACTGTCGTGCTTGTTTCGGCCTTCGTTTTGCATTTTGTTCACGAGATATATCCCTCGCCACTTCCTTTCAAGCCCTGAGCACTCCTCTTCGCATCCAAAAACAGGTCTTCACACTCCGCAACTTCCTCAACACCAACTCTCGCACCCTCTTTACCACCTGCACGCGCCAACACACTTGCTGGTGCAAGCAGTTGTAGTGCATACCTCAAACTGACCTTTTCTCCCAACCCCGCCACTCTTTCCAGGGCATCATCTGAAACATTCAGACCTTCCGTCCGCGCTCGCAGTGCAATGATTGAGCGAATCGAGGCGAGATCGTAAGGGAATGTGGGTATGATAAGCAGACGGGCAAGCAAATCTGGGGGAATGCCGTGAGCGTAAGCGGGGTGAATGGTGCTACTCGTGTCGCGTAGAGGAGTGAGGCCGCGGTTGGAGGCGAGGACGACAATGGGTGATAGAGGAGATTCGAGAGCACGGTTGAGGTAGGTGAATGATTCCAGGTCGAGCATGTGTACCTGAAGTAGTCGTTAGCATCTTTCAACTGCATTTGTGAATCCGAATCTGACATACTTCATCAATAAAAAGCACACCCGGTATCAGCTCGGCCAAGCCTTGATCAATATACCGATTTACAACCTTGTTAATCTCTCCTCTCAACTTCTCTGTAATTTCCGTTTTCTTTGGTTTCATTAATTGCCCCATCATACTCATCACGTCTTGTCCACCCTGAGGTCTTGCATTGGCCACATCCAGATCATGCAGCGTCACATCCTGCACAATCTCCTTCTTCTTATGCACATCTCCTTTCGGCATCGGCACATATTCCTCTGCTTCCAGATCGAACTCTGTCGCGTATGCATCACTGCGGCCAACACGTTTACAAGCGCCTGTGTTGGCTTCGATGTAGATGACGTCGCCGATAGTCACGCGTTCTTTTTGTATCGCTTCGTAGATGGATGGATCTAGACGGAGCTTCTTGGTGCCTTTGCCAGATTTGAGACCGATGAGGAGATGTGAGATTGTGCGGCCGTAGCCACCTAGAGGATTTTCGGCCTCTTCGGGGGTGAGTTCGATGACTTCGCCTTCGTAGACTTCTTTTGTTTCGCGAACGCGCAGTCCTGTGGAAAGCGTTTCTGTCAGTCAATTTGTCCGATACCACGAACATTTCAATCTGTTCCCCTTCTTGTCACAACATGGGTCTGCCATTCGTAGGCTCGTTCATTCCCTTCACGTACCAATAGCTCGTCGAAAGTTCTCCATCAATGCTTCCGTCTTCTTTACTTCCGTTGAATATATCTCACTGGCCACGATTGGACAAAATGGTACCCTCGTTCCAAGCTCCTGTGATATCGCCAATGCTAACGCTGTCTTTCCTGTACCTGGTCCTCCTGCTAGTAGTATAGCTCTTCCTGACATCTTTTTCGCTTTGACTAGATCGACAACGACACCACATGCCTGCGAACATTCAGCATTAGTTTTGTTCTAACTCTGAACGTATGTATGCGCAGCGCTGGACAGCTGATGATGAGCCCACTACGCTCAAAGTGCCAGGTTTGATGCGCAAATCAAGCTCTGTTTGACTGTGACGCGCTCCGGCGCAAAAGTTTCTCCTACTTACTTCTCTTGCAGCAGCTTGACCAACGAAGCCAGCGCTGTTCTTCTCCGCATAGCCATCCGACTTCAGTCCTAAGCCTCTAATATGTGTATGTGCTGACGTTCTGTTTGCTCTTGCATCGTTCTTAACATCGTTAATTTGCACCATGATAGGCGTGCTCTGGAGAGAAAGAGATTGCGCTTGAGTATATTTGCAAGACGAGATGCAGTGGTTCGGGAGAAGTAATAAGTGTCTAGATGATGCTTAATTGACGTTGTTTCAAAAAGTTCAGGTTGAGACCAAGATCAGGCACAGGTGAAACGCGGTTGTTTCGCGTGGGGAAATACAGGGTAGTCACGAAGTCGACGGCTTCATAAATCATGAATGGCAGGAGCAAACAGGTTGCGGGATCATTATTATTCAATATCACTACTAGTGCTAATCTCCTTGAAGGCTCAAACAAATCGAGAGCTGCTTCCAGGAACCACCACGGCACCAATAGTATCATCACTGGAGATGTCCTGACTATCACCCTTTTGCTCACCCTGGACTTCACATCCTCTATCGAATCCAGAAGGAGTGACGTTGATGTACTTGGGGAGCACGTCGAGCTGCTGTTGCTCGGCATCGAACGTCGAATCTATATGCAAAAACCTGAGGTCGTGAAGATGAACTTGTTCGAGGGCAACATTGCTCAACACTATGCAAGTCGAGCATAGACATGGTTGTCACACCATCTATTCTTCCTCACTTTCTGAGCCACTCTCTTCCTCATCACCACTAGATTCGGCGGCAGCATGGCCAGCTTGAGAGATGTCAGTACAAGGTCCATCACTTTCTGTGGGCATAATCAACTTACCAGGTGGAGACGAACCACTACCACGGTTTTTGAAATCGTTCAGCTTGCCCTTGAGCTCATTGATACGTGCTTCCTGCTCATGCTTGCTCATTGGCTTATTCTTACGGCTTTTGCCAGAGTTGGCGGGAACGACAGTCTTTACAGGTCTGTAGTCGGTATCTGCCACTACTTCTTCTTCAGTCTGTGTTGCTTTACGGACGAGCTTGAGCAACTCGTGTAAACCGTCGTCAGGAATTTCATCAATCTCGAACTCCATTTCATCATCAGCACGATTAGCCAGTTCGACTTTGCCGGCCCTGCGCAATGAACTCTTGATAATGTTGGCAGCTTGGCCGATTTCTTGCTCCGTGAGGGTGCCAATCTTGGTGGAAATTTCCTCTTTTTGGGCACTTGTGACAGGCTTGAGGGGCTTGGTGACCTTGCTTTTTGACTTTTTCTCAGAGCGAACAGGTAATGATCCACCACCAAGACTGTTTTTCTTGCTTGCTTTGCCGCTAGACTTGCTCTTCTTGTCCTTGGATTTGCCCAGCTTGCCCTTCTGTTGCAAGGCCATGAGCTGTTCTGTCAGAGCAGCCATCTGTTTGTTGATAGCGTCAAATTGATCCATGTCTTCCTCCTCCTCTTCCTCTTCATCTTCGGCTTCAGAGTCAGATGCAGGATCTGGAGATTGTGGCGATGAACGGGGAGCATGCTTGGCAATCCAGTCGTTCTTTTTCGACAGAAGCGAGGTCAAATGAGCCTCAAGATCCTGAGCCATCTTGCTGACAATATGGTCTTTGCCATTGAACTTGTAGCAGTTATCACACATGAGACGAAAGTCTGCTTCAAACTCCTTGCAGTTCTCATACTCGCCTCTGTTGAGCTTCTCTTGCATAGTGCCAAGGTCCATAGGCTTCTTCACGATACTGCGATAGGTCGGAATGTTCAAGGCAACAGGATCGACGGGCGCCGAGAATGCATACACTGAAGGTGCCCACTTTGGTTTCTTGAACTCGTCGATAATCTCTTGACAGTATTTAAGCTCAGCTTGATACTTCTTTTTCTTGGGCTTTGCAGAATAAGGAAGTTCGCGGGCAGGTGCTTTGATTTCACGCTTTGGACGACCATCACTGGTAGACATCCGACGAATTTGAGGCATGCCATTGGTGTCAAGCGCATAAGTCTCTTCTTTGGCGATGGGAAGTGGAGGTGGTGGAAGAGGCTTTGGCAGACTCGGTCGCGACTGGTGTCTTTGCTTGGACTCTGTTGGTATAGGTGTTTGCTTTTTCTTCTTAGGCGCAGGTTCTGTAGCAACCACTCCGCTGTCACCAGGTCTTGAAGCTTTCCTGAGTTGAGCATCAAGTTGTTGCATCAATGCCACACCGGAAAGGGTAACAGCGTGTGTTGCGCCGTTGAAGGTGGCCGAATTGGTGACCATGGTCCAGAAGTCTAATACATAGTCATTCACTGACTTGTACTCCCTAGTCTTGATCTTGCGCTCCATCGTGCTTAGATCCATTGGATGGGTAATGATTTCGAAATACCTCGGCAGATTGAGGGCAACAGGGTCAACAGGCTTCTGAAACATGACGGCATTCCTTGACTTTTTCAAATTGCGCATGCCGCCCTCGATGATCTTGTATTGTGATTCAGTCATAGCACCAAAGTCGATGCCAAGTGATGGTGGTTGGTATGTAAGAGTCGTAGAAAAAGTTGGAACGTTGACCGGTGCTGGTGGCGCGGCAGGCTGTTCAGTCGTTGGTACGGGAGTTTCTTCTGCGATGGCACTGCCACCATTGACCTCTGCAGGCGCTACTTCTTCAGTACGTGCTCGCTTTGCGGAAGGTCCACCATCTTCATCGTCTTCACGCTCACGCGCATTCTTCACCGTCGTGGGCGCAACATCAGCCATTGACACATCCTCTGATTCCAGCTTCGGAAAGTCGGCAGCCGCTGTGTCGACCGCCGGTGTGTTGGCAACAGCAGGCTCATCGACTGTGCCATCCAGTCCATTGACTGGTGTAGCATTCTCCATGACCTTGTCTTCCATACTTGCAGCTACGACAGCAGGCTCATGGACAGTGCCATTCAGCCCATTAATTGGTGTAGTATCCTCCACGACCTTGTTTTCCATACTCGCACTTGCGCCCATATTGTCCACTGACTCTTCTACTTGTGCCTGCTCTTGCATACCGGGAACAATAGCGTCTGTGCTGGAAGGTTGAGGTGGATTCTCGAGTTCGCCGACGAAGTCTGCTAGTGGCTGAGAACCGCTTTGAAGGTTGGTGATTGGCTTGATGTCAGCTTCTTCAGGTAGTGTTTCAGGTAGTGCTTCGGGTTCTGGCGCGACTGTAGATGTGTCTTCAATAGCTGTTTGAGCTTTTGTGAGGAGAGGTTCAGGGATGGAGGATTCAGGCACTGGAGCAGCGTGATCTAAGCTATAATGTATGTTAGGGTTGATGAATGAGTCAACGAGATCGAAAGGTCGCGCACGCAACCCAGAGTGAAGTAGAGCATAGAGTCAGATCTAAATCTGGACAGGAGAGCCACTCACCCATTCAGAACAATAGCAGAATCCGGCGCATCCGTCAAAGGTGCATCGATAGGCGCATCCAGTAAAGGTGCATCGAAAGGCGCATCACGCTCTGCAGACTCAGAGACAGCAGGAAGAGCAACTGGTGTATCCTCCATGATGAGCGCTTGAAGATTGTAGTGCCAGAAGCAGTTTGCGCAAACGAAATATTTTATGAAGATGCACGAGTTGACGAAAGAAGTATGTTGATGTCTAGTCTATGCGCCTAAGAAGAGCGCGACCAAGATCTTATAGTTGTACAAATGAAGTGAAGGCGACGAAGACGTCAATGAGGATTGCTGCTTGCTCCTTGCTGAAAGATGGGATGACTGAAACGACGCGGTTTGACTCTATAAAGGCGCGTGACTGAAGCAAGCAGGGTCGAAAATTGTACAGAAGAGCGGCGCGAGAGATATTATGATGCTATGCAGTTAAACTTTAGTATGCCCGATATGCGCCTGCGCTGAAAGTAAGATGCGACCAAGAAGAATTAGTGTGGAGTGTATGTTGGATGGAGCTGAAGGTGTTTTGAGCGGTTGAAGTCTGGTCGAGAGATTCGTCGCATGTGACGGAAAAAGCGACAGATCGGAGAGAGCCAGCTTCAGACTATTTGAACTCGAGAGCGAAGAAGAAAAGGAGAGAAGGACAAGTTGGATCTTCGGAAAGCAAGGGTCCAGAACGCTAACTGCTTGGAGTAGTTGATCTGCAACTCACGTGACCGTTTAAAGGAGGAGAACAATTTTTTGTGTTAGACGCTTGTCCCGATAGTACTGCCTATTACATGTCGACAATACACCACCATGTCTCACGCAGCCAATCTAAGGAACAGGCAGCGACCTACTGTACAGGAATCACCAGCAAAAAGAAGAAGAATTGAGCCCAGAGTTAACGGCCTCTCTGCTGTCATCAATGGCACTGTTCCGAGCAAGTTCATTGCAGTCGAGACTACAGATGTGAAAAAGAGCAAGGGTCGACAACAGGCTGAGGTGGATGCTGTTGTAACCAATGGAGACGAAGATGCCTCCATGCTTGATGTCGTACCAGATACCAATAGTAACGAAGCAGAGGACAGCCAGGAAGAGAGCGACGAGTCTACAGACGAGGAAGACGAGGACATTGTAGACGGAGATACCCAACCTAGCACACTCACCACCTCGCAAGCAGCAGATGGTGCTGAGGATCCTTCCGAGCCCTCATTTGGCGACCTACTTCGAGCACGTGCACTAGAAACTATAGCAGTCGAACCTTCAGCAACCGCAGCAGATCTTACAGCCACCACTCGCACACTCACAATACCAACAGCAACCTCTCTCGGAACCGTTCTCACACAAGCTCTTCGTACAAACGACGTCGACCTTCTCGAATCATGCCTACAAGTACCCAATCTCGATAGTATTCGCGCAACGATCGAGCGACTACATTCTTCACTCGCAACAAACCTACTACAGAAGCTAGCTGAAAGATTACATCGACGACCTGGCCGTGCTGGCAGTCTGATGGTATGGGTTCAATGGACGATAGTAGCCCATGGCGGTTATCTTGCAAATCAGCCTGCAGCAGTAAAACAACTACACACACTTTACAACGTCGTAAAGCAACGTGCCGCTGGGCTGCAGCCTTTGCTGTCACTAAAGGGCAAATTGGATATGCTTGAGGCGCAGATGAGGTTGAGACAGAACATGCAAGACAGGATACGTCCAGGTACTGCTCGCAACCAAGATGAAGCTGGTGTGGTATACGTGGAGGGCGAAGAGGATCAGGTTGATGATGTAGAAGAGCTGGATGATGAAGAGGAGGAGGACTCGGACGAATCCGATATCGACGAAATTGCTCAAATCGCACCAGCAATTGCAAAGAGGACGAACAAACAACAACTTGTGGCTGAACCGATCGACTTGTCTTCCGATGATGACGAAGACGACACGCCGAACACCTTACCAAATGGAGTGGACGGTACAGATGAGGAAGGAAGTTCTGACAACGATGATGAGGAGGATCTCATAGACGACGAAGCGGAGGAGTCGGATGGTGACGATAGCGATCTCGGTGAAGAGGGTATTGATTATGACGAGGACGATTTAATCGACGACGCAAGCAGTGAAGAGGAAGAACAGAAACCCATACCCACAAAGTCTGCGCGGCCGCAGACAAAAGGATCACGGAGAAATTGATGGCGTGGATACTGCTCAGCCGGACTGAAATGAGCACGTCTCGAATGGACACAGCGTCGAAGGCGTACGGTTAGTACCGAATGTATATCTTGGATTGTGCATAATCACTTGCACATAGATGGAAAAGGACTTTGTAAAATACGATCATATTTTCTGCTATCAAAAGAACGCCAGATTTTCCTGGACTCCAAGAGACCAGCTCTCGTCCTTCTACATATATCCCAAAGACGTTCAAACAGAAATAATCGCCGCATCACCTCACGTGTCACCTACTCACCCCTAGTATGCCACCACCCAACAACGCCCTCCATCCTTTGCCTCTCCCTACCCATCGACTTTCTCTTATGTCCGCCATTCGCGTTCTTAACCACACGTCCCGCCACCTTTACATCCGCTTCATCCTCACTCTCGCTCCCACTGTCTTTGAAGTCGACCATCTTGGCACGTCCGATCATACCAGAAACACCACCAACAACCTTTGCAGTTCCTACCTCAACAGCCTCGTCAGCTTCCTGGTCTTCGTGTTCCAACTCACCTTCTGTAGCAACAACGTCAGCTCCAGAGACCACAGACTCATCACTACCAGCGCTGCCATGTCTCTTCCTCCTTGCGACAGCGCCCAAGGCGCCCATCCTGTTCAAGTCAGCAAGTGAAAGGGTACTGTGGTACGTACGGATACTGAAGTTGCGCGTTAAGTCATTCTTCGTGTTCGAGGCAATGACATCCTTGGCTTGTGCAGGAGAAGTTGGTCTAGTGGAGGAGGAAGTGTCGACAAGACTCAGACGATAACGGAGTGTCTCCAGTCGTGAGAGTCTGCTCGGTAGGCCTGGGAGTATCATCAGTTCGTCGCGAGTATCCAACTCAGCTGGTGCAGAGCTAGCTTCGGTTGGCAATTCCGCAGGATCAAGCTCCGGGGTAGCAGCTGGTGTGCAAGGTACAGGCTTACGCTTGAACGCAACTCCACTTCGCGGCGTGATAGGACACGACGCCAGGGGCAACAACGGCAATGCGTTCTCATACGCCGCAGTCCTAGGACTGAGCATGATTGGCACTTCTTCGGAAGGTCTGCGAGCGGGCATCGTAGCGGGCTTGAGAGGTGATGGACGAGCAGGTGCGTGAGCGTGAAAGGTCGTGACGAACTTGTCGCCGAGAGAGTTGCGGTACTGAACCTGAGCCTTTGCGGTAGCAGGACGACGAGCATGCTTCTCCTCAGCATCAAGCTCGAGTGGAAGACAAGGCGTGCTTGCGGCGTGTTGTCCTGAAAGCTTACTCAGAGTGTGTTGATGAGCTGCAGCTAGTGACGAGCGACGTGGTGGAGGTGGTGTGTAGACGGTGGCAGGCAAGGTAGCGAGTTCATGAATCTCAGCGGACGTGGCAGCAGTTTCGTTGCTAGTCGCGCTCACGGAGCTGGCAAACGATGCCACAGACTCTCTGTTGACCTCATCGCTGTGTCTGTAGCCAGTAACAGGTCTGCGTGGGACAGGCAAGCTAGCAAGTTCGTAGAGCTCGTCGGCGGAGGGAGCTGGAACGTTGTGGTGGAGGTTCGGGGTGGACTGGCTGGCTTGAGCGTGGGTGCTTATCCGAGCAGTTGGCGAAGAGAGTGCTGTACTGGTGTAAGTGTCCGATGGGCGGAAATAGAATCCATCATCGCGCAAATCGTCATAGATGTCTGGAACATACTGTGATGACTTGGTGACGTTGTCGATGAAGCGCTTGAGGTGGCTGTTCTTTGTGCGCGAAGAGGAGGCAGCTGTCGAGCTGGAGAAGAGGGAGCTGAAGAAAGGCATGATGATTGATGTGGAGTTAGTTTTTCTTTTTCGGTGAAAGGAGGACTTACTGGGGAAGCTCGATCAACAAGCTTGTAAGATGTAAAGAGGTGCGTGAATGTGAAATGATAAAAGCAAAAAATGAGCACGGAAATCACAGTTTGTACAGTAGAGAATTTTCGGCTGAAGAGAGAAAGTGGTTCGTATGTGGGAGGACGTTTCTTGTAGTAGTGTATCTGGTCAAAGGAATTCACGTCATAGTTGCACAATGTTCTTGTCGTGTCAAAGGTGTTTCATATTTGAGTGTGCTTTGTATCTGGACGGATCATATGTGTTTCGCTCCAAGGAGAGAACAAAGACATTTGAGCAGGGGACAAAAGAAGCTGCACGACTTCTCATTGTCTTTGTTCGGTCCGGTCACAGAGGACTGCTGGACAGGCATCACGGCGCCCGTATTTGCCTCTGAATTGGCACAATTATCAGCAAATCATGGTAACAATGATGTTGAAAGAATGAGCTTTCATACAGTAACCAACATATACAGTATTGCGGCATCTCCTGTCCAGCAGGCTGCCTCTACTTAATCTAACCATCCCAAGATACACTATGAGTGCAGCTTGCAAGGTGTTCAAGTTGCTACTGACTTCGACCATTTGTGGCTGACGTTGCGCGGCATTCGTACACGCAGGCTCCCAGCTCTTGACATCACTCTATCCTCGTTGCTGCATTGACTCAATCCCAACTCTGAATACACTGGACCACTGCCGTTCATTTTCTTGAGTGTGTTCTTCATCTTCGAAAAGGCACTTCGAATAGGTAACCTGGACTTCTCCGCAGCCTTCGCGCCCACATCTGGGCTATGTTGAGAAAAGCCATCATCAGTGAGAAGCGAGTGAGACGAGGGGTCTGCTTTATTTGAACAACATTCTGAGTGACCCTGAATTCCAATCTTCGTGCTTGAGTGTCCAGATTCGTACGAGCCGTACAGTCTACGCATGATCTCGAAATTTTCACCATATTTGGGTATGTCGTCGTCGTATAGATGCTCGAAGAATTTTCTAGTCAAAAATGGCTTATGAAGAGCAGTTTGCTCAATCATGTCGGATTCTGACATTGTTGTGGTGAATAAGCAGAAGAATTGGGGAGTGTAGAGAATGTCCTTGGAGCTGATTGAGATTATTGATAAATAATGTCGAAGTGAGCGCTCAGAGCCAGCGCTCAGAGCCATTGTTACCAACGTAACAAGACGGAGACATCCAGTATTGTGCAAGTAGCGACTTTCTAGTCTTTGTCCACCGTCTTTGTAATCGAGCTTTGGTTCATTCACAACAATTTTCTATATATACGCGACAAAGACAGACAGACCGGCACAACGTCATGACTTGGATCTCATCCTTGTTGCTAGCCAAGCTAGAGGCCCGTGTGGTTTTGCCAGTAAACCAGACCGATACCGCAAAACTTGCCAAACTACTTTGTGCATACAAAGCAGATTCTTACAAGTCACTGCAGCAGTCTTTCTCTGTTTTCGTTTTGTTTAATCTTCATCGTCAGCCTCTTCGCCATACATGTCCTCCTCTTTGTCCTCATCCACTTTGCCATTTTGAGCGCTGTCCTTGGCTTTGTCTTCGTTCATTTTCTGTGTCAAGAAAGCATTGACATCTTTCTGCATCTGTATGGTCGATTGTCGTAGCTTCACAAGGAACTCTGTGACATCCTTTGTTGCTTCGACATGAGTGTTGGTTGGCAGGGGATAGTTGAAGGTGTGTTGACTGTCCGGGCTAGTATAGTCGGCCGTGAGGCTTGTTTGCTTCGACGCCATTGCTCGCAGTGCTGGTCCAAATATCGTCGGAGCACAGGCGAGGAGTTAGATAAATGGAGTGAAGATGTTTGTGTGTGACAGTGGCGGACGAAGGTTCTACTACGAGGTCAAAATGCATTTGTACCCCGCCTTTTCCAACAATGTCATCGTCGATAGTTCTACCAGGTAACATCAACCCTCCCTCAAATACCTATTTATCATCTGTGGTTGCAACACTGTGTTTAGAGCATCGCTCTGAGTTTCTATAGCGTCTATGGCATCCACAACCCTATGTTACACGACGTCCATGGATAACACCGCACCACCACTTTACCCTCTCCAATCATGAGTAGCCGTGACCTGCCGCACAGGAGCACTGCGCGGGTTCAGCCACAGCAGTACCGGCAAGGGAACACAGGCGCATCGCACAGACCCGCTCCTCCGCAACGAGACAACTCTAACTCCAGCGTCTCTTCGTCATCCTCTCAGACCACCATGTCGTCTAATCGTCCTCCTATTCCTCCTTCAGCTTCGACCAGTAACCTTGCCATTCCCTCTCGACCCTATCCTCCTCGAAAGTCCTCCGCACAGACCCTGCGTCCACAAGCCTCGTCCTCTTCACTCATGCCGCCAAATGTCGATTACCGTACACATCGAAAGAGGAGCTCGCAGGGCTTCTTTGAGCCATCGCTGCGGAGCATGACATCCCTCGCAAATGTTGGAGGATCAGTGCTGAAGACGCCGTCAGCGATTGCTGCTCAAGCCGCAATGGGTGGAGGAGGTACTCAACACCATCGTAGACGTTCACAAACAATACCTGATCCAATTCCTGTCACAGCTCAAAGAAGACCTGAGCCAGTTCCCCTAACAGCTCAGAGGAGACCAAGTAACACTCCTGCAGTATCCACCCGGCCATCTACCACCTCTCTGGCCATACCTACCGCAGGTTCGGCTGGACCGAATAAGCTTGGCTTGCCTCATGGTCCATCAGGCGCAATGTCTGCATCTGCAGCAGCATCAGCGTTTCCTCGTAGTCCTCTTGGTTCACCGACTCTGCCGCATGAACTCGTGACTATCACCAGATCACCTCCTCGAGACATGAGAACACCAGCAGCTCCAGCAGTCAAAGAGAAATCACGTATGAAGCTGTTCTCTAAGCCAAAGACATTGAATTTGTCAAAAGAGAAGGAGGCAGAGCGCAGACCATCTACGATATCTCCTGTGAAGATCTATACTTCGAATGCTTTTGCGCGAATGAACCAATCGACGACAAGCTTGGCAGAATCGAATTACTCCGGCGCGTCCTCTTTCTACTCTTCTGTCAACGCGTCCACTTCCACTCTCGTGCCTGATCGTGGAGCCGGCGAAGAGAAGGAGAAGCATAAACACCACTTCCTTTCACGACAGAAACACAAACTCGAGAAGGACCATTACAATCTGCCGCTCTCATCTGCCTCTAGCAATTCTAGACCAACAGATCCCAATGCGCCACAGTCCTTGTACTCCTTTGCTCCTGCCTCGCCTGCGCCAGGTAGCACATTTAGTAAATCTATCAGTGGGCTAGATCTACGACATGGTGGCCGTGCACTGAGAGAGAAGAAACGCGAAGAGAAAGCCGCTCAGGCCAATGTGGGAGGAGCTCTCGGCGTCGAGCATGCTACTTCCGACTGGCCAGGAGCCTCTAGTCTGAACGCACCGAGCTTTCTAGGTCCGCCATCGGCGAATGGCGCGTTCACTCCTATCTCGACGGAGTTTGGCCCAAGCTCACAGGCTGCAAGTGTCTTCGCCTTGCCAAACGTGACATCAGATGATGCTTGGCCATTACTCCAGGCAAGGCTGCTCGGCATCTTCTCTGGCGATGACATTCGCACTCCTATTGAAGACTTGAATAAATTGGTCTCGATGCATTTACAACGCTGCATTCAGCGTAAAGCACCAAGTATGATTATCGAAGACTTACGGGATCTTTTGCAAACAGGTTTCACCTCCTTGGACCAGACCTTGCGTCGCATACCTGACGACAGACTTGTTCCGTACTTGGTGGACATGTGGCATTCAGTCTTCGGCACAATCCTACCATTCATGCAAGCAGTCTTCCTCCCACTAGATCTCGAGTTCAAGGGTAGAGGATCTATTATGAGTTCGAGAGAGGCAGCCGAGTTCTGGGGTGCCCTACCACTCCTCAGCTCCAAACCACCTCTCTCCGGTCCACCAACGTCAAACATTCTCCAAACGCGAACGATAACCGCACCCAGCTCCTTTGCCACAGCAAAAACACCAATCGCCCAACTCTCACTAGGTGAGGCTCTTGACGTACATACCCTCGTCCTTCTCTCGTTTCGCGATATCGTCATCCTGCCTCGCCAGGACGCACTCCTGACGATCTTCTCACGCTCTCCATTCGAGAGCTTCAATGCTGAAGTCACATCACCAAGGCTCCTGGCTCAACGTCCAGGCACCTCTGCTTCCGTCGACATCCCTTCCAATGTCTACTCGACATCACAAGCCTCGTCTACTCTTCTTAGCTCCACTACAGCAAGCGGTAGTCTCGGTGCCCGCAGCCGTGCCACTTCCAACACATCTGCAGGCAGTTTCCAATCACTCGGCGCGCAGCGCCCACATCCATCGCAATTGCATCCTCAAATATCGCAGTCTACATCAATGGATCCAGCAAAAGTCACTCAAATCGCAGCACGAATGCTGCAATGTATCAGTGTCCTCGCTGGTCTGCAAGCACCCGGCGCTATGTTAGTGCCAGTCGCGCCACCCAGCTTGGGCATAAAGACCGATTTCAAAAGCAGGGAACAGCGTATTTCGGAAGAGTATGAAGACGGAGATGGTCATAGTACTGATACTACGTTAAAGCAAAATGATTTTAATAAGACGAAGGAAGAGGAGAGGAAGAAGAAGGATCATGACCCGGAGACGATTGCGAGGAGGAAGATTGAGGCGCTGGCAAAGGAACTCAAGCTTAATTGGCTTGGCAGGGGGAGGACGGGAAGGAATAGGAAAGGGTTTGTGGGAAGTAAAGCTAGGACCCCATTGGCTATGGGGATGGGTGTCGCTGTTGCTGGTTGATGATGGAGTTGCATTTGAGATATGGCGTTTTTAATAGGCATGATACCCCATGAATTGATGATAAGCAATCAGAGCATGTAGCGATGGTGTCGCTGAGTAGGCGACTACAATACTTGAAACACTGCTATCCAACATCGTGCCATTGCCTTTCTTGATTTGTCTGTCATGTGGTGTACTTGGTTTAGTCTTCAGCTATGTCTCACTTGGCACAACCTTCACGCAGTAGCATATCGAAGAGGCATGAGCTGGAAAGCTGTATTGTTGACGCCGGAAACTGACGTGCCATTCATAAAATTACTTCATATTATAATGTTACTTCATATTCGTACATTAAACCCATATGTGGTGGAGGCCCATCAACCATGCAACACTACCTGCTATAACCTTTGATAGGACGAGAAAAGTATGGCTGTTGATAGCCTGTTGCCTTTGGTGATACAGGCTGGCCTTCGTCGTCACCAAACCTGGACTGTGACTGGCTGTGTGATTCTTGTTGGTGAGTGGCTTGTTGTTGCTCACGTTGATGTGATTGTGGCCCAGTATACTGCTGGGGTTGACTCTGCTGCGGTGCAGCGTATTGCTGTTGTGGAACGTGTTGTGGTTGTTGTTGAGGTGCATACATTGTTGAAGAATCCAAGCCGCCACCATGGCGCATAGCTTCTCCTTCTGCAGTAATCCCAGTAATGACAGCAGCAACGCCAACAGTGCCCGGCTGGCGGGTATTTGAGGTCATATTTGACAATGGGCTTTTTGTCGAAGTAATATCGTCCCGCATACTGAATCCTTCACCTGCGAGCCGACCACCGTCAGTGGTAGCATTTTGGTAATCACCCTCGCTATAGACGTATTTTGCCATTCTCTCAGAATCACCTCGCCTCAGACGCTGGCTGCGGAAGTTGTCCACCGCTGGAGCATGTCTGAGTTGATGAGGAACACCCTCTGCAGATGAAGTATCTTCAGCTTGCATGCTGACTGCTAGCGTGTAGTCTACCACTTGTTTTGAGGCGTTTCCTGTCCGGTGGAAGCTAGCTTCTGCTTCTGTGCTATAGCTTCTTCTGTTTCTTCGAGTTGAGCTTCTAGTCGATGGAGTTCTTGTCGTTCTTTGAGGATGGTGT
>Ga0160429_1000544_pt1 | contig 31520 bp, 28 predicted proteins | sample SolpanmetagenomR_FD_108199 | JGI IMG/M metagenome (GOLD analysis project Ga0160429, IMG submission 108199) | Solar panel surface microbial communities from Lawrence Berkeley National Laboratory, California, USA - R | ecosystem: Engineered > Built environment > Solar panel > Unclassified ... | reverse complement strand
CCCCGCCCGCCGTTGAACGAACGCTTTATTTTAGCGCGAACGATAGGCAGGGCAAGGTCCGCGCCCTACTTCTTGACGAGTTTGACTTGCTCATGCTTTTTAGTTTAACGCGCTCTTTCAAAAGTATATCTTCTAAAAATCAGCATTTTACATTTAATAATGCGCCGCTGCGCAAGTATAGCAGGCTAATGGGACCTAAGCAATTGTGCGGGTAGCCAGCCGCGTTTAGCTGGCCCCGTTTATTTCCTTACCCGGACTCCTTGCGTTGGTTTTTATGGCACTTAGCCTGCCGTTGCTTTCTCGCTTTGCGCCGCCTGCTTCTGGCGATGGCGCAACCTTGGCCGAGGCTGAGCTGGTAACGCAGTTGCAGCAGGGTAGCGAGGCGGCATTTCGAACGCTGGTAGCGCGCTACCAAGACCGGGTATACACTACCGCTTTCGCGCTGCTGCGGTCGGCCGAAGAAGCGGAGGACGTGGCGCAGGAGGTTTTTGTGGAGATCTACCAAACGGTGGGTAGGTTTCGGGGCGAGGCTGCCCTGAGCACTTGGCTCTACCGGCTGGCCGCTTCGCGGGCCTTGCAGCACCAGCGCCGCCTGAATGCCAAAAAGCGGTTTGCTTACTTCACTAGCCTGCTTGGTTTTAACAACCAGGTGCTGCACGAGCCGCCGGACCATGCGCACCCGCTGGCAATACTGGAAGGCGAGCAGCAACTGTGCTTGTTGCTGGCGCACATTGGCCGCCTACCGGGCCAGCAGCAGGTAGCTTTTACCCTGCGCCACGAGCAAGACCTCAGCTATGAAGAGATAGCTGCAGTACTCGACACGACCGTTTCGGCGGTAGAGTCTTTATTATTCCGAGCCCGGCAGACGCTGCGCCGCCATCTTCAGCCCCCCACTTCCCATGCCTGACCCCGTCGTTCGCCCTGGCTCCGAGGAGGAGTGGGAGGCGCTAATGCACCAGCTACGCCAGCAGCCTAAGGTGCAGCCCCGACCGTTTTTTTATGCGCGCGTGCGGGCCCGGCTCACTACGCCCCGCCCCTGGCTGCCCGGCTGGGGGCGCGTGCCGGCCTACCTAGCCTTGCTGGGATTACTCATGCTGGCCGTGAGCGGCGATGATGCGCTGCTGCCTCCCGCCGCGGCGGCTGGCCACTACCCTAGCCAAGCGCCGCAGTTCCTACCCCACTAAGGTGGCCTAGCCGGCTCCCAATCTTGCCTAGGCCTGCTTGGCCCGCTTGAGCCCGGCGCTGCCAAGCCAGAAAAACGGCAAGCCCGGGGTAGGAAGTACCTTTGAACCATCTTTCTTTTTTGCTGCCCATGACCGGATTACTCGCTTACATTACCTGGAACGTCTCGCCCATAATTGCCGAAATTGGGCCACTGCTGCTACGCTGGTACGGCGTGCTGTTTGCCTCGGGCTTCGTGATTGGCTCGTTTGTACTCACGCACATTTATAAGGAAGAAAATGTGCGGCCTTATTGGGTCGATGTCATCACGTTTTATATGGTAGTGGGCACAGTGTTGGGCGCGCGGCTGGGCCACGTGTTTTTCTACGACTGGTCGTCGTACCGCGAGCATCCGGGCGAGATTCTGAAAATCTGGCACGGCGGGCTGGCCTCGCACGGCGCCACGATTGGCATCTTGCTGGCCGTCTTCATCTTCAGTGTGCGCAATAAGTTTGACTACCTCTGGGTGCTCGACCGTATTGTGATTGTGGTGGCTATCGGGGGTGCGTGCATCCGGCTGGGCAATTTGATGAACTCTGAAATTGTGGGCAAGCCGACCGATGCGCCGTGGGCCTTCGTGTTGCCGCGCGATACCGAGCACCTGCAAACGCCTGTGACGCCCCTTCCCCCGGGCGCGGTGCTGGTGCAGCGCAGCCGCTTACCCAACGGCGAAGACCATACCGAAGTGCTGCCTGCTGGCACCACGCCCACTATGGGCATGGAAATGGCCGTGCCACGCCACCCCACCCAGATTTACGAGTCGCTGTTTTGCGTGTTTCTGCTGGTCCTTCTCTACAGCTTATGGAATAAATACAAGGAGCGCACGCCGCGCGGACTACTCTTCGGGCTGTTTGTGGTGCTGCTGTTCACGTTCCGCGTGCTAGTTGAGTACCTAAAGGAAAACCAGGTGGCGCAGGAAGGTGACCTCATTGCGCAGTACCACCTCAACATTGGCCAGCTATTGAGTATCCCACTCATCCTCGTTGGCTTGTGGGTGCTGCTGCGGGCTGGCAAAGACCCTAAAAACCCGTATGGCTACGCTCCGCGCGACCTTGCCGAGGAGGAAGCTGCCGCCCGGGCCGCCGCTACTACTAAGTAGTAGCCGGCTGAGCTATAACTCCAAAAAAAGCGCGTTGGCCCCGAGGCCAACGCGCTTTTTTTATGCTTAAACTCCCTACCCCTGCCTACAGCGGCAACTCGTACATATCGCCTTGCTCGGTGGTGATAAGCAGGGTTTTTTGGTCTTTGAAAGCGGCACCTTCGGTTTGGCCAGCGCCTTCAAGGCTGATGTGGCGGGGCGTGGCTTTCAGGATTTCCTCCCACGAATTACCATCCAGAATAAACAGCTCCTGGCGAGCCAGCAGCACGAGGCGGTGGCCATCGGGCGAGAGCGTGGCGTCGGTAACCTGGCCCGGAATGATGAGCTTAGTGATAAGCTTCGCTGTGTAGCTACCAGGCTGATCGGGCACGGCGTAAACCTTGCAGGTGCTGGACTGCGCGCGGTCTTTGGTGAATAAATACACCTGGCCACTGTGCCAGAGGCTGGCTTCGCAGTCGAAGTTGCGGTCCTTTTTGCTAGGCGGAAACTCGGTTTGGTCAGGGTATTTGAAATTGATTTTAGTGACCTGGCTAGGCGCGTCGGGCCGAAAGCGCAGGATGGCCAGGTTCTGACGGTCGTTGTTGTTGTTGCCGCAGTCGCCCAAGTAGTAATTGCCGCTGAGGTCGCGGCTCATGCTTTCCCAGTCGTGGTTGGGCGCACCTACCGTGAACTCGCCTACCTGCTGGCCAGTAGCATCGACGCGCCACACAGTGGACTGCTGCCCATCATCACCGAAAGTAAAATATGTACCGGCTTCGGGTGCCGCGCATAGGCCCGAGCTTTCCAAAATACCCGCCGTGAGCTTACCCACGCGGCGCAGGTTACCAGGCAGGCTCTCGGTTTCTTCCTGGCCCTTGTGCTTCTTATGGCCTTTTTTACCCTTTTTGCCGGGGTGCGTCTGGGCCGTGTCTTGCGGCTGGTCAGCGGCAGTGGCGGTGTGGTCACCCTCGCCAGGTGAGCAGGCCGAGGTGAATAGTAATACGCCCACTAGCGGGCGCAGGAGAAGCGGGATATACAGCATATAGGCTGCTTGTACGGCAAAGCCTACTCCCGCGGTTGAGCCCTACGGCACGGGGTCGAAGCCCGCGCCACCCCAGGGATGGCAGCGCCCAATGCGCCGTAGCGCCAACCTCCCCCCCCGCCAAGCGCCATACTTGCCGATAGCCTCGGCGGCGTAGGCCGAGCAGGTGGGCACGTAGCGGCAGCTCGGCGGGGTGAGTGGCGAAATAAATAGCTGGTAGAAGCGCACCAAAAGCAGCAGCAAGCGACGAAACATAACGCAATAAGACGAGGCAACGGGGCAAAGTTCGGCGACGCGCACCCGCCGCTCGCTCGCCCGGCAACCCGTGCAGAAATAAAGCGCGATTTCTCCTCACAAGTATTCCCTAAACAATCAATAGCCAGTATATTTCGACTTTTAAAAACTTATAAGTCTTTATGTTAAGACGTTTATACTTTTTCTTTTTATTCTTATCAACTACTCCCCTACTGGCCCAGGGCAATGGCCCGGCCGGGCACGGTGGCCGCGCCCAGGCACTCGGCAACGCCGCGGCCACACTCAGCGGTGAGGTGTGGGCGGTGGCCAATAACGCGGCCGGGCTGGCCAGCCTCACGCGGCCCACGGCAGGCGTGTATTTTGAAAATCGCTACCTCATCCCAAGCCTCAACGTGGCAGCGGTGGCCCTGGCGCTGCCGCTGGGCACAGTGGAGCCAGCGGCGAGCGGCCTACCCCCTCGCGCCAGCCGAGGTGTGGTTGGGCTGGAGGCGCAGCGCTTTGGCGGGGCGCTGTATAGCGAAGTGCGGGCGGGCGCCGCCTACGCCTACCGGCTGGGCGTGGTGAGCGTGGGCGGCCGGCTCGACGCGCTGCAAGTGAGCTTCCGGGACCTGGGCAGCCGCCGCACCGTGGCCGCCTCGCTCGGTGGGCAAGCCGATATTCTGCCCCAGCGCCTCACGCTAGGCGTGTATCTCTATAATATCACACAAGCCAAACTGGCTGATTACCAAGATGAGCGTGTGCCTACTGTGCTGCGCGCCGGCCTGGCCTACCGCGCCGGAAAACAGGTGCTGCTACTAGCGGAGGCCGAGAAAGATGTAGAGCGCGCCGCCGGCTTCAAAGCTGGCATCGAATATCTGCCTGCTGCTGCCGTGGCGCTGCGCCTGGGCTACGCCAGCCTGAGCCAGCAGAGCACGGCCGGCGTGGGCCTGCGCACCGGCGACTGGCAGCTCGACTACGCTGCCGGTTGGCACAACGCCTTGGGCCTGAGCCAATATTTCAGCGTGGGCTGGCAATGGGAACGGATGGGAAGTAAAAGCGGGGAATGAAAAATGAAGAATCATTTTTTGAGGAAATACTTCCTTTCTCTTTGCTTCTTCTTGAGCAGCTGGCTTTTGCCAAGCTGGGCCAGCGCACAGGATTTCCCGCGCCGGGCACCCGAGTTCGACCGGCTGGCGCAGGAGCTATTTGCCGAGATTCAGTCGGATCAGATTCCGTACGAGGACCTCTACGGTACGCTGCTCAATTTCTATCAGTCGCCGCTTAATCTCAATGCAGCCGGGCCTGAGGAACTACGCGCCCTACCCCTGCTGAGCGAGGCACAAATAGCGGCGCTGCTGCTGCACCGCCGAACCGCCGGCCCACTGCTGAGCGTGTATGAGCTACAGGCCGTGCCGGGCTGGGATGTGCGCACCATCGAGCGGGTGGCGCCCTTCGTGACGGTAGCCAGCCTCAACCCTAACTCGGTGCGCGGCTCGCTGTGGCAACGCATTAAGAACGAAGAAAATAACGCTGTACTAGTGCGCTACGAACGGGTGCTGCAGCAACGCAAGGGCTACTCGGCGGTCGATACGTTTCAGGGCCGGCCCACACTACGCTACCTGGGCTCGGCCGATGCGCTGGCCCTGCGCTACCGCGTGAGCCACGCCCACGATTTCAGTTTGGGCTTCACGGCCGAAAAAGACGCGGGCGAGCCGCTGACCTGGCGCCCGGAACGCAACCAGTTTGGGCCCGATTTTTTGTCGGCTCACTTTGTGCTCTACGAGCAGGGCAGGCTGAAGACGCTGGCGCTGGGCGACTACCAGTTGCAGTTTGGGCAAGGACTGCTGCTGTCGTCGGGGCTGGCCACGGGCAAGGGTGCCGAGACGATAACCACCCTGCGCCGGGCGTCGCTGGGCGTACGGCCCTACGCGGCACTGCTCGAAAACACGTTTTTTCGCGGGGCGGCGGCCACTTACCAAGTAGCGCCGCGCTGGGAGGCCACGGCCTTTGCCTCGCGCAAAAACATCGACGCCAACGCCCGCCAGACCACCGACTCGCTGGCCCAGTTCGACGAGTTTAGCAGTAGCCTGCTGCTCACCGGCCTGCACCGCACCACCACCGAAATTGCCAACCGCCAGCGCCTGGCCGAAACCGTGGGCGGCGGCCACCTCGGCTACCGCAGCCCCGACGGCAACCTGAGTTTTGGCCTCACGGCAGTCGGCACGCACTACGGCATGGTATTTCAAAAAAGGCCGGAGCCGTATAACCGCTACGAATTTCAGGGCCAAAACAACCTGGCCGTGGGCGCGCACTACAGCTACGGCTGGCGCAATGTGCTGCTCTTTGGCGAGAGCGGGCGCAGCAGCGGTGGCGGCCTGGGCACCGTCAATGGCCTGCTCGCCAGCCTCGGGCCCAACGTAGATGCGGCGGTACTGCTGCGGCACTACGACGCTAATTTTCACACCCTCTATGGGAACGCACTGAGCGAAAACACCCGCAACATCAACGAGAGCGGCCTCTACCTGGGGCTGAAAGTGCGGCCCCTACCCCGCTGGGAAGTCTCGGCTTATTTTGACCAGTTTCGGTTTCCCTGGCTACGCTACCGGGTAGGGGCGCCCAGCCAGGGCCAAGATGCGCTGTTGCGCGTGGCCTTCGCGCCCACTAAAACTGGCCTGCTCTACGTACAATACCGCGCCCGCCTCAAGCCGCTCGACCTGCCCAGCAGTTTGGGGAGGCCGGTACCGTTACCCGGCCAGCAGCTGCGCCACTCGCTGCTGCTTTATTGCGATGTGCAGCCTACCCTCCACCTGGGACTGCGCACGCGCCTGCAAGCCAGCTACCTGCGCGCCGACGACAACCTGCCCTGGCGTACCGGCTTCGTGCTGAGCCAGGATGCTACCGTGCAGCTGGCGCGCCGCGTGAGCCTGGCGGCCCGCTACGCCGTATTCGACACCGACAACTACGACACCCGGCAGTACATTTTTGAGCAGGATGTGCTGTACGCCATTTCGCTGCCCGCGCTCTATGGCCAAGGCACGCGAGCCTACGCGCTGCTGCAAGCTAGTTTGAACAAGCATTTTACCATCTGGCTACGCTACGCCGACACGCGCTATCGCCACCAAAATACCATTAGCTCGGGCCTAGAGGAAATAAAAGGCAGCGCCCGCTCGGAAGTGACGGCCCAGGTGCGCTACCGGTTGTAAGGCGGCGATAACTAGGCTTTTTGGCGTGAATAGCCCAGTTTTCTTAGGTCGTGCTAGCTGTTTTTTGCGACAATTATTCGGCTGCGCAAGCTCGACTTTAGCAGCCCACAGGTCAAAATACCCGTTTAACTACCTAACTGCTACGGCAGAATTCTTTTCCCAACTTATCCTTTTCCCAACCGTCATGGAAAAACCAATTTCTCGCCGTCAACACGGCTTTTTGGACTACAGCTACGTTCCGCTTGCATTCACTATGCCAAAGCTAGCTGGCTTTGAAGACGAAAAGACCGCCGTGACTGCAACGCGTGTAATCGCTGGCAATGTCTTATTGACCACCCTTTTCACACGGGCCGAGTGGGGCCTGTTCAAGGAATTACCCTTCAAAACCCACTTGATACTAGACGTGGCTGCCGGAGCATTGACCGCCGGCGCGCCTTGGCTGTTAGGCTTTGCCAAAAACAAAGCGGCCCGCAACGCTTTTCTGCTGCTAGGCACCGTTTCCATGCTAGCCGGCTCGCTGTCGAAGCCAGAAGAAATGCCAGCCAGCTAAACTAAAACGGCTACCCCCACCAACGCTTTGGGCCTCGGGGGTAGCCGTTTATGCTGGCTTTTATTTTACGCGTCCGTTTTTACCAGCACCAATTGGGCGTGGTCGGCCTGGTTGATTTTGCGACGAAAATCCTGGTACTCCGTGTACTTAGTAGGGGGCAAGGATGTACCCCCGGCGGGGCGGCGGGTTTCAAGCTGCCGCACGTATTGTAGGGTGCCATCGGGTAAGGTGGTGCACGTGCTGGAGTAGGTGCCGTAAGGCGAAGTAAGCTGCGTGGGCTGGGGCAGATTTTCGGCTCGAAAGCCAGCGGGCAAGTGCAGGCGCACGGTATCTTGGTGTAGGCTGGGGGGGGGTAGGGCTAGCGGCGCGGTGCGCGGGCCCACCTGCGCTGGCAGCGCGGCGAGGCGGCCCAGCACGTTGGGCTCGAGCAGCAGGCGGCGGCCAGCGGCTGTGCCCATGCCCGGCAGTTCCAGACCCATAGTCTCGACCACGCCCGGCAGGGGCGTGGGGCCCGTGGTGGGGGCCGCCGCCAGGCGCAGGCTCGTGATGGTGAAGTGACTCACGGGCAACCGATTGGCAACGTATTTTTTCTGGTCTTCGGGGCCTACCTCGTGCAGCAGCTGCGCATAGATATCCTGGGCCAGGCCCAAGCGGCGGGTGCGCACAGTGGCCTTGGCTGCGCCGGTGGCGTCGAGCCAGAGGTCGGTGCGGCGTAGCTGGCGGTTGGCCTGGGCGCCGTAGCGGGGGTAGCCACCAGGCGGCCGCCCTCGGGCGTGAGCAGCAGCGCGTGGCGGTTGCCGGTGAAGGCACCCATGTAGCCGAAGGCATCGGTCTGGCTCGTGCATTCCATCCACACCGTGTCGGCGGGCACGCTACCGTGAGCGGCCAGTGGCATGCACAAAATCATGTGGTTGAACTGGTTGCTTGGGAAGCTGGCGCGCACGTCCGATTCATTAGGGCCAGCCCCTACCAGGGCCACGTAGGCGGATAGGCCAGCCGCCTTCAGCAGAGCGCAGGTGTAATTGCTCAAGGCTTTACAGTCGCCGTAGCCACCGGTGGCCACGCTGCTGGCGGGGGCCGTTTGCCAGCCACCCAGGCCCAGCTGCACTGACACGTAGCGCGTCGAGCCCTGCAAAAATTCGTACACCTTGCGGGCCCGCTCGCGCGGGTCGGGAGCCTCGATTAGCAGTTGGGCCATCTTGGCGGTGAGGGCGGGGGGTAGGGCATCGCGGCCCTGGCCGAGCTGGTAATTCCACAGCCCCAGGCTCTGCCACGAGGCCAGCGAGCCGGCGTGGCCCTGTACCTCAAAGGTGGCCGGGGCCAGGTGCACGGCTGGCAGCAGCTCGTCCAATGACGGCGATAGCGGCTCTTCTTCTACGGCCGGGGCGGCTGGCAGCTGCCAGCGGTAGGTAGTCTGGCCGCCCGCCACCACGGGCGCCGTGGCGGCACCGGCCGGCAGCAGCTGCTCTTGGTAGCGCAGGGGTAGGCCAGTGGGCGTAGTTACTTGCAGCGTGGCGCCTTCTAGTGAAATATTCTCAGCGCTTTGGGGCTGCCAGTCGGGGTAGAAGAGCGTATTCTCAGATACTATTTCGTAGTCAAACTCCACCGTGTAGGGCGTGGCGGGCTGGCGTAGGTCGGCGTAGCGCATGCGCAGGTCCATCATAAAGCTGCCGCCCGCATCGCCCAGGCCTTGATCGCGCACCTCGGCGGGGCGCAGCTGGTGCAGCAGTTGGCCTTGGGCATTGTACACGGCGCCCCGCAGGTAGTTGATGTGCCGCAGGCTACTGTAGTGTACCGTGAGCTGCCCGTAGTCGTCGCTGCCAGCCTCATCCAGAATGGTCACTACCTGGTGCACCGTATTGACGAGCTGACTGGCCGACTTCACTACCACCTTCTCGTCGTAGGCGCGCACCACGGCGTGGGCATTTTCGCGCAGCGCTGGCGCAATAGCATCGGCCGGGTACTTGGGGGTAGGCGGCCCCAGCAGCGTAAGCGAGGCGAAGATGGGCAGAATCATAACGAGTTTATCAATAAGTAAGTCAAGAGAATAAGTTAAATGTCACCTCATGCGGAGCGCATCCTTCCGAGCTTGCCGAAGCATCTCGCCCGCAATAGGGCACGGTAACCAAACGGGCCAAGCGAGATTCCTCGAAAGCCCCGAAGGATGTTATTTTGGTGATTATCTACTACGGCACGAATACTTAGCTTGCCTTTTTGATGACCAACGCCTCGGCCTGCTTGGCCAGCATTTGGCGATAAAGCTCGCGCAGAGCCTGGTACTCGTCGGCGCTATACACGGGCTTGTCGAGGGTGAGGCGGCTCACGAGTTGCACTGTGCCCGGCTTAGCGCTGCTGGCTATGTACACATAGCGGCCGCCCTCATTGGGCAGGGCTAGCGTGGTAGACTTGGGCAACTCGGCCACGTAGCCGGGGGGTAGGGTCAGCGTTAGGTTGATGGTTTCCTGCTGCAGCATACCTACATCGACCGGAAAGTTGCGGTGGGCGTGGCGAAACGGATTTTGACGCTCTCCAAACGGCCCTAGTGGACTCAAGTACAGCTCCTTGGCCTCGCCAGACGTGGTGGTGGGCTGCCGCAGCTCGTAGTGCAGCCCCAGCGCCTTGCCCACCTCGCCCTGCCCGGCAAACGTGTAGCTGGGCACTTCCCAACCGGGATGCGCGGTAGCCAGCTGGGTCACAAACTTTTTCTCGCCCAGCTGCTGCAGCTGCTCGCGGGCTTCGAGGCCAGCGTAGCCGCCGTGCTCTTCGTGCACCTGGCCCATTAGGTTGCCCTGGGCATCGAGGGCCATCTTGATTTCCTGGTAGTGGTTGTAACGCTGGCTGGGCACCAGGCTCACCCAACGGCCCTCGCCCTGCTCGGGCACTACGCGGCCCAAGCGGTTGAGGCAGGGCCGGGGTAGCAGGCCGGCGGGCAGTAGCGGCTCGGTGGCATCGAGCAGCAGCTCCTTGTTATCGGGCAGCGTCACGAGCGCCACCACGTAGTTAAACTGCTCCAGCAGTGGGTATTCTTCGCTCACGCGGCCGTGGTCGCGGGTGCTCAGCAGCACCGGCTGCGTAGGTAGCCCCGCCTGGCGCAGAGCCGCGATGAGCAGCAGGTTCACGTCGGCGGCCGTACCGCGGTGCAACTCGTAGGTCTTCTTGAGCGCAGTAGTGGCGTGATAGCGCGCTGTGCCGTCGCACTTCACGCTCCGGAGCACGAGCTCGCGCACGGCCGCCGCCCGGGCAGCCAGGTCGGGGTACTGCGCCACCAGTGGCTGCACCACGGGCGCCAAGAAGCTGCCGTGCTTGAGGGCAAGGCCAAAAAACTCGTTGTCCAGCAGCAGCTTGTTTTTATTGGGCCAGCTATCAGTCAGGTCGCGGTAGCTTTGGTTGGGCCACTGCTCGCCGGCCAGCTCAAAGGTCATGCGGGGCAGGTAGTCGTTGGCGGTAGTCATGTAGGGCTCGGTCCGAAAAGCTGGCGCATCGCGCAGCACCCAGCGGTGCTGCTCTGTGCTCATGCTCACCCCAATATTGCCTACGTCCATGCCCGCCCCTACCCCAGCGTTATCGCTCACCCGGTTGGTCAGCAGCAGGCTCACCGAGCCCTTGCTTATCTCATTTATGCTGAGCGGCGAGTAGCCCTGGTATAGCACTTTGTAGTGAAACACCTGCGGAATGCTGGTGCGGTACTCGCTCCAGCGCGTGGGTATCGAATGCTGAAAGGTCCAGTCTTGGTAATTATTAAAAAACGTGGACGTGACGACGTAGCTGTACTCTACCACGGCGCCCTCCTGCACGTTGGGCAGCGTAAACTTGCGCACCGTCAGGTGGTCGCTACGCTTTTCTTCAAAGGAATTGGCGGCTTCGAGCTTGGTCTTGGTCAGCTTGCCATCAGCCCCGCGCACGTAGGTGAAGCCGCGCAAGTTGGTCAGCTTCTCGGCGTTGGCGTCGGTGTGGTACAGCGGCACTTCCACGGTGGCGTAGTCGTAGCCAGCTTTTTTGAGAATCTTAAGCCGCGTAGTGCGCTCGTGAATGATGCCCAGCTCGCCGGCCGTGCTGCCGAAGCGCGCTGTGCCGTAGTCGCAGAGTACCACGGCCACCGCCCCACTATCGGCCACAAAATTCTGGGCTTCAAAATCCTTGGCCTCGGGCTGGCCAAAATGCAGGGGTAGGGGCGCGGGCGCCGCAGGCACCACCGTTTGGGCCACCGTGGCCCGCGGCCCGGCCGCCAGCACTAGGCCGGCCACGGCCAGCCGATAATTCTTCCAGTTCATAGTGCTTTTCGCAGTAGAGAGTAGAGGCTTGCAGCGCAGGACCGAAACCTAGATTTTCTTCAGCACCAGCGCCTCGGCCTGCTTGGCTAAGGCCAGGCGGTAAAACTCGCGTAGCGCGGCGTACTCCTCGGCGCCATACACGGGCTTGGTCAGTGTGAGGCGGCTTATGAGCTGCACCGTGCCCGGCGTGAAGCTGCTGGCCGAGTACACGTAGCGGCCACCTTGGTTGGGCAGGGCCAGGGCAGTGGGCTTGGGCAGCTCGGCCACGTAGCCGGGGGGTAGGGTCAGCGTCAGCATAATAAGCTCCTGGGTAGGCGCGCCAAAATCGACGGGGTAGGTGCGCGCCGTGTGGCGGAAGGGATTCTCACCGTCGCCAAACGACGCTAATGGGCTCACAAACAGCTCCTGGGCCGCGCCGGGCGTGCTGGCCGGCCGGCGCATTTCATAGTTGAGGGCCAGCGGCCTGCCCACCTCGCTCACCTCGCTAAACTTGTAGCTCGGCAGCTCCCAACCGGTGTGCTGGCTGGCCAACTCGGTTACGTATTTCTTCTCGCCTAGCTGCTGCAAGCGCTCGCGCTCCGAGGCGCCCGAGTAGCCGCTGTGCTCCTCGTGCACCTGGCCGGTCAGGTTGCCCTGCTCGTCCACCTTCAGGTTTATTTGCTGGTAGTGGCTGTGGCTTTGGGCGGGCGTCAGGCTCACCCAGCGGCCTTCGCCCTCCTGGCTGGCCACGAGGCGGCCGGTTTGGTTGAGGCAGCGGGTAGGCAGCGTACCGCAGGGCAGCAGCGGCTCGGTAGCGTCGAGCAGCAGTTCCTTATTATCGGCCAGCGGCAGCATCCCAATCACGTAGTTGAACTGCTGCAACAGCGGGAAATTCTGATCCACGCGGCCGTGCGAGCGGGTGCTCAGCAGCACCGGCTCGGCGGGCAGGCCGGCCTGGCGTAGGGCCGCAATGAGCAGCAGGTTCACATCGGCGGCCGTGCCGCGGTGCAGCTCGTAGCTTTTCTTGAGCGGGCCGCTGGCCACAAAGCCGGTGGTGCCGTCATACTTCATGGCTTTGATAACCAGCTCGCGCACCGCCGCCGCGCGGGCGGCCGGGTCGGGGTACTGCGCCACCAGCGGCTTCAGGGCCGCATCCAAAAAACCTACCCGGCCCAGCTGGCCACCAAAGTTTTCCTCCTTCAGCAGCTCGGTGTTGATTTTTGTCCAGGTACCCAGCACGTTTTGGTAGGCCCCGCCGGGCATGCGCTGGCCGGCCAGCTCAAAATTGATGCGCGCTACGTAGTCGCGCATGGTCGTCATGTAGGGCTCGTCGCGCAGGGCCGGCACATTTTGCATGGCCCAGTGGTAGTTGGTAGCCTGCGCCACGATGTTTTCGCTTTCCGTGGCGGTATGGCTGGCCACCCCACCCCGCAAACTGCTATTGCCCGACGATACCTGCACGTGCTCAGTAGCCGTGTACTGCGTCGTGGTTTGCTCCCTGGTTTGCAAGGCTAGCGGCTCGTAGCCCTGCATTAGCATTTTGTAGTCGAAATACTCCGGAATAGTGGCCTGAAACTCGCTCCACCGCGTGGGTATTTCACGCTGAAAAGTCCAATCCTGAAATTGCGACAGGAAGTCCGACGTCACGGTGTAAGAATACTCAATCACGGCGCCCTCGCGCACGTTGGGCAGCGTAAACTTGCGCACCCGCGTGTTCTTAGTACGCTCCTCCGTAAAGGCCTTGCCTACCTCGAGCTTCACCTTCTCGATTTTACCGCCCACCTCGTTATAGGTGAAGCCTTTTAAGTTTGCTACCTTCTCCTCCAACCCGTCGCGGTGGTAGAGCGGCACCTCCACGGTGGCCACGTCATAGCCCGACTTTTTGAGAATCTTAATGCGCGTGAGGCGGTCCGAATCCAGCTGAAAGCTTGTGCCGTTGAGCCGAAAGCGCGTCGAGCCATAATCGTAGAGCACCACGGCCGGCGCAGCGCTGTCGCCCACAAAGTTTTTGGCCTCAAAGTCGGCCGGGTCGGGCTTGCCAAACTTTATTTCAGCGGGCCTCGCGGGAGCCTGTTGGGCCTGGCTAGTAGCCGCGCTCAATAGAGCTAGCGCACCTGCCGAGCACTGCACTAAACCAAGTAATTTTTTAACCATAAAGGAAGAGGAATGTAGGGTGAGAGCAGCAGTAAAATATAGCTAGCCACCGACCGATAAAAGTAGGTGGTGAATAGCAGATTACCAAGTTTTGCTCATCTCAGCTACACCACTTCTTCGGGGGCGACCACGGCCATTGCCTCGGCAGCTAGCGCATCGTTGGCGGGGTGGGTGGGGGTAGGGCGCACGCCCAGCAATAGGTAGGCAATAGCCAGTAGCACGCTGGCCAAACTCAGGGCGTGCACGTAGGGTAGGCGGCCAGGCTGGTTATCAAAAATCCAGCCCGCCAAGAGTGCCCCAATGCCGATGCCCACTTCGAGGGCGATGTACATGGTGGCCACGCCCCGGCCCCGGCGCTCGGGATGGCTCAGGTCGATGGTCCAGGCGTAGAGAGTCGGCGAATTCAGGCCCGTGCCCACGCCAAATATCACCGCGCCCACCAAGAACACCGGCACCGACGGCGACCACACCAGCACCGCCAGCCCCACTGCCAGCAGGCCCGCCGACCAGCGCAGCACCGGCACCCGCCCGTGGGTGTCGCTGGCCTTGCCCGCTACCAACCGCACCGCTAGCGAGGCCACCGTGTAGCAGATATAGAACAGGCCTTTGGTCGGGCCCACGAGGCCCAGCAGCCGGCTTTGGTCAGGTATCACGGTGAGTACTGCGCCGTAGGGTAGCAGGCACAGCAACGTGACTAGAGCCGGCGACAGCACACGCGGCTCCAGGATTTCGTCCAATTTTAGCTTTAGCAGCGACGGGCTAAACTTGCGGCGTTGTGCGGGGGGTAGGGTTTCGGTAAGCGTGCCTTGCACCAGCACCGAAAGCAGCGCCGCCGCGCTCGAACAGTAGAACATGGCGTTTAGCGAGAACGTTTCGGCTACCCACGAGCCAAAAGCTGGGCCGGCGGCCATGCCCAGGCTGCCCGTCACGCCGAGCAGGCCCATAGCCTCGCCGCGCTTTTCGGTGGGCACAATGTCGGCCACAAACGCAGCAGTGCCCGTGGGCTTGAAGCCCGTGCTAAAGCCGTGCAGCAGCCGCAGCAGCAAAAAACTGCTCACCGTGAGCGCCCAGGGGTAAAAAAAACCGCAGGCAAAGCATACCAGCGAGCCAAACACCATCACCGGAATGCGCCCTACTGTGTCGGCCAGCTTGCCCGAAAACGGCCGCGAGATGGCCGCCGTGAGCGTAAACAAGGCAATAATGAACCCCTTGTACTCGGCCCCACCCAGCTGGGCCAGGTGGTCGGGCAGCTCGGGCAGCAGCAGATTAAAGGATAGGAAGAACAGAAACGACGACAGGCACATCAGCCAGAAGCCCCGCGAATACGAACCAAGCATAAGTGCCGCAAAGGTCGGGCAAAAAGCGTGGGCCGTGGGTACCACGGCCACTTGAAATGCGGGCAGTACCTGGGCCCTACCCCCCTTGCTGGGGTCAGGTTTACTAGGCTTCGGGACCAATAATTTAGCGGCTGGGCACTTAGTGCGGGTATTCTTCGCCGTCGAGTACGGGAGTCATGTCCTGGCTTTCGGCCTCGGTGAAGAGCCGCGAGCGAATGAGAAACCGCACACCCAGCGGAATCTCTAACGAAAAGCTGGCACCCCGGCCCTTCGTCACGTCGATGGTCAGCTGCGTGTGCTGCCAGTATTCAAACTGGCTGGCGCTCATGAAGAAGTCGCAGCCGTGAATCTGGCCCAGCCACACGTCGTTGCCACCCACCCGAAATTCGCCCTTCTGGAAGCACATCGGCGACGAGCCATCGCAGCACCCGCCGCTTTGGTGAAACATGAGTGGGCCGTGCTCATCGCGCAGCAAATCGATGGTGGCTTCGGCCGCCTGGGTGGCCAGTACGAGGGGGGTAGGCATGGGTGGGAAGGAGCTAGGGAGGTTATTTGCCGGGCGCGGGCTGGGGCCGCGCTTTCCACGGGCGGGCCGGCGCGCGGCGGTAAGTGAAGGTGGCGCCGGTGGCTTGCTGGCGCACCGTCACGAGGCTGTCGGGCGCCACCTGGCCGGGGCGCGACTGCCACTCGTAGCTGAGCTGCCGGGCAGCGTCCCAGTAGCGGTGCTGGTTGCCGATACTCGTAATGCTTTTGGTCAGCGCGTTAGGCATGACCGCAGCTCCGTTTTGGCGGCTAGGGTCGGCAATGGGCATCTGGTCGCGGCTGCCGGGTAGGGTATCGGGCCGGCTGGGCCGGAAGCCCAGTTTGGTATCCGTCTGAATCCAGTCGGGGTTACGGGCATTGGGCACGGGTAGCACTTGGGCATGGGCGCGAGCCGCGGTCAGCAGCCCGGCCAGAACGCATAGTAGGCTTCTCATAGCAAGGGTAATGTGGTGACTAGTAGACGCCACCGGCCAGCCAGAGGTTGCAACGCAACATTGCCCCCGACCCGAAACCGCGTAAGCGGCAACCGGCCGGGGGCAACCGAACTTCGCGCCCTATCCCCTAAAAGAAGCCCAGCTTTTGCTGGCTGTAGCTAATGAGCATGTTCTTGGTCTGGCGATAGTGGCTCAGCATCATTTTGTGGTTTTCGCGGCCAAAGCCGGAGGCTTTGTAGCCGCCGAAGGGTGCGCCGGCCGGGTAGTCGTGGTAGCAGTTTACCCACACGCGGCCCGCCTGAATGGCGCGCGGCATCTGATAGAGCTCGTGCGCATCGCGGCTCCAAAGGCCGGCACCAAGGCCGTAGAGCGTGTCGTTGGCCAGCTCGATGGCTTCGGCGTTGTCCTTAAAAGTGGTCACTGATAGCACCGGACCGAAAATCTCCTCCTGAAAAATCCGCATCTTGTTGTGGCCCCGGAAGATGGTAGGCTGGATGTAGTAGCCCTCGGCCAGCGCACCGTCTTCCTGGTGGTAGGCCTCGCCGCCCACCAGCACCTCGGCGCCTTCGGCCTTACCGATTTCGAGGTAGCTCAAGATTTTCTCAAACTGGTCGTTCGAGGCCTGAGCGCCCATCATGGTGTCCGTGTCCATCGGGTTGCCGAGTTTAATGGCCTTCACGCGGGCAATGACGCGGGCAATAAACTCGTCGTAAATATCCTCGTGCACCAGCAGGCGCGACGGGCAAGTGCAGATTTCGCCCTGGTTGAGCGCAAACATCACGGCGCCCTCAATGCACTTATCGAGGAAGTCATCGTCGTGGTCCATCACCGATTTGCAGAAGATGTTGGGCGACTTGCCACCCAGCTCCATCGTCACGGGAATGATGTTTTCGGCGGCGTATTGCAGGATGAGGCGGCCGGTGGTCGTCTCGCCGGAGAAGGACACTTTTTGCACGCGCTTGTTGCTGGCCAGCGGCTTGCCAGCTTCCAGGCCAAAGCCATTTACCACGTTGAGCACGCCGGGGGGCAGCACGTCCTGAATTAGCTCCATGAGCACCATGATGCTGGCCGGGGTTTGCTCGGCGGGCTTCACCACGCAGCAGCAGCCGGCGGCCAGCGCGGGCGCGATTTTCCAGGTGGCCATCAGCAGTGGGAAGTTCCAGGGAATAATCTGGCCGATAACGCCCAGCGGCTCCTGAATAACCAGCGACAAGGTGTTCTCATTTAGCTCCGTAGCCGAGCCTTCTTCGGCCCGAATGACGCCGGCGAAGTAGCGAAAGTGGTCGATGCAAAGCGGCAAATCAGCAGCCATCGTTTCGCGGATGGCCTTGCCATTTTCTACCGTTTCGACCGCCGCTAGGTAGGGTAGGTTGGCCTCCATGATGTCGGCAATCTTGAGCAGCACACCGCTGCGCGTAGCCGCCGAGGCCTTGCTCCAGGTCTTGAACGCTTCGTGGGCGGCGTCGAGCGCCAGCTCAATGTCTTCCTTGCTGCTGCGGGCCACTTTACAAAACGCCTTGCCGTCGATGGGCGAAGGGTTGTCGAAGTACTGGCCTTTAACCGGCGCGACCCATTTGCCGCCAATGAAGTTGTCGTAGTGCGATTTAAACTGCGGGCGAGCTACCACGGTGGTAGCTTTTTCGAGGGTTTCGACCATGATTGCGTGGGAATTTTAAAGAGAAAAGGAGTGGGACAAAGGTGATTCCCTACCCCCCTACTAGGGCTGTGGTATTGTCGCAAAAAATGTCGAAATTGCCGCAACTTGCGTTAGTAAGTCATTACTCACCAATAATGACTTACGCTTAGCTGCTTGTCTGAGCTGCTACCATTTTCTGTCGTTGCGAGCGCAGTGCGGCAATCGGCCCGGAACGAGTCGTGTAGATTTCGTTCGGGTGCGATTGCTTCGCGTTGCTCGCAACGACAGACGACCATTCTCTATACCTCCTTCCCCATGCCCACCCGCGTTCATTTGCCCGCCGCTGTGCCGCCGCTCTCACTGAACCGGTTGCATTCGCTGGTAGAAAACCGCACAGTTTTCGCACTGGATTCCTTTGAGCTCAACATTTTTGAGACGCACCAAGCGGCGCGGCGTGTGCCGCTGCGGCTCGCTGGGCTGGCGCTCACAACCATGCTGCGGGGCAAAAAAGTGATGCACCTGCCCGACCGCCCGGCCTTCGACTACCTGCCTGGCGAAACGGTGGTGGTGGGCGAGGACGAGCTAATGGAAATCGACTTTCCGGAGGCCTGCCTGTGCCAGCCTACGCAGTGCCTGGCGGTGGCTATCGCGCCCGACACTATCCGCCAAACTATTGATTTACTGAACGAACGCTACCCCCGCGCCGAGACGCACGCGCCGTGGGCCGTGGACGGCCCCGAGTTTGCGCACCTCACCAACACGCCCGAGCTAACGGGCACGCTGGAGCGCCTAGTAGCTGTGTCGCGCACCACCGACGCGGCCAAGGATGTTCTGGCCGGCTTCACCCTGCAAGAGCTGCTGGTGCGCCTGATGTAAACCCAGGCCCGCGCGCTAATTTTCAATGACTACGCCCGGCACCTCACTACCCACCGCTTTGCGGCCGTGGTGCACTACATCAAGGAGCACCTGGCCGAGAACCTGTCGGTAGATAAGCTCAGCGCGCTGGCGTGCATGAGCAAGGCCACGTTTTTTCGGATGTTTAAGCGCGAGTTTGGGCTGACGCCAGTCGAGCACATCGTGCGCGAGCGGCTGGCCGAGGCCAAGCGCCTGTTGCGCCAGCCGCTAGCCAGCGTGGCTGAGGTGTGCCTACGAGCGGGCTTCAATAACCTGTCGTACTTCCAGGCGCTGTTTAAGAAGCACGAGGGCGTCACGCCGGGGATGTACAAGAAGCAGCTGGCGTGACAGGAAATTTTACATGGACTGCGTAACACCATGAAAAGGAACGTCATGCTGTGCTGACTTTGCCCAAGCATCTCGCTCGCCTCGTTGAACGATACAAACGGTGCGGTAGAGATGCTTCGACAAGCGGACGCCAGATGAGCATGACGTTCTTTTTTAGTATGACGATTTCCGTGTAATTACGCAGTGCCACGCTAGTCCCTTACCCCTCCGGCGTAGCTGATAGCTGTTACCTCCACTTCCTCCGCTTGCGGGCCCAGTTGCAACGTTACCGTCTGGCCCAACTGGGCGCCTTGCACAGCCCGCGCGATGGGCGCGACGAAACCGATTTTGCCCAGCGTTATATCGGCCTCATCGACGCCCACGATGGTGAAGGTGCGCTCGAAGCCGGCCCTACCCCCCTGCACCGTGCGCAATGTGACGGTGGCACCAAACCGCACTTCGCCCGGCGGCTGGGTAGCGGGGTCTACGACGCGGGCGCTGGCCAGGCGCTCGGCCAGCAGCGCGAGGCGGCCGTTGAGCAACGATAGGCGGTGCGTACGGTCGGTGTCGTTGGTGTGGTCGGCTTCGGCGGCGGGGCGAGTGGCTTCGAGCTCGGCTAGCTCGGTGCGTAGCTGCTCCAGTCCGCTGGGCGTCACGTAGTTGGGCGTGCCGGTTGGCAGTGCGGCGCGCGGCGGCACAATGGGCGGCGTTTGGGCATCATCCTCTTTTACAAATCCTCGGCTCATGGCGGGCAAACGCAGGCCGGGCGGGCAGGTTGCACAGCTCAAGCATAACCCTGGCGGGCAGTTCGGAGTTAACCTACGCTATTTCGCCGCTACTGCTACTCCGATTCGTTCGTTTTATCTCCATGTCTGAATTACTTGCCGCGCCTGTTATTCCTACTCCTCATGTCCGCCGCCTCGATACCGCTTTAGTCTGGCTTATGGCCCTCACCTGCGGGCTGGTGGTGGCCAATATCTATTACAACCAGCCACTGCTGGCCGCCATCGGCCGCACCTTCGGCATCCCCGACAGCCAAGCCACGCTGGCCGCCACCGCCACCCAAGTCGGCTACACACTCGGTATGCTGCTGGTGGTGCCGCTGGGCGATATGCTGGAGCGCAAGCGCCTTATTCTCTGGATGCTGGTGGGCGCGGCGCTGTGCCTGGGTGGCGCGGCGCTGGCGCCTTCTTTTGCGCTGCTGACCATGGTGAGCGTGCTCATTGGTATTTGCTCGGCGGTGCCGCAGCTGCTGCTGCCCATGGCTGCGCACCTAGCACCTGAGGCCGACCGCGGCCGCATTGTGGGGCGCATCATGAGCGGCTTGCTCATCGGCATTCTGCTCTCGCGCACGGTGAGTGGCTACGTAGGCGCGCACTTGGGTTGGCGCACGGTGTTTGGCGGGGCGGCAGGCATCATGGTAGCACTGGGTGCGCTGCTGGCCTGGCGCCTGCCCCAGGACCGGCCCAATTTTACGGGTACCTATGCCTCGCTGATGAAATCGCTGGCCACACTGGTGCGCGAGCTGCCGCCGCTGCGGCGCTCGGCGCTGGTGGGCGCCAGCGTGTTTGCGGCGTTTAGCGTGTTCTGGACTACCCTCGTGTTTTACCTCGAAAGCCCGGCTTATAACTACGGCAGCGAGGTGGCGGGCTTTTTTGGGCTGGTGGGCGCCATGGGCGCGCTGGCCGCACCGCTGGCCGGCAGCCTGGCCGACAAGCGTGGACCGCGCTACGCTATCACGGCGGGTTTGGTACTGGCGCTAGTTTCGTACTTGGTGCTGGGGGTAGGCGGCGGCTACCTCATCGGGCTGGTGCTTGGCGTTATCCTACTCGACGTGGGCGTGCAGTCGGCCCACATTTCCAACCAGACGCTCGTGTTTTCGCTGCGCCCCGAGGCCCGTAGCCGCCTCAACACGGTGTATATGACGGGTTATTTCACGGGCGGCTCCATCGGCTCAGTAGTGGGCGGCCTAGCCTGGACGCACTTCGGCTGGCCCGGTGTGTGCGCCGTGGGTGGCGCGTTTGTGGCGCTGGCGCTGGTGATTCACCGCAGTTACGGGCGGTGAGGTTAATACTTCTCTAAAAGAGAACGTCATGCTGAGCTTGTCGAAGCATCTCTACCGAACGGCGCAGTAGAGATGCTTTGATAAACTCAGCATGACGTTCTTTATACATGTATACGATACGGCCTACCTAGCTTTGTAATCCTCAAATTCCCAGCGAAGTACGCGATTTATCTTGTTTGCCAATTCTTCCCAAGAATCTTCTTCAAGCGAGTTGATATACTTTTCTACTAATGCGACTGTGGCCGGCACGTTATAATCAGGAGCTAATATGGTATGACGTAAAAATGCTGGCGCTTGAGCCGAATTACGGTGAGCGAGATACGTGACAGAGGCTACGAAAATCTCAAATAAATCTTCGCCTTTGCTTCCTTCTACACCAATATGAAATGTTAGTGTAAAACCAAAATCTGCTGGGTAGCTTTCCTCATAGGTCGATAAATCTTCACTTTCGCTACAACTGTAACGCCTGATAACAGCCTTCATCTTCAGAAATCCCTACCCCAATCTTTCCAGGCAAGTCTGCAAACTCGTGCGCCAGTGCGGAATAGCTACGCCCAGCGTCTGCTTGGCTTTGGTCTTGTCCATCACGGAGTAGGCAGGGCGGGTGGCTTTGGTGGGGTACTCGGCGGTGCGGATAGGCAGGGTCTTTACCGCCGTGTGGCTTAGCTCGAAGATAGCCGTGGCGAAGTCGTACCACGAGGTTACGCCCTCGTTGCTGTAGTGGTAGACGCCGTAGGCAGTGCTCTGGCTTTCGATGATGTGTAGGATGCAGCCGGCCAGGTCGATGGCGTAGGTGGGCGTGCCAAGCTGGTCCCAGATAATTTTCAGCTCGTCGCGCTCGCGGCCTAGCTTGAGCATGGTTTTCACGAAGTTATTGGCAAACTCGGAGTACAGCCAGCTGGTGCGCAAGATGAAATACTGGCTGGTGAGCGCCGGAATAACCTGCTCGCCTTCCAGCTTGGTGAGGCCGTAGACGCTGATGGGCGCGGCTTCGTCGGTTTCGACCAGCGGCTGGTTGCCGGTGCCAGCAAACACAAAGTCGGTCGAAATCTGGATGAGCGTGGTACCAAACTCGCCGCAGAGCCGGGCCAGGTTTTCGACACCGTCGCGGTTTACTTTGCGGGCCAGGTCTAGCTCGTCCTCGGCTTTGTCCACGGCCGTGTAAGCGGCGCAGTTGATGGCATAGGCCGGGCGGTGCTCTTCAAAGAGGCTACGCAGCCCGGCAGGGTCCAGGATATTGGCCTGCGCCTCGGGCGGAAAAACCAGCCCGGTCATGTTTTGCTCCTGCGCCACGTGCGCCAGGCACTGCCCCAATTGGCCCGAGGCCCCAAAAACCAGCGTCGTATTCATCAACTTCAGTAAGTAGTGTTCAGGCTGCAAGTTAGCGCCTCACTCCCTACCCCTCTCCGCAGCGGGCAAAACTGATAACTTTCTACGTTGGCTAGCGGTCGGCTTCTCCCTGCTGCAAGGAAGGTGGGGTAGCCGGCCCACGCTTGTTTTTTATCGGCTCGAAGCGACGCTCGCGGGGCTGCTTTTCGCTCAGGTACTTCCAGTAGCGCTTGGGCATTTGGCGCTGGTGCAGCTTGATATTCTTGCGCTCGGGGATGTTGACGTGGTCGAAATACGCCTGCCACAAGATTTTAAACAGTGGCTCACGCTCGTCGAGAACTGTAGCCGATACTTCGCCGCGGCGGGGGGTAGGGCCAGCCGTTTCAAACTCCACAATGGTCGTTTGGTGCAAGTCGTAGTGCAGACCGTAGCGGCGTTTTTTGTCAAAAATCAGCCAGCGCTGGTCGGCGTAGCGCTTGGTAAAGTGGCTGGCAATGAGCGGCAGCACGTCGAAATCGGGCTCGATGGTGGCGTGAAATAAGCCATCCTGCGCTTTCTCGAAGCGCACGAATGCTTCCATGCGGTGCTTCTCGCGGAAGAGCTGCTGGGCCAGGCGCTGCATCCGGCGCACGGTAGCGTCGGCGTAGTTGTCGGAAATATCGCGGCCCGCCCGCAAGGCCATGTCGGCGTAGCGAAAAATGAGCAGTTCGCGCTCGGGGTCTTCACTGAGAAAAATGTGGTAGAGCCGCGCCCGCGCCGGCTCGGGCATGAAGCGCAGCAGGCCATCCCAGGTACGGGTGGCTAGCACCTCGTCGGTGTCGATAGCCACGGGCTGGGTAAATAGGCCGCCCTGCGCCGCGCCCTCAGGCTGGATGCTGTTGGGCGCCGACTTGCGGTCGTACACCCGAAACAGCACCGTGAGCAAGCCTTCAAACGAGCCATCGTAGGTGTAGTCGGCGGGCGGATTGCGCAGCTCAGGGGCAGGCGGGCGAGCGGCCACCGGGCCCACACTAGTACTGGCATCGGGGCGGCGCAGGGGGGTAGGGACACTCACGCGAGCAAGAATGAAAAAGTCAAGAAGGAGAATTTTCGGCCATAAAGCGCAACAGCAACGCATTAACTGCCGCCGGCTCTTCGAGCTGCACCCAGTGGGTAGCCGACAGAAAGTACTGTAAGCGGCCGTTTTGGCACTGCGTCAGGCTTATTTCGGCCAGCCGCGCGTTCAGAAAAGCATCGCGCTTGCCCCAGATAAGCTGCACTGGCACTACGATGCGGGGCCACGCGGGGCCAGCCGACAGCCGCAATGCCCGATACCAATTAATCATGGCGCTGGCGGCGCCGGGCTGTGCCCAAGCCACTTTGTAGCGCGCCACCTCAGCTTCGCTAAAGGTGCCAGGCCGACTGGTGCGGCGCAGCGCCTGCTCGCCCCAGCGCCAGTTGCGCCGCCGCAACAGCCATTCGGGCAGGCCGGGCAACTGAAAAAACAGGATGTACCAGCTGCGTAGCACTTGGTCGGGCACGCGCCACAAGCTGCGCGCCACCACCGCCGGGTGCGGCACGTTGAGAATAGCTACTTGCGCCACGCGCTGGGGGTAGTGCGCCGCTAAGTACCACGCCACGATGCCACCCCAATCGTGGCCGATGATTATGGCTTGTCCGCGGCCCGCCGCATCGAGCAGCCCGATGATATCGGCCGCCAGTGTCGGCAAGGCGTAATCCTTGATTTTTTGGGGCTTATCGCTCAGGTTGTAGCCGCGTTGGTCGGGAGCCCACACGCGGTAGCCAGCGGCGGCTAGCGCCAGCAATTGCCCCCGCCAGCTGTACCAAAACTCGGGGAAGCCGTGCAATAGCACTACTATTGGGCCATCGGTTGGGCCACACTGCACCACATGTAGCTGCAGGCCGTTAGTAGGTACCGTGTGGTGTTCGAGGGCATACTCCATACCTGCTGTACCCCAGCAAGGCCCCAAAAGGTTGCGCCAGCTAGCTTAGGCTGCTACGCCGGGCTGCTCGGTAGCCTGCTGCGCGGCGCGGGCAGCGTCGTGCAACTGGCGCACCAGCGGTAGCAACTCCGAGAGGCGGCAGCAGCACGAAAGGCGCGGGGCTTTGTCTGCCCCAAGGGGGGTAGGGCCAGTAAGTAAGGCCACTAGGGGTTCGGCAGCGAGCGGGGCTGGGGCCGACGCGACGGCCGGAGCGCGATGAATAATGAGCATGGTTTTAAACCGGTTTTTCCCGGCCACCACGGCCGGGCAAGCAAAAGGCAATTATTTAACCACCAGCGTATCGGTGAAAAAGCCATTAGTGCTGGCGAACTGCAAATAGTAGGTACCTGCCTGCGCCGGCTGAAAAGTATAAGTGGCCTGTGAGGGAACAGCTGCCTGCGGGCAATTGCAGCCGCTATAGCTCACCTTCACGCTTAGCACGCGAGTAGTTGAAGTAGCTACGTTAGCCTCATCTATACCGCTAAACTTGCCGCAGGGGCTCTGAATCTGGTAGGCCAGCGTAAATGTGGCGGGCTGGTTGACGGCCCCCGTTTTGGGGCCGGTAGCACTGAGCACGGGCGCTACCACGGTGCTCTCGCACACGCTTTCCGATGCGTTTAGGCAGCTGGTTAGCATCAGGGTGGAGAGGGCGAGCAAAAGATATTTCACGCGGGTAATTGGGCTTAAAAATCAAGGATTCAATAAGATAAGAAGCACAAAATGCAGCAACTCAATTACCTACTTATCAATATCTTTGCCAACTGGCTAGCCGCCCTACCCCACCTGCGCAAACAAATCGAGCTGCTGCGTGACGAGGGCCGAGCGGGTGGCCTTGCCTCCGAACAAAATCTGGCGGCGCACCTGCTGTTCGCTTAGCTCGCCGAGCGCGGCCGGGGCCATGCCCCTGGCCGTGAGAAAATGCTTAGCGCGCTTCATCACTACCCCAAACTGGGTGAGGTGCTCGGCCGTGAGCGAAGTAAAGCGTCGTGCCTGCACGATGCGCTCGGCCGAGCGCGCCCCTACCCCCGGTATGCGCAGTATCAGGGCGCGGTCGGCCACGTTCACATCGATGGGAAACAGGTGGCGGTTGCGGAGTGCCCAGGCCAGCTTGGGGTCTATTTCGAGGTCGAGGTACGGGTGCGCGGGGTCTAGAATCTCGTCGGCCTCGAAGCCGTAGAAGCGCATCAGCCAGTCGGTTTGGTACAGGCGGTGCTCACGTACGAGCGGCGGCTGGGTCACCTGCGGTAAGCGCGCATCGTCGGTGATGGGCACATAGCCCGAGTAGTACACGCGCTTCAGCCCGTAGCCCTGATAAAGGCTGTCGGAAAGCTTAATAATCTGCAAATCATTCTCATCCGAAGCACCAATGATGAGCTGCGTGCTTTGGCCGGCCGTGGCAAACTGCGGTACTTTCTTAAAGAGCGCCTTCTCCTCTTTATTCTGAATAATACCGTCCCGAATCTGGGCCATGGGCGTCAGAATCTCGGCGTAGTTCTTCTCAGGCGCCAGATTTTGCAGGGCCAGTTCCGAGGGCAGCTCGATGTTCACACTCAGGCGGTCGGCGTAGAGGCCCGCCTCGGCAATCAGCTCTTCCGACGCGCCAGGGATGGTTTTGACGTGGATGTAGCCGTTGAAATTATGCTCGGTGCGCAGCTTTTTCACGATGCGTACCAGGCGCTCCATCGTGTAGTCGGGCGAGCTAAAGATGCCGCTGCTCAAAAACAGCCCCTCGATGTAGTTGCGGCGGTAGAAGTTGATGGTAAGGTCCACTACTTCTTCTACCGTAAAAGCGGCGCGCTTCACGTCGTTGGAGCGGCGCGACACGCAGTAGGCGCAGTCGAAGATGCAGTGGTTGGTAAGCAAAATCTTGAGCAAGCTCACGCAGCGGCCATCCTCCGTGAAGCTGTGGCAAATGCCCATGCCCTCGGCGTTGCCAAGGCCCTTCTGCTCGTTTTTGCGCTTGCCGCCGCTGCTGCTGCACGACACGTCGTACTTGGCGGCGTCGGCTAAGATGCTTAGCTTCTCCTGGATGCGCTCGTTCATCGAAAAAGGGTCGTTTAACGGGGGTAAAAGTAGCGCTAGCCATTGAGTTTGGCAAGCTTTTGATAAGCTAATTATTTTAGAAAAAGTTTCCTGCTCGCCGGGGGTAGGGCCGCAAATCTTACTCGCTATTTCCCGTACCCCCGGCTGGCGGAGCTATACCTTGGCAAGGGGTTTGGACGTTGGAAATCCGCGCACGTGTTGGGCCCTGCTACACTGCTGGCCGTAACTTGCGCATAGTGCCGCGGTGCCCCATGTTGCGTAGTTTTTTCGTCCTGTGCTTTCTGGTGCTGGGCTTGCTGCTGAGCAGGCCGGGCGGGGTGCGTGCCCAGGATTTTAACCCGCGCCTGGCTGTGCCGCCCGACTCGCTACGCGCCGCCGAAACCACCACGAGCCCACCCGCCGACTCGCTGGGCCGCCGCTTCGATGAGGACCGCGTGCGCCTGGGCCTAGAGCGCTACACGCGCCGCAAAACCATTGCGGGCCGGGCACTGGCGGCGTTCTTTCGCCTTACCAAGCCCCGCGAGGAAGACCACGGCCTCGACGCAGTGCTGCTCAACCGGCAGTTTGACCAGCACAACTTCAAGATTGTGCGCCGCGTCAGCATCACGCCCTTCGACGCCTTTGGCTATAGTCTGAATGACTCGCTGCGCAAGCCACGCACCTTCCTCGAAAAGTCGGGCAATGCCGTGCACATCCGCACGGCGCGCTCGCGCATTCGGCAGGTGCTGCTGTTTCGGCCGGGCCAGCCGCTGCTACCCCAGGCCCTGGCTGAAAGCGAGCGCCTATTGCGCCAAACCAACGAGATTCTGGACGCACGGGTGCTGGTGAATGAGCTCACAGCCACCCGCGACAGCGTGGATATCTTGGTGTACACTACTGATGTATTCAGCGTGACGGGGGGCTACGAGCTGCGGGGTGGGCCGGGGCAAGCCATCGTGACAGCCGGTGACCAGAACTTTCTGGGCCTCGGCCACCAGCTCAGTAACCGCTACCAGTACGGCCGCGACCTGCCCCAGACTTGGGGCTACGAGGCCACGTACCAAGTGCCGTTTCGCAACTTCGTGTACGCCGAAGGGCATTATTTCAACGAGTTTGAGTCGCACTCGGGCGGGGTATCGGCACGGCGCGACTTCTACTCGCCCAGCGCGCGCTGGGCCGGCGCGCTCACAGCCGATGCGTTTAATATTCGGCTGGTGCTGCCGCGCGACGCGCCCCCGCTGCCCGACCAGCAGCCCAACTTCCAGGTGCGCTCCTACACCAGCCAGACGCTGTGGGTGGGCCGAGCGCTGCGCCTGCGTTCCTACGACCTGGGCTACGAAAACCCTGGTCGCCTTATCGTGGCGGGCAGTGTCGTGAACGAGCACCACACCACCAACCCTACCAACACCCCCGACGACCGCACGCGCACCATCTTCCTAGGCTCGGTGGGCTACTCCGTGCGGCGCTATTACAAAGACAAATACCTTTTCGGCTTTGGCCGCACCGAGGACGTGCCAGCCGGCACCCTGCTTAGCCTCACCACCGGCTACGAAACCAATGCCGTGGGCTCGCGCCGCTACCTCGACGCGCGCATTGCCGCAGCGGGCTACTCCGAGCGCCAGGGCTACCTCTACGGTAGCCTCGATTTCGGCACGTTTCAGCGCATCAACGATGGCGGCTGGGAACAAGGCCTGCTCAGCGGCCAGGTGCTGTACTTCACGCGCCGCTATCGGGTAGGCAACTACCAAAGCCGCCATTTGCTGAATGCCCGCGTCACGGCTGGCTTCAATCGCTACCCCGCCGAGGTGCTGCTGAGCGGCGTCAATAGTAACCCCGACGGGGTACGGGGCTTCCAGCCTACGAGCCAGATACTGGCTACCAGCCGTTTTTTGGCCAATTATGAGGGCACCGTATACACGCCGCTATCGCTGCTGGGTTTCCGGGTGGCTGTGCTGGCCTTTGCCGATTTGGCCATGGTGAACGAACGCATCGGCGGCGGCTCACCTTTCGGCGGCAATGCGCCTTATTCGGGTTTTGGGCTGGGGCTGCGCTTTCGCAACGAGCTCACGGTGCTGCGTACCTTCCAATTTTTGCTGGGCTACTACCCCCGCGGCCAACTCAGCGCCAACGGCCTGAGGCTGTTCGAGACCAACCGCGACTCGTATAATTTCAGCGACTTCAGCTTTGGGCAACCTAGCGTCATTCAGTACGGCACGCAGTAGCCCTACCCCCTACGCGCAGCCGCTTATTCTTGAAATGTGATGGGCAGCGTGCACGACACCCGCACGGCCTGGCCGCGCTGGTAGGCGGGCTGCCAAGGCGGCATCAGCCACACCAGGCGCAAGGCCTCCTCATTGAGGCCGCCACCGGGGCCGCGTACCACCGAGGCATCGGTAATGCGGCCGGCGGTACTCAGCACAAAGCGCACGAATACCTGGCCGCTTACGTGCTGGCGCAGCGCCTTTTCGGGGTAACGCAGGTTTTTCATCAGGTAGTCGCGCAAGCCGCCTTCGCCGCCCACAAACTGTGGCCGCACATCAGGATTAATGAAGATAGAATCGGGCTTAAAGGCTAGCGCAGAAGCTGCTACTGGGGCCACTGCCGCTCGGGCGCCCGCAGCTGGAGCTACTGCTCGATTGCTCGAGGCTGGGGCAGTTGCCCGCGCACCAGCTGCTGAGGCCGCTGCCCGAGTACCCGAGGCGGACGCTGGTTGTACCAAAGCCACCGTAGAGGCCGCGCGCTGGGCTGCTACCGAGCCCATAAAACTCACACCGATAGCAAGCAAGCAAGTTAAAAAACGCGTAATCATGAAAGCTTAGCGAATAAAGGGGGATAGGGACTGACTACTGCTACTTCCAAATTTAATACTAATTTCGCGCATTTTCTAGTATTATATCAATAATAGCACCGATTCTTGTGATTGTTCTAAAAAGTAGTCATTTTGGTAGGTTAACCTAGCGCTTGGCTACCGGCCCTACCTTCGTGGCGTTCAATTTTACTGCGCTTGCCGCCCCTACCCCCATGCGTCTCGGCGATTTTAACGACCTCGAAATAGCCCGCGAAGTCAGTATTGGCTTCTACCTTACCAGCGACGACGGCGACCTGCTACTGCCAGAGAAGTACCGCCCCGTGGGCGCGCACGTCGGCGACACCATCCGCGTGTTTGTGTACCGCGACTCTGAGGACCGCCTCATCGCCACCACGTTAGAGCCGCTGGCAGTAGTCGATAGCTTTGCGGCCCTCACTGTGCGCGATGTGGGTGCGCCCGGCGCGTTCCTCGACTGGGGCCTCGAAAAAGACCTGCTCCTGCCCCATGCAAACCAGCGCCACGCCGTGCAAGTCGGCGAGCGCGTGCTGGTGTATGTGTACCTCGACGAGGCCACCGACCGCCTCGTGGCTTCGGCCAAGTGGCAGCAATTTCTCAGCCCCGAGCCTTTCGAGGGGGCCGAGGGCGCGAGCGTGCAGCTCCTCATTGCTGAGGAAACGCCGCTTGGCTACTCCGTCATTGTCAACGGCACCCACCCCGGCTTGCTGTACAGCAATGAGGTGTTTCGGCCGCTGCGCACGGGCGAGCTGCTACCCGGCCACCTGCGCCAAATTAGGCCCGATGGCAAGCTCGATGTGCGCCTCGGCCAGGCCGGTTACGACGAAGTCGAAACCGCGGCCAACCTCGTGCTCGCCGCCCTGCGCACCAAGCCCGACGGCCGCTTACCCCTCGGCGACAAAAGCCTGGCCGATGATGTGTACCGCCGCCTAGGCATGAGCAAAAAGACTTTTAAAAAGGCGCTGGGCTCGCTCTACAAGCAAGGCTTGGTCACGCTTGGGCCCGAAGAGACTCGCCTGGCCAGCGTCGATTAATTTTTACAAACTTGCTACCCCCTATTTCGCGCTCACTCCAGTGAAATAACCTTAGCTTGGCAGTAGAATTTTTGCCCTTAAAATTTGCTTTTCTTGAAAAGCGTCGTTCCTTTGCCCTCCTAAACCGACTATTACCCATGTCCTTCTCCGCAACCGTTTCGCAAAGCTGGTGGCACTCAACCTTTCCCAAAGGCTGAGCATTAGGCATATATAGTTGGTTGAACCCCTTGAGATTCTCCAAGCCCGCTGCTCACCGCAGCGGGCTTTTTTGTTATCCTGTCCTTTCGCTTTCCCTTTGCCATGTCGGCCGCTACCGCCACTTCTTCCGCCATCCTCGTTCATAGCCGCCACCGCCGCCTACTGGCCGATACGCTCACGCCGGTGAGCCTGTACCTGCGCCTGCGCGACCAGTTTGTGGGTACGCTGCTACTCGAAAGCTCTGACTACCACGGCAACAGCAATAGCTTCTCGTACTTGTGCTTTAGCCCGGTAGCGCGGTTTGAGCTGGATAAAAACCAGCTAACCACCCAGCACCCCGGCCAACCCGCCCGCACCACCACGCTCGCCGACCCGCGCCAGGCACTGGGCCACTTGCGCGCGTTTCGGAGCAGCTTCCAGCCGGCCGCGCCGTCGGGGCTGCCATTCATTACCAACGGGCTGTTTGGGCACATGGCCTACGAGGCGGTACAGTATTTTGAGGACGTGACGCTGCGCGACAAGCCCGGCGCCAGCACGGTGCCGGCAATTGTGTACCAAGCCTTTCGCTACGTTATCGCCATCAATCATTTTAAGGAAGAGCTATACTTATTTGAGCACCAATACCTGGGCAAGGGCGAAGAGCCGGTGGCCGACACGCTTGACGCCATCGAGTCGATTATTCAAAATCGCAACTTTGCGACCCACGCTTTTCACCTCACCGGCCCCGAAACGTCGAATGCTACCGACGACGAGTTTCTGGAGCTGATTCGGCTGGGTCAGCACCACTGCCAGCGCGGCGACGTGTTCCAGATGGTGCTCTCGCGGCGCTTTCAGCAGGGGTTCCAGGGCGATGAGTTTAATGTGTACCGGGCGCTGCGCTCGCTAAACCCGTCGCCCTACCTGTTCTTTTTCGACTACGGCAGCTACAAGCTGTTTGGCTCGTCGCCCGAGTCGCAAATCGTGGTGAACAAGGGGCAGGCGGTGCTCTACCCCATCGCGGGCACCTTCCGCCGCACCGGCGACGACGCGGCCGACGCCCGCTTGGCCCAGCAGCTGCTCGACGACCCCAAGGAAACCGCTGAGCACGTGATGCTCGTAGACCTGGCCCGCAACGACCTCAGCCGCCGCTGCGACGTGGTAGCCGTGGAGCGCTTCAAGGAAAT
>Ga0160429_1000543_pt1 | contig 31582 bp, 31 predicted proteins | sample SolpanmetagenomR_FD_108199 | JGI IMG/M metagenome (GOLD analysis project Ga0160429, IMG submission 108199) | Solar panel surface microbial communities from Lawrence Berkeley National Laboratory, California, USA - R | ecosystem: Engineered > Built environment > Solar panel > Unclassified ... | reverse complement strand
GGGTCGACGTAACGAGTAGCGTATTGAGCGATAGCACCAGGAAGAGGAAGGTATGTACACATCTCGCCGAGACACTGCATCATAGCCCAAATCGCAGTACCAGTGATAATGTAACTATGCGATTGTTAGTAATAAGCCTCTAAATGATGCTCTCTGCGTTGATATAGACATACCCAAGCCATAGGGAAAGAGGACCAGATTGAGCCAAGTGCTTGCCGATACCAAGGAAGAGACCAGTACCAATAGTACCACCGAGGGCGATGAACTGGATATGCCTCGACTTTAGACCACGATGAACGTATCCGTACTCCTCAGCAGTCTGAATATCGCCATAGATCTCAGCAGCCTCAGCGATCTCGACAGAACCCTTCCTGTCGGCATCGACCTCGACCTGGGTCGGTTGATCTTGAAAGCCACCCTTGACTTCATTCATCTCGTAGTATGAGGGCTTGACATCGCGGTCGCCGCTGCTGGAAGACATGATGTCTGTGCTGCTGTGCGACAGGGATCAGAGGTATTGGTGTATAGAAGAGAAAGTCCACTGATCTTCGAAACAGCCGAAGAACGAGGGGAGCGAGCCTTATATGTTTTACTTCCCGTCTAGCATGCCTACCAAGGCAAGCATGACCGGGGGATATCGGTCTGCTGCAAGCCTACTCGAGACCATTCGTTCGGTACCCACCTAAAGATAAGCATACCAAGCGGTACCAAGGACGAGGCAAGCATGGCTTAGCCTGCTTGGTCTGGATTGGCGGGCACAAGATATGCTAACAGGCGAATCATAATGGTCGTGAGTAACGGTCGCGTAAGCAGGCGTATTTTGTGGGTGATACAGTGATACTTGAGACGAGACGAACCAGCCGACGAGTCGAGAAGTCACTGATAAGACGAATAGTGGGTCTGTTGCATCGAATTTTGACAGCATTTTTTCGAGATAGCAACATTTTTGGACAGAACTTTTCGTAGAGGTCGAGCTGGATATCGTGATGTCTGCGAGAATCAGAACTAGTTGTCATGAGTAGGCATAGTTCATCGCCATATGTTGGCCCAAGCATCCTCTCCTTCTCCATCAAAATCGTCTCTAGTAAGACGAAGGTGCGCAGTGAAAAAATCTGTGCGCGAACCAGACGGAACCAGCCTTGTGTGGAAGAGGCTACGCCGCCAGCAGCCAGCTAGTGTGGTGTGATTGGGGCGGCATTCAGGCCATTACCATGGGCAACGCCGTTGCATTAGCTTCGGCGCTAGAAACACTCTAGAACGCCAATCTGGTCACGCGACTCCCACACTCATCGCAATCGAATTGAGTACAGAGTGACAATTGCTGATTGTATTTTTCTATTCTTTTAGTCTCTGTTTCTTCTTTCTACCGCGTTGTAGTCTTTTGCTCGTTCGTTGGTGTTTCGTTCATCGCACAGTTTTTTCTTCGTTGAGTGTGGTTGAAATTCTCCAACAACGAAAGGTTCAAGTACACGTTAGTCATCTTACTACATCAGACACAGTGTGCTAGCGTAGGCACTTGCAAAATAGCTCAGAATTGATGAATGTTTGAGGCTATGTGGCAGAGTTGATGTGGCAGAGTTCCATGCAAAAAAGTGACAAGTGCGGAGTAAGCAGAAATAAGTATATATGTACTTACCACATTGTATCTTCGTCCACAACCATTTCAGGTCTTCATTGAAGTTGGTCTGGCCAAATGCAAAATCATATGAAACATTGTGGGGATGCTGGCAACTATAGCACATATATAGCATGGACGATACGTGAGTGCGGCCAAGGTCATGATGACACATTTCTAATCACTACCCATGCATCGTAATCCTCAAATGCAATTAAAGCGATGTGCATGAATATAAACGTGGCCTCTCTATTTGCTAACTTCGTTATGATTTGTCTCAAAGCCTCAGTGCTGGTTGAAAGTGGTAAATCATGCTCCAAACTACGATAGCAGCGCAGCAGGACGCTTCGGCAGTCTGTGACTATCAAACCCTTGTAGAGACCTGCTGCTATGGCACTGCTCTAAGCTAGTCCACACAGTTGCTTCAGTGTCGAAGCATAGCCTCCAAAATGTCACGCACGGCCATTGGGATTCGCAATGTCTTGATGCAGGTGTGAGTAGTGGCCTCTTTCAAAGCAGAAATACCATTCGAGTCCATAAACAAAGCGAAGCTGCAATTGCAACCGAAGTCTGCCAGCATCATCGAGCAATGAACTTCGCGCTCGATCACTCGACCTCGAGTCCTTTAGCAATTGAAACGTACTAGAAGGACTCACAACAAGACACAAACACGGGCTGCAGTACACGTAAGGATGTGCACAAACATAGACGTGTCTACTAGCACCTTAGTGAGTGAACGTGGAGCTCAATACTAATCCTGTACTTTCCGAGAACGACGGACTCTAGATGCAGGGGCTACTTTGTACTACAGGACAAAGTTGTAAAGTCCTTCCTAGAGCTAGCGGCACTACTGGATGACTATTCTTGAGTTTTAGCATATGCAGTGACTTTGCGAGACTTGGGGAGATGACCACTGTCCTTATAAGGCCAGTCGATCGTTCTTGAAGGTGCTTAGGAGGTCGAGTATACTCTTAGCCGTGATTCAGCCCTCGTCGCACAATAAGACAGTTGCGTGAGATCCTTCTCGAGATTGATTGATTAGACTCTTGCGGTGCCAGTATCTAATTTAGCTTGTTCGATTTGAGTAAGTTGTCTCAACCAGCAAGGTACAGTACTAATACCAGTACTAGTGACGGCGTTTTCCGTTGCTACTAATGCATGCTGCTGTGCGAGATTTTTGTGGTCATGACAACTTGTTCTTAGCTTGATAGCTTTGCACAGTGACGATGTTGTTGAGATGCAAGCAGCAGGTGGCCTTGAAGGATTTGATCAGCAGATAATCTCGGCGAGCTAAAACACGGTCCCGCTGATCTGCTAACATCAAAAAAAGGACACTCGTGTTGATAGCCGTTCAAAAGTAGCCGTTGAATTCCCGCAATGTGTTGACCGAGCGTGCGGAACAGCACGGCAGCGCCATGAATAATCATTAACCAGCCAATAGTACAGAAGGAACTAATCGAGTACGCTAAAAGCGCCCTCGACCTGCGTCGGGTGCCGGCTAGACAAGTACTTTGGTACTATAGCCTTTGTGCTGGGAGAGACTCGGTGTTTCAGCGATAAATTGGTAAACTATTGACAGATAGCTTGTCTGACGTTGCACGTCGCTGATCAAAGTCTATAATCAGGTCCAATTTCAAGCCACGTGCGGAGAAAGTGCAGACCTTGCACAAGGTCCTCGATGTGCTAGGGACGTCAGTTGGGCTGGATTTGATGATCATAATGGTGTGTACGACTCCATCTGCAAGCAACAGCCTTGTTGTATGCGCTGGCACGAAGTAGATGAGCGCTTGAGCTGTAGTGAGAGAGATGTTTCTCAATAGTCGGTTTTGGCTGGGGATTTGACGCTATTGGATCCACCTAGCACGTCAATTAAGCTGATACCACGTTATCTTGGCCGGCATGCTGCCATCAGGAGATTTATTGGCAGAATCTACTGACCATAACCAACAACAATTGAAGCATACTTTGGAGGCATCTTGCGTTCGTCACCGAGTCTTGAGGTGTTGAAGTGTGGAGCCTGACAAGGTAGTGACGGGCCATGATGTGATTCCAAGTATTGGGTATTACCAGGATGCTGAGTGATTGATCAACTTGGTGCGAGGCTACATTGGTACTCTAGGATTTTGTGGCTTGCGGAGAGAGCTGCAAGCAAAGTCAACAATGAGGTGGAGCGGTGCTCAACCATACCACGACACTAATGCATAATCTTTGTGCTGTATCTTTTACGTTGGCCTTTTCACCTGATCAACAGTGAGGAGAGGTCGAAGAGTCTTTCTCGTAGGCTGCCAGGAAGCAGTTGCTGGGATAGCTTTATTAAGGTAGTGGAAGGATGACTGCCAGGTGATAAAGCAAGAGTTATTGGAGACCAAGATAAAAAGGATACTGTCCAAGCTGTTCCAGCGTGCAGGCCGTTACCCACGTTGTGCTCACGCGCAGGCCGCTTAGTATCCCAGCGAATCACAGGCATTAAAACGAAGAAATCTGCTCGCTATTTTCGCCTACCATGACGGCGTGCTGTCCGAACTGACGACGATAGCCCGCCCGTTTTTCATATCATGAGCTCCTTCTCCTCCAGACAATAATCGCACCTGTTTGCCTACATCATTGCATATCCTTCCTCCATCCTCCATTGCCTTCTCTTCTGTATGGCGAAGCTACTGCCACGAGTCTGGACACTAGACGACATACAACATTGGTAAGGGCAATCTCCAACATCGCTCTATATATACTTCCTCGGTCAAAGCAATACAAACTTGGCTATGGTTTGCACAAGTACAGAATATCATTTCAAAGAGGATGCACTACTGACGAATATCATGTTCGACAGATGCCCCTCACTCGGCCGCCCTCTCCTTCCTACCCATCATTATGATACACATTCCTCAGGTCAAGACGTCAAAGCACGAAACAGTCACACAAATCACAAGAGATATCACAGTCGACAAGACAGACTTCACATACACTTATGTATTCAAGATCATACAACATCCAAAGATAGCTCGAGCTTGTGGTTCAGGCTCAAAATGTAAGGCTCTATCTGATCCTGTCTACTGTTGAATAATACCATGCGTGAACTTACACCTTTTCCCAGCCACAACAGACCGCAGGCCTGTCGATCCACCTCCTGTCGTACAACTTCAGATCTTCGAGCATAGCAAGTCAGAGCCCAAGACGTTCATCGATATAACACAATATTATCCCGCAAACTTCTTCGTCTATGTAACGCTGGAAAGTGAAGGTGCTTCAAAGACGGAGACCGCTCGTGGCTCAAATGGCAAGGTCAAGCAACTCACAGGAACGCCAAATACTGGCGGTTTATATCTCGACCGCCCGGACAAGGCAGTTTTCTTCACCTTTGGCGACCTAAGTGTGCGTAGCGAGGGTCTTTACAAACTCAGGTTCAACCTGTACGAGGTACCATTCTGCCAACATCTCACAGACATTGTCATGGACACTGGAAACAAGCCAACAAGTGAACTTGGCTTTGCTTTTGGTCGCGCTGAGGTCCACTCCAACACCTTTGAGGTCTTTAGCGCGAAGAAGTTTCCTGGACTGGCCGAAAGCACGTTACTAAGCCGCACGCTTTCCGAACAAGGGTGCAGAGTAAGGATCAGACGTGATGTTCGCGTCAGAAAGCACAATGGCAGAGCTGGAACGATATCAGATGTCGATTCAGACGACGAAGAGAGGGAAGAAAGCGAGGACGCACAAAGTAGTCTATTTCCTTCTACACCAGCTACAGCTCGCCCAAGACTTGATAGCTCAGACGGGAAGCAATCTCTTGCTGGTTCTATCTCTGCATTCAGTGCTGCCACACCTGCTCAACATTACCAACCACAATCTCTGGGTCAAAGTCGTCCCCAGTCTTCTCAAGGTCAGCAACAACCACAGGCACCTTATCAAACGCCAGCTTCGTCGACACAAACAAGCTTTCAGGATTTCGAGCAGTCAGCGGCGATACAGCAACCTAATGCCAACATGCAGCAGCATCCTTCATTCGTGCCGCCTACGGTGCAGTATCCACCACAACAACCTACCTACCAATATCTCACACACTATGGGCATGGCCAAATGCCTCCACCACCACCACCACAGAGTGTGCCACAAACATCGATGCCATTGGTTTATGGTACTTCGGTATCATATCAACCAGGATATCCTCCTCCTGTCACATATGGGCATCATTATCAACCTCATCAACAGCATAGTGAAGCATACACTTATGCTCCTGCTCAAACGCAACAAGAGTGGTCACCGAACCTTAACACATCCCAACAACTTTCATATACCCATCAGCCAACATCCGTTGATCACAATCTAGAACAAAACTATGACATCAAGCCTCTTCAACATCAATCTAACAATAGTGCTCAGCAACAACAGCAACAACACGAAGCCTCCATACCACGCCACGATGACCCAGAGATCAAGATAAAATGGCTACGGACACAACGAGGATACTACAATCAACCGGTCTATCCACCAGTCTGGGCCGGAGGTCCAGAATTCCCCCCGGAAGATCCCAGATACGACACTTCGAATTTCGACTGGCACAGGGACGTCGAGCCACCGTGGTGGGCCAAAGAGAACCCAGCTGGAAGCAAACGCAGCTTCGATGAGACAGAGGACACTACGTATATGAACGTGCCCATTAAACAAGGCGACAGGCCTGAAAGCAAGGCATGGTGGCAGGATGCCGATCAAATGGAAGATCTGGAGCATCTACGCAATACTCTCGTCCTGCAGAGAGCGGATGGTGTCAGGTCGACCATTGCCGAGGGCAAAATACGTTATGCCGAAACGGCAAGAAAGCGTCAGGAGATAGAAGACACATTGAAGCAGTATGAGGATCATAGACAACAGATTCTGGCTAATTTTTGTATTGCCTAGATGATCTGCTTTGGTATCATCGTTTCCATAACCATCTTCGGACATGTAGTTACGAATTTTCTTTCTTTGTAAAGATGAGGTTGAGCGTGATATGTAGGGATGGAGTAAAAGGGATAATGATAATGGAACTGGTGAACTGTGCTAGGAAGCACTCTAAGATGTGGATATGTATCTATATAGCAACATGCGTTGCGATACAAGAGATCTTGAATACATGTACAAGATAGCTTCACTGCATGTACAAGAGATCTTGATTACATGTACAAAAGATCTTGAAGTTTTGTTATTCCAAGTTCAGGTAATTTTCTTATCATATAAATTCCCGTCAGTCACACATTCAAAAGGAACCAACACAATAAGATCACAAGATATGATGAGACTACTCTTGCCGTCTCCAAATACTACACATATTCTTCTTCTCACAAGATGGAGCGTCTGACACGTCGCTCGCTGCGCCACTGACTAAATTCTCAACTATTGTCGCTTCCTCAATTTACATTGTCTATGCTACTGAGAGCTCGACTCACCCCATCAACATCGACATCAACATACCACAGCATCTCTGCCACATAAGTGCAACCACACACTCCTCGATGAACGTACATGTCCTGCACAAGCAGCGTCCGTCCGCTAGACGAATGCCCTCTCTAATCTCACCCTCTGAACAAATCGACTGGTGGTGGTGGTGGTGCACTTAGTTGACCACGTAACTATACGATGAGTGTCGCTTACTGTACTATCGCATGATGTGAGCGATAGACTTTTGCTTTTGCCTCTATTTACCTCTATGTCCTTCTATTCTTACTTTTTCGATCTTCTCTTCTCTTTCTCTTTCTCCTTCTCTTCTGGCACAAGAGCGATCGACAGTTTCAGACTCGTTTCAGAAGCAAAAACCTGCGCTTTGCTTTGCCCTAAGTAAAGCCACGAAACATTTGACTGCGTGGTGGGTGACCACATGCGGGTTTTGGTTGTTGTATGTTCTTGTCTTTTTGCCCTTTTTTGTTAGCCTGGATGTCTTCTGTAGAGTCAATATATCGTGTTGTTTGATCGTTGTAGCTATATGCTAGACATATTATTCCTTGTTCAACTCTGATAATGATATTTTGCAGTCATCGCTTATGTCTAGACCCATCCCAGCAGTATCATCTTCGTCAGTTCTCCTAATACTCAGTATCTACAAACTATACATAAAACTCATCTTTTCATCACCTCTCCTAGCACCATCATCCACAAAATCCACACCTTCCTTCATCACCGCCGCCACAACAAACGCTACCCCTCTCCTAATACACCCCCTCACACCACCTCTATCATTCACAAGCGGGCCTACGCCTTCATTCTGCTCAGCCTCCACTTCCTCCTCCGTCCACTCCACCATCATCCTAGCTCTCTTTGCATTCTCAGCAACAATCAAGTTCCGAAACACCCCAAATCCGACGAAACTCAATCCAACACTGCCCAGTGTGATGAAGAAAGGTAGCACGTAGTCGGGTCCATACTTGGGACTGAACAGTTGCGCTCCGATTACACCTAGTAGTAGCTAGGCTTTAGTATTTTCGACGCGTGTAAAGTAAAGAATAACAAGCTTTACCTGCGAAGTTTCCCCACCCGTTTATACCGAGCATGATGGCGCGTTTGCCGGGCGAGAGGGTGTTTGTGCTGATCCAGGTGACTGTGAGTGGGGAAGCGACGAAAGAGCCGGAGACCATGATGCAGAGCGCGATGTAGCGAAGGGTGATGTAGGTGTGCTGCTGCTCTGGATTGTTTTTGGAGCCGTGGGGGAGCATGACTACGCCCGTGAGCCCGGCGAGGAGGATGGCGAGACCGTACAGGATCGGCTTGAGACGGGCTTGTGTGCGGTCGGAATAGATTGCAAAGGAGAAGAGGACGATGGCACCGGTGATGAAAGGAGGCACTGAGAGGAGGTTGGAGAGACTGGCGGACGAGGGTGAAGCTCCTGTTAGTCCACGCACGATGAGTGGTAGGAAGACAGAGAATGAAGAGACCGGGATCGCGGAGAGAATGTTGCAGAGCAAAAGCCACCAGAGTTGCCAGGAGGTTAATGCGGAAAGAACGTCTTGTGATGTCAGGCCGGTGGAGGTGGTGGGATTCTCTGAGATGTGGGTGCGTATTGAGGCAGCAGCCGTGGAGGTGCGGCGTAAGAGGTTCGTGGCTTGTTCGGAGTCTTCGTTGTCATCATGGTCTTCAGTGTCGTGTTTGTGTGATATAGCTGTCGCTGGTGATGCCCGATCGAGTAGGATTCTCTCGCCCGCCCACTTCTGCTCCTCCTTGCTGAAAAACCATGCATCCTCAGGACCGTATGGTAGGAAAAAGAAGCCGGATAGTGCGATTACGATTGTGAGGAAGCCTTCGATACAGAAGAGAACCTGCCATGGTCTCCAGGCAGTAGGATCTGCTGGACTTGCAGGAAATATCGAGAAGACGCCGTATGATAGAAGACCGCCAACAACTCCTGCTACTGCAGATTGACCATAGAAGATCGATAGCCTCTTGGCGAATTCGTATCTCGTGTAGAACATGCTCATGTAGCTTACTGTTACAGGATAGAAGCCAGCTGGAAAGGGGTCAGATCTGTATGCTACAGAGAATCGATGGACGTACCTTCAAGGATACCAATGATGGTCCTCAGCAATATCAATTGCCATTTTGTTTGAACCCATATATGAAGTGTGGTGCCTGGGTAGTCAGCTTGTGTACGTTCTTCAACAATAACAACTACCCACAGAAACCCCAAACAATCATGCAACTCGGCACAAATTTGACCATGCCGTAATTTCTGCCTAAAGCTGCGCCAAGCGGCTGAAGTGAAACGAAGACAGCAAAGAAGATAGCAACACTCGTGTTCAAATCTTGAGGAGCCAGACCCGCATCTTCGGTGAAGTTTGCACTTTCTGCGTTTCCTACATTTGATCTGTCCAGAGAACTCGCTAGGAAGAAAATGGAAAGAAAAGGCAACAAGATGAAATCTAGCTTATGCACTACGCGCGCATCGATTTTGGCATTCTCCTCGTGTTTCATGTCGCTTGTCCCGTCGTCGTTAGGTACCATTTTAGGAACGATACTGCTTTCAGGCTGGGCTATGATCTGTGATAGTCGAGCTTGAAGCTCGTGGTTCTCATTTACCTCAGGACGTGAAGGCTTTCTAGGTCTGCCATGGAAGCTGGGTGTTCTTGAATTGCTCAGACGGTCGTAGATATTGTAAGAAGGTTGCCTTCGGAGACCTAGCATCGAACAGGCGAAATCATCACATCTGGCTCTATTTATTGTCGAGGGTTAAGGGGGTAATTACATGAAACGTGAGTAAAACAAGTGGGTACTGTACTTGTAAGATACCCCGGAATAGGATCGCCGTTATGTGAGCTTATCATCATAGCACGTGTAGATTGAAAGCCGTGTCTTCGCGTTCCCTCGTTTTCAGATTCGTAACTTATTCACTGTTGGACCACTACGATGCCTCTACTCGAACTACCTCTAGAGCTACTCGACGATATATGCCTCTACCTACCCTATACCTCTCTACTAGGTCTTCGCTGGACGTGCCGCCGGCTTTACAATGATGTATACTCACCCCTCCCAGAACATTGGAAAGAGGTGGCCCTGCTTCACGATCCTGAAGCTAAGAGAAAAGCTCGAGATGCGCGGCAAATATACAGGAATGAAAAAGGTCTCATCGACTTAGATTTGACCAGAAAGGAACGAGCAAAAGATCCGTCACCAGCAGACCTCCGCCGCTGCATGTTCGATCTGCTGGTACTCGAGTCCTGGCCTTGCTACAATACTACAGCGGCAGGAAGAATAAGCTACGGGACAGTCGATTATAGCAATAAGATTATCCCTCACGATTTATATGGCTGCCACATTTGTCTCCGCTTGAGGAATCAGTCCGCCTTTGCTATTGCACAAACACGAGGCGATAAGACTCGCGGCCGATATCCGATTAAAGCTCTTTTAGAGCGTCAAGAGAAGGTCGAATACTACGTTGCTGGATTGCCCATCGAGACCAGATATTGTTTAGATTGCGGCACGAAGTGGGGTAAATACCAAAAGGGCGCTCTGCTACAGTTTCTTGAGGAGGAAGTTGCAGGACATGGAGGGACGAAGTTAGTGTTGGGAACAGGTATTGTCTGCAGGCGATGTGGTGAGTTCAAGAAAGCAGGCGCAGAGACAAAGGCTGGACTGAGAAGGTTGTGCGAGGAGTGTCTCAAGTATCGCCCAATATGAACCTGCTGCGAACGGTATGGACACGCTCTCTGCTACCATGTCCTCCAGACTGCCGGCGTTTCCAAATGCTGCTGGAATAAGATGATTCGAATGAGTATCGGGTAGAGAAGCACAGCAGTGTCACTGGGAAAAGGGGCTTAAGTGATGACGACAATACAGTGCCAACCTCCGAACTGCATTTCACCAACCTATTCGGCTGGCGGCAATCTCCATACAACATACTACACACATACGAATTCAGCATGTCTCTCGATCACCCAATCCATCCAGGTGTGTAGTCACGAAGCTCAGTTGCATCAGAAGAGACTTCCCGCTAACACTGTTAACAGCTACCGTGCACTGGCCCATTGCCTTCCTCAGCTTGGGCTACGGACTTGACCTTCTCTATGGAGCAACCACATACATGAAGGTTCCTTACCTCGTCAACACCTTCGCCTACTCCATGCCCGACATTGGCAAGGCATCATACTACCTGCACGTCCTAGGTGTTTTGACCACCATCCCATCTGCCGCCACAGGCGCTGCACAGCTCAGGAAGATCTACTCAAATGGCGGTCTGTATGAAGCCGATGGCCAGACCATGAGGAAGAAGATGAAGATTGGATTGATCCACGCTGCCATGAATGACATGGTTCTTGCTGCTGGTGTTTGGACATGGTGGTCAAGGCACAACGAGAACTATGCCGTCCCCGGCGCTATGAACATCTTTATCTCAATGCTCATGCTGCCTGCTCTTCTGTGGTCTGCGAACTTGGGTGGCACAATGGTGTACAACTACGGTGCTGGCTTAAACATTGGAAAGGTTGCGAAGAAGTCGCAGAAGGGAATGGATTAGGCCTACCGGAGGTACACACATTGCGAAATCTCATACACTGTAGGAGCGTGATTGGATTGTAACTTCCGATGCTTTGGAGTGTTCGAGGCATATGAAATCATCTTGGAGCGTGCTCGTCGGTGGCGTATCACAACTCGGGCATATTCAGCAGGGGCCGTGAGCTTGTGGCCAATTGGTTGAGAACCAGCTCGAAGGAGTAGAATCATGGCGTTGCAACGTTCTTTGTAAGGCTTCGATAATAATCATAGGCATACTACTTCCTGTCTTCAAATGCCTTTACTGTATTAAAAGCTCGGACCCACCTATGACTCGCTGCACGCTGTATCACACTTCATACGAGGAGTTCGTGCTCGTCTTCTCGTATTATGTCGGCCACATCCTCTAAGAAGCAAAATCTCCGCCTCTGTCGTACATCAGCCTTTGCCTAATGAACTCAGTGGCTGTCACAAGTGTCCTTGGTGGTTCGGTTTTGGTCGAAATCTCTTGTTCTCTACCGTTCATGCGCGAGATGTGGCTCGTATTGCTTTTCATGGGTCTCTCTGACTACCGGCGTACTTGTAGCTAGGGCTCGCCTGCGCTTCCAGGCCGCCTCCCTTCCTTTTTACCTTCTCTCGCTTAACTCTCTTCACGTTCGTTACATTGCTCCTGCGTGAGCATTACTCATTGATCTGCAGATTGCATCGAGATCATCGTGCGAGTCTGATCCGTGGTGATACCGATTGTTGTTTGTTACAAGTGAGATACTTGCTGAGAGACTGCGGAGAGACGAGACCAGGAAAAAATCGTTGGGGAAGAGCAGCACTTCAGAAATACAAGATGCCCGGTGGCTTGAGAGTACCAGAAGCAGTGGTCGCAACATGGCCTAAGCTTAATTCTACCGACCCAGAGCTGCAAGGTCCTCTAGCACCTATAATAGTCGGAGTACTGGGCACTATCGCCATCATTGCTGTCGTCGCAAGATATGTGTCGAGGTTCAGGTTACAAGCCAATGCAGGTTGTGACGATTGGGTTTTCCTGGCGGCAATGGTGAGAGATATTGCTAGTGGCAATCGAATACCGTGAACTAACTGTCTGTAGCCTGGTGCTCTGGGTCTTATCATAGGTGTTATACTAGGTAAGAATGATTGCCACCATTTGGTGCTGGTGGAAGTTCGCTAATTCTTCTTTACAGGCACCTCAACATTACACTCAAACATCCACGTCTGGGATATGAAGATGGAATATGTACCACCAATGCGCAAGGTAATTAGCAATGAAGATAAAAATTTCTATACAAAGCACTAAACTGTGTTCTCTTCACCAGCTCCAACTGGCCAATTACGTTTGCTACGTCTGGTCTACCTGTCTTATCAAGCTCTCAATCTTGCTCTTCTACCGTCGTCTTACTTCCAAATTCATCTCGCCAAAGTTCGTCTACGCACTATGGACAACAATGGGCGCAAATGTCATCTTCTTCATCGTCTCAGTTGTGGTGGTGTGCTTTCCGTGCTATCCAATGTCGACATACTTCCAAACATACTGGAACACAGACTATGTCCACACACACCCAGCAGGTACCTGGCAATGTCTTGACGAAGGCAGAGCGGTGTATTACATCAGTCTCGGAGGTGTGATTTTGGATTTCATCACTACAATCCTGCCATTCACCTTGTTCCTGAAGTTGCGAATGCCTAAACGACAAAAGATCGCAATGTGTCTAACATTCTTCGGTGGCTTCATCGTCTGCGGCGCCGGAGTCGCACGAACATGGACAGTCTACCTCGTCTACTTCGAGACCTACGACATGACTTGTAAGTTCATCTAGTTTACCGCAAACCCACCTATACTACACATCCACTAACCCTCCTCTCCCAGGGAACAACTACTGGTTCTGGCTCGCGACCGGCATCGAAGTCTGCACCGCCCTCATCTGCGCCTCCGCACCCGCCCTCAAATTCTACTTCCGCCGCTACCTCGACGTCCCCGACAACCGTGGCCCCATCACAAATACCACCAGCTCAACTACCGACCCAAATACAACCTTCAACGACACCTCCTCCGCCGACTCCAAACGCCGCCTCCTCTTCGGCTCCACCCGCAAAAACAGCTCCTGGTCTGGCACGGAAAAGTCCTTCCTCTCCAGCATGTCTAGCTCCGCAAACCGGGACCCGCGCACCCTCTCGCCCATGCCAAAAAGCCCAGTCGATGCAGAAGCAGGCTACTTTTCCGTGCTGTCGGAGAAGAATGGACATGGTGCTGCGCAACATTATGTGCCTACGCCGGTGGGTGCGTTTCATGCTGCGGCTGCGTTGAAGACGGAGGAGCTGGTGCAACTCGAGGGCGATATTGTGGGGAATTGGTATGGTAGGCGGTTTAGTGAGCAGGAGGATGAGTTGAGGGCGATGGGCATTTTGGCACAAGGGAAGGAAGTCGATGTTGCGAAGGCGGTGGGCGAACATCCGGTGTTTTATCCTTGGCAGGAGAAGCCGGAGTCGTTGCATGCTGTTGAGACGGCGAGTGCGAGGTGCGAGGTGTGGGAGGAGGTTGGATTGGGAGGGAAGTGAGTGGAGCATACTTGTGCGCTGGTCGCCGTGAAAAAAAGACAAGTGCGTCGCTGTGAGGATATTGTATGATATGATGTGAATGAAACGGTAAATATTTTGTATTCTACATGGGTATGACTGGGCTGACAATGTCGTCGCTGTCATGTGGAGTATGTATGTATAGAGTCTTATTCTTTTTATGTCTTGTTGTTGGAAATATAGATTTAATATCACCTTTGTCCTTGCTTAATCACTTTGATGCAGCCAGTTGCTGATCTAGTCCTTGCACTGATTGTTATGTGCAGAGATGAAAACGCCTGAATGTTGTGCTTTCCCATCAGTTCCGTGCTGGGTATACCTTCCCTTGTCATATCGCCAAAGGACGCCGATCTAAACTTCGAACTCATCAAGTGTCCAGATATCATCTCCTTCGCTCGAGGATGAATCCAAACGAAACCCAGGCCTCTTGCCCTGGGATTGCCACTCTCATGCGTTCACATAGCAGTCGTGGATGTGCGTATCTTCACACAGCCCATATCCTAGCGCATCCTGTCCAAATCCACCTATCGTATCTTACCACCTGATCAACGTCATCGAGAACACCTTCACACCTTCCTCCACCCTCCCTACCACAAAACCTCCCAACTAAACAGCATGCGCGCCCCCGCCAACACCCCCAAGCATCCCATTACTCCCCTCCTCCACCTCCTCACCAAACTCCCACCTCACATTATTCCTCACGACCGCCTTCACCTCCAACAACAAATCCTCCAACGCCTCTACATGCTTTCGTGGACTATTGACGTAACTGTGTCCTTTGCAGAGGATGCGGCGACCGTCGGCTTTGTTGTTTGAGGCGGGGATGATTAGGGCGGCAATGCAATGGAGGTCGCTGTCGAAGGAGATGACGCGGATTTGAGTGGAGGGGTATTCGCCGGAGGCGAGGTAGGTTGCGTTTTCTAATAGCACATTCATTCGTATGATTGGAGAATGTTAGGGGAGAATAATGTTTCTACACACCTCTGATCAATGCAATGAGTCCTTCCACCTCCGCCATTGTGTTCTTCTGTTATTTCTGTTTCTCGCTTTTGCTTTTGGCTTGACGATGGTACGGTAGTGTGTTTTTGTTCCTGCAGATCGCAAATCTCGAGAATGCTAAATCAAGGTTCCAACTGGGATTTCACAATGAGCGCAGGGCAACGTCCTCCACGCTGTTCGATGATCTTATGCTCCCAAACTGAGAGTGATGCGCCTTCGCTGATAAACGAATGTCTTACTTGCTTCTTGCTTTTTTGCTTTCGTGGTTTGCTTCTGCTTTTGCTTGTTTTGTTTGGATTGCGGAGAGTGCGGAGTCAATGCAAGCCGCAACGCCAAGACGTCGTCGAAGATCAGGCTCATTGACCTAGTCACGTGACTAGGCCAGTGGCATTACGTGGGGCTTTCTACGTGGGGCCCTCTCGAGGACAACATCTGTCTTATATCTTCAACTCGTCTTCTCTTATATATGCTTCGTTCGCTCTCACCTATTCTGCGCATTAAAACACTAGCCACGCACATATCTGTGCACCGAAAAAGCTTAGCTACAATGTCTACTTCTACTTGGGATCGTATGTGCTGATCTATCTTTTCTCCTACTACTACTATAATATCCTCTTCTTCTTCCATCTACTGTTCAGGACGCCCGTACTGACAACTCCCATCTAGGTCTCGTTCGCTTTAACCCGAAGTCCTCGTCATCTACCGTCCTTCTAGGCCAACCTGTCGATGCTAATATCGATGTTGGTGTTGCTACCAAGGAAGGCAAAGATGTCGAGGTCAACGTGTTTAGTGGCAAGTCTGTCCTGAGCCCGGGTGAGGCCACAGGGAAAAAAGAGACGATTGGAAAGCTGTTGAGTCCTTTGACAAAGGAGGAGGTTGGAAGTATTAGGTGTATTGGCTTAAACGTGAGTCTGTTTTTTTGTTCACAAGATCATATGTGTGATGTGATATGTGCAATTCCTGCTCGACTAAGTATGGGCAAGATTACCTTGAAAATGCTTTTGTGAGGCTTGCGGAAAGAAAGAAAAGACTCTTCTCCCACTAATCAATCACCATCAATTTGTCTCCGACAAAACCTCTCGCCCAATCAAAGTAAAACTCACCAATCACCTCCGCAGTACCACCAACACGCCCAAGAAGCCAAAATGGCCGTCCCCAAAGTCCCCGTCCTCTTCATGAAACCCGCCACCGCCCTCGCCAACCCCCATCCCTCCCCCACCCCCGTCCCCCGCTTCCACGTCTCGGATGACTGCTGCGACTACGAATCCGAGCTGTGCGTCGTCATCGGCAAAACATGCAAAGACGTGTCCGAAGCCGACGCACTAAGTTACGTCCTCGGCTACACGGCTTCCAACGACATTTCCCACCGCGACACACAGTTCGAGCAGTCGCAATGGGGCTTCTCCAAAGGCTTCGACGACAGTTGCCCTATTGGGCCCACGCTTGTGTCGACTAAGTTGATCCCGGATCCGGCGAAGTTGCATATTAAGGGCTTTAAGAACGGGAAAAAGTTGCAGGATTGTGGCATTGAGGATTTGATTTTTAATGTCGCGAAGTGTGTGAGTTTTTTGTCGAGGGCGACGACGCTGGAGCCTGGGACGATTATTCTGACGGGAACGCCCGCCGGTGTGGGATTCGGATATGACCCGAAGGAGTATCTTAGGGATGGTGATGAGTTTGCGGTTGAGGTGAGCCCGCATGTTGGGACGTTGTATAATGTCATCAAGGATGTGAAGTTGTATTAGAGTGTAGTTGATGGAAAATGAGTAGATGGCTGCCACATTGGATGGGCTCGTCTCTTTCAATAAGTGAGCTAGGAAACAACCGAGTTGTGGCTTATGTTGTAGGGCAGAGCGAACGGGATGCCTTATTCTCCACAGTCTATGGCCGTATGCTCAAATGGTGGGTTCGCTGGTATAGAAACCATCGTTAAAAGACTGTGGTTCTGAAACAAGTTTGAAACTGTCGGTCATTCGCGCCAAGCCTTTTTGAGGTACATGAAATTGTACAGCAGCTTTATTTTATCTGCTGCTACCATTGCTGCTAAGCCCTTTCTCATTTCGTCACAAGCTTTCGGTGCTTACTGCTCGTATATACATAGCCATCCCTATGAAGACATGCACAAACTCCTAACATGTCCTAACGTATTTGTATTCTGCCTCATTCAACACATCCGCATCCAGTACATAAAAGTATCATTAAAAGCGCCTTCCGCAACCCCTCCACCAGGCTCCGGCCATTTTACACGCTCTGTTTGAGTTTCAAAAGCTTCCAGCTCGGTCTTTGCATGCAAGTCTGGGATTCCTGCAGCTTCCAGAGTAGCATCCAGAGGAGCATCCAAAGGAGCACCATCCTGTTCCTTGGAAGACACAGTTAATCCACTACTAGCCTCGTTACCCTTAGCCTCGGTGCCTCCCTTAGCCTCGGTGCCCTCGGCATCATCGCTGAATAAGCTCAGCAAGTCCTTCTCCCCCAGTATCCTGCCACTAGCAAGCGCACTGGCGACGTCGTTACCAATGATGCATTGTGCGCGCCCCTGACGCATCTGCCACGGCCAGCAGGCTATGGGATAGTGTGGCGCATAGACGAGTGTGGCGTCGTCGATCAGTGGGAAAGCCGATGGTGTGAGGATGACGGTGATGTGGAGGGAGGAGAGGAAGGATGTGTCGAGGGTGTTGAAGACGGGGTCTTGTGCGTAGAGTTGTAGTGTGCTAGACGATTTGCTGGGTTGTACTAGGATGACGAGATAAAAGAGGTGAGTGAGGGGCAGGATGGAGATGAAGATGGGAGAAAGTTGTGTAACACTTGTGAGCTATGGGAAGTGGACAACATACATATCTCGGCGATGGCGAGGAAGGCTACAAGTTGCCAGAGCACTATGTTTCTCCATCCACTTGCGTCTGCACTCGGACTGCCTAGACCGAGACAGATCATCTTTTGTATCGCGAGAGGTTCCTCTTGAACTGTGAGGTGATTGAGCTTTCTTGCCATTGCGCCCTCGGCGTCTTCTCTGCGGTTATCCTTATATCCACTATACTCTGTCCCACCATTTTCCACCTCTGCTTCAAGCAGATCAGCAGACTCAAACATCCTCTTCATCTTCCCATCCATCCCGCAATTCCTCCACTCCTGTCCTATCCGATCAAGCCGCTTACTCAACTCCTCCTCACTACATCTCGGCGGCTGTGGCTTCGGTCCAAGAGTGTCTCCTTCAGCCCTACTCGTCACCTCTATAGTACTACCATGACTGAAACGTTTCCGTGGCTTATTGTGGAAATACGTTGTCAGTTGAGCAGGCGTCAACAATTCTACAAGCTCAGCATTGCTACAAGTTGTGCCATTGGGGATTCGAGTGCTGGAGGCAGTGGCAGAGCCACCTTTGCGGATGACGTGGGACCAGCCGTCTGTGCTTGAGGAGGTTGTGAGTTTGGTACGATGTTGAGCTGGTTTGCGAAGGCGGGAGGAGGTGTGTGGCATGGAAGAGGTGCTGGCTCTACATAGCTTTGTTGTGGAATGTTGACCAAAGTAGAACCGAGTCGTGTGCACGAACGATTTCTTGGCATCCATATCGACAGAAAGATCTCTCAACGAGGTTTGCAAGATACTCAGAACAGACAACGCGAGATCCCGCATGTTCACAATCTTGAGAGTTCGCAAGGTATTGGTGCTTGAACGGCAGGGGATGGCGAGGATGATACATCTACTTCAGTGCACGCGAAAAACCGAATATCTTGCACGATCTGGGCATGTATTCTGTCTCACTATGTCTTATCATAGCAGCAACAGCGCCATAGTCACAGCGGCCATGGTCATTCCCAGTCCCCTCCAAACAACATCGCCATTCGCGCTCTTCTCAGCGCCACTCGTTAAACTCGTCGTCGTAAAAACCTGACTGAACCGTATCTCCGTCGCATTAACACAATTCGACGCATTAACCTCATTCACCTTTGACATATCATCCGTGAAAATAATATCAACACACTACAGTAAACCCAACGCATCAGCACATACTATCCGCACCTCATACACATCTTCAACAAAAACTTACACTAAATAGCGCAGCACCATGCTTCGCCGCCTCCACAATCTGAATCGTGGCAAAATCTCCCGGCTGCACAGATATATTCGCCGGTAGTGGCACTTGCGGCAGACACACGTCCAGCGCAGGATAAGCGTCGTTATTAGGCCCGTCAACTTCGAAGACAGGGAGTAGAGGGTGCGAGTAATTGGGCGGTATGGCGCCGAGGCCCATGTTGATGTAGATGAGGGCGGAGGAGTGGCCTGAGAACCAGCCTGGCTGGAATGCTATGGCGCCGCCTGTGAGTGGCCAGTAGGTGCGGTTGCTGGAGATACCCATTCCGCCGCCTGTGAGAGGAGTGTCAGCGCGAGAGGTAAAAGTCTTCGAGCTGGTTTTGGGCAGCGCAAAGGTGGGGTTTTGGTCTGGTTGGGATACGTACATGGATACATCCATTGCATGCCGTAGGGGAAGCAGCCTGTACTGTAGTCGTCGACACCGATGGTGCAGTTGGCGATCAGATTGTCGCCGCGCCAGCCGGGATATACGATAACTGTGTGGCTGTTTGCCAGAGTTAGGATGCTGATGAGTGCAGCGACAATTTGCTGTGATTTTGAGATTGATGACATTGTGATGTCGGGAGCTCCTGACCAGCAGGATGGTAGGGAGGTGGGTAGTGATCTTGTTGTATGATGAGGCGATATGCAAAGAAGAAGAGAAAATAACAATACAAAATATTATATCCAAGGTTACTATTAGCGGTCAGGAAGACAAGCGCCAGAAAGGCGGTCTGTCAAATGCAAAGTTGTAACCGCCCGGCCAGCTCATGGTTTGTTACACAGCACTATGCACGATGTGGGCCAAGTAGGCCCTTGTGCGACAGAAGGGGCGCGTCAATGCATAAGCATCACCTGATTACTTGCATGAAATAAGCCATGACGGGACCGTTCTCGTGGTTACTGGATTAGAATATGCACTGCTTGAAATCATATGTATCTTGTATCTCGTGCGGAGAGGAGCAAATCTGCAATATCGGCATCATCATCATCATCAAACCCCTCTTCAACGTGATGTCCACTCGAATACACAACCATCCTCGTCTCCGGTGAAGATTCTCTTGTCAATGGCATAGACACATGTAATATCTGCCAACCTCTTACTAGTAACCTTTGGTTGCTCTTGTGTAGACCGGCTACTAAAAAATCCACCCCGACTACTCCCTGGTCGAGGGATATCAGCATAATTCAGCTCTTTGACCAGTTCTAGCAGCCATTTGCCTGCCCGGCTAATGGACACTCGCCATATCTAGAAGAGCATTCAGTACACGACATAAGCAAAGCATTATGTATACAAAGAACATACCTTGGCAACACCCTGAGTATGACCAGTCAAAATATACTCTCCATCCGTCCACTCATCTCCCCATGTAATATAGAAAGCACAGCTCTTGATCCGATCATGCGCACCCACACAGACGTTCTGCTCCAATATCAGCTCGCCATTGATGGTGAAGAGCTTCACGATCTTGCCACTGCAAAGCATGAAATGGCCTGTCCTGTGATTCATCTGTGCACACTCGACTTGCTCGTGGTTATCCAGCTCTCGTAATCGATCCAATCTGTTTAAGTCCCACAAGATGACTCGACCGTCGATAGAGCTTGTCAATACTGTACTGAGCGTGCCGCAGACCACTAGAATATTGACAGCTTCTCGATGACCGTAAAGTCCTGACTTCAATTCCAAGTCGAAAGGACCGGATGCCGGACCTTCGATGGACCAAACGCTTACAGTGCAATCCAAACTTGCTGTTACGAGTGTTTGCGAATCCACGAATGCTGCTATGCTTATGTAGTCCGTGTGGAGTGCCTCAAATAGGTCGAGCAGCTGTGGAGGTCAGTATGTTGACTTTTACACATTGCAATTCAATGTACGTACCTTGCCAGAGTCTGCTTTGTAGAAGCGAAGACTGCCATCAACATTACCCCATTCGGCATATGTATGTAATGACGTTGGCCGATAGGCTTGGTAAGGTCCAGAAGGCACCAGACGTTGGCTCTTGTTAGTAAGCTCTAGCTGAGTAATTTGAGTTTGAGCCTCTGGAAGCCTGTTAGTATCTGCTATCTGTGGCACTCCGTGTTGATCTGTGAATGATACTTACGTTGGAGAGGTTCCGGCTTGGTAGATAGACTCGAAAGCATGTTGTAGACTGATGAGATAGTCTCGGGCTTGCGTTGCTGGTGGGCTCGGAAGAAGATCTGTCGAGGAGTGTTGCCAAAGTTATGGATGATCCCAATGGCAGCAAGTCTCTCCCGCTCGTCTTCAATCTCCTCGATATTCCTTGCACCATAGTAAGAAAGATGATGGAAGACATTCGTCGCTTCAACAGCTGCATCACCCTGCTGTTTGTAGCCAAAGACCAGATCAATCCAACTATGTAAGTTTGCAGTGACGAAGGGGGACTCTAAGGCCTCTCGATTCCTGGCAATGAAGATCTTGGGGTCGCCTCTGGCCCATGGTGGCAACTTGACGTCGTTGACGACTTCCCCAGTGCCTTCCTTGCTGCCGAAGTTGTACTTGTTGATATTCGTCAAGAATTCTGGGAGACAGAAGAACTCTGGCGTAAGTTCTCTCACATCAGTAACGGTATCTCGAGACGCTGATAGCCAGGTCTTGCCGATTGAGTCAAACAATCTGTCGGCGTAGTCAAATGCACCTCCTTGAAGTAATACATATGACCGAACGAAAGGTTCCAAGCGAATAAGATAAGACGTCACGATCATCGCTGATGAGTAGTGAGTCCCATAGTGGAAAGGGGGAGTGTTCGGGTCGTCCATTTCCGCAAAAGCACGATATCTTTCTGCGTAAGCATGTTCTCGATCGGTATCCTGCGCTCCCATTGGTTTGGTCAGATCACGATAGACGCCAGGGTTGTCGAGATCGAGCTCATTGCTTGTGTAGTCTCGGAGTACCCACGGAAAGACTGGATACTGAGTCAAGTCTGTGAAGGTACGACCCGCCATTGTATTCACAAGCATCAAGTACTGAAAGTTCGAAAGCTCTCCTCGTAGCCACCGTGCTGTCACAGGATGTTCAGGTCCTGAGCTGAAAAAGCCAATCGAGCGACCACGAGTCTCCGGCGCAACGAACTGTTGTACCCTCCACTTTGTATCCATCGACAGCTCATGTATGTGTGACGCTTGACCAGATAGACTTCCAAGAAGCTTTCGCCGCGCTTTGGCATCAAGGGTTGTGAGAAGATAGCTGCGGCCATCTTGAAAGAATATCTCGAGGGCGACATCACGGAGCAAAAAACGCCGTTCTGAGATGTTGATGATACTGGACCAAGACCATTGACGCACCTCTCGAGAAGCAGGCACGGCCTGGCCTGCTTGTGATTTGTCCGCGGCTTGTCCGAGTATGTCTTGGAGATAGTTGTCAAGTTCGTCTTTTGGTGCTTGTTCAGCATTGACGACCTCGCCGTCCGACTTCTGAAACAGGTTGTCGAGCAAATAGAAGCAATTGCTGCCAATAATCAATAGACAGGAAACAGCCTCAAGACCTTTCACTCTGGAGACATTATAGACTTCCAGAATCCGCTCTCCTCTTTGCAAGATTCTCATCACCTTGCGATTAATATCCACTACTTCCTCGTCAGGTTGTTGTAGGTCCTGTACAATCTCGAATTCGTCAACGCTTGCGCTACCGTCGTTTTGTGTCAACTCTTCAGTGTTTCCCGCGGCACCGACGTTGTCTGGAGCAAGCCCAGGGTCTGTATCCGTCGAAGTTGAACTGGCGAATATGCGTGATTCGCCTAAAAAATAAGTTAGCATTGGAGCTCAGATATCTTGGACAGTCTTAGAGCCAGGAGTTCCGAATTTTGGATAGCACCTACCATGAGATTTATATACCGGAACAATCGGCGCCACAGCAGACTTTGATCTAGCTCTTTTGGGCATATATTGATATTGTGTGCCTAGCTCAACTGGATGTAATCGTAGTTTCTGTCGCTCACGCCCTTCAGACTCATCAAGAGCCCACGCACATGCTTGAGCAGGCTCATTGAAAATGTGCAACCGATCAAGAAGCGCGGTGATCTTGAGATACTTTGTCTGCAGAAAGCTGTCCACGTCCTGTTGGTCTTGGCGAGCTCGCTGATGTTTCGCAAGCTCCGAATAGTAAATGTTCTCCTTCCAGGGCGAACTACGTGATTCATGCTCGGTCAGTGCATGCTGTACGGCTAATTCAGTAAGATGTCTTTTATGCAATCTTTCTTCTCGTTTCTTGCAACGACTTTGTGCTGAGTTCCGTACAGCAGAGTTGTGCTTGCGCATGTACGACTCGCAACCAGGTTGTAACCTCCTCAAAACACTTTCCTCGAGTTTTGGTAGCGTGCTCCTGATGTATTGGAGCATATCGGGACCTCGATCAGTAAGCTTCGCAAATAGCTCAACGATATAGGAGTCTGCGGTATGCCTGGTTAGCACTCTCATTGATCTTGTTGCTTCGCAGCGAATGCATGCCGACCATAGCTGAATGAGCGATTCTTGGGCAGAGACATCATCAATTATAACGAGTTCCTTACATAACACGTAGAAGAGTGGCTCCAGAGGAAGTTCATCGGTACTGCCTCTAGATACGAAGAGGTACTTCCAATGGCTCATCCAGGTTATGAAGTTGTTCCTCGATTTTACATCCTCGAAGTCATGTAATCGAGACAGCTGGACAATGGCGAGCTTACGAAACACGTCGATCATGCTCTCGATGGTAGGGCTGCATAGCCTGATTATCTTGAGGTTGCGAACATCGCGGCCTTGCAAATATAATAGCAAAGTGGCCATATAGTGTAGTAAGCTAAAGGTAATGCCTTCAAGCCATCCTTCTAGGACGCCGTCTGCGACTTGTGAAACAAAGTGTGCGACATTGGCCAGGCTCCGTGGTTCGAGGTACGAATCTGACTGTGATGCAAAGTTCGTTGTTAAGGAATCGAGAAGAGATTGAATAACTGAAGAGCTGCACTTGGACCGAATCGACATTTCCACTTCAGGCGCTTTAAGGAAAAGACCTAGGCCTCGGAAGTCAGTCTTGCTAAGGATTTGATCGGCGTATACTGTAACTAAGAGCTGCGAGACTTGTGCGCAATGTGGTCTGCGCAGGAAGTTATCATCAATACTCCCAACTGGGACGAGCGGCTGATATAGCCCAGTATCGTCAGAAGCCTTGACAGAGCTCGTAGACGTGGATTCGGCTCTCGGACCAGAGTCTGACACTACAACACTCGAGCGGTCCAGCTTGATGTTGTCAGAGGGAAAGAGTAACACAAAGATATCTCGTAGGAAGCTGTCAGAGGACTGTACGAATCTCGCGAAGCTCGTCGACCGGATCAGAAGTGTATCAAGGAATGCCAAAGTATTGGATAGTATCTCGGTAGTGCCTTTAGCGCTCCGGTCTTCCGATGACGCTTGGAGTAGACCTGCAATGATTACCCAAGCACCAGGACATAACACTTCGATTGGGTCGTCGAGCAATGCATAATAGAGAGTTTCCAGCTTGGCCTGACTCAACAGCCCCATTTCACTAGTATCAATACCGAACAGTATGCCGAATGAAAGTGCCCAAACAAATGGTGCTGATGTCCAGCTGCAGAGCGATTTGCGCATGATGTGAAAGCCAAAGGTCTTCTCTTCGAACTTGCTGGTATAATCAGCACCACCCGCAAGTAGCACGCGGACCAGAAGTCGAAGTGTACAGAAGACGACCCTGATATCAGTAGAGTCAAGCAGGTGCAACAACCACTAGAAAAAATGATCAGATCTGTCTATCTATACATTGTGTAACTTGATCGAACGTACCCTGTTTGTTACAGTCTTGATAAATTTATGAACGTTATCTACACCCTCCAGGCACAAGAAGTTCGTGTAAGCTTCCAGTACGATCAACCCCAAGCTCGAGCCAGAAACAGCAGGGCCAAGGTCTCCGCCGGTAGATTTTGTATCGTGACTGGGACCGTCGTTGTTTGTTTCAGGATGCAGGGCTGATGCGATGTGCAAAGCTATTGACCTCAATGTATCTGGGTTTGCAGTATGCCTTAGCAAAGTGATCATAGCTTCTTTGAGTACAGGCACGACGTCGTGAGGAATCAACACCTGCTTGAAGTCCTCAACAAGCTTCTTCAGTATGCCTAGAGTCTTAGTTAGACACGATGCGTTAATACTAACTCAGGGCAGCAACTCACGCATCTTACTGAGCCGTCGAGTATTGAAGCGCCTGTACCGGCTCGTTTCTAGGAGTGTTATGAAATGCTGGTAGTACATCTGCTGACATTTTACGAATGGACGATTCCAGAGCATGCAGTCTAGAATCATGATACGATAAGCCAGTGGATTGATTAGCATGGATGATTCTGGGCTTTCGGTATTTATTCCAACAAATTGAAGCACTAGATGCAATAGCGATGACATGCCCTGATCCGAAATGTCCTCCACTTCAATCACTTTGAGATATATATGCTCGGCTTTTACTGTGTCATCGTTCAGTTTCACCCTTATTATCCAGATGAGAATAGCAAATGCGTGCTCCTTCTCAAATGCTTCGCTCAGCCTCCAAGAGCAGCTCAGTGCTCGGAAAGTCGTTCGCAGATGCTGAAGCATGTCTTCCATAGTCGTGGCACCCGCGATCATGCTAAGTAATATTGGCACTCCGCCTGCTAGTCGCCAGTAGTGATCAAGCACGCCTTTGGGTCGACTGCCTATGACACCCTCGGTCAGATGGCCGAGGCGACGAGTATGAGCCAGAACATCCCGCAAATTGACGACTGACGAATTTACAATGAAGCCATTCGTACTTTGCTGCATATGCTGTTTAACGAATGCAACGTTCTTGCCTGCCTTAAGCAGAAGCTGGGCTCGTGGGGAATCGACGCTGAATAACAGGGGAGACGTGAGGCCGAGCACCAGATTGCTTTCTAACCTCTTCGAGCGGATGAACTTTGAAACGCTCTGTGGTGCTGCCACTCTACCATGTTGCCGCTCCTCGAGAAGGGTTAATCTTGAAGAGCTTTCATACGTAAAGAAGGACCCAAGACCATCCTGGAAGTTTCCATCGTAGGCGGGTCCGAGCATATAGTACACAAGGACAACCTCGAGATTGAGTACTTCAGAAAACAAATACAAGCTTGAGAGTGACCACTTCAGGGAGGAAATGTTGCGACCAAGTCGTGTTGCTAAGTCCCAGGGTGTGCCTACAAATGCTTGAACAGGTCGACTCTTATCAGCAGGTGGTCGAGGATATAAGCAATCGACGTGCTCAAGCAGCTTCCCATCGACATATAAGGAAGCCAGCTGTGAAGCACGATGGTGTGTCAAGATGATGTGATATCGAACGTCAGGCTCGAAGCTCAATATCTTGAATCGCACACTTGGTCGTGCGGAGCTCACGGAAGTTTGAAGCACAAGTTGCCTTGAATCTTTGTCCAGATAAACCAGCACAAAGCAAGACTGGTTGGCATCGAATGCGCCGAACAGCGTAGTATGGCATGTTGGATCGAACTTGTCTATCTTCAGCCATAGACCGAGGCTATATCCTTCCTCTCTTGGTGGAAAGGTTGTGCCTAATTCCGCGAACTCGATCGCTGCAAATCCACCAACAGACAAATCAAAATCTAGTCTTGGTAATGTGTCTAATAGTATTTGTTTCTGAAGCATAATTCGAACATCATCGCGCTTTTCTGCTGAACGAGTGATACTTACAGCTTGACTTGCACTATTTAGCCCGGCTTTCATGAGTGTGCCAAAGAGGTTCTTCAAAGCCAAGTTCATCAGGGTATCTGGCGCACTGTTCGTAAGACAGTCAAGTACGACATCGAGGATTCCAGTGCTGTGCATCGCCACTAGATTGTGCATTCGCGCTTGGCAGATGTGATCAAGAGCTAAGACAACGAGCGAGGCAAGTTCTGTACTGTCTGCACTGTTATTTGGCTGGTTCCGTATGAGCATCCAGCATCTGACAATGATTGGGACGATCTCTGGCACGTATAAAAACTCCGAAGAGTCGATGATCTGCTTAATGCTGCCCGTCAACGACTTGTAAGTAGCGTGCATGTCGATGTCTTCAGCTCTCTTCGAGGTCAATCTCGCTCGTCGAAAAAGACCTTTCATATTGTCTTCGTGTAGTGCCAACCAAAACAACAGACCAAACACTCTTTCTTGGGCCTCAAGTTTCGCGAGGATTCCAGTCTCAACGAGAGCGGTGCCAACGTCGTTCCAGGCATCACCGTGACTGTTCTTACCAAGGTCACCCCGGTTACTCACGTTGTTTGTAAGAGCCTGCGATATCAATTCGAAGACAGCGCAGATCAGATCATGCAAGGCAGTCTCAATAGCTGGAAGCACGCCATCTGACGCAAAACTACCATCTAATGACTGCAGCAGGTCAATCAAGACCTCGAAACCTCCCGAGTCTCTGAAAGCGGCTTGTGGAAGACCGTCATCTTGAATCAAGCTTGGACGCAGCAACCGCAATAGATCACTTATGTGTTGTATCTGATCAGGACTAGAAGATGTCAATCGGCCGACCTCGACTCTCAGGTTGGCTATGCTGTCATGAATGGAAAGTAGCACGGAGCTCTCAATATGAGCGTGGTCGTTGTTGGAAGTGATGGCACCCTCCTCGTCCATCGTCGAAGCAATACATAGGTCCTGATGTTGAGACTACCTGGTTATGTCTATGCATTTGTGGATGGGGCACTATCAAGTAGACTTGCATATCTGTGTGTACATCACTTGTAGTCAGGTCCTGAAACTATGCCTAGATTGGATTGCATGAGAGGCTGAAGCTGATAGGTACCATTGACATTTGTTTCAGATGACGAGCTTGCGCGTCACAAGGTTTGATCAGAAGGCTAGCCTTCCTCTAGTCACGTGCCCCATTGTTGTCTGCCTTCAATGTACATATAAACAAGACATTGCACAACCTCTATCGCACCATTGGTATCGCTATTCGCCACTTTCACCTACGCTTGTATCAGCATAATACTCAATCGCGCCTAAGATCCAGCATGAGTTTTGTTCCGACTTTACCCTAGCGCATCACGTCCAGATATTACCCTTAGTACCAATGGCTGCTGCGGCGCAAGCATTTACCAGCACGCAAGAAGAACTTGAGTACTACAAAAGTGGCTTTGAGCAGCTGGAAGCCGACCTACAAGACTTCCAACAATCAAGCAGAGAGTTAGAAGCTGAGCTCGAGAAAGATGTGGAGGCTTCAGAGAAGCGCGAGCGCGATTTAAAAGACAAGGTGGATGCGGTGACTTTCCAGGTGGAAGAATGGAGGAACAAGTACAACCAAAGCAGGATAGAGTCGAGCGCGGCGCAGAATACATTACAGAAAGAGATAACATCTTTGCGGGAAGCAAATAGGAATCTGCAAATGAAGCTTCGTGACATGGAGGTTGCGAACGATGAATATGAGATACAGGCTCGGAATACTACCTCGTCACTGGATGACCTCGAATCAAAATACAATCAAGTCTTCGAACGAAATATACTTTTGGAAGAGGAAATTAAGAGTGGTGAGCACGAACGAGAAACGCTTCGGATAGAGGCTCAACGACTGAGAGACGAGCTTTCCGATCTTAATGTGGAGCATGAGATTACACTGGAGAAGTTACGAGCAGCGCAAATCACAAATGAGGGTCGACCGCGACGGGTGTCGCAGCTTAGCGAGAGTAACAAGAAGAGACTAAGTTCAACGCATTCAGATAGATCTGTTATGACAGACGGTACAGCCACTACACGATCCCATCCAACAGCGACATCTAGATTGTCAACTTCCGAGCCAAGAACACCATCATCACTCCCATATTCCTCGAGTTCTGGACGGCCAAGATTGACACAGGCATCAAAGATACTGATTGATCTTACTGTCCCTCCCTATAACGACACTCCTAGGCCAGAACATGCCATGCAGAAGAAGCTCAGAAGTCGACCTTCGGGCACTATTGCTCGGCGTGTGCGGCGCCCTTCGGCCCCTGGTCATGAAGCAGAGAGTCTAGCACGGACGAATTCGTTATATCACATGCGAGGCCTGATGGGCGAGATGCGTAGGTTGGAAGAAAGGTTGCAAACTGCCAAAGCTCGACTGCCACTGTCTCAGACTCAGGAACGACCGCTATCACCAAGCCTCCCAGAAGAGATGCCAGGCCTGCCTACGAATGTCACATTGAGAAGCCCGACAAAGCGACCTAGTGTGTTGCCAGCTTCTACTACGAGAAGCCCTCGGACGAATGAACCAAGGCGAACTTCGAACTTACATTCGCCACGGCCACCTGTACCTCCAAAGGACAGTATGCCGCTTCGTCATTCGTTACTACAACACGACAGAGTACATGAAGAGCACAATGAACCTGCAGCTACACTCTCGCCACTCAGACCACAATCGCGCATGTCTGTAGCTTCACGCAGGCCAGAATCCGCCCTTGGAGTGCGAGCAGAGAAGTTACACTCCTATACCCAATCACACACTCAGATGCAACAGAGCACGGCTACTTTACCAAGATCTATTGGGTCAAGACCGAGCATGAGCAGCATCGCTACTCCTTCAGCTGTGCCAAAATTCTCCCCGAGGGGACGACCGAGCGTAGGAGCCAGCTTGGTCATTCCTAAAAGCACCCCGAACCCTCCAGTCGTGTCGAAGACTCCAGGCAGACCGAGCATGTCTGGACGTCCCAGCATCAACAGCAACGTTGGCGGCGGCTCGAGGACAACTGTGGCTGGCGGAACGCCAAGACGGCAATCGAACTTAGCAAGACCTAGTATGCTGCCGCCAGGCTGGCGCGGAACCGCAGCGAATGTGTAGATAGTCGATGTCCGAGTCGATGACATCGCAACGACTGATTAGACACTTCATGATACCCATCTCTCAACCCCAAGTTGTCCGGCGGAGCGGAGATTTAGGTTAGGTGCACGAGCCCGAGAAGATCCATATTGCATGCTTTCTTTCGATCTACGATAGGGCTGTGTCGTTATCCGGTAAATCTCGTCAGATCAAGAGCGACAACGCCCTCTCCTTCCCAGCCAGAACAGCACATAGCCTCAGCATTGTCATAAGCCAGCAGGTTCAGAAGCAAGGCTTTGTCTGTGCAGTATGAATATCGTACTGAGTAGCTTACCTACTATAGCTATACGGGGTGTATACCATGCATGATCATCATCATTGAGGCTGCCCAGATCGTTCCACTTCTACCACACCAAATCTCGGCATGAATCAAGGTTTGCATCGTGAACGTTTGGCATGGGCATTTCGAAAATCTAAGGAAAACAGTACCGAACCGGCTTTTGGGGGAACCGGCCACGACTGCCACAAAGCGGAAATACATGATCCTGACTTTTACGCCTTCTCATGACAATCATCTTCTACCGCAAGACGTTGGGAGGCGTGGCTTGTGTCTTTGTGCTTCTCATAGGGAAGAGAAGCGACGCAAGAGTAGGTGTTAGCGGCTCGCCTCATGTTCAAGCACAATGACTGTGTGTTTCGTTTCGTCTTTGCACAACACCATTAACATGTTTATGATCACGACGTGGGGCAATCTCTCTAGCTCCAGGGGCACTTTGAGCTTATCGAGATGAATGTCAAGACTAAGCCCTGCAGCATCGTCTACATTATTGCTCACGATACGTCTCCCAATCACCACATATCTTTCTATTGCAGCTTCTAGCTGAGTATCCGTAGTAGCTATAAGCAGGACGCCTAACATGATCATCCATTGAGCTCAAGCCTCTGACAAAAGGGCCTTCTGTAACTATTCTGAGGGCGTGCCTTGATCACCGTTAGCTTGCCGAAACACGACTCCACCTTTACGATCTATCTCGTTTGTTCTTCCCGGAGTAGTCATAGTAGAAGAAGAGCTATCCCCAGTCACTCGTGTATATAGAATGTCGTCCACAAGTATACCCACCACGGCAGACATCATGGATAATCAACAGGTGGATGGGAGATGGAGATTACGATTATGCAGATGGTACCGAGGTACATAGAGCAAAAAGACGAAACGGATTGGTGGGAATCATGACGGGAACGACTTGCACACATCTACCTCACCAAACAACTGCGTATGGGAGGCTGGGCTTACACTTTCTGGAGCTTGGGCGTGGTTAACCGCTGCTTGCGCCTGCGTGAGATATGGTAATCTACTTTTGAACTAGCTCGAGGAGTAATCGTGCTTGATGGCAAGAAGAAGGCGTTTGTTGGAATGGTACGACGGCTAGAATGTGGAGACTAGATGGTGCACTTTTGATGGTTCGGGGCACTGAACCGACGGAGCTCAACAGCGTTGTAGATGCAATGGCATGGCGGCAGGCTGGTTGGCTGTAGACACCCGAGATGCTCTTATAAGTTGTAACCATTTCAGCGTCCTCAACTAAAACCCTCTT
>Ga0160429_1000540_pt1 | contig 31776 bp, 25 predicted proteins | sample SolpanmetagenomR_FD_108199 | JGI IMG/M metagenome (GOLD analysis project Ga0160429, IMG submission 108199) | Solar panel surface microbial communities from Lawrence Berkeley National Laboratory, California, USA - R | ecosystem: Engineered > Built environment > Solar panel > Unclassified ... | reverse complement strand
GGCCGGTACGGCGCTTACCATTACGCCCCAACTGGTAGAAGAACGCTTGCGTGATATGGTGAAGAACCGCGATATGAGCCAGTATATTTTATGAGTGGCTAGGTTGCTACCTACAAAAAAGTCCCGACCACTAGTGGTCGGGACTTTTTTGTAGGTAGCAACCTAGCCACTACTTAGGCAGTGGCTAGGGCTGTTTTTAGTACCCAGGGTTCTGCGTCAGCAGCGTATTGAGCTGCGTGTCGGTGTACGGGATGGGGAAAATCACCCGGTTGCTATTATAGGGAATGCGGGCCACCGTACCGTGGGCAGGAATGTCGCGCTTGTAGCGGAGCAGGTCGTAGAGGCGGAAACCTTCAAAAGCCAGCTCCAAGCGGCGCTCTTCCAGAATAGCGTCAATCAGGCCTTGCTTGGTCGTAAACGAAGCAGCATCGTAAGCCGTGGTAGAGCGGCTGCGCACCTGGTTGAGGAGCGTGATGGCATCAGCGCTGGGCGTGGCGCTGAGTTGGGCCAATGCTTCGGCACGGGTCAGCAATACCTCGGGGTAGCGCACAATCGGCACCCAGTTATCCGGAGCGTAAAACTTGGCCGTGAATGTGTTGGCACCCCGGATATCGAACAACGTAGTCCGACGCTTGTCGGTAGCCGACAGCGAAGTAGCCGCAGCAAAGGGCGAAATGGTGATATCGGCGCGCCCACCAGGGCCGTAGTGTTGGCCGATGGCGTTGTTGGTGTTGGGGTTATCGTTCGTGTTCATCGCTACCGAGAAAATCGACTCGGTGGTGGTATACGTATAGAACGGAGTGCGCGGGCCTAGGTCGCCGGTATTCAACGCGTAGGTGTTGGCCGAGATAACCTGGCCAGCGAAGTCAGCAGCCTGCGTATAGTCGCCTTTGTAGAGGAATACCCGGGCTAGTAGTGCCTGGGCAGCCCCTTTGGTAGCACGACCCACGTTGTTGATGCTACGCGTGCCCGAAACCACCGGCAAGTCGGTGATGGCTTCGCGCAGGTCTTTCTCCATTTGCGTATAAACGGCGGCTACCGAAGAGCGACCCAGACGCGAGGGAATGTCAAAAGCTTCGGTAGAGTTGCGAGGAGCTGTCAGCTGAATAACAATACCAGGATGCGACGCATCCGCCGTGAAGTTATAGGGCTGTGCAAATAGATTCACCAAGTGCCACATCGTGAGGGCCCGGATGAATTTGCACTCAGCAATGTATTGCTTTTCCTGGGCAGCCGTCACTTTACCCGGGTTGGCAGCCAGGTTCTGCAGGAAGCTGTTGGCGCCGAAAATAGTACGGTACCCCCCGCTCCAAGCGTTAGCAGCAAAGGCATCCGTCGACAGCATCTGGAAACGACCTACGTTACCGAAGTAGGTAGGGACATCTGTATCCCCGCTACGGATATCGGAGTAGATGAGGGCGCGGCCACCCAAGAACTCGGCGTTCTGCAAGTCGTTGTACACCCCAATCAGTGCCGAATTAATGCGGGCAGCTGTTGAGAAGGTATCGTCAACTGAAATGTTGACGTAGGGTTCCTGGTCTAGAACGCTGCAAGACGAGGCGGCGGTCAGCAGCGTGGCCGACAACAGCCACTTCGCCAGACCACGCGATTGTGAGAATTTCATAGAATAAATACGAATTAGAAGCTAACGTTGAAGCCGAGTGTGTAGCTGCGCGTCTGAGGCACCGAACGGTTGTCAATGCCATAACCAATGTTGGTGTTATTCCGGTTCGAGTTTACCTCGGGGTCCGTACCAGAATATTTGGTCCAAACGTAGGCATTCTGCACTAGGGCGTAGATGCGCAGGTTGTTGAGGCCGAAGCGCTCGTAAACCGGCTTAGGCAGGTTGTAACCTAAGCTAATCTGACGCAGACGCAGGAACTTACCATCTTCCAGCCAGCGGGTCGAAGCCTGCTGCGCCGTGTTATCAGCCAAGTAGAGGCGCGGTACGTTAGTTACCTGACCGGGGGTAGTCCAGCGGTCCTTAATCTCCTCCAGGTTATTATTATACAAGGTGGTCATCAGGGCCGCGCGAGTAGCGTTGTAAATCTTGTTGCCACCGCTGTATTGCAGGAAGATACCCAGCTCGATACCCTTGAAGCTAAAAGTGTTGTCGAAACCACCGTAATAGGTCGGGTAGCCCGTCTCCTTCATGTAGATGGCATCGTTCTGAGTGGGGGCCGAAGTCGGCGAGCCGTCACCCGTGAGGTAGGTGCCCGTGGTCGGGTCGTACTGCTTGATGCTGCCGTTGATGTCCAGGAACTGCGCGTTGCCGTTGACCGGGTTAACCCCAGCCCACTGCAGCAGGCGATACACGCCGAGCGGCGAACCAATGCTAGCCCGCTGCACACCGCTTACGATGTCAGCCGGGTCATTGAGTCCCGTTACAAGGTTCTTGATAGCCGTGATGTTGAATGCGGAAGTCCAGCGGAAACCGCTTTCCGTCGTCACGTTGTTAGTAGTAATAGTCGCCTCAATACCGCGGTTGAACATCGAGCCAACGTTGCGGGTGATGGCACCGCCCGGTACCCCTAGCTGACCAGGCAGCTGAGCATTTAGGAGCAGGCCACTGATGTCGTTGTTGAAGAAGTCGAACGACATGGTGATGCGGTCGCCTACAAAACCGGCGTCGAAGCCTACGTCAAACTTCTTGGAAGTTTCCCAGCGCAGGTCAGGGTTACCAACTTGCGAGAGCGCCAAACCGTTGAGGTCAGCGTACTGACCACCACCGTAGAGGGTACGGGCCGAGTAAGAGCCTACCCCGTTGGAGTTACCCACCAGACCATAGCTGGCACGCAGCTTTAGGTTGGAGATAGCGGTGATATCCTTCATGAAGTTCTCACCACCGATGCGCCAGCCTAACGATACCGACGGGAAGTAGCCACGGCGGTTGTTGGCGCCGAAGCGCGAGTCTTCGTCAGCTCGTTGCGATACCTGGATGTAGTAACGCTCATCGTAGCTGTAGCTGGCCCGGCCAAAGAACGAGCGGAAACCGTTACCAAACTTGGTACCACCGCTGAAGGGCGTACCAGCCGCGAGACCGTCGTAGATGCCGTTGAAGAACGGGTCGGCGATGTTGGCGGCACCAGCGTACACCTGCTGCTCGGTCAGGTTCTGCAATTCCATACCCACCGTAGCATTTACCGAGTGCTTGCCACCAAATACTTTATCGTAGTTGGCGTAGTTCTGCCAGTTGGTCTGGGTACGGTCGAGGCGGTTGTCCTGAATCAGACCAGCATACGAGCGGCCCAAGCCCGAAAGACGCGGGTCGCTGAACTGGTCTTCGAAGTTGTCGAGGTAGTCAACACCGAACTTGCTCGTCAGGCGCAGGCCTGTTACGGGCTGAATCTCGATGTAGGCATTGGCCAGCAGGCGGCGCGCCGTGTTGGCGTTGCGGTTCAACTCCAGTACAGCCCGCGGGTTGCTGACCTGGTTGGCAATGAAGGACGACGTAGTCGTGTTGTTGCCCGAGCCGAGGTTACCGGCCGCGTTCAGGTAGTAGAAGCCGTCGGCGCCGTATATCGGCACGTTGGGCGCGGCATTGTAGCCCGATACAGTAGCACCAGCTAGGTAACCATCGGTCAGTACACCGTTGTTCTGCGACTGAGCATAGTTGCTGCTTACGCCAGCTTTCAGCCACTTCTTGGGCGTAATATCGAGGTTCAAACGTACCGAACCACGACGCAGGCGGTTGGTAGTAATGATACCATTTTGGTCAGAGTAGTCAGCCGAAGCGTAGTAGCTCGATTTCTCAGTGCCGCCCTGCAAAGCTGCCTGGTAGTTCTGCGTGAAGGCGTTGCGGTAAATCTGGTCTAGCCAGTTGGTACGGTCGGGCACCCCGTCGCCATTCACGTCAACGTCGCGCACGATAACACTGTTTGCGTTGCCGACACCGTAGCGGTTGGAAGCTTTTTCATTCTGAATAACGGCAAAGTCATCGGCATTCAGCAGCTTGGGGAAACGTGTGGGCTGGTTCAGACCTACGTAGCCGTTGAAAGAGATGGTGTTCTGGCCGTTGCGACCACGCTTGGTGGTAATAACGATAACGCCATTGGCCGCACGCGAACCGTAGATAGCGGCTGCCGCCGCATCCTTCAGCACCTCTACCGACGCAATGTCGTTGGGGTTGATGTCGGCCAGCGGGTTGTAGCGGGTACCGTTGCCGCCGTTGAATACGTTGGCGTTTTCACGAGTGTTTACTGGAATACCGTCGATTACATACAAAGGCTGCGAGCTGCCGCTGATGGAGTTGGCACCCCGGATACGTACCGAAACACCGTCGCCGAGGGCACCGCCCGTGTTGGTTACCTGCACGCCGGCGGCGCGACCCGTTAGCGCCTGGTCGAGGCTCTGCACCGGCTGGTTCAGGAATTTATCACCTTTCACCGTGGCAATCGACCCCGTGATGTCTTTCACATCCTGCGAGCCACCGTAGCCGGTTACGACTACTTCGCTCAACTGCTTATTATCCGTGGCTAGGGATACGGTAACGGTCGTACGGTTACCTAGCGAAACTTCCTGGGTTACCATGCCCACCGAGCTGATGACAAGCGTGCCGCCCTGAGCCGGCACCGTCAGGGTAAAGTCACCTTCGGCGTTAGTCGAGATACCAGTAGTAGTGCCTTTCAGCAGTACCGTAGCGCCGGGCAGGCCGTCGCCGGTCTTTTGGTCAGTTACCCGTCCCGATACGGCGCGCGTCTGCGCGAGCACCGCCTGGAATAAGGTAAGCATGAGCACAAGGCTCATGAGTAAGGTTTTTTTCATTGAAAATAAGGAAGGTGAAAAAGATAAAACGGTGCCATACAGCGCTGGCACAGATTAATTGGTGTTGCAAGATAATCTACTTGTTCGCAATCCGAAACCCCTTCTTCACATAACCTAAATCTTTGCCTCGTAATGGTTTCATGAGAATAGGGTAACTTATTGATAATAAGTGTAAATTATCCTCGACTGTCAGCTAATGCCCGAAAGCGATTTTTATGTTTTGCTTTTGTATAGGGTGCGCTGAGAACACTCAGCAATAAGCTATTTGAACGCGTAAGTATCTTAGCAATAATGCTATATGCCAAGCCAGCAGACAATAATACAGCGCAAATAGGCTCGGCTAATAAATAGAAAGGGAGCTGCCTGACGGCAGCTCCCTTTCATAGGTTACGCTACTTATTTCTAGAACTTATCCCAGAAAATTCTGGTCGTTACCCGGTCACCTCCGATAGCAGCGGCGGCGGCCTCCCGGTTGGCGCCGTTCAGGCTCAACTCAGTTGACGGATAGGGTAGGCGAAGCGGAATTTCGGAAACAGCTCGCGTCGGCTTCACTAGCGAGGGTGAGTCCAGTCGGCGCCACTCCGTCCAGGCCACTACCGGCTGGTCGTAAAGGGCAATCCACTTCTGAATACCGATTTTCTGCTTGTAGGTACCCGTTGCGGTAGCGTAGGCTACGCTAGGCTGGGCCAAGTAGGTAGCCGCATCAGCCGACGAGCCGCCAGCTTCCTGAATCGAAGCCGTTACGGCCGCGTTGTAGTGTGAGGTGGCGGTGCCGCCCACGGCAATGCCGCGCTCCACGGCCTCCGCCAGCAGGAATTCTACTTCCGAGTAAGACAGCAACACGCCGGGCAGCGTAGGGTCTTCCAAGCGCGAGCCGGGAGCCGAGAAGTCCCCGTACTTATTGAGCGCGCCATAGGGAGCGCCCACGTACCCCCCACCGGGGCCCGTTTTGAAATAGCTGGCACGACGCGGGTCGTTCAGCGCATTCAACTGGTTTACGAAGGGGCTGGCCCCGATGAAATCGTAACGGCCGCTCTGCACCAAGTCTTCCCACAGGGGGTTGGTATTGGGCGGAGCCGACACGAACTGCAACTGAGCCTTGTCGCTAACCTGGGTGAAGACTTTGGGCGCTGCCTGAGTAGCCGCCGTGGCGGCCTTGGCGGCGTCGTCGTCGGCAATGGTCAAGGCCATGCGCAGCTTCAGCGAGTTACCGAACTTAATCCAGCTGGCTACGTTGCCGTTGTAGAAGATGTCGGCACTGCCCATGCCCGCCGCCGAAGGGTCAAGGGCCGCGAGGGCCGCATCGAGGCGGGTGAAGAGCGAGGCGTAGATGGTCTTGGCGTCGTCGTACTTAGGTTGCGCGTTGTTGAAGTCTAGCGCTTCCGAGTAAGGGATATTGCCGTAGGTATCAACCAGCGTTTTCCAGGTGTAAACGGCCAGAATCTCGACGCAGGCTTGCTGGTTTTTTTGCACGGCGGCCGAGGCAAACTGATTATTAGGAATCAGTTTCTTGGCCTCGTTCAGGTTGCTGAGCGAGCCCGTGTAGAGCGCATCCCAAAAAGCCCGGTTGAGCTGGCGGGTGTTGATGTCGTAGCGCGACTCCTGTGGGTACGAGGTTTGGGCCCAGTACTGCACGTATAGCCGGAACGGGTTCAGGTTGACGCTGGTGCTGACCACGGTGCGGGTCAGGGTTCGCTCAGCATTGGAGAACAGGGATACCCCCGGTACGGCCGCCGGGTTTTTGATATCAACGTTGTACTCCGTCAGCTTGTCTACGCAGCCGGTGGCCAGTAGCAGCGTTGACAGTGAAAAAACTATAGCTTTTTTCATACAATAGACGTGGTTAGAATTAGAAGCTCAAGCGGAGGTTAGCGCCCAGGGTGCGGGTCAGCGGGTACGAGCCCGACTGGTAGCCCTGGCCCAGGTTGCCCGAACTCAGGCCTTCCTCGGGGTCAGCATCGGGCAGGTTCTTGTGGATAATCCACAGGTTGCGGCCTACTATCGACAGCGTTACGCCTTTCACAAAGCCAAACCGGTTGGTCAGCGTGCTGGGGAACGTGTAGCCGAGGCTGGCTTCCCGCAGCTTCACGAAGCTGGCGTCGTACACGAAGCCGGCGTTGGGGTTGGCGCCGTAGCCGTAGAGACCCGAAGCGTCGTTGGCCACGCGCGTGGTGTTGGGCGTGCCGTCGGCTTTTACACCGGGCAGGATGATGCCGCCGCTGGCCGCCGTGTTGGTAACGGCATCGCGCGACGGGTTGCCCAGGTCGTTCAGCCCAGCCGTTTCGGGCTGCAAGCCGCCGGCCAAGCCGTAGTAACGGTCAAGCGAGAACACCTGGCCACCCTGGCGCACGTCAACGAGGAAAGTCAAAGCAAGGCCCTTGTAGGTTAGCGTGTTGGTAACACCACCGCGCCAATTCGGGTTCGGATTACCGATAACTGCGCTCGAATTAGTCATCACGTAGGCCGTGCCCGACGCGTTCACTACTTTCTGACCGTTCAGGTAGGTGTAGTCGGAGCCGCGCAGGCTGCCGAAGGCCTGCCCTACCGTGGCGTTGGACGAGATACCACCCTGATACGTTGCCAGCACGATGTTGTCAACCCCGTTGAAGAGCGACAGCACTTCGTTGCGGTTGCGGGTCCAGTTGGCGCTCAGGCGCCAGGTGAAGTTCTCCGTTTGCACGGGCACCACGAAGCCAGTGATTTCGATACCACGGTTGCGCACCTCACCCGAGTTTACGTAGCGAGCGCTGTAGCCCGAGGCGGTCGACACGCGCAGCGGAATAATCTGGTTGATGGTGTTCTGCTGGTAGTACGTAGCCTCCAGGCCCACGCGGCTGTTGAGGAAAGCGGTTTCGATACCTACTTCCCCGCTGCGGGTGCGCTCGGGCACTAGGTCTTGGTTGTTCTTGGTGAGCGGCAGGCGGGCAATGGCGGCGGCGCCGAGCGCCGGCGACTGAATGTAGTAGTCGTAGAGGCTGAGCGGGTTAGCACCCTGGCCTACTTCGGCGTAGTTGGCGCGCACCTTGCCGTATGATACCCAAGGAGCAATGTCGCGCAGGCCTTCCGAGAATACGTAGCCCAGCGAAACCGACGGGTAGATGAACGTGTTGTTAGCGAGGATGAGGGTCGTCGACTTGTCGCGGCGGGCCGTCAGGTCTAGGAACACCCGGTTGCGGTAGCCAAACGTGGCATTGGCGAAAAGACCGTCAACCCCGATGCTCACGTCCGTTTCGGTCGGGGCAATCAGCGGGCTCACCGTGTTGGTCAGGGCGTACAGGTTGGGTAGGGCCAGACCACCGTTGGTCGAAGCAAAAATCGACTTGATGTACTGGCGGCGCATGTTGGCACCAATCAGGCCCTGGAACGAGAAGTTCTCGTTGATGTCCTTCTTGAAGTTACCAATCAGGTCGTAGTTGATTTCGCGGTACGTGCGGTTGTAACGCGAGTAGTACGAGGGGTAGCTGGCGGTGGTGCTACCCAGCGCGGCGCGCTCTTCCTGCATTTCGTCGTACGAGTCGAGGGTTACGCGACCCAGCACGTTAAACCAATCGGTAGCCTTATAGGTGGCCACTACGTTGCCGAAGGTGCGGTAGCGGGTATCGTTCTCGTAGTTCTGGTAACGTACGAAGTAGGGGTTGTTCCAGTAAATGGCGGCGTTGTTGCCGGTTTCGGGGCTAGCCAGGTTCCAGGTAGCATTCTGGTTAGCGTAATTATACGCGTTCTCCTGCTCCTTAATGTCCACGTTGGTCTGCCACCACTGGCGGAAGTTGGTCATCAGGTTTTCCGAGCCGTAGCCCGTGCCGTAGCGACCCAGGCCGCTCGTGCGCGAAAAGTTGACCGTGGCGCTGGTCGTGAGCTTGGGCGTCAGGTTCAGCGCAGCGCTGAAGTTCAGGATGTCCTTAATCACTTTGCTGTTGGGTATCACGCCGCGCTCCACGTTGTTAGTGTAGCCAATCTTGAAGTTACCCTGGTCGTTGCCGCCGTCGATGGTGATGCTGTTCAGGGTCGAAACCGACGTTTTGAAGAACGTGCTAGGGTCATTGGCCGCTGCCACCCAGGGCGTAGCCTTGCCGAAGTTGGGCGAGCCGGGCGTGTAGGCATCCCACTGCAACACGTTCAGGGTGGGGTCAAACTTGATGCCGTACGAAGCGTCGTCGGCGGTAGGGGCTACCGGCGTGCCGTTGTCGTCGTTGAAGTACTCGCCGTAGCCGGCGCCGTACTGCTTCTGGTATTTAATGAAGGTGCTCTTATCGATGCGACCAGCCGTGATGCCCGAGTTTACGGTTACGTTCAGGCCCTTGCGGCCTTTCTTGGTCGTAATCAGAATAACGCCGTTGGCCGCGCGCTCACCGTAGAGAGCGGTGGCCGCTGCGCCTTTCAGCACGGTCGTGGTGGCAATGTCGTCGGGGTTTATGTCCGACGCAGCGTTGCCGTAGTCGTAGCCCGAGCCACCGGTTTGCTGGGCATTCGAGTTCGTGTTGGCGTTGCTAATCGGCACCCCGTCGATTACGAATAGCGCCTGGTTGTTGCCAAACAGCGACTTGCTGCCCCGGATAACCACGTTGCTCGAGCCGCCGAGCGTGTTGCTCTGCGTGATGGCCAAGCCGGCTACTTTACCCGACAGGCCGTTTACGGCGCTGGGGTTACGGGCCTGGGTTACTTCGCTGCCATCAATCTGAGTGGCCGAATAAGCGAGCGAGTTCCGGCTGCGCTCTACGTTGAGAGCCGTTACTACCACCTCGTTCAGCTGCTTGGTGTCGGTAGCCAGCGCCAGGTTAATTGTGTTGGAGCCCGTGATGGGCGCTTCCTGCGTGGCGTAGCCAACGAAGCTAAAAACCAGCGACGTAGCCGTCGAAGGCACACTCAGCGAAAATACACCATCCGCGTTGGTGGAGGTGCCAACGGTTGGCATTCCCTTCACAATGATGGTTACCCCAGGCAGGCCCTGCCCGTTATTACGGTCCGTAATCTTGCCCGAGATGCTTCGGTCTTGCGCCCATGCTTGCTGGCATAGCCCGGCAAGTAGGAGGATGACCCAAAATAGGTGTTTTCTCATGGTGGAAATTGGGTTGATGAATGCCTCCAAAAAAGGAAGCGATTAAACAGATGCGACAAGTATAAGCAGCAAAGCGGAGACCGCCCGCAGATGCTAAATTAAGGAATGATGAGGGCATTGTTATGCTAGCCTCATAATCAGCCTATTTACACACGGCTTATCAAGTATTTATATCATACATGTTCAGGTAAAAAGCCAGGCGAGGCGGGTGAGAAAATACTGGTTACTTGGTATCTTCTCACCCGCCTCGCCTGGCTTTGCCGCGGCAGTGCAATTGTCTAGCTTTGCATCAGATACCCTTTAATGTATTCGTCGAGGTCCCCATCGAGCACATTCTGCACGTCGGTGCGCTCGATGCCGGTGCGCAGGTCCTTGACGAGCTTGTAGGGGTGCAGCACGTAATTGCGAATCTGGGAGCCGAAGTCGATGCGCTTTTTGGTAGCCTCCACCTTGTCGCGCTCTATGTTGCGCTTGTCCATCTCCTGCTGGTAAAGGCGCGACTTGAGCATGCGCAGGGCGTGCTCCTTGTTCATGAGCTGCGAGCGCTCAATCTGCACGGCGATGATGATGCCGCTCGGGGCGTGGGTGAGGCGCACGGCCGTTTCGACCTTGTTCACGTTCTGGCCGCCCGCGCCGCCGGCCCGGAAGGTATCCCAGGAAATATCAGCGGGGTTGATGTCAATGACAATCGTGTCATCGACCACCGGGTAGGCAAACACGGATGCAAACGAGGTGTGCCGCCGCCCGCTGCTATCGAAGGGCGACATGCGCACCAGCCGGTGCACGCCGATTTCGCTCTTGAGGTAGCCGTAGGCAAAGTCGCCATCGATTTCGAGCGAAGCCGACTTGATGCCCGCGCCCTCACCGGGCTGGTAGCTCAGTTGCTTCACGGTGAAGCCTTTACTTTCGCCCCACATAATATACATGCGCATCAGCATCTCGGCCCAGTCCTGGCTTTCGGTGCCGCCGGCGCCCGGGTTGATGTCGATAATGGCCGACAGCTGGTCTTCCTCATCGGAGAGCATACGCTTGAATTCGAGCGCCTCGACTTTCTTCTGGGTAGCGTCGTACTCGGCCTGTATCTCGGCCTCCGTGGCCTCGCCCTCGCGGTAGAAGTCGTAGAGCACCTCGGTGTCGGCCACGGCTTGCAGCACGGCCTCGTAGTCATCGGTCCAGGTCTTGATGCCCTTAATTTCCTTAAGCTTGGTCTCGGCCGCCTTCGAGTCGTCCCAGAAATTGGGACCCAGCGTTTCGGCCTCGGCTATCAGCAGGTGCTCTTTGCGGGTATCGTAGTCAAAGATACCTCCTCAGGGCCTCGGCGCGGCCCCTCAAGTCCTTTATGTGGTCTTGGGTCATGTGGTAAATGAGTGAGTGAGTAAAGGAGTAACGTGCCGTGATGACGCGTTGCTCAGCCTGCAAAGGTCGAACAAAAAAGGCCAGCCTGGGACTCCGGCTGGCCTTTTCTGCGTGATTGCCAAAAATGGCTGTTTTACTCACTTCCGCACTTACCCATTTACTGCCACTACCCAGCCGTGCGGGTCGGGGGCGTGGCCGGTGCGAATGGCCTCCAGCGCTGCCCCTACCCGGCGGGCAAACGAGGTTTCGGTGAGAGCCGGCAGGTCGTAGTCCTGGCCTTCGTAACCCATGGTGGCAATGGTAGCGATGGTGGCCGCCGTGCCCACGCCAAACGCCTCGGTGAGGCGGCCAGCTTTGAGGCCCTCAATTACCTCACGGCTCGATACGCGGCGCTCTTCCACGGGCAGGCCCCAGTCGCGGGCCAGTTGCAACACCGAGCGGCGCGTGATGCCGTCGAGAATAGAGGTCGAGAGCTCGGGGGTGATGATTTTGCCGTCGAGGACGAACATCACGTTCATGGCCCCCGACTCCTCTACGTACTGGTGCTCCGAGGCATCGGTCCAGATGAGCTGGTGGTAGCCGTCCTGCTGGGCCAGCTTGCTGGGTAGCATGGCGGCGCCGTAGTTGCCGGCGTTTTTAGCGTAGCCGGCGCCGCCGGGAGCGGCGCGCACGTATTTCTGCTCGAAGCGCACGCGCACCGGCTTGGTAAAGAACGAAGCCACCGGGCAGGTGATGACGCCGAAATGGTAGGTCTCGGAGGGCCGCACGCCCAGCGCGCCATCGGTGGCAAACATGAAGGGGCGCAGGTAGAGCGAACTGCCCGCCGCGCCCGGCACCCAGGCCGCGTCGAGCTTCACCAGCTCGCGAATGCCCTGCATAAATACGTCTTCGGGCAGCAGAGGCATGGCCATGCGCTCGGCCGAGGCGTTGAGACGGTGAAAGTTGTCGAGGGGGCGAAACAAGGCCACGCTGCCATCGGCCTGGCGGTAAGCCTTCATACCCTCAAAAATGGCCTGCCCGTAGTGCAGCGCCGAGTTGGCGGGGCTGATGCTAAGCGGGCCGTAGGGCACGATGCGAGGCTGCTGCCACTCGCCGCCCACGTACTCCACGGCCAGCATGTGGTCGGCGAAGAGCTTGCCAAACTCCATGTTGGCGGGGTCGAGGGTGGTGAGGCGCGAGGTGGCCGCGCGCTGCACGTCAATAGTTAAGGTATCGAGCATAAGGGGTCGACGAAAGTAAGTCAACAAATAAAGCGCTGGCTAGCGGCGCCAAGTGGGTGGGAGGATAAGCGACACAGATGCGGGCCCATACTAAAGGTTGCACCGGTGCTGCCCCTATCCTACCCTAGCAACCGCACGCTACACGCGAGGTTTCCAGGTTACTTCGGCCACGCCCAGGTCGTGGGCCATGGCGCGGCTCAGCACAAAGAGATAGTCCGATAAACGGTTCAGGTACATCACCACCAGGTCTTCGACCGGCGACTCCTCGCGCAGGTGAATGACCAGGCGCTCGGCGCGGCGGCACACGCAGCGCGCCACGTGCCCAAACGACACGGCCGGGTGCCCGCCGGGCAGCACAAACTCACGCAGCGGGGCTAGCCCCTCATTCAGGCGGTCCATCTCGGTTTCGAGCAGGGCCACGTCGGCAGCGTGCAGGTCGGGGATGCGCTGGCGCACGTCCTTATCGGGGTCGGTGGCCAGGTGCGCGCCAATGGTAAAGAGCCGGTCCTGAATTTCCTTGAGTACATCGCGGCGCGGGGTGTTCACCTCTTGGTCGCGCAGCAGACCGATGTACGAGTTCAGCTCATCCACGGTGCCGTAGCTATCGATGCGCAGGCTCGACTTGGGCACCCGCGTGCCGCCGATAAGTGAGGTAAGGCCGGTATCGCCGGTTTTGGTATATATCTTCATAAACCGCAGATTTAACGGATTGAATAGATTTAGCTTCGCTATCCTTCGGTTTGCGGATATGCCACTTGCGGTGGCTGGCTAGGCAGCTTACGTGCTGGCGCTAGGGCTAGCTGACTAACCCAGCGCTACGCGCTTAGGGAGCTGACGGCGGGTTGGGTTACGTTATGGTTTACGTCGTCGGTTTCGATGAGGCCGTCGCGCAGGCGCACGATGCGGTGGGCATAGTGGGCAATGTCCTCCTCGTGCGTTACCATGATGATGGTGTTGCCCTTGGCGTAGAGCGCCTCAAAGAGGGCCATGATTTCGTAGCTGGTTTTCGAGTCGAGGGCACCGGTGGGCTCGTCGGCCAGCAGCACGCTGGGGGTGTTCACAAGGGCGCGGGCGATGGCCACACGCTGGCGCTGGCCCCCGCTGAGCTCATTGGGGCGGTGGCCGGCGCGGTCGGCCAGGCCCACCGAGCGCAGGGCTTCGAGGGCACGCTCGGTGCGCTCGCGCTTGCCCAGGCCAGCGTAGATGAGCGGCAGGGCCACGTTTTCGAGCGAGGTAGCGCGGGGCAGCAGGTTGAAAGTCTGAAAAACGAAGCCGATTTCCTTGTTACGCACCTCCGCCAACTCGTTGTCGCTCATGCGGCTCACGTCCTGGCCATTCAGGATATACCGGCCGTGGCTAGGGGTATCGAGGCAGCCCACAATGTTCATGAGCGTACTCTTGCCCGAGCCCGACGGCCCCATAAATGCCACGTACTCGCCGCGCTTGATGTCGATGCTCACCGAGCGCAGCGCGTGGATATGCTCGGCGCCCATCACGTACTCCTTGGCGATGTCGGTGGTCTGAATAACGTAGGGTGAAGGGGTAGCGAGAGACATAGCGGGCAGAAAAAGGAAAATCAGCGAACGGGCAAGGGCGGCTGGTCGAAGGCGGCGCTGGCGGCGGCGTGGGCCGCCCGGCGCCGGGCATAATCGGCCAGCAAGTTAGCGTATTCGGCCGGGCTCAGGCGCGGGCGCAGCTGCTCCAGCGTGGTTTGGCCGAGGTCGGCCAGCCCGGCATCGGCGGCGGCCAGCGCGTAGGCCCGCTGCAAGGGCAGCGAGGCCGGGTTTTCGGTCAGGCCCCGGTTGAGCGCGTCGTAGGCTTCAGTGTAATTTTTTTGGGCGGTGAAGTAGCGGGCGGCGGCCAGCACGGCCGCTTCGTTGAAGGGCGCCTGCTGCACCAGCGCTTGGTAGCGGCGGGTGGCTTCGGGCCGCTTTTTGGCAGCCTCAGCTTTTTGCGCGGTGGCTAGCTCCGAGCTGCCCACGGGCGCCGGGCTGGCGGGCGCCGCCAGGCTAGCCGGCTGGCGCAATGCCTGCCCTAGCCGCCCCGCAGCTGCCTGAAACGGCCCCGGACGGGCAGCCAGGCGGCGGTACTCAGCCGTGGCCGAATCCGTTTGCCCGGCCAGCGCCAGCGCCCAGGCCCGCGCCAGCGGGGCTTCGAGGGGCTGCCCGCCGGCCGGGGCTAGCTGGCTGGCCGCCGTGGCGTACTGCCGCTGCTGTAGCTGCCACATTGCCAGCACGTATTGATAGTAGCGGGCGCCCTGGCCAGTGCCCACCGTGAGCGGCGCCAGCGTTTGGCGGGCCGCCAGCTCGTCGCCGGCCGCGTGGCGCAGCAGCGCCTGCATAAAAAGAAGCTGCTCATAGTACGGCTCGTTGGCCGCGTTGCCCGCCAGCCGGGTCAGCATCTCGGTGAGGCGGCGGCACGCGCCGGGCGGCGCGGTGCGCGCCGTGAGCAGCGCCGCGTGGTAGAGCTGCGCAAAGCTGGCGCCATCGAGGATAGTAGTGGTTGGCGCCGCTGGCTGGCCGGGCGCGTGCGTCAGCAGCGGCAGCAACTCCTTGTTAGCCAGCAGGCCCGGCTCGGTGGGCGTGGCTTTAGAATCGGCGGCCAGCTTCTGGGCGGCGGGCAGTAGCCCCTGGCTCAGCAGGAAGCCTAGCTGGTTGGTGCGGCTCACGTAGCTGTTGGGCTGCAGGTGCTCGGCCTTATCAAGATAAAAGGCCACCGAATCGGTGAGGGCCGAGCGGGTGAAGAGCTGGGCCAGGTCGGAGGCCAGCGCAAAGTTGCCGGGCGCGGCGCGGCGGGCCTGGCGCATCACCTCCAGGGCGTCGAAAAAATCGGCGGGCTCGGTGAGCAGGGCGTTGAGCTTGAGGCTAATTTTGGCGTCGGGCTGGCGCTTGAGGGCGCGGCGCAGGGCGTTGAGCTCGTTCTGGCGCTGGTCGCGGAAGCGGTAGAGCGCCGCCCGCCCCAGCTGCGCCGTGCGGTTGAAGCGGTCGAGCACGTCGCCGCTCTCGGCGTAGTAGCGCTCGGCGAGCAGGGCCAGCGGCAGGTCATCGGGCCGGGCCTCGCTCTGCTGGCGGGTAAGGTCGCCGAGCTGGTTGTACTGCCCGGCCTGCACCAGGTCGAGCAGCGGCCAGTTGTTGCGCAGCTCAAACAAGAACAAGCCCGCCAGCCCCAATATATACACGGTGTAAAACGGCAGCCGGCGCGGCTCAAACACCACCCGGTGCACCGGCAGCCGCTGCCGGATGAGCCCGCCAAAATTGACCAGCACGTACAGCAGAAATGCTGCCCCCAGCAGCCCCAGCGCCCGCCCCGTAAAGGCGCGGGCCGCCGCCAGCAGTGGCGCATTGGCCGTGGCCAGGCCGTAGCCGAGCGCGGCAGCGGCAGCGGCCACCAGCAGCCAGTAGAGCACCCTAGCAGCCGCGTAGGGCAGCCAGCCGGCGTAGCTCGGCGCGCGGGTGCCCAGCCCTAGCCCGGCCGTAGCCACGGCGGGCAGCAGCAGCACCAGCGGGTCGAGGTGCAGGCCGCCGCCCAGGGCCAGCACGCCGTCATTCCAGTAATACAGCCCCAGCGCGCCTAGGTACAGCAGGCTGGCCAGCACAAACGGCAGCAGGCCAAACCGTCCCTCGGGCCGCTCGGCCTGGGTGTTGAACCACAGCAGGGCCCGAATATTCTCCACCCCTACCCACACTATAAGTAAGGCCACGAGCGCCGCCCCGGCCGGCGTGGCGTAGGCGGCCAGGTGCAGGGCCGTTTCGGCCAGCGGCAGCTTGGTGCGGGCCAGCAGCAGGGCTACCAGCCCACCTAGTAGCAGCAGGAAAATAGCCACCCGCCACACCGCCCGCACGTGGTCGCCGAAGGCCTGCAAACCCAGCGCGGCGGCCCCGAGCACGCCCAACGTCAGGTACAGAAAATACTGTTTGGATTCATTAAAAACTCCCAGTGCGTCGGCGTTCAGCGACATCAGCAGGAACACCACCGGCACCGTGCCGGCCAAGAAGGCCGGACGCGCCAGCATGCTCACCACGGCCAGCCATCCGGCCAGCGCCAGCGCCAGCACCCCTAGCCACAGCCCGGCCGCCAACGGCTGGGTGTAGGGCCCGCCCACGTCGTGGGTGAGCGTGGTGAGGAAGCCGCTGATGGGCAGCGGTAGCCGCGCCGGGCCCACCGCTACCGAGTCGAGCACCAGGGGCACCGGTGCCAAGTGCGGCACCAGTTGCACGGGCAGCGTGGCGCTTTCGCCGGTGAAGTAGAAGTACGTAGCGCCCGCCAGGGCCAGCAGCGCCAGCAAGGCGGGCAGGCCCGGCAGACGGCGCCAAAAAGAGAGTTCGGGCAAGGGAAAGCTTCGCTAAATCGGGGTAGTAAAACTGGTCGGGCAAACAAGAACGTCATGCTGCGCTTGCCGAAGCCTCTTGCTCGCATCGTTGGGTTTCACAACCCTAGCGGCGCGAGCGAGATGCTTTGGCAAGCGCAGCATGACGTTCTGTCTTTTCAGATTTTCGGTGCTGGCCGGCCTTAATCCAGCACCTTGGGCACGCGGAAGTAATCCGAATCCTTGCGCGGGGCGTTGCGCAGGCCTTCCTGGTGGCTCACGGTGTTGCGGGCCTCATCGTCGCGCAAGACGTTGATTTCGTGCGACAAGTGCACCAGCGGCTGCACGCCTTCGGTATCGACCTGCTCGAGCTGGGCCACCCAATCGAGAATTTTATTGAGGTCGGTGACCATCTGGCCCTCGCGGGCGGGGTCAAATTCGAGGCGGGCCAGGTGGGCCAGGCCGCGGATGGTTTCGAGGTCAGCTTTCATGTATTTAATTCAGAATTTGGAAGGAGGAACCGGCAGTTGAGCAATTCTTCATTACTCCTTGATAAGTTAACCGAAAAAGCGACTTGCCTCCGGGATGCCACGGCCTTCGGGCACGAAGTCATCGGCAATCTGGGCCATGACCTTGGCCTTGAGAGCGGGTACGTCATCTTGGGTGAGGCCTTTGGTATCAATGGCTTCGTGGAACACGATGCGCAGCGGCGCGTGGCGCACCCGCAGGCCCGGCACCGAAGGCATAAACTTGTGGTTCAGGGGCATACTCACCGGCACCAGGGGCACGCCCAGGCTGATGGCCATTTGGAAGGCGCCGTCCTGGAAGGGCTGCAATTCTTCGCCGGGCTTGGGGCCGATGGTGCCCTCGGGAAACAGGGCCAGCGGGCGGCCCTCCAGGAGGCCCTGCTTGGCCAGGGCGAAGGCGCGTCCCCGGCTCACCACGCTGCGGCGGTTGACGGGAATGTAGGTCTTACCGAAAAGCGGACCCCAGAGCGGAAACTTCACCAGCGCGTCCTTGCCCATCATGTTGAGGAAGCCGGGAATGGTGTAGAACAGCACCAGGATGTCGATGTACGAGCCGTGGTTGGCCACGTAGATGCAGGGCTGGGGCACGGGCTTAGGGCTTTCGCGCACGATGTCGAGCGGCACGCCCCACATCAGAATCGAGAACTTGGCCCAGTTGCGGTTGATGCTGTGCAAGTGCCGCCGCCACTCGGGCCGCCGCACCAGAATGAGCTGCAACGGGTACGTGACGAAAAACGGCAGCACAAACCAGAACGTGGCCCAGGTAGTGTAGAGCCGGTGCCCGAGGGCGCGCAAAAAAGCAGGCATGGGGCAAAGTTAGGAAGTGAAGGGGTTGGGTGATGAGGTGAAAGGGTTTGAGACTGTAAGTACTGAAGCAATACCTATTCTGCTCACCGCACTACCTCACCATGCCATCGCCTCATCACCTCATTATCCCCTAGCCGCCAGCACCTTTTCGGCCTTGAGCAGGCCGGCCACGCTGATGGCGTCGGTGATGCGGTCGCTCATGCACAGGGCCACGGCCTGGGCCAGCGGCAGCTTCCAGAGGCGCAGGTCTTCGGTTTCTTCGGGCTCGCTTTCGCCCTGGCTGAGGTCTTCGGCCAGGTACACGAAGCCTTCTTCGTCGGTCACGGAATTGGAGGTGTGCAAGCGGGCGATACGCGTCCAGCGGGCGGCGAGCAGGCCGGTTTCCTCGCGCAACTCGCGCTGGGCCGATTCCAGTACGTCGAGCTCCACGGGGCCGCCGCCCATCGGAATTTCCCAGCTATACTCGTTCAGGGCGTAGCGGTACTGGCCCACGAGCCAGGTATTGCCCTCGCTATCAACGGGTACGATACCAATGGCCTTGTTTTTCATCGACACCACACCGTAGACGCCGGGCTGGCCGCTGGGGTTGATTATCTCGTCCTGCCGCACCTGTATCCAGGGGTTCTGGTACCGGATTTCGGAGGCCAGCGTGCGCCAGGGGTTGTGGGTTTCGTCGAGGTCGGGGTGCGGGTGGTCGTGGGGCATGGCCGGGCTGGCTAGGGTGATACGGGCGCAAAAATAGCCCCCAGCCCGCCGCCCGCGCACCCCAACCCCGCGCCAAGCTGGCCCGTACTACCCCTAGCCGCGCCGCTACTCACCACCCAGTGGCCCGGCTTACGCGCCATGGCTGATAACACCCAGAAACCCGCCGACGACTCGCTGCTCAACCTCAAATTTGCCCAGGCCGAAGCCGACCTGGCCCAGAAAACCGGTGGCCTCGGCCCCACTTCCAACGAATATGTATCCTCGGACGAGGACGACGAAATAACCCAGGCCGAGGGCCCGCGCGATAGCCAGGGCCAGCGCCGCGGCGAAACCGACCCCACCGACGCGGGCTCCACGGCCGGTAGCCACAGCTAGCCATGCACTTCCTCGACTGCGCCCCCACCGCGCACCGCCCGTTGCGCAGCCGCCTGGGTTTGCAGCTGCTGGCCCTGGTACTGGTACTGGCCCTGGCCCTGCTGGCGGGCTGCCAGGCTGGCCGCGGCGGCCCTAGCACACCGGCCCGCACAGTGCCCGCATTCTTCGATAAGTACCGCGACCGCTCGGGCTTCCGCACCACCGAGTGGTCGGCCGACCTGCTTCAGCGGCTGGCCCTAGTGCGGGTAGGTAAGCTGCTAGGAGGAAATGACCTGACCAACGCCATCACCGGCATCCGTACGGCGCGGGTGATGACCTTCACGCCTACTTCGGGCAGCGCCCGCAACCTAGTGAGCGAGGGCCTCAACAGCGAGGTCAACGGCCTGCTGCAAGCCGAGCGCTACACGCCGCTCGTAGCTTCCAACGCCGGCGCTACCGACTACCGCTACGTGGTGCGCGCCAACGGCGACCAGGTGAGCGAGCTAGTAGCCACCGGCACCATGCCCGACGCGCTCGGCTCCTTCGTACTAGTGCAGGTGCAGGGCAATTTCACCCGCGCTCAGGCCGAAGCCCTGAGCCGGGTGATGCCCGAAGCTGTGCAGCAGACTTCCCGATAGCCTTTCCATTTCCTGCAAAGCCCGCCAAGCAAAGTCATTCTTTGTGCGGCGGGCTTTTTGGTGGGCGCCCAAAAGGCGCACTAGCCGGCCCTATATTGGTCGAAAATCCAATTTTCGACTATGCGCCAATTCTTGCGCCTTACTACCTTGCTTTTGGTGCTGGCGGGCTGCCATAAGGCGAACGACAGCCCCCGCATTGACTTTGGGCCGGGCGCCGGGTTTTCTTACCGCGATGGCCACAATCTGCCGGTTGGTTTTCAGGACCCTACCGACTGGGCAACCGATGCGACCTGGAATGAGCAGGAAACCGGCCTGTTCCCCGAGCTTTCGCTTACCCTGAATGCCGCGCAGCCGGGTAATGCTATCGAGTTCACGTACCTCTATCCTAACCCGGCCCAGACTTCTAGCTGGGGCTTTACCAGCCGGCAAACAACGGCCGGCACGCGGCCGGACTTTACCGTGGCCGCCGTGCTGGTTGGGACTGACTACCAACCCCTAACGCGCATAGCGCATGGCACCAGCACGAATGGCTATTTCACAGCAAGCTTTGACTATGCCAAGCTGGGAATGCAGCCCAATACGCTCTACCGGCTTTATTACGTGCTTTATAATTCGGGCGGCCTGCTCTACAAAGGCCACGGCGATATTCGCTACGAAAAACCTTAACGCAAACTTCCGCCAACGAGTTGGGTAATACCCCGAGTTGCGCCACAACCGCCCACTATCCCGACCACGCACTACTACCCTTTACAACGCAACAGGCCCACCAATTTGCATTAGTGGGCCTGTTGCGTTGGCTTTCGGCCAAGGCTTAGATATCAAACTTAATCCCCTGGGCCAGCGGCAGCTCGGTGCCATAGTTGAGGGTATTCGTCTGGCGACGCATGTACACACGCCAGGCATCGGAGCCCGACTCGCGGCCGCCGCCCGTTTCCTTTTCGCCGCCGAAAGCCCCGCCGATTTCGGCCCCGCTCGTGCCGATGTTGACGTTGGCAATGCCGCAGTCGGAACCGGCGTGGCCCAGAAAAGCCTCGGCCTCGCGCATGTTGAGGGTGAAGATGGACGAGGATAATCCCTGGCGCACAGCGTTTTGCAGGGCAATTGCGCTGTCAACTTCGCCGCTGTACTTGATGAGGTAGAGGATGGGCGCGAAGGTTTCGGCCTGTACCGTGGGGTAGTGGTTTTCGGCCGCTACCAGGGCGGGCAACACATAGTGGCCGCCGTGCAGCTCGGCGCTGCTCAGCACCTGGCCGCCGGTCAGCAGCGTACCACCTTCCTGCTGCACTGCTTCGAGCGCGTTGGTAAACAAGGCTACCGCGTCGGCATCGATGAGCGGCCCCACCAGCGTGCCGGCTTGCAGCGGGTGGCCCACCGGCAGCTTGGCATAGGCGGCCAGCAGGCGCTGGCTAATCTCGTCGTAGATGGACTCATGGATGATGAGGCGGCGCGTGGTGGTGCAGCGCTGCCCAGCCGTGCCCACTGCCCCGAATACGATGGCGCGCATGGCCATATCAAGGTCAGCCTGCGGGGTGAGGATGATGGCGTTGTTGCCGCCCAATTCGAGCAGGGCCCGGCCCAGACGCTGGCCCACGGCGGCGCCCACGGCGCGGCCCATGCGGGTGCTGCCAGTGGCCGATACCAGCGGCACGCGCTCATCGGCGCTCATGGCCTGGCCCACGTCGGCGTGGCCCAGCACGAGGTTGAACACGCCTTCGGGCACGTCGTTGTCGGCCAGCACCTTCTCAATGATGTGCTGCACGGCCACGGCGGCCAGCGGCGTTTTCTCCGACGGCTTCCAGATGCAAACGTCGCCGCACACGGCGGCCAGCATGGCGTTCCAGCTCCACACGGCCACCGGGAAGTTGAAGGCCGAGATGATGCCCACGATGCCCAGCGGGTGGTATTGTTCGTACATGCGGTGTGCGGGCCGCTCCGAGTGCATGGTGTAGCCGTGCAGCTGCCGGCTCAGGCCCACGGCAAAGTCGCAGATGTCAATCATCTCCTGCACTTCGCCCAGGCCTTCCTGCAAGATTTTGCCCATCTCGTAGCTCACCAGCTTGCCTAGGGCTTCCTTGTGGTGACGCAGGGCCAGCCCAATCTGGCGCACAATGTCGCCGCGCCGGGGGGCCGGCACCAGCCGCCACGTCGGAAACGCCGCCTCGGCCGCCGCCACCACGGTGTGGTAGTCGGCCACGCTGGCCTGGGCCACGCTGGCAATGCGCTGGCCATCGGCCGGCGACACGATGTCGCGGCTGGGGTTGTCGGTGCCGCCCCACTGGCGGCCGGTGCTGTAGGCAGCGTTGCGGGGCTGCACGCCCAGCTGGCGCAGCACATCGCGCATGCCGTGGGGGTCCTGGTGCGGGTGGGGCACCGTCACATCGGGAGTAGTTGCTTCTTCGAGGGCCTGCTTCATATCTAGCAAAATTCAGCGTTAGCAATGGGTGGGTACGGCCAAAGGTAGCGCCCCTGGCCCAGCTAGGGCTGGTGCAACAGCCAGGCCAGCGCCTCGTTTTCCTGGTTGAAATAGCGGTAGCTGTTGCCCTGCACGGCGCCCTGCCGGATGTTGTCGCGCAGGTTGGCGTCGGCCGCCGCGGCACTCTGGTTTACCATCGCAAAGTAGGCCAGCACCACGGGCTGGCCCAACTGAGCAGCCAGCCCCCGGCTGAAATCAGCAAACCAAGTTAAGGCTGCCCCATCGTGGATATCGCGGCGGCGCACGTCGAGCAGCCAGTGGCGGCAGTGGCCGTGAGCCAGGGCCGCGTCGAGCAGCGCTTGGTAGTGCGCTTTCAGCTCTTCCAACGACACGGGCCGCAGCCAGCGGCCAATGAGCAGGTGCTGGTCGGGCCGGTAGTCGATGGAAAAGCTGTCGGGAGAATAGGTGAATTCGGCTAGCATACGGCTGGGGTGGAAAGGCTCGTAAAAATAGGGGTCCTTTCGCCACTCAACAGGGTTAGTTAGCCTCACTCACCGTCCAGCTCGCGGTGGTAGGCCAGCCACTCGCGGGCGGCCGCCTCTTCTTCAAAGAAAAACGGGTAAAACTCGTGCTCGGCGTGGGCCCTTACTTGCGTTGCCAGGTGCTCGATATCGGCCCGGTTCTGCTTATTGGCTACGCAAGCCAGAAACACCGGCCGGCCCAGCACCTCCACTACGCGCTGGGCCAACAGGCCCGCAAACCACCGCTCGAACACCGGTGGATGCCAGGCCCGCTCGCGCATATCGAACAGCCAGAACCGGCAGTTATTGGCCGCCTGCGCCGTTTTCAGCAATGACTCGAACACGGGCGCCAGGTCCTCGCTAGGGGCATCGGGCCGCCAGCGACACACCAGCAGGCACTCTGCGGCTTCGATAGTAATCGACAGTACATCGGGGGGCAGGGTAGCAGCCATAGGTGAAATAGAATGCGCGTAAGGTAGCGGGAAGGTACGCCCGGGGCATATGGCAGGTTGCCACGCCCCCCGCCAGCCCGTTGCCACATTTGGTACCCCGGCACCCAAAAAAAGCTCCTGCCACGCGGTGGCAGGAGCTTTACAACTTAAGCTAACTAGGCTAGCGGATGCCTATTCGCGGCCGATGGGATAGAACGCCTTACGGCCGTCGGGGTACACGCCTTCAAGCAGGGCGCCCGAGTTGTCCTTGGCCTCGTCGAGGTAGGCCTGCACGTCGGCGGGCTTGCGCACGGCATTTTTATCGATGCGCGTGATGATGAAGCCATCGACCATGCCGGTTTCCTTGAAGTTGCTGCCTTTGATACCCGAAATCTGGGCCCCACCCTCAATGCCGAGCGAATTTTGCAGGCGCGAGGCCACCGGGCTCAGCTTGGCCCCCTCGTAGCTGATGGCCGCCTCGGCGGGTAGCTCTTTCACCACGGCCGTGGTATTGGAGGCGTTGAAGAGCGTAGCATTGGCAACCTCTTTACTGGTGCCGCGCAAGTAGCCCACCTTGATTTTATCGCCGGGGCGGAAGCGCGATACCTGCTCCTGCAATTGCGAAGCCGTATTCACAGCCACCCCGTTGATGTCGGTGATGATGTCACCCGTTTTCAGGCCTGCTGCGGCGGCCGAGCTTTTCTCGCCCAGGCCTACCACGTACACGCCGTTCAGGGTGTTCAGCTTTTTCTCCGAAGCCAGGCGGGCGTCCACTTCCTGGATGCGTACCCCAAGCAGGGCGCGCTGCACCACCTTATATTTCAAGAGGTCATCAACCACCTTGCTCACGATGGAGCTGGGCACGGCGAAGGCGTAGCCCTCAAACGAGCCGGTGTGCGACGAGATGGCCGAGTTAATGCCGATGAGGTCGCCGTTGGTGTTCACCAGCGCGCCGCCCGAGTTGCCGGGGTTCACCACGGCATCGGTCTGGATGTACGACTCCACGCCCATGCCGTTCTGCTCCTTAGCCAGGATGCCGATGCTGCGGCCCTTGGCCGAGATGATGCCGGCCGTCACGGTCGAGTTCAGGTTGAAGGGATTACCCACGGCCAGCACCCACTGGCCTACCTTCACCTCGTCGGAGTTGCCGTACTTCACAAACGGCAGGTTATCAGCCTTTACTTTGAGCACGGCCAGGTCGGTGCTGGGGTCAGCACCCACCAGCTCAGCGTCAAACTTGCGCTTGTCGTCCATCACCACCGTGATTTTCGACGCCTTGTCAATCACGTGGTTGTTGGTTACAATGTAGCCGTTGGCGGCGATAATCACGCCCGAGCCCGAGCCTTCGCCCCCACCCTGCGGCTCGCGCTGCCGGCCCTCAAACTGGTCGCCGAAAAACTGGCGCAGGAAGGGGTCCATCTGCATGCGGCTGTGCTGGCTCACCGGCTCGGCCTTGTACTCGGTCATTACGTGCACCACGGCCGGCGTGGTAGCGGCCGCGGCGGCCACAAAATTCAAACCTTCGGGTGCGGCGTAGGCGCTGCTGCGCATGGCCGACGTGTAGCGAACCTGGGGGTCAGAGGCCACCGCCGACTGAGCCGCGTTGCCCGGCTCCGTTTCCAGTAGCTTATAGCCCCCCACGGCCACGCCCCCGCCGAGAACGGCAGAAGTCAAGAGGCCGAGCATCATTTGTTTAGCTTGCATTGGGGTTGTGTTTAGAAGAAAAGAAGAAAGTGCTTGTCAACGGAGCCCTGCTGCTAGCCGGCTCCTTGTTTTACTACCCGCGAAAATAGGAAAGAGTTTACTTTTTGGTAGCCTCAACGCAAAAAAGAGTGCGCCTAGTACCCGAACGGTTGCGTGCCGGGTAGCATGAGATAAAACCGGCATCAAAAAAGGCACCCTGGGGGTGCCTTTTCTGGTCGGGAGAAGCCTAGCGCACTTCGATGTGCTGCTTGGTAACTTTCTCGGTATCAAAAGGCAGGCTCACGCGCAGAAGGCCGTCGGTCAGCTCGGCCGCGATGGCTTTTACATTCACCGTTTCGGGCAGGCGGAAGCTGCGGCTGAATTCCCCGAAGCGGGTTTCGACGCGGCGCAGCTTGAGGGCGTTGTCGCCTTCGGTAGCCGGGGCCGGGCGGCTGCCCTTCACGACGAGCTGACCATCCTGAAAGTCGATGCTAACGGCCTCCTTGGCCACGCCCGGTAGGGCTAGGTGCAGCTCAAAGCCCTGGGCCGTTTCGATAATATCGGCGGCGGGCACGAACGAAGTCGAGGGTTGGGGGGCGGCCGGCTGGGCATCGCGCAGCAACTCGCTCAGCATCGAGTTGAAGGCACGGGCAGGGGCAACGGCGGGGCGGGTGTTATACAATAAAGTGGACATGATAAAAGAAAGATGTTGAGGTTGACAGCAAGCCGCCAAGCAGGCAGCGCTTCCTCTTTTCCTTAAATTTTATGCCGCACCCAGAAATATGCCATAATGTCTCATCACATCATTTCACCTTCTTACCCTAACTCCGTGAAACGGCACAAAAAGTACCTTCTTAGACTATCATCAAACTTTATTGTCAAAAACGCCGACTGTCTTTTCGACAGTAAAGCGCGATTTATGCTGCCTTTTTAATGCTGCGTTGGTAGAACAAAGCTATCGTCAGCGGCATTCTTGTGCCCTAACCGGTAGCGCAGTTCCAAGCCCACTGCGGGCAGGCGGGCATTCAGCTTGCCGTTGGAGGTAGGGTTGCCGTACTGGTCGGTCTGGATGAGCGTGCGCAGGTACTGGGTCTGATATGCGAACCACGGCGTGAGGTCAAGGCCCGCGCTAGCCAGCGAAAAGCCTACCTCGCCGCGCAGGCCGGTGAAGTCGATGGTGCGCTTGTCGGGGTCGCCGCTGGCCTGTTGCAAGCGCAGGAACACGGCGGGCTCAAAGCTCAGGCGCGGCCGCAGGCGCAGTGCCTCGCCCAGGGCCAGGCCTTCGCGCAGCTGCAAGTCGAGGCGCAGGCGCACCAGCGTGTGGCTGGTGGCGTAGTAAGCCGGCACCAACTCGTAGGCTGGGTTCAGGCGGAGATTATTCGACAGGGCGTACTCCACTCCCAGGCGCTGGCCGAAGGTGAGCGGACCTAGTGCGCTCCGATGCCTCAACAGCAGGCCGGGCTGGAGCACCGTATTGCCCGCTTCGCCGGCCAGGCGCGCGGTGGCTCCCCAGCTCCAGGCGCTAGCCCCGAAGCGCTGCTCGTAGCTGGCGGTGAGGTAGCGCACGTCGAGGCCTAGGGTGCGGTTGACTACCACGTTGCTGTAATCGCTGTAGCGCAGCCCCCCCGCGGCCACGTTCACGTAGCTGTGGTCGTTAGGCGCCAGCTCCACTTGCAGCTCGGGCTGGGCCGCGTGGCCGCGCCGAATGCGCTCGGTACCCTGGCCGTAGGCAAGCAGCGGCAGCAGGGCCAGCAGTAAAAAAACTCGCATAAAGCTCCGAAGATTAATCACTTATAAAGTAAAACTTATTCTAACCTACGCCACACCGGCCAGTTCCTGCAAGGTCAGCCAAGCCATAAGCCCTGCGCCGATGCTCAGGGCCTGCTCGTCGATATCGAAGGTGGGCGTGTGTACCGAGGCGGCAAAGCGGCCATCGGCGGCGCGGGTGCCGAGCCGGTAGAAGCAGGCCGGCGCCGCCTGCGAGAAATAGGCAAAGTCCTCGGCGGCCAGCCACTGGTCGAGCTCAATCACGTTTTCAGCCCCCAGGTAGGCTTCGGCGGCGGCGCGCACGCGGGCGGTCACGGCGGGGTTATTGTCGAGGCAGGGGTAGCCGCGGCGGATTTCGAGCTCGCACACCGCGCCCATGCTGGCGGCCAGCCCCTCGCAAAGCTGCCGCAGGTGCTGGTGGGCCTCGTTGCGCCACGTCTCGTCGAGCGTGCGGAAAGTGCCTTCGATATACACCTCGTCGGGGATAACATTGGTGGCGCCGTTGGCGATAATCTTGCCGAAGCTCAGCACCGAGGGCATCTTAGGATTGGCGCGGCGGCTCACGATTTGCTGGGCGGCCACGATGAGATGGGCCGCTACCAGCACGGGGTCGAGGTTGAGCTCGGGCATGGCGCCGTGGCCCCCCTTGCCCTTGATGCGCAAATACAACTCGTCGGTACTGGCCATGTAGCGCCCCGGCCGCAGGCCAATCTGCCCCACCGGCAGGCGCGGAAACACGTGCTGCCCCAGTACTTCAGCCGGCTGGGGGTTCTCGAGCACCCCATCCTTTATCATCAGCGAGGCACCGCCGGGCAACAGCTCCTCGCCGGGCTGGAACAAGAGCTTTACGGTACCCCGGAAATGGGCGCGTTGCTCGGTCAGAATTTTGGCCGCCCCCAGCAGGCAGGTGGTGTGCACATCGTGGCCGCAGGCGTGCATCACCCCCGCATTCAGCGACTTATACGGCACGTCGCTCAGCTCCTGAATGGGCAGCGCGTCCATATCGGCGCGTAGTGCCACCACTGGCCCGCCCGGCTGGCCCTCAATGAGGGCCACCACGCCGGTGCCCGCCACGGTGTAGGGAGCCAGCCCCATCGCCCGCAGCTGCTGCGTCACGAAAGCCGCCGTTTGCGCTTCCTTGAATGACAGTTCGGGGTGGGCGTGCAGGTGGTGGCGAATGGCGAGCAATTCGGGGGCTAGCGCGGCGGCGCGGTCTTTTAGTGTCAGAACCGCAGATTTATCGGATTGGTCGGATTTCACAGATTTTGAGGGCGTAGTTGGGTGCGAGGAGTTGACTGGGTAGCCCCACTAGCCAGCGGGCTAACGGCAGCAGACAACGCAGGCCGCCAGTTTAAAAAAGACCAGCGGAATAGTGAAAGAGTCGCCCACGAAATCCGTAAAATCCGACCAGTTCAATCAATCCGCGGTTCTGGCTAGGGCGTCTTGTTCAGCAGTACCTGCATGGGCTCCAGTTCGGCGCGGGGCACAAACTGCCGCACCCTGGCCAGGCCGCGGGCGGCATCGAGCTTGCTCACGTAGTCGCCCACGTAGAGCCGGTATACGGGCTGCTTGAAGGTGATATAGTCCGTCTCGTCGGGGTAGCGGCTGATAATCTGGCGGCGGATGTTCATCACCTGGTCGCGCTCCAGGCCCAGGTAGGCCCGCACGCGAAAGCCACTAACGTACTTGACGTTCTGATTGGTAAAGGCCTGGTCGCTCAGGCGCTGCTCCACCTGCGCCGTCACGTGGTTAGTGGGCGCGGCAGCCTTGCCTGCAGGCGCCGCCGCAGCCGCCGGCTTGGGTGCGGCGGGACTGGCCACGCTGCTGGTGGCCGGGGCTGCGAATACGGGCCGATACTTGGTCACGTTTTCGGCGGGCCCGGTGGCTACGGGCTTGCGCGTGGTATCGGTCGGCGTTTGGGTGCGGGTGGTGGGGGCAGCGGGCGAGGTAGCCGCGCAGGCCGCCAGCAGCGGCAGGCTCAGGAGCAGCACGGCGTTAGGAAGGCGTAGATTCATCTTCTTGCAAAATGGCCATACTATTGGACGTGCCCAAGCGGTCGGCGCCGGCGGCCAGCATCGCCAGGGCCTGCGCGCGCGTGCGGATACCCCCGCTGGCCTTGATGCGCACGCCGGCGGGCAGCACACGGCGCAGCAGCTCCACATCGGCCACCGAGGCGCCCCGGCTGGCAAAGCCGGTGCTGGTTTTCACGAAGTGGGCCCCGGCTTCGGCGCACAGCCTAGCGGCGGCTTCCATTTCCTCTTCGGTGAGCAGGGCCGTTTCGATGATTACTTTCAGAATGGCATCGTGCACGTCGGCCAGGTCGGCTAGGTCTTCGACCTCGGCCTTTACGGCTTCTAGCTGGCCCGACTTCAGCAGCGACACGTTCAGCACCAAGTCCAGCTCAGTAGCGCCCTCGGCCAGGGCTATTTCGGCTTCCTTGAACTTCACTCGCGAGCTGTTGTACCCCAGAGGAAAGCCGATAACCGTGCACACGGCCACGCCCGAGCCGCTGAGCTCGCGGGCGGCCAGCGGCACATGGCACGGCGGCACGCAGGCGCTGGCAAAGCCATGCTGGCGGGCCTCCTGGCACAGCTGCCTTATCTGGGCATCGGTGCAGTCGGGCCGCAGTAGGGTATGGTCGAAGGTAGCGGCGAGGTGGGGCGTGGGCATGGGGCAAAGGTACGGCTTACAGTCAAGGCCTGTGAAGGGGAAATGCCGGCGGGGCCGGCGGGGTAGCAAAGCCTGTTTGTTTTATCGGCCGGCTGGCAGCCAGGCCTGCACATAGCTATCAGTAGTGCTCGTGAATCTGGGGAAATCGGGTAGCGCAACCTTTCTCGGCGTAAAGTACTTGATACTAGTTAGGTACAGTCGTTTTTTGCGCAGGGTAAGCACCGTGCTATTAACCTCGCCTCCATGCATAATTTGCTGGGCCCACACAAACCGACTAGCCGTATCCGCATCGTGCAGCTTAGCCACAAACGCGTTGCGGTAGCCCTGGGCACGGGTTGTGGTATTAGTCAGCTCAATTGTCCCTAGCCTGAATGTAGCCGCTGTAAAATCACCGGCCAGGAATATGGTCTGGCCGCGCACTAGTACCTGGCTAACCCCATTCTGAAAGCGCTGATGGCGGCCCCCAAAGCATTGTACCCACCGAAAATGGGCCGTACTGTCCTCGTCCGACATTTTAGCTACAAACAGGTCTTCTTCCGCGTGATATCCGATAGTAAAAGCAGGCCGCTGGCCAGGGTGATTACCGCTGCTGACGCTACCAGCTACGTACAGCGTATGGTCCATTACGGTTAAGCAATTGCCGGTGCCATTGCCCCGCACCGTCCAGTCGCGATGCGGTAGCGAGTCGGTATCAGTAAGCCGGCTGAGAAACATAGCATATTGCGCTGATTGGTAGCCGGGGCTATCCCTTTTAGTGGCCGTTGGCCGTCGACGTTCATCTACCGTAGTACCTAGCACGTACAGCCGCTTGCCCACTACCGCCAGGTCTTGCAGGTACCAGATGGCAGAGTCGATGGGGGCAATCGGTTTAGTTATCCATATCTGGCGGGCAGTGGGCCCATCATCAATGACTTTTAGCACAAACTGCCCATAAGCCGCGGCATCCGGCAGCGGTATGTCGCTGGGCAGGCCCGATACCCTGCTCGTGGTGCCTATCAGGTACAAGCTGGCCCCACTTACCACTACATCGCGGCCAACGCTAACCGACTGCGCACCCCCAAACTCCTGCGTCCACCCCACGGTTGCCCGGTTGCCTTCATCGGTGAGTTTTGCCAAGAAGCTTCGGGAAGGATAATGACTAACGGCGTCGTTCACCGCATCGGCCGGATAGGCATGAAATGACCCCGTAACGTACACGCTGGAACCTGCTACCGCAATATTACCCGCGCAATCGTAGGGCCCGGCCGCCAGTTGCTGCGCCCACACTACGCAGCGCTGGTCGGCGCTCCATTTGGCCACAAATACATTCCAGTGGCCCACCCCCACCAGCAGTACAGCCCCCAGCCGGGCAGTATCACCAAAGCAGCCGGTCAGGTACACGTTGCCTTGCGCATCGGTAACTGAGGCTTGGATATTCAGCGACCCGGTTCTGGCTATCAGTTCCTGCGGCTGCCGCCAGCGTGGAGCCTGGGCTTGCACGAGGCTGCCAGTCAGTACCCACAACGCCATTATAAATCCTATCCAACCCAAGTTTTGTGTACCGCTCATAAATCCAGTCATGCTGTGACCAAAGTACTTCTGCAAAGACCATGTTTTTCTCAAAACCCTAGCGGTGTATCCTTATGGCGCAACATCTTAGTAACCGCTAGCCAGCACAAAAAAAGGCCCGCTCGCGCGGGCCTTTTCTTTTTCGTCAGCAATAAGGTCTTACGCCTCTTCCACCAGCACGCAGCGCTCGGCGGCGAGGTCTTCCTCCACCGTCTTGTATTTCACGTCGCGCTTAATGCTACCGTCCATGTACTGCACGGTCACCTTGTCGTTGCGGTTGGCTACTTTCTGCGAGCGTACCGGCTCCTGCTTAATAGCCGGGGCCAGCCCCAACTCGGCAGCCTGCTCCAGGTCTTCGGGGCCCGCGCCGAGGCTCACGTCCGACACGGCTTTCTCAGCCTTCAGCTTGGGCAGGGGCTCCACAATGTCGTCTTCATAGTAAGAATCGGGCTCGGCAAAGCCGGCTTCGGCGGCCACCGGCACGTCGGCCTTAAACAGGAAGCCGCTGGTGCCGTGGTTTACCTTGCTCAACATCCGCTTGAAGAGTTCGAAAGCCTCGAACTTGTAGACCAAGAGCGGGTCTTTCTGCTCGTACACTGCGTTTTGCACCACCTGTTTTAGGTCGTCCATCTGGCGCAGGTGCTGGGTCCAGGCTTCGTCGATGGTCGAGAGGACGGCACCTTTTTCCATCTGCCGGATAATATCCAGACCGTTGGTTTCCTGTGCCTTGCGCAGGTTGGCGATTACCTGCGTGTGCTTGTGGCCGTCGGTGAAAGGGATAGCGATGTTCTCGTAGGGAGTGTTCTGGCCCAGCAGGTCGTTTATCATCGGCATCGCGTTCTGGCCGATGTGCTCGTTCTTGCTTTCGTAGTAGCCGGTGGCTTCCTCGTAAAGCTTCTGGGTGAGCGGCTCAGCGGCCAGGGCGCTGAATTCCTGCGGCGTGATGTGCGTGTCGTAGCCGAAATCCTTGATGATGCTCAGCTTGAAGTCCTCGTAGTCGTTGCTGACCT
>Ga0160429_1000539_pt1 | contig 31802 bp, 35 predicted proteins | sample SolpanmetagenomR_FD_108199 | JGI IMG/M metagenome (GOLD analysis project Ga0160429, IMG submission 108199) | Solar panel surface microbial communities from Lawrence Berkeley National Laboratory, California, USA - R | ecosystem: Engineered > Built environment > Solar panel > Unclassified ... | reverse complement strand
GCGGGATTACCTGAACTCACTACTCAGCCCCACCCACCCCGACCAAGCGCTGGACGAGGTGCCGGCGGCCCTGCGGCCGGAGCTGGAAGCCTTCCTGCGCGGCAAAACTGCGTATCAGGACGAGGATGGCCGGCATGTGATTTACGCCCACGACCTGGCGGCCTGGGCCAGCGACCTGGTTTATGGCGCGGGCCTGACAACACCCCTGCCCCTGGCTACATTGGACGTGGCAGCGTTACGGGCGGCTACTGTGCGGTAAGCTTGGTTCTTCAGCTACTAGCTGGCCGTTGCACTCACAGCGAGCCAGTCAAGTCGTTGCTCAACTTATCCGATGGCTAGGCAAATCTTTGTGATAACACGCCTGAAAGTTATGCCAATAATTGGCAATCTTTGGCATGTCTTTCACCATGCATTCGCCTGACGAGCATTTCTTGGTTACGATAGCCGGGCGGCTACCGACCTCGTTTGGCGACCAGCTCAGACTCGCGCGCAAGCAGCTATTGGCGCGGGTAGCTACCCAGAACCCGGCGCCAAAAACGGCTACGCTCGATGTATACCTTCATCGTCTGGCGCAGCGCAATTGCCTGGTCCACGTGGGCCGGGGGCAGTACGCCTTACCGAGCACGACCGTCGCGGTCGACTTTACGCCGCCGGTGCCGCCGGAGCTGGCAACCTTATGGCAACAGGTAGCTGCTGAACTGTTTCTGGATAGGGGTTGCGTATGGACTACGCAGTGGCTAAACGACTTCACCAATCACCAGCTTATGCGGACGATACAACTGGTGGAAGTAGCGCCCGAGGCCCTGCAATCCACTTATTACGCGCTGAAAGACCGACTCGGCGGGCGGGTATTTCTCCAACCCGATGCCCGTGTATTGGAACTGTACGTGGCCGAAACGCCCGATGCGGTGCTGGTACTGCCGCTGGTAAGCCGCGCCCCTGTGCAGCGCGTGGCCGGTACGCCCTTGCCTCGGCTGGAATAAATAGTGCTAGACCTGCTCAGCGACCCCGCGCTCTTCGCCGCTTACCAGGGCGAGGAACTGCGCACCATCTACCGCACGGCTGCCCACCACTACCGCCTGGATGACCGCACGCTACTTTCCTGCGCTAGCTCACTAAGCGCCGGGGCCTTGCCCCGGCGCTTAGTGAGCTAGCGCAGGCCGTCGGCCTCCCTTCTCTTTTACCAACATGATTGGAGAGCCTCAAAAAGGGTGGGGCAGTCGGGACTGTAGTTGAAGCGATGTTTCCTCTCCCTTTACTTAGGCCAACCAAGTAGCAGGACTACCTTACCCTTTTTGATACTTTCCATCTTTGGGTGTTGTTAAACAAATAGGGAAAACCTCCGACTCGGAAGCCAAGCAGCCCAAATGCTACTGATAAGGCCCAAATGCGCTATAAGAGTAGCGAGGGACGATAGTTTTACACGCTCCTTAAAACTGTCAAGAGAAGATAGCAAAATCGAACGTTAAGACTATCGTTTCGGCCAACTGCCGGGTAACATATTGTCAAACTGGGCAATAATCATAAAAGTCAGGCAGTTGTGCAACCAAGTCGGATGTTTTGCCCTATTTGTTTAGGGGCTTAGGAAGCAAAACTATTCAGTCAGCAGGTATTGGCATGGGGTGAATGATTGGCTTTCAAAGACCTATGAGGTAAGAAGAAACCTCTCTGAAAGCTCAAAAACACTCTGCAAATGCTCTTTGCTGCAAAGAACAATCAGTCAAGTAGTTGAAAGCTGTTTTTTGATTTTTGCTTCCTAAGCCCCTTGTTTAATAAGACCCAGCACTGGCTGGCCGGGCTACCGCCCCGCATGTAAGGAGCAGATTGAGCAGGCCGGCTTTGAGGCCGCAGCAGGCAATTGGGCATTCCGCCGCCACATCTTGGAGCGACGCAACGTCGGCTACGACGAGTTTATGCAGCTGACGTTAGCCCGCGAGGATTGGGAGTTTATGCAGCAGCAGTTGCAGTCTTCCAGCCAGAGCGCACAGTAAACCACTTTGCAATTGCAAAAGAGTAAGTCACAGTCAAAGGCTACCTCAAGCAAGATAATGAGCGCAGCATTTTCGTTAATGGTAAATTATTTTCGATTGTGGTAAATGTGTTGTATCTTTGTCGCGTTAGCCACTAGCCAGCCAACTTATGAGATAGGATATAAAACGAATTAATAAACTGATTATGAACGTGTTAACTAAGGAAAAAATAAGAAAATATGCTATCGAACACTTGGACGTAGCGGCTGCCATTCTAGAACTATACGACGCTATGAAAGCCGCGAATTGGGCCAACGCCGCCGAGATAAAAGCTTTTGACCCGAGCGCTACCCACGTTGGGAACGGCCGTTGGGTTTTTAACTTGCTGCGCAACCGCTACCGCCTGGTGGTCAAGATTAACTATTCGCAGCTGCCTGCCTTCACCGGCCAGATTTTTGTTCGTTTCATCGGTACCCACGCGGAGTATGACCGCATCACCGACATAGTGAATCTATGAGCTAAGGAGTTAACTCCTAGAAAATTGTAAAACTTTAAAAGACTGTAAACATGACTATCCAAACTGATGCAGAATACCAAGTAGGTATGAGCCGCTTGGAAGCCCTCGATAGTAACAACCCCGCCAATCTCGCGGAAATGGAAGCGCTGGGGAACGCCCTCGAAGCGTTTGAAGACAGCCACGGCCACGCGCCGGTACGGCCGGATTCGCTCGTTTTCCGCATCGAGCGCTACATGTTCGAGCACCGCCTGAAAAAGCAGGAACTGGCGCAGCTGCTTGGCATTACGAACAGCCGCCTGAGTGAAGTGCTCAATGGCAAGCGGGCCGTGAACATGGACCTGGGCCGGCGCTTGTACACCAAGCTGCATATTCCCGCCGAGTTCGTGCTGATGCACGCTTAACCATCGCTTGCCAGCTACTCAAAAGCCTCGCTTATCCAGCTTGTCCTTACCGAAATCTTTTCCGGCTTCTCAGAGATAGCGCCAAGGCATTTTCTTGCGGGCTACCCTCGCTTGAAAAGCGGTAAAGCTTCTAGTCAACCACGCAAAAACGCCCTCCCAGCCACATGGCCGGAAGGGCGTTTGAATTTTGGGCAAGGACAAGTTAATAACTTGCTGCTGCGCTCCTCATTGCCCACAGAGCAACTAATAACTACGTACTAAACCCACTTACTTTATGATAGATGAGATAGATGACGAGGACAGCCCATTCATTAGCGTCTCAGACAAAGAGTATGCTGAGATGCAAGCTAAATTACAAGAATCTAAAGCCCGAAAAATTAAGATTAAGAAGAATATACTTATACAAGATAAAATTCGGGAAACGGACGAGTTAGATTTTCATGGCCTCTACGCTGAGGCTCGCGATTGGAAGGCAAAGCTTTCAGTCATTGTATTAGCCTATAACTACTACCTGCCTAATATATTAGCGGCAGCTAGAAGGGGGCACTCCATTGACCCCAACATTGTAACGTGGGAGTTTTCGCCCATCAAAGATGCTGCTTGGTGCCAAATAAGAGTTCTAGGTCTTCCTTTCTATCCTCTGTTTCCTATTCTTGGCTATTTCGCCGACTTCGCTGACCCTTTCCGCAAAATAGTTATTGAACTTGATGGGAAGAAGTTTCCTACTGGAAAGAAGGACGATATCCGAGATAAGCGGATGCGGCAAGAAGGATGGGAGGTTCACAGAATAACGGGTCGCACGGCGACCCGTTACCTGGAAGATGTATTTTCAGCGGATATCGCCCATGAAATAAAAGAAGCTATTGGTAGCGAGCATCCGTTTTCCATAGGTAACAGGTCTTACTTAGAAATGGCGGAGAGCACTATTGATGGCTACCTTCTCGCATTACGTCGTCGGCATTACGTCAAGGATTAGAACAAAAAAGCTTCACATCAACCTTGTCCTTATCCAAAACCCTCCTAGCCATGCAGCCGGGAGGGCTCTTTTGAGCAGTTGCTTAGCTGATTGGCTGCTTTTCAAGCGAGGTTAGCCCGTAAGAAAATGCCCTGGCGCTATCTCTGCCAGCTGCAAGAGCAGCCCGACGCGGTTGCCTGGGGCCAGCATCCGCAGCAGGTGCGCGTCTGCCCACGCCGACACGGCAAAAACCCGCGCCTGCTCGGCCGTCGGCACCACGGGAGGCTGCTCGTAGAACTCGCGCTCGTTGCCCAGGTAAATCCGCAGGTGCGTGGCCATAGAGGAGGCAAAAACCGATGGACTTAACGACCGTTATCCCTACTCGCCGATGATAGCGTTACCGGGGGTCGCACAATAGTAGGAACGGAAAACAACGTTAGGGAAATTCAACCAGTTGTTCCTGCCAGTTGGCCAGGTCACGTAGGGGCCGTAACTCACCGGTCGCTACGGGTTCGGGCAGGGTAAAATCGTAGCGGCCCAGCATGTTGACGTGTTCGTACAGCAAGGGCGAGAGCCGGGCCACGTCGCTCGGGTCTGGGGCCCCTTCTGTGTCTTGGTGCTCTACCAGGGCTTGCTGCAAGCGGGTGTTCCACAGCACCACGGCGTTGACGACCAGGCCCAGGGCGCCCAATTGGTCCTCCATGCCCTCGCGGTAGCGCTGACGCAGTTCGCCCTTCTTGCCGTGGAAGACCGGCCGGGCCACCGCGTGCTGCCCCTCGCCCCGGTTGAGCTGCACCAGGATGCGCCGACGGTGGGCCTCGTCCTGCACGTAGGCCAGCAGGTAGCGCGTTTTCTCGACGCGGCCCAGCTCCGCGACGGCCCGCCCTAGGCCCGAGAGCGAGCCGGCCCGTTGTAGCGTGCGCATGACGGCCGTGGCCTTGACCTTGCCGAGTTTGAGCGAGCCGGCCAGGCGCAGCATGTCGTGCCGGCAGAAAGCGCCGGACCGAGGTGTAGCTGCCGCTGAGCACTTGCAGGGCGGGGTCCTCGTCGCTGGTCAGGTATTGCACGACCTCAGCGGCGGCCCGCAATTGGGCTTCGCCCACCGTGTCGAGCACCTGCTGGCGCAGGGACGCGGCCGACCCACGTCGTCGAGCAGCAGCTGCACGGCCTGCTGCAAGACCAGCGCCGCCGCGTCCAGGTCTTTGAGCGTGCGCAGCCGCTCGCGCCGGCGGCGGGTCTCCCCGCGCAGGGCCAGCGTACTCATCAAGTTGTCGAACAGGTCGAGCACGTCGTCGGTGGCCGTGCGCTCCAGCGTTTGCACAAACACGAGCAGGGTGGCGTGGCGGCGCTCCTCGCCCAAGCGTCCCAGCGGCTGGGCCCAGGCCAGTTGGGCGTGCCGGGCCAGGCGTGCCAACCGCGCTTCCGGCAAATCCTGCACCGGCACCGTGCTGACGCCCACCGCCCGTATCTGGTCCAGGCGCCGCAGGGCGGCCACCAGAGCCGGGGCTGATACGCGGGTGGGCGGCGTGCGCAGCACCTCCAACGGGGTCAGCCGCTCCCCAGGCGAGGCGACCAACAGGGCATCCAACTGGTCGCGCTGCGCGCCGCTGAGGCGCGCCTGCAGCTGGCGGTAGAGCGACCGGCCCATGCGCTCCCGCACCCGCGCAATGAGCTGAGCCAGCAGCGAGACGCCCGGTAACACCACGCGCTGGGCCACCAGGTGCGCGGTCGCCAGGTCAAACAGCACGCCGGGCCGCACGGTGCTCGTGCTCACGTGGGCGTAGAGCCAGCGGGTCAACCTAAAGGCCTGCTGGCCTTCGAAGACCCAGTAGTCTAGATAGGCCACCAGCTGTGCTTGGTGGTCGTAAATCGTGTTGGGCCGGGTATATCGGAGGTGCCAGTCGTTGCTGGGCACCTGCAACTGGTTGGCCAGGGTACGCACCACCACGGCCGGCACCTGGGTGAGCGCCGGCCGTGGTGGTGCCCAGAAACCGTAACGTGCAGAGCTGCACGGCGCAGCCGAGCCGGGTATGCGGCAGGCGGTAGGGGGCCAGAAACTGGACGTCCGCGGGACTTAGGTAAAAGAAGCGGGCGAGTTGCTCCGGGTTGGGGTCGGCGTGGTAACGCCCGTAGCGGGCGGCCTGCTCGTCGCTGAGAAATTCTACGGGCATGAGGCAAGTGGTAGCTGGCACGGCCCGGGTATGGGGCGGCAGGGCTGTCACAGGTAGGCAACTGGGTAGCGGTCGGCTTTGCAGCGGGGGGCACCGAGCGACTTTTTTCCTTGCCCGCCAGCCGCGCAACGCCCGGTAGAAGCCAGCGGGGAGCCTGACGAGCGTTGCGCAAAGGGCTAGTGGGGCAGCTTTTCGCGCAAGGCGCTGTACGTCCAAGTGCCAGTCAGCGCGGCCAGAATCAGCACGGCGGCCGAGCCGACGCCGCTGCCCAGCTGCGCGAACAGCGGGCCGGGGCAGGCCCCGGTGAGCGCCCAGCCCAGGCCGAAAAGGAAGCCGCCAATCCAGATGCCGTGGTTGAATTGCTTGTCGGCCAGCTTGATTTCTTCCCCGTCCAGTGACTTAAGGCGGTTGAGCTTGATGAGCTGAATGGAAATCAGGCCCACCAGAATGGCCGAGCCGATAACACCGTACATGTGGAAGCTCTGGAAGCGGAACATTTCCTGAATCCGAAACCAGCTGACGACTTCGCTTTTGGTGAGGATGATGCCGAACAGCGTGCCCAGCACCAGGTATTTTAGGTATTTCATCATGGTTGATTAGAACAGCAGGGGGTAAATCAGCCAGGTCATCAGCAGGCCGCCGGCTAAGAAGCTGATGACGGCCACCAGCGACACCCATTGCAGGTTGGACAGGCCCGAAATGGCGTGGCCCGAGGTGCAGCCGCCCGCATAGCGCGTGCCGAAGCCCACCAGAAAGCCGCCGAGTACCAGAAACACCCAGCCTTTCCAGTTGGCCAGGTTGTCGAGGGCGAACAGCTCGCGGGGCAGCAGGCCGGTAAAGTCGGTCAGGTGCAGCTCGGCTTGCAAGTCGCGCACGGTTTCGGGTGAGATGCCGATAACGTCGGGGTGGCCCAGCACGCGGTAGCCGATAAAGCCGCCCAGCGCGATGCCGAGCACAAACACCAGGCTCCAGATTTCGGCTCGCCAGTTATAGGTTAGAAACGGGATGCCGGCCGGCACGCAGGCGGCGCAGACGTGGCGCAGCGAGGAACTGATGCCCAGCGCCTTGTTGCCCACGAGCAGCAGCGCGGGCACCGTCAGGCCAATCAAAGGGCCGGCCACGTACCAGGGCCAGGGTTGTTGCAGGAATTCAAACATGAAAACAGAAATCGAAATAAAGGGAAGCTATTTATTTGGTCGTCAGCGGCTCCGGCCAGTCGAGCACGCCGCCGAGCAGGTTGCTGACCTGTGCGAAGCCGGCGGTGGAGAGTTGCCCGGCCGCGTTGGCTGAGCGGGCCCCGCTGCGGCAGTACACGTAAGTGGGCTTGGTCTTGTCGAGGGCCGCCACGCGCGGGCCGAAGTCGGGCGCGGTGACGTCGAGGTTGACCGCGCCGGGCAGGTGGCCAGCGGCAAATTCATCGGGCCGGCGCACGTCCACGAGCACCGCGCCGGGTTGGTGCAGGCCCTCGGCAAACTGCGCGGGCGTCAGGTTTTGAAAACCGGGAGCGGAAGATTTAGTGAAACCGAACATGGTGGGGGAGTATCAGAAGTGAAGCAAAAAAGCATGAACACCAGCGGATAGTGGCCCTGGCCCGGCTGCCGGAGCCAACCCATCCGGTGAATTAGTGGGCCGCCGAAGCGGATTGAAACGACTTCACGGCCTCGCCCAAATCCAGCACGTCGGTGCCGGGCAGGGCGTCGGCCACGATGCTGCTGCCGGCCGCCGAGCGGTAGCCGCCCGCGCAATGCACCACCACCGGCTTATCGGTCGGAATCTCGCCGGCCCGCTCCCGCAACTCGGGCAGCGGAATGTTAAGGGAGCCGGCAAAAATGGGCTCGTCGCGGTGCTCGGTGGCGTTGCGAATGTCCACGATGGTGTACTGCTCCGGGTACTGGCGTAACTCTGCTACGTCCAGCACGGGCATGGTGGCTTCGGTAGCGAGCGTGCCCACCAGCGCTCCCTTAATCAGCGGCTCGTAGCCGATTTTGGCCGTTTTCTGAATCAGGTCTTCGAGCGTGGCCTCGTCGGCGGCAATGAGGTAGAACCGCTCTTCCGGCCCCACAATGGAGCCCAGCCAGGTTTCAAATTTGCCGCCCTGCTGGATGTTGATGGCGCCTTCCACGTGGCCCTTTTTGAACTCCGCTTCGGGGCGCGCGTCGATGACCACCGCGCCGGTTTCCAGCGCCACGCCGGCTGCTAAGCGCGGCACTTGCTGCACGCTCGGTGCGTAATCGGAGGCGCCGGCTTTGTTGAGGGCCACGTCATAGCCGAAGTATTTGGGAATGAAGGGCTGGTCGGCCAGCAGCACTTGCACAAATTCTGCTTCGCTCAGGTTCCGCAGCATGGGGTTGCCAAACTTCTCGTCGGCGATGGTGCTGCTTTTGGCCCCGCTCAGGGCCTTGCCGCAGAGCGAGCCCGCGCCGTGGGCGGGATACACCAGCACCGTGCCGGCCAGGGGCATCAGCTTGGCGCGCAGGGAGTGGTACAGCTGCTTGGCCAACTCCTCGCGCTTGGCGGTCATGTTGCCGGCACTTTCGCGCAGGTCGGGCCGTCCTACGTCGCCGATGAACAGCGTGTCGCCGGTGAATACCGCTTCGTCCTGGACCTCGCGGCGGAGCACAATGCTGATAGAATCGGGCGAGTGGCCGGGGGTATTCAGGGCGCGGAACGTGAGCTTGCCCACGGTGAACTCCTGGCCCTCATCAAACACTTCATGAGCATAATCGGCCCCCAGCAGCTTGCTCACGAGGATAACGGCCCCGGTAGTCTGGGCAATTTCCAGGTGGCTGCTCACGAAGTCAGCGTGGGGGTGGGTTTCGATGACGGCCACGATTTTGGCGTCATTCGCTTGAGCGTAGTCGTAGTAGGGCTGCGGGTTACGGGCGGGGTCGATGAGAACGATTTCGCGGGCGCACTCGCTGAGGATGGCGTAGGAGAAATGGGCCAGGCCCTTGTCTTCAAACTGTTCGATTTTCATGGTTGCGACGAAAAAAACGGGTGTGAGAAAGCGGAGTGGAGAATGATTAAGGATGGTGAAACAGCAGCTCTTTGGTGAGAATAAACGTGCCCATCGCCAGCGTGAACCAGCCGAAGGCGGGCTTTAAGCTGGCCCCCGGAATGAAGCGGGCCAGGTAGGTGCCCAGCACCATGCCGCCGAGGGCAAAGGCCAGGAAGCCCGCCAGGAACGACCAAGCGATGGGCGTGCCCGCGCTTAGGTCGCCGGTAAAGCCAATCAGGGAGTTCAGGGCAATGATGGCCAAGGAGGTACCCACCGCCAGCTTCATGGGCAGGCGCACACCCAGCACGAGGGCCGGAATAATGAGGAAGCCCCCGCCCGCGCCCACAAAGCCCGTGAGCGTGCCCACCACCAGGCCAATGCCCAACACGAGCGGGTAGTTGAAGGCGTGTTTGGTGTGCAACTCTTCGTCCAGCACCAACTCGGCCTGCTTGCTGCGAATCATCGACGTGGCGGCCACCACCATCAGCACGGCAAAGGCTACCAGCACCAGCAAATCTTTGGTAAAGACGATGCGGCCAATGGTAAACAACTCGTGCGGGATAGCGGGCATGAGCACCTTGCGGACGGCAAACACGGCCAGCAGCGAGGGAATCAGAAAAACGACGGCCGTTTTCAGCGACACCAGCCTCTTGCGGAAATAGCCCCAGGCCCCCACCACCGACGTGCTGCCTACCACAAACAAGGAGTAGGCCGTACTCAGCACCGGGCTTACGCCCATCAGGTACACCAGCACCGGCACCGTGAGGATGGAGCCGCCCCCGCCCATAATGCCCAGGGAGAGGCCAATGAAGATGGCGGCAAAGTAGCCGAGGGAATGGAGCATGAGCGGGTGACGTATGAAATTATGAAAGGTTGTTCATATATTGTGGCAAAAAAAGCCGCGTTTGTTACAGGAAGGTGCACGCGGCCAAGCACTGAATCACGTCGATGACTTCGCGCATTTTCAGAGCGTAGTAGATGTTTTTGCCCTCGCGGGTGCTGCTGAGAATACCCTTGAGCTTCATGCCCGAGAGGTGGTGCGAAAGCAGGCTCTGCTCTACGCCCAGCTTCTCGCTGATGTCCGTCACCGACAGGCTTTCCTGGGCCGCCAGCAGCTGCACGATGGCAATGCGCGTGGGGTGCGCCGTGGTCTTCAAAATGAAGGCCACCTTCTCCATCTTCTCAATGGAGAGACCCATATCAACGGACGCAACGGGGGCGGTGGCTGTCATGACGGGTGCAAACTTATGAACACTTGTTCATTTATACAAGTGTTTTCCCGATAAGTTCATGGGTTTTTTTTAGTAAGGTGACACAACCTACACTAAGCGCTGGGGACGTTGGCGTCACTCCCCCCAGTGGGCACGCCCAAGTGCGTGAGGTAGCGGTAAATGGTGGCCCGGCCGACGCCGAGTAGTTAGCCGATTTCAGCCACCGTTTTGTCCTGTTGCAAGTACAGGTTCTTCGCCGCCTGCGCTTTGGAGAGAGCTTCCTTAGATAGGCCTTTGGGCCGACCGCCCTGTCGTCCCCGCGCCGCCGTCAGGCCGGCCTTGGTGCGCTCGCGGATAATGTCGCGCTCAAACTGCGAACAGGTTGAACATGAGCCGGCCTTGGGCCGTTGTCGTGTCCAGGTGGTCCTGCAAGCTGACGAAGTGGATGCCTTTATCCTGAAATCCCGTTACCACGTGACCAGGTCTTTGAGCGAGCGGCCCAGCCGGTCGAGCTTCCAGACCCCGAGCGTATCGCCGGGCCGCAGCCGCGTCAGCAGGTGTTGCAGGGCCGGGCGCTCTTTCACGGAGGACACTTTTTCCTGGGTCACCTCCACGCAGCCGTGAGCCTGCAAGGCATCGGTGTGCAGGTGCTGGTCGGAAGTACTCACGCGGGCATAGCCGAAAATTATCCTCATTTTTCTTAAGAAGTCAATAGGGGCAAAGACAGCGAGTCGTTGATTGGTGAGAACAGGACATGAGACAATCGGTAGTAGCTTTTCGGGGCGCGAAGCGGCCGAGGCGGGTGGGTCGCTAAAACGCCCGTTTTCTGAGACGCCCCGCTCGCCAAAAAACTAGGGAAGCCCCAGCCCAGCCGACCGGCGCTCCCTACCGTTGTTTTCCGTTCCTACTATTGTGCGACCCCTTTATCTACTGACTGGTGCGGGGTGCTGCGCCAGCCAGGTGTTGGCCTGGTCGATTTCCCGCTGCTGGTCGCGCACAATCAGCAAAGCGGCCCTTTGTAGGCCGGCGTCCTCGCCGTGTTCCATTTCCGCCTGGGCCAGCGCTATGGAGTTTTGGTGGTGGGGCACGAGCAGCACGGCAAAGTCGCGGTCTATACTGCCCGTGCCGGCATCTTCGTGGTATTCGCCCATACCTAGGTTCGGAGAGCTTGGCCCACCCTCGGCCTGCACAATAGTTTGATGGGCCGCGGGCGAAAGACCGTTAGTGGCAGTTGCCAGCAGCCGGGCAAACCGGTCGCTGCCGGTAGTATGCTCGGGAAAGCGGGGTGGCCGGGCCGCCAACCGCCGCAACGCGCTATCCAGACCCAAGATGAGCTGCTGGTGGGCGTGATTCATTTCCTCCGCCATGCTGCGCAAAGTGGGGTCGCGACCCTGCGCCAGCTCCAGAGCGGACATGGCCACCGCCGCCCGGTGGTTTTCCCGCATCAGCTGGGCAAAATACACGTCCAGGTCGCCGGTGGGCGGCAGGGCCTGGGAGTTCTGCGCCATGGTGTGCAGGGCCCCCATCATGTTGAGCGGCAGGGTACTGACCCCGGTTCCGTTGGTAGCGTCAGGGCTACCAGTGCAACTGCCGAGCAGTATGCTGCCGGCCAGTAGCAACCGCGTGGGTAGGCTGCATGAGAAGGCGGGTAAAATGGCCATAGGGTAAAAGAATAAAGTCAGCTTACCCCAGCGTAGTACTGACCACGTGGCTGCGGCCTATCTCCGCCCCGTGCTGATTGACATGCTGGGCGTAGTAGTCGAGGTGCGTGCCGGCGGGAAAACTGTCGGTATCGACAAAGGGTAAGCGGGCACTGCGGGCCACTGTTTTCCAAGGAGCCGACTCACTCCCTACCCGGCGGTAGATGTCGATGATTTCCAGCAGCTCTTTGGCAAAATTCAACTGTCGCCCCGTGGGCACCAGCAGTAGTTCAATCGCGAGGGAAGAGGTATCCATGGAATTAAAAAGGGGGGAGGAGTAAGGAGAACGATGAGCCTAACAACTGGTAGTTGGTAAGTTTACGCGGGCCTTATGTCCTGGCTGGGGACAGGTATGTGAGCTTTAGCTAACGCCTGGAGGGCTACCATGCCGTTTTAAATTACGCTCGTCTCATGGTCTCACCTGCTCCTGTCCGTCTGTTTGAGTTACTGAGCGGGCTGCTGCAAACCGGAGCGGTCACCCAGACCACGGTGCAACAGCAGCTAAAACTGTTCACCAAAGCTGCGGCTTCCGTGCAGACCCGACTCGGCCGAACCTACCTGACGCTGGGGGGCGCGTTTTTTCAGCTAACGGCCACTTTTGAGGGCCCCACGCCGCACCTGTACCAGGTAACGCTGCGGGTAGCGCCAGCGGCGTATGCGGCCATCAAGAGCTTTGCGCGGGACCTGCCAGGGGCCGGCGGGCCGCTATCCCAGGCTGCCGAGTGGCAGAACAGCTGGCTGGGCCTGCTTCCCCGGCTGCTGCCGCCGGCAGCGGGTCAGCAGGGGGGCAGCGCGGTTTATGGGGCTGCTGCCAACGAAGAAAGTGATTGTGCTGAACCAATTTTAGGCAGCCCGCTCAATACAGCACGCCGTTGACGGGCTGAATGGCCGGGGGCAGGTCAGTTTCGCCCAGCATCTGGCGCAGGTCGATTTCGATGGTGCGGCACAGGGCCGTCATGGGCACGTCGTTCATCTGGTTCTCGAAGGGATTTTCGCTGATGTGGCCCACCAGCTCAATCGTGACGAATACCCACGACACGAGCATCGAAAACGGCACCGTCAGCCAATAGTGGCTGTGGCCGAGCTTCTCAAATTCCGCCTGCACGCCTAGGGGAAGCAGCAACACAAACAACCACACAAACACAAGGCTGGAAAAGGCGTACTGGCGAGGAAACGGCGTATTCTTAATCCGCTCGCAGCCGCCCTGCAGGTTGGTCAGCTCGCGCAGGTCTTCCACCAGGGTGCGGTGCTGCAGCGGGTCAAAAAGCCCTTCGGCCTCGCGCAGGGCCTGGGTTTGGAGCCGCAGCAGCTGGGCCGGCGGGTTGGCCGTCGCGCGCAGGTAGTCGGATTCGGGCGGGTTCAGAAAGGGAGCTACGTCCTCGTCCCAGCGCTGGGGCTGGCGGCGCAGGTGCAGACGCAGGGCGTTTGCCCAGGCAATCTGCCGCTTCACCAGCCGGCGCTGGGCGCTTGCCTGCTCGGGCGTCAGAGAACTGCGCGCGGGCTGCGTGTTGGCCAGCACCAGCATGGTCCAGCTGCGGCTGCGGTTCACAATGCCGCCCCACAGCTGCCGGGCCTCGGAGAAGCGGTTGTAGGAGCTGCTGTTTTTGAAGCCGACGTAGAACGAAACGGCCACCCCCAGAATGCTTACCATCTGCCAGGGAATGTCAAGCCAAGTCATGCCCAGCGGGCCGTGCAGGATGGCCAGCGTTAAATCATAGCCAAAAAATATCAGCAGGTCCTTCCAGGAGTAGCTCCAGATAACGCGCCAGTGGATGTGCTTTCGAACGTACATAAAGGAAGCTGCGGGAAGGGGGGGTAGGAAGGAAAAAGGAAAGTGAAAGAGTTAAAGCAGCCCGACCACCAGGCTGACGGTGAGCGCTATTACGTTGGCGTTGAAGGCGAAGGTCAGCATCCCATGGGCCATCACCAACTGGCGCATGGGCGTGTCTGATTTCAGGCGTTACTGGTTCGTATAGCGCCCTTGTACCATTTTTGGTCGTGCTACTTGGTTTCTTTAAACACAACGGACTGGCTCAAATAGGTTGTATAGAGAAAAGTTATTTGCACTATCCTACTCTCTCTAAGTAAACGCCTGGATGGAATACCACGCCAGAACAGGCTGCCTGAACATTCCGGCCCCTGCTGTACCTTGTGCCCGGTGGAAAATCCACCCTAAACCCGATTTCTCCTTTACGAAACTGGCGTGACTGAAACTACTCCTGTCCAGCTATTCGAGTTGTTGGTTCGTTTGCTGCAGACCGACGCGATGCCCCAGGCCGCCGTGCTCAAGCACCTCAAGCCGTTGGCCAAGGCTACCCGGGAGGTGCCCGCCAAGCTGGGCCGCAACTACCTGATTACCAAAGGGACCTTTTATCAGCTGACGGCCGTTTTCGAGCAGCCCAACTGGAACCTGTATCAGGTCACGCTGCGGCTGGACCCGGCGGCCTATGCCCAGCTGAAGGCCCATGCCCGCAGCCTGTCCGCCGCGACTGGTGCCGAATGGAAAAACGCGTGGCTGGGCATGTGGCCCAAGCTGGTACTGCACACGCCCGGCCCGCCGGCCACCCAGGTTACGGCCCGCTTCGTGAGCCTGCTGCCGGGTACGCGCATGGTCGTGCTCACCCGCGCCTGAGGGCGCCGGCTTCCCTGGCCGGTGCGGCGCACCAGGAGTTGGCCGGCGGGTAGCAAGAGCGCATCTGCCCGGCCAGCCCCCATTTCTCAGCATTTCATTACCCGGGGGAGTAGCCACCACAAGACAGCAATCAACCCGGTGGTGAATGTGGCAACGATTGCCCCCGCCACATGCCCGAATACCTCGGAAATAACCAGGTAAGCCCCAAGCATCAGGGCGAAAGACAGCGCCACGGCGCCCGCGAGCATTTGCTGCGTGACGAGGTGCTTGAACTTTTGGCGATTCTGCAGCGGCCGCATCAGGCGGTGCTGCACCGCGGGCGCGGTAAACAAAATCAGGCTGATAATGGAAAACACGAAGGCGCCCATAAAAACCCACTTTTCGGCTAGCACGATTTTCTTGAAGCCGCTGCTGAAGGGCAGCGTAATTAAAAATACGTTCAGGAGCTGCGCGCTGGGCAGCAAGACCCGGAGTTCGGAAAGCATGTCGGTTAAGTCGTCCGCATCTTGCGGCTTGTTATCGGGGGCGGATGATTGCTCCATAAAAATTTGAGTTTTATTGTCAAAGAAAGGGGTGCGGTACCACCGGCTCGCTGACTTTGCCGGTCGCCTGCGGGACTGCCCGTGAGGCCGTTAGATTAGACCGGCCAGCACATTGATGGTCAAGGCCACCACCGCCGTGTTGAAGCCGAACGAGAGCAGGCCGTGGACGAACACCATGCGCCGCATGCGCAGGGAGGTGACGCCGGTGTCCGAGGTTTGGGCCGTCATGCCGATTACAAACGAGAAATAGGCGAAATCCCAGTAGGTGGTGGGCGCGTCCCCGGGAAAGGCGAGCCCGCCCAGCAAATCCGGGGGGCTGGTGGTCGGGTCCTCGCTGAAATACGCGTGGGCGTAGCGCAGCGTAAAGAGAGTGTGTAGCAGCAGCCAGGAGGCCATAACCGCCCCCATGGACACGGCCGTCCGCAGCGCCCGCTCGGAGGCGCTCAGGTTCGTGAGGCCGTTTAGCAACACAACCACGGCCAGCAGGCTGGCGCCGGCGGCCAGCAGCACGGCCACGAAGGTCAGCGTGTGGCCGGGGTCCTGGCGGGTGGCGAGTTGGCGCAGGCGGGCCGTATCGGCCGTGGCGACGAGGGTCCACACCAACAGCAGGTACGCCGCCGAAAACCCGTCCCAGGCCAGCACCACGCGCGTGCCCAGGCGGAAGTCGGCCGGCGAGAGCCAGTACGTGGTCAGGCCCGCCAGCACGGCCAGGCCTAGGCGGTGGCGCGCGGATAGCCCGGTTAACCAAGTAATAGTAATCAGCGGAGGGGCGGGGGGCGAAGGCATAAGGGAAGAGCGGTCGGCAGGCAAGACGGCGGGCAATCAGGTGATGTCACGGCCGGGCGCCGGGCGCGGGCCGTCGGCCGGTTCCGGTGGCGGCATCCGGGCGAGCAGCCCTTCCCGGATGTGCTGGCCCAGCACGGCCCGGCGACTCCAGAACAGCCCGGCGGCCAGCACCAGGTAGCCCCAGCCCACGTACGTGAGCACCAGCACGGTGCGGGGCTCATCGTGCTGGTACACCCAGGCCAACGCAAACTGCCCCCCAAATAGCCCGAGCAGCAGCAGGGCGCTGCGTAGCGTGAGCCGCAGGTGCAGCAGCAGCCCCACGGCAAACAGCGACTGCGCCGCCGTCAGAAAAAACTCCTCGTGCTGGCGGGCATCCAGCTCGAAATGCTGCACGCGCCCCGCGCCCAGGGCATAGGCCAGCGGAATCATGCCGACCAGCAGCGTCCACTGGTTGATTTTGTCGCTGACCAGCGTACTGAGCGATGCCGTGGGCCGTTGCTTGAGCACAAACAGCAGCACCAGCACCACCCCGGGCGTTTCGCTGGCCAACGGGGCCACCCATTGCACCAGCATGAACTGGCTCACGCCCCATTGCCGGCCGGTGGCCAGCAGCGATTCCGCAAACGGTTCGGCCACCGTCAGGATGACGGCCACGGCCATGACCGTAAGCACCGCCATGATGGTCCATTGCCAGGCACTAGGCAACGTGGCCAGGGCCGCGGCCGGACCTACCTCCTCGTCGGCTTCGGCTTCTTCGGCTTTGGGGAGCTTGCCCAGCCGCCAGAGATAAGCGGCGAAAATGGCGGCCAGAATACCGCAGTCCAGCAAGTCGATGCGATTTTTAGCCACGATGACAAATGCGTAGAGGCTGGCCAGCCCGAGGTAGGCAATCTCGGCCGAGTTGTCCCGGTGCAGTTCCACATCGCGCTTTCCGTTATACCAGCGGTGCAGCAGCACAATGAGCGGCCAGCCCACCCCTACCAGTAGCCGGTTGGCCCCGGTCATGTTGGCGGCGGCAAACCCGGCGTAGGCCGAAGTGGGGTGCAGGCCTGCCTGGTAGGTATAATAGAGGTCCACGGCGTACTCAGGCAGCACCGTAATCAGGGCCAGCAGGCCAATGGTCAAGCCCTGGGAAACGTGCTTTTCGGCGGCTTCGGCGCCCCACGAGAGCATAAACCCAGCCGCCAGGATGGCGGCGAAAAAAATGGCCGCTTGGAAGGGCGGGGCCGCGGGGGTACCCGACAGCCGCAGGTAGAAGCTGGGCAAGGTGACCACGACGGCCAGAGCAACATAGAGGGCAAATTTGCGCATAAACGGGAAATAAAGGACTGGAGGTAAACGTAAAGGCTGAGCTTGCAGAGTCGTTGGGGATGAATTAATGGGCCTTGAACACCAGGATAGTGCCCGTGGCGGTGGTGCCCACCGCACGGGCGATGTACAAGTCGCCGTTGGGGGTACGTCAGCCTTTCGGGTTGGAAAACCGCTTCCGGGGCAGCTTATCCAAGAGCACGAGGCCGCCGCTCGCGTCCAGCTCAGCCAGGGCATTGCCGCTGGCCGCCGTCACAAACACGTGGCCCGTGGTAGGTTGCACCGCGATGCCGGAGGGGGCGAAGCGGGTGACGTCGGGGTTACGGGCGAGCAGCGCGGCCACGTCCAGCAGGTAGGCCGGCTTAAGGGTCCGGCGGAACATAGCTGAGGCTCCGTCACAAGTGTCGCAGCGCTTGTCTGCCCTGCGCGCAGCGAGCTTTGCTGTACGCCGCCAAGAAGACAGTGCGGGGAAAGGCAAGGGGAAATCATCACTAGCTTGACCAGGCCCACCGCTGCGCCCGCCACGGTGGACCTGTCCACAGTGCCGGTCGGTGGGCGCAGCCTGGGGCCGGTTTCGGAACCGGCATGGGCTAGCGGTCCCCTGCTACCGGGCAGGCGGACACGCAATTGCCAAAAGCTCGAATTTTAAACCTGGGGCGGCTGCCAGACCAAGTGCGGCATCTTCTGGGGTGCCGCACCGCGCTTCCGGGAGTACCGCGGACCCGCCACCGGAAGCGGGGCCGGCGGGGCAAAAGCGAATGTTAATGGAAAAGGCAGTATTGTGCCCGGGCATACCTGGCACTGGCACAGGGGCGAGCACCAGTCACTCTCCCGGTCCGGGGCCGGGGCATTGCGCGTAGCGCTCACGTAGCTCAGGCCGCCTTCCCTTAACGCCAGCGCCCCGTCGGCGCACGAAAAGCAGCCGAGCAGGGCAAGGTGTAAGGCAAAGAAGATACTGAATAAGCGCATAGCAGCGGTAAGAATGGAAAAACGTACGAGTAAGCCGGTAAAAGGATGCTTGGGGCGAAGTAGCAAGCCACGTGCGGCTTGCCGGGACCCCACGGCTAGTCGGCTTTATGGGTAAAGTCCAGGTTGTAGTAAAGCATCAGCTGCAGGCCCTGGTTGAGTTCCACCACCGGCCGGCCCGAAACCGGGTCGGGGCGGGCGTGGCGATTGAATTGTTGCAGGTAGAGCAGCTCCGCCCGGGCCCGACGGCTGACCTGGTAGCCCAGCCCGCCGGCGAGGCGGTTTTCGCTGAAGGGATTGCCGGTCACGTGGCGGCCGAAGCCCAGGAAGGCCTCGTCGTACGCCGTCAGGTACCATTCCCCGTCATCAAGTTCGGGGCCGCGCAGCGGAAACGTGCCGGCCAGCTGGTAGCGGAGGCGGTTTTGGTACACCCAGTCCTGTACATCGCCCTGGCCCTGGTCGGCGCGGGCACCCAGCCAGCGTTGTTCCAGTCGCAGGCGGTGGGTGAGCACGAGGCGCTGGACGGGGGTTTTGAGGGAGAGCTCTTCGTAGGTGCGCCGCTCCAGGGCTGGCCGACCGGCCACGCTGGGGTAGTCGCCGTAGCGGTGCGTCTGGGCGTAGACCCCGCCCCCCGCCGCCTTCAGCCGGCTCGTAAGCGTCCGCTCCGCGCCGAGGAAAGCCTCCAGCTGCTGGGCGGTTTGCAGCCAGTTTACCCGGCGCCACTGCAGCTCCGTGTGCACCGCCCACTTCTTTGCCACTTGGTGGTCCCCCATGTACCCAAACCAGGCCAGGTTGTTGTGGTCGACCAGGCGAGGGCTTTGTGCATGGGCCGCAGTAGCCAGGGTGCAGCCAGCGCCCAGCAGCCAGCAGCGGGCGGCCCGGCGCCAGCGCGCCCAGCCGGGTAAGCAAAGTGGTTGTAACATCATCGCGGGCCGGGTTAGTAGTTGATGTGCACGCCGTAGCTCTCGTCCATCAGCACCTCCTTCCATTGGGCAATCAGGCGCTGGTAGGCCCGGCCCACGGGCCGCTGCTTGCGGTCGAGGTCGTAGAGGCCCAGCGGGTTCACGCGGCCGTTGTTTTCGCGCAGGGCCGTGTCCCAGTCCACCTGGTCGAGCAACGAATACCAGGTAAAGCCGACTATCGGAATACCGTCTTGCTTGAGGCGGTAGGCGTTGGCCCACTGCCGCCAGAGCCAGTCCGCCGCATCGGGCTCCCAGCGGTTGGTTTCGGTGTGCATGATGGGCATGCGGTAACGGGCAAAGTATTGGCGAGCAATGACGTAGTACCCAAACACGTCCCCAGCTGGGTAGGTGCTGCCGTCTTCGCGCACCAGATGCTCGTTGGTACGGTAATAGTCCGTGCCCATGATGCACTTGGCCTTGATGTTCTGGTCCAGAAACCAGTGGTACTCCTCATTCGTCACGCCGTTTTGCAGCAGGTACTCGTACATGGCTACGCTCACCGGATAGCCGTAGGTGAGGTCCAGGCTCAGAAAGCGTTTCTGGTTGAGGAAGTTGGCCAGGTTTCTCGCCCCCGGCGTTTCCGGGTGGAAATACTCGGCCGACTCGCTCTGGATGAAGGTGGCGCCCGGCTGCACGGCCAGAATGGCCTGCATGGCCAGCACGTTGGCCCGGCACAGGTGCTTGAGGGCCTTTACGAAGGCTTGGTCGCTGGCCAGGCTCTCGTTCCACCACCCGTACTGGGCCGAAAACATGGCCGTGACAAAAATTTCGTTGATGGGCGTGTAGAACTGCAGGTCGGGAAACCGCTGGGCAAACGCCTGGGCATAGGCGGCGAAGTGCTCCGGGAAGGCCGGGTTCTGGAAGTCGCCCAGCCAGTCGGGCAGCCCAAAGTGCAGCAAGTCCACGATGGGCGTAAGGCCCAGCTCGCGCAACGCGCTGAAAGTTTCGTCGGTGAAGACCCAGTCGTACTGGTTGGGGCCGGTGTGCACCCGGTAGTAGGGCGGGCCGTAGCGCAGAAACTCAATGCCCATCTCCTTGACCAGGGCGAAATCTTCGCGCCAGCGGGCGTAGTGGCCGGTTTTTTCCAGCTCGTCCACCCGCTGCCGGGTGCCGTCGGGCAGCCGGATGGTGGGGTAGCTGTTCTCGATGCCGGTGGCAAACATAAAGGCACTCATTCGGTGGGAAATTAGAAGGGAGAAAAGAAGAAGTGCAGAAGTAGGCAGCGGGCTAGTGGGGAGCCGGGGGCGTGACCACCCGGCGGCGGCTTACCTGATAAAGCTGGCTGGTAGCCGGCCCGGCCAGCCAGCCGGGTAGCAGCTGCTGGTAGGCCGCCGCGTCGGGGTGCTGGCAATGCGCCTGCCACGCCGCCTGGGTGGCCCACTCTTCGACTGTGAAAAAGGTATTGGGCGCGCTTAGGTCTTCGTACACGGTGTAGCTCCGGCAGCCCGCTTCCTGGCGCGTGGAAACGGCCAGCGCCGCTGCCGTAGCCAGGAAGACGGGCCGGCTTTCGGGTTTGATGGGCAGGCGCCCTGTGCTTACCAGTAAGTCGGTTTCGTGGGCTTCGGGGTGCAGCAGATGGCCGACTTGCCCAGCGGCAGCACATGGCCGCAGCACCGCGCAACAGACGGAAATCACCAGTAAAAAGGAGAATTTCATGGCTGAGATAACGGGGAAAGCAGTGATAGCAACCTACTCCAGCGTGACCTGCACCAAGGGACTGTGGCCTTCGTACTCGTCCTGTTCGGTGCAATACTGCACGTGGTAGTCGAGCTTAGTGCCGGCGGTAAACACCTCCTTGTCCACGAAGGGAGAGTGGGCATCGTAGGCAATGTGGCGCCACGCCGAACCGTCTCCGACCACCCGGCGATATATGTGCACCCGCTGGTGCATCTCTTTCCCGAAAGTGAGGCATCGCCCTGACGGGACTAGGGCAAGGCTAAGGCTGGCAGAAGACATAAGCAGGGGAAGAAAAGCAGACCTATGCTACCATGCCCAGGAGCAGAAACGTTAGAAACCCCACGAAAAAGGCGGAGGTGAGCCAGGGCGATTCCGGCCCGTCGTGGGCTTCGGTCAGTAGCTCCTCCGTAACCAGAAACAGCAAGGCGGCCAGGCCGAAGGCGAGCACCAGCTCCATCACGTTGTCGGAGGCGCCCTGCAGCACGGTGATGCCGATGCCGGCGCCGACCACCAGTAGTCCCGACAGGGCCGCTACGATGCTCACAGCCCGACCTTTGCCCTGGCCCTGCTGGCGCAGCTCCACGGCCGTGGCCAACCCCAGTGAAAGCACTTCAATGGTGAGGGCCACGGCCAGCAGCAGCCCTTCTTTGGCCCCCGCCGCGAAGCCGATGCCCAGCAGCAGCCCGTCGATGAGAATATCAATGCCCACGCCGGTGAGCAGGCCCGTGGGCATCGTGGCAACCGGACCAGCGGTCTGCTCACCGCTAGGAGCGGCCTCGGAAGCCCACATGACGCCGGGGGGCAGTGGAAACGGGGGGGTAGCCGGCCCGGTGGCGGTCTCTTTTGCCGCGGCCTGGCGGGTGAAATAGCGCAGGGCGAGCATCAGCACGACACCGATGCCGAACCCCAGCCCCACTTCCAGCGGGCGGTGGCGCTTCACGATGTCAGGCAGCAGCTCCACCGCCACCACGGAAAATACTACCCCGGCCGCGAAGTGCAGAATGGCGCTCCGCAGCGCCGGGCCGGGCGGGCGCAGTACGGCCACCACGGCCCCGACTATCATTACGGCTGCCGGCAACAGCGAATACAGCAGAATAGTGGACCAGGCCTGCTTGGCGGCCGGCCCCACGGAGAGCACGAGGAAAGCTAGCATAGGGGCCTACTTGTTTAGCGAGGGGGCACTGGCCGCCAACGGGGAAGCCGCGCCCCCGGTAGGGGGCGTGGTAAAGTCCATGCGCTGAATGCGCACGGCGTTGAGGATGGCCAGCAGCGCTACCCCCACGTCGGCAAACACCGCCTCCCACATGGTGGCCTTGCCGCCGGCGCCCAGCGCCAGCACCACGGCCTTCACCCCGAAGGCCAGCCAGATGTTCTGCCACACCACCGTGTGGGTGGCGCGGGCAATGCGCCGGGCCGTGGCAATCTTGCTGGGGTGGTCGGTTTGAATTACCACGTCGGCCGTTTCGATGGTGGCGTCCGAGCCCAGCCCGCCCATAGCAATGCCCACGTCGGCCAGGGCCACCACGGGCGCATCGTTCACCCCGTCGCCCACGAAGGCCAGCTTATGGCCCGCGTCGAGGTACTGCTGCACGTACCGGGCCTTGTCCTCGGGCAGCAGGTCGCCGTGCGCTTCGGTGAGTCCCAGCTCCTTGGCCACGCGCTGCACGATGCTGTCCTTATCGCCGGAAAGCATGACCAGCTTGCGGATGCCATCGGCTTTAAGCTCCTGCACAGCGCGGACCGCGTCTTCCTTCGGGGCATCGGCGACAGTGAGGTAGCCGGCGTATTGGCCATCGACGGCGGCCACCACGATGCTGTCCAGCACCTGGTCGACTTCCGGCGGGTAGGCCACGCTGAATTTGGCCAGCAGCTTGGTGTTGCCGGCCAGCACGTCGCGGCCGTCTACTTTGCCACGCAGGCCGTGGCCGGCAATCTCCTCCACGTGTTCCACGGGCGGACCTGCAACGACCGCCCCCACGTGGGTGACCACCGCTTTGGCAATGGGGTGGGTGGATTTGGATTCCAGGGCCCCCACTAGGCGCAGAAGCTGCTCGGGCGTGGTGCCAGCCGCCGGCTGCACCTGCTGCACGGCAAAAACGCCCTGGGTGAGCGTGCCGGTCTTGTCCATGACCACCGTGTCAATCTCGCGCATGACGTCGAGAAAGTTGGAACCCTTGAAGAGGATGCCCGCCCGGGAGCCCGCCCCGATGCCGCCGAAGTAGCCCAGCGGGATGCTCACCACCAGGGCGCAGGGGCAGGAAATGACCAGAAACACCAGCGCCCGGTAGAGCCAGGTGCGGAACACGTAGTCGTCGACGATGAAGTACGGCAGGGCAATGAGCAGCAGGGCCAGCACCACGACGAGGGGCGTGTACACCTTGGCGAACTTGGTGATGAAGAGCTGCGTTTTGGATTTGCGGCCCACCGCATCCTGCACCATGGCCAGAATTTTGGCCAGCTTGGTGTCTCTGAAAGCGGCCGTGACGCTCACCTGCACCAGCGACTCCAGGTTTATCATACCGGCCAGCACGGCTTCGCCCGGCTGCTTGGTTTGCGGCACCGATTCGCCGGTCAGTGCGGCCGTATTGAAGGTTGCCGCCTTGGTCAGCAGCGTGCCGTCCAGCGCTACTTTTTCCCCGGGCTTGACTTCAATGATGTCGCCCACCTGCACCTGCTTGGGGTCGAGCACGAGGCTCTGGCTACCCCGGATGACGGTGACTTCGGTTGCCTGAATTTCCAGCAGGGCCCGGATGCTGCGCTTGGCCCGGTTCACGGCCGCGTCCTGAAACAGCTCGCCCACGCTGTAGAACAGCATCACGGCCACCCCTTCCGGGTACTCGCCGATGGCGAAGGCCCCGATGGTGGCCAGGCTCATAAGCAGAAACTCGTTGAACACGTTGCCGCTGGGAATGCTGAGCACCGCCGCCTTGATAACCTTCCAGCCCACGAGCAGGTAGGCCACCCCGTACCAGAGCATGCGCACATAGCCGCTGAAAAAGCCCATCTGGTAGTAGTCCAGCGCGATGCCGGCCAGCAGCAGCACCAAACTCACGCCGGGCCAGAGGTAGGGGCTGGGGCCCGCCGGCTCGTCGCCGTGGCCGGCGGGCGAGATGACGGGCTGCCCCGCCAGGTTCACGACCTGCTTGCCGGCGGGCCGGTGGGGGGCGTTGTGGTCGTGGCCGGGCATGTCGTGGCCTTCGGGCTCCGCGGCCGCGTCGGGCGTGAGCTGGTCGCGATTAAGCGCGCCCACGTTTTCGAGCTTGACCTGCTTGGCGGTATTAAGTTCTTCGTCGGTATTGGGGGAGGTTGGGTCAGGCATAAGAAGAAAGTATCAAGTAAAAGAATGCCGGAGCGACTGGCGGAGCGGCTACCAGTCCACGAAAAAGCCGGCCACGCCCACCAGCACGAGCACCGCCCCGGTGAAGCGGCGCTCGTAGAGGGCCAGTCCGTCCAGGTTCAGGCGGCGAAGGCCCGAGTAGGCCCCCGCTACCAGTGCGCTCATGGCCCCCACGGACACGACCAGATACGTAGCCGTGACCAGCGCTAGGACAGGCGTGCCGCGGGTGCCGGCGGCCAGAAAGAAGGTTTGAATCTCCAGACAGGGCGCCAAAAACATGGTCGCGGCTAGTCCCAGCACCACCTGCCCCCACGGACGGAGGGTGACCGCGGCCGGGTCAGGATGCGTGTGGCCGCGCCCGGAGAAGGCGTACAGCAGCCCGATGACCACCAGCAGCGTGGGGGCCGCCACGCTGGCAACCTGCGAGAATCGGGCCGACAGGCGCCAGCCCAGTAACCCTAGCGCCAGGCCCAGCAGCACCGTGCTCAGCACGTGGGCCGCCCCGGCCACCACCGTCACCCCCACCGCCCGCTGCAACGACCACCGCTCGGCCCGCGCCACGGCCAGCACCGGCGCCCAGTGGTTGGGAATAGCGGCGTGGAGCAGGCTGAGCAGAATGGCACCGGTGAGTAGTTCGAACATGGGCGCTGACGAATGAGGTTACGGGACTATTCTTCCTCCTCCGCGTTTTTAAGCTTGGCCAGCAGCGAGTAGGCGCCGTCGGTGACGAAGGGGCTCGTGGCCGGCACGGTCTCGGGCAGCGTAATTTCAACGTAACCGTCCTCGCTCCGGCCCCGCGTCACGGTCACCTTGCGGTAGCGGCCGGGGCCTTCCACCACAAAGGCATAGTCCTTGTCCCCGAAGCGCACCAGGGCTGCATCGGGCAGGGTCGTGGCATCCGTGCGGCCGGTTTCGATAGTGGCCCGCACGTAAAGACCCGGCAGCAGGGCCGGGTCGTTTTCCTGGTCCAAGTGGCCATGCACGCGCACGGTGCGGTCGGCGCTAATAGCTTTGCCCACCAGGTACACGCGGGCGGTGCGCTCGCGGCGGGTACCGGTGGAGTCGCTGGCCAGGGTGAAGCGAATGAGCTGCCCCTTCTGCACCCGGGCTACGTCGCGCTCGAACACGGTGAGCTCCACGTGCAGGTGCTTGGGGTCCACGATTTCAAACAGGGCTTCGGTAGGCGTCACGCTCTGGCCCACCGTCACGTTCACGGCCCGCACGTAGCCCGCCCGCGGGGTGCGCAGCGCGGCGGTCGGCACAATGGCGCCGCCCACCGGTAATCCGGCAATGCGCAGCTGCGCGGCCTGGCCGTTGGTTTGCACCTGCAGGGCTTGGGCTTCGGCCTGGGCCCGCTGGTAGTTTTTCAGGGGCGCCACTTCCTGCTGGTACAGCTCGCGCTGCCGGGCCAGCTCGGCCTGGGCAAACTTGAGGCGGCTGCGGGTTTCCAGGTAGGATTGCTGCAGCGTGACAAACTCCGGGTTGCGGATAATGGCCAACACCTCCCCCTGGCGCACCCGGGTGCCCTGCAGCAGCTGCGTGCTTTGCACGTAGCCGCCCAGCGGGGCGGTGATGGATACGGCGTTTTCCGGCGGCACGTCCAGCGTGCCGTTCACGGTGAGGCCCGCGCCCATCGGGCGGGTGGTTGCGTGGCCGGTTTTCAAGCCCGCCGCCCGCTGGGCCGCAGGGGAGAGCGTCACCAGGTCGGGCGACGCTTCGCCGGCCGGGCCGGCTTCCCCGGCTTCTTTGGTCTGAGCCGGCTTTTCGGATGTCTTCGCGGCGGTTGATTCGGTGGTTTTCGGGCCGCAGCCGGCCAGTAAGCTGAGGGCCAGCAGCAGGGATGCTCGTGTCGTCATGAGAAGTAAGTCGGGAGAAGAAAGCTACTGCGCGGCGGTGCCGAGCAGGTAGTCCAAGTCAATAATGGTTTGGTTGTGCTGCAGCACGGCATCCAGGTAAGCGGTGCGCACGCCCAAGGCGCGCTCCAGGTTGAGCAGCAGCTCGGAGTAAGTGGTTTCGCCGGCCTTATAAGCTCGCTGGCTGAGTTGCACGATGACGTCGGCCTGGGGCAGGGCGGTCTGCTCGTAGAACGTCACCCGCCGCTGCTGTTCCGCCAGGCGGGTGCGCAGCTCATCGAGCCGGGCAGTGGCTTCGGCCTGAAAGCGGCGGTAGGAGACCGTCGCCACCTGCTCCTGCAGGCGGGCGGTCTGCACCCGGGCGCGCTGGGGGCCCCGCAGCAGCGGGATGGCCACCCCGGCCTGCACGCTGGAAAACCGGTCGGCGGGGCCGTACGTCACGGTGCCGCCGCCTTCTTCATAGATGCCCCGCAGCGACTGATTGGTGTAGCCCACGCTCACTGTGGGCAAGCCGCGGGCCTGCTCCAGGCGGGTTTCGGCCCGCCGCTCGGCAATCTGCTGCTGCAGCACCCGCGCCTGGGGGGTAGCGGCCAGCCGGGTCGTGTCGCCGGCCGTGGCGGGTTGGGGCAGGCGCTGCAGGGTGCTGTCGGCTACCGGGACGGGCTGGGCGGCCTGCAGCAGCGCCTGCAGCTGGCGGGTGGCTATCGTGTAGTCCGCCCGGGCCTGGGCCAGCAGGTTCCGGGTCTCGCCCTGCTGAATGATGGCATTGGCCGGCTCCAGCCGGGCAGTTTCGCCGGCCTTGAAGCGCAGCTGGGCCGAGCGCAGAAATTCGGAATAGATGCTATCCTGCCCCCGCAGCGTCCGCAGGCGGTGCCGCGCAAAAACGGCCTGCTGGTAGCTCAGGCGCACCTGCCGGCGCAGCTCGGCCTGCACCTGAGCCAACTGCTGCTCGCGGGTGCCCACCTGGGCTTGGTTGAACGTGGCTTGCGCCCGGTAGAAACCCGGTAGGGCCAGGGACTGGCCGATGCTGAAGCCATTGTCCCGGCCTGGAGAATTGGTACTGCCGTAGGTGCCCTGGATGGTGGTCCGGCCCACGTCGTAGGCGGTGCGCCGCAACGCCTGCTGGGCTTCCAGCGCGCCTTGGGCGGCCTGCACCGTGCCGTTGGCCTGCAGCGCTAGCCCCACCGCCTGCGAGGACGTGATGGGCCCCAGCTGCTGGGCCCGGCCCGGGCGGGCCAGGAGCAAGCCACTCAGGGCCAGAGCCCAGAACAACAGGGAAGCTACCGGCAGCGCCTTTTTTGGCGCGGGCTCGGCGTGAGGCGCGCCGCTTGCCTTACGCTCGGACAGGGCGTAGAGCACGGGTAGCACCAGCAGCGTCAGCAGGGTAGCCGTCACCAGCCCGCCGATAACGACGGTGGCCAGGGGGCGCTGTACCTCGGCCCCCGCCGACGTGGACAGGGCCATGGGCAGGAAGCCTAGCGAAGCCACGGTGGCCGTCATCAGCACCGGGCGTAGGCGCACCTGCGTACCGGTCAGGATGCGGTGGTAGAGGTTGGTGAGGCCTTCGTCCTTGAGCTGGTTGAAGTAGCCGATGAGTACGATGCCGTTGAGTACGGCCACCCCGAACAAGGCAATGAAGCCCACCCCGGCCGAGATGCTGAAGGGCATGCCCCGCAGCCACAGCGCCAGCACCCCGCCGATGGCCGAGAGGGGAATGGCGGTGAAAATCAGCACCGACTGCTTGAGTGAGCCAAACGTGAAGTACAGCAGCACAAAAATGAGCAGCAGGGCCACGGGCACGGCGATACTCAGGCGCTGGGTGGCTTCGCGCAGGTTCTTAAACTGGCCGCCGTAGGTGGCGTAGTAGCCCGGCGCAAACTTCAACTGCTGGTCGACTTTGCCCTGCAGCTCGTTGACGATGCTTTCCACGTCGCGGCCGCGCACATTGAAGGCCACGGTGATGCGGCGCTTGGCGTCGTCGCGCTGAATCTGGTTGGGGCCTTCCACTAGCCCCACCGTGGCTACCTGCTCCAGCGGAATCTGCTCGCCCGTGGGCGTGGCGATGAGCAGCTGGCGCACTTGGTCGATGTTCTGGCGCAGCTCGGGGGCCAGGCGCAGCACCACGTCGAAACGGCGCTCCTGCTCGAAGAGCTGGCCAGCGGTCTGCCCGGCGAAAGCCGTTTGAACCGTGCGGTTTACGTCCTCGGTGTTGAGCCCAAAGCGGGCCAGGCGGTTACGGTCGAGCTTTACCACGATTTGCGGCAGGCCCGTGACCTGTTCCACGTACACGTCTTCGGCCCCTTTCACCTGCCGCACCAGCTGGGCGGCGCGCTGCGAGTATTCGGCCAGCTGCTGCAGGTCTTCGCCGTAGATTTTCATGACCACGTCCTGCTTGGCGCCGCTAATGAGCTCGTTAAAGCGCATCTGGATGGGCTGCTGAAAGCTGAAAGTGACGCCCGGAATTACTTCCAGGGCTTCGGCCATCTTTTCGGCCAGCTCCTCCTGCGTGTCGGCCGAGGTCCACTTGGCGTGGTCTTTTTCCAGCACCACCATCACGTCGGCGGCCTCCACTGGCATGGGGTCGGTAGGAATCTCGGCCGCGCCGATGCGGGCCACCACTTCTTTGACCTCGGGAAACTGCTTTCTCAGCACGGTGGCGGCCTGCTGGCTTTTCTCCACCGTGTAGCTCAGGGAGGAGCCGGTAAGTACCCGCATTTCAATGGCGAAGTCCCCCTCCGCGAGCTGCGGAATGAACTCGCCGCCGAGCGTGCGGAACAGGAGCAGCGCCCCCACAAACAGGGCTACGGCTGACGCCAGCACCACGGCTTTACGGCGCAGGCCCCACTCCAGTAGCGGCTGGTAGCGGGCTTCGAGCCAGCTCATCATCCGGTCCGAGAAGTTGCGCTGGTGTTCAGTGTTGCGGCTCAGCCCCAGGGCCGCCATCATCGGCACGTAGGTGAGCGAGAGGATGAAGGCGCCCATGATGGCAAAGGCCACGGTCTGAGCCATCGGCCCGAACATCTTGCCCTCCACGCCGGCCAGGGCCAGCAGGGGCAGGTACACAATCAAAATGATGATTTCGCCAAAGGCGGCCGAGGAGCGAATCTTGGAAGCCGCCTCGTAGGTGGCCTCGTCCATCTGCTCCCGCGTTAACTCTCCGTGCGCCCCTTCCGGGTGCGAGGCCGTGCCCACGTGGTGCTGCAGGCGGTGCACGATGGCCTCGACAATGATGACGGCGCCGTCCACCACCAGGCCGAAGTCGATGGCCCCGAGCGAGAGCAGGTTGCCCGACACCCCGAACAGGCGCATCATGCTGATGGCAAAGAGCATGGCCAGCGGAATGACCGAAGCCACGACCAGGCCGGCCCGCCAGTTGCCCAGGAAGAGCACCAGCACAAAAATGACAATCAGCGCCCCTTCAATCAGGTTTTTAGAAACCGTATGAATGGCGCGGCCCACCAGGCCGGAGCGGTCCAGGTACACGTCCACGGTCACGCCCTTCGGCAGGGACTTCTCCACCGTCACCATCCGTTCCTTCACGGCTTTGATGACCTCGTTGGCATTGGCGCCCTTGAGCATGAGCACCACGCCGCCGGTGACTTCGCCTTCCGCGTTGCGGGTCATGGCCCCGTAGCGCACGGCCGAGCCGATGCGCACATCAGCCACGTCGCGCACCAGCACGGGCAGGCCGCCGGTGGTGTTACGCACCACGATGTTGCCCAGGTCGGCCGCATTCGCGGCTAGGCCTTCGGTACGGATGTAATAGGCGGCGGGCTTCTGGTCAATGTAAGCGCCGCCCGCGTTCTGGTTGTTGCGGGACACGGCCTGGTACACCTGGTCCGTAGTGACGTTCAGCGAGCGCAAGCGCGTGGGGTCGAGCCGGATTTCGTACTGCTTGAGCAGCCCGCCGAAGCTGGCCACGTCGGCCACGCCGGGCGTACCCAGCAGCTGCCGCCGGATAATCCAGTCCTGAATCGTGCGCAGCTCGCGGGCGTCGTACTTCTTCTCGTAGCCGGGCTTAGCGCGCACCAGGTACTGGTACACTTCGCCCAGGCCGGTGCTCACCGGGGCGAGTTCCGGCCGGCCGGCCCCTTCCGGAATCTGGCTCTCGGCTTCGCGCAGGCGCTCGGCCACCTGCTGGCGGGCCCAGTAAATGTCCACGTCGTCCTCGAAGACGATGGTGACTACCGATAGGCCGAAGCGCGAGAAGGAGCGCACTTCCTTGCGCTCCGGAATGGTGGCCACGCTCTGCTCAATGGGAAAGGAAACGAGCCGCTCGATGTCGCCCGCGGCCAGGGACGGGGCCACCGTGTAGACGACGACTTGGTTGTTGGTGATGTCGGGCACCGCGTCAATCGGCAGCCGGCTCAGGGAGTAGCTACCCCAGGCCACCAGGGCCAGGGTCAGTATCCCGATAATGAGCTTGTTGTGAATGGAAAACTGAATGAGCCGGTCAAACATGCTGGCTGAGGGGTAAGGCTAGAAATCCTGAAAAAAAGCGGCCGGAGCCCAGGGGCTCGACGACGGCAGGTCCGGCAGGGCACTGAAATGAGCGCATGTGCTCACGGAACCGGGCACAACCGGGTGCCCGGTTCCGTGAGGAAGCCGGAATAGGAGGGAACTAGGCTTGGGGAGGCTGCCAGATGCTGCCGGCCCGCTGCCGCGCGGCGGGGGTCGCCAGGCGCGGGAAAAAGCGCGGGCTGGCGTATTCCGGCACGGGCTGGACCACTGCTATGGTCATCAAGACGGGCAGCGTGGTCCCCGGGCAGCAGTGGCATTGGCACAGCGGGGAGCACCATTCCAGGTGCGTGCGGCTGCCGGCCCCGTGGTTGCTGGCTTCCACCTGCGTCCGGCTGCCGAATGCCCACGCCGGGGCATCATCTGCGCAGGGCAGACAAGCCAGCAAGGCAATGTAGACGGCAAAAAAGACGGAGAAGAAGCGCATTGCTTGAAGTCGGAACGGTGCAAACATACGCAGGCTACCGCGAGAAGGATATGCGGGCGACGCATTTGGGGCCCTGGCCGGCGCACCGTGGCATCATCCAACGGCTGACCAGGGTCGTTGCAAAACACCAGAAAATGGCCAGAAGTTGCCGCGAAGCTCCCCAAACGGCCTAGCACCGGCAGCATTCTTTTTTGAACAAATGAAACGGAGTTCCGGTAACTTTGTTTAGAAAAATTATAAATAAGACTCAGGCTCATGTCCGCATCTACTTTGCCTCCACCCGCGGCGCCGCTGCCCCTTATGGACCAGCCGGGCACCGGGCGGGCAGCTTTTACCCGGCTGGCGCTCATTGGTAATCCCAATTCGGGCAAATCTTCGCTGTTCAATCAACTCACGGGTCTCAACCAAAAAGTCGGCAATTTCCCCGGTGTGACGGTGGACCGGAAAACCGGCATCAGCCAGCTTACGCCCCAGCACCGCGCCGAAGTTATTGACTTGCCCGGCACCTACTCGCTTTACCCCAAGAGCCTGGACGAGAAGGTCATCACCGACCTGCTCTACGACCGCACGTCGGCTCAGTACCCGGATTTCGTAGTGGTGACCGTGGACGCGAGCAACCTGCGCCGCAACCTGCTGCTGTTTACCCAAGTGGTGGACCTGGGCCTGCCCGTCATTTTGGCCCTGAACATGATGGACGTAGCTGCTCAGCGCGGCGTGCATATTGACGTGCCGGCGCTAGAGCGCGAGTTGGGCGTGCCCGTTATCCCGATGAACGCGCGCAAGGGCGTCGGCGTGGCGGCCCTCAAGATTGTGATGGCCCGGGAGCTGGCCGCGCCCCGGAATCGGTTCTACGCGCCCGAGGCCGACCTGG
>Ga0160429_1000538_pt1 | contig 31926 bp, 30 predicted proteins | sample SolpanmetagenomR_FD_108199 | JGI IMG/M metagenome (GOLD analysis project Ga0160429, IMG submission 108199) | Solar panel surface microbial communities from Lawrence Berkeley National Laboratory, California, USA - R | ecosystem: Engineered > Built environment > Solar panel > Unclassified ... | reverse complement strand
GCTCGGCGCGCAGGCCCACTTGCAGCGCCACTTTCTGGATGCTGCGGCTGAAGGTGGCGTAGGCCGCCTGCACGTTTTCGCGGTAGATGAAGTGGTTGGTTTTGCCGAGGTCGGGGGTCCAGGACTGGCCGGCGGGCGCCTGCTCCCAGCGGATGTCGTTGTCGGTGGTGGTGCTGATGGCTTTCAGGCCCGCCTCGAACGTGCCTTTGTAGAGCGGCTGCGAATAGTCGGCCGTGGCGGATTTCACCGAGTTGCGGGCCGGCGAATTATCGCGCAGCAGGTCGGCGGGGCCAGCGGCGCCGTTGGCATCGAGCAGGCTGGTAGCGTAGTCGTTGCGGCTATCCTTGGCGTAGTCGAAGTAGTCGGCGCTCACGCGCAGCGTTTTATCCTTGGCGAAAGCCGTTTTGTAATACGCGCTCACCGCCGAGCTTAGCACTTGCGAGGCACCTTCGCTACGCAGCTGCGTGGTGGCCGGGCTAGCACCAGTTAGCAGCGCGTCGCTCTCGGTAGCGCGGGTGCGGTCGGTGAGGGCGCCCTTGGCCAGCACGCCCACCGAGGTGGTTTTGCTCAGGTCGAGGTCGAAGCCCAGCTTCAGGTTGTTGGCCTGGGTGCGGCGGGTTTCGAGGCTGGTTTCGGCCAGTTGGCCTTCGCCATTGAGGGCGCGCACGGCGTTGCTGGTGTAGTAGGTCTGGTTGTCGAGGCGGTCGAGGCTGCCGTACACGTTCAGCTTTTCGGTGCGGTGGTTGAGGCTGAGGCCGGCGTTGTAGCGGCCGTAGCGACCGGCGCCCACGCCCACGGTGGCCGTGCCATTGGTGCCAAATTTCAGGCTCTTGGTCGTCACCAGGTTCACGATGGCCGCAGAGTTGGCGTCGTACTTGGCCGAGGGGTTGGCGATGAGCTCGACTTTATCCAGGGTATTGGCGGGCAGGGCGGCGAGCATGTTTTTCAACTCGTCGCCGCTGAGGTTGGTGAGCTTGCCATCGAGCATCACGGTCACGCTTTTGCCGCGCAGCTGGTAGCCCGCGCCTTGCTCCAGCACACCGGGGGCGCGGCTCAGTAGGTCGGCGGCGGTGCCGCCGGTGGCCAGGGGGCTAGCCGCTACGTTGAGCACCAGCTTATCGGCCTGCTGCTCGATGAAGGGCTTGGTGGCGGTCACTTTTACTTCGGCCAGGGCGTGGCGCTCGGGGGCTAGCGCTACGGATAGAGCGGCGTTGGGGCCGGCGCCCACCGTCACGGCCGTGGGCCGGCCGGTGCGGTAGCCGAGGTAGCGCACTTCCAAGGAATAAGCACCGGCAGCGAGGCCGGCGAAGCTGAACGCACCCTTGTCGGTAGTAACCGTGCTGAGGACGTTTTTGGCATCGGCAGCGGGGCGCAGCACCACGGTGGCAAAAGCCAGCCCCTGGTGCGACACGCTATCGGCTACGGTGCCGGCTAGGGTGCCGGTGGCAGCGGCGGCCTGCGTAGCGGCGGGGGCGGTTTGGGCAGTTTGAGCAGTGGCTAGGGTAGCGGCCGAAGCCAGCGTGCCGGTGAGGAGCAGGGAGGTGAAAGCGTGGTTCATGGCGCAGGGCGAAAAGGTGCGGGAAGCGTGACTCCCGGCCGCCAACCGGCTGGGAATGGGACAAAGCAACGACCGCCCGAAACCCGTTTTTCGCTTTTTTCGACCACGCCAAGGCCGTTTTCGACTAAGACCTGCCTGCTGATTTTTAGTCGAAAAAACACCCCGTTTAGTCGAAAAACCGGCTGGTTTTTGCCCTAGCCAGCCGGTTATCCGCCACCTTCGCCCCATGCAACAAGACACTGCGCGGCCCAGCCGCTTCCCCCTCGTTTTTGAGGTACTGATATGGCTCGTGTACGTGGGCCTGTACAAGTATTCCGCTTGCGTAAATCTGGTGCCGGGCACCCTAGCGGTGAAGGTGAATTTCCCCTATCCTCACCTGAGCGTGTACGCCTTCCTCGTTACGCTCTATGTGCTGCCCTACTACCGTTGGCTGATGCCTTTGCTGCTGCGTCGCCGTCGGCACATCTTGTTGCTGGTCGTGGCGCTGCTGTACTTCTTCTTTGTACCCCAAGTAGATTTCTTTCTGACCAACAAGCTGTTCCACCTCCTGGCCCGGCAGGGGTTCAGCAGCCTCAATGCCCTACCGCGCTACTTCAGCCTGGATTTGCCCACTACCGACCTCATTGCCTTCAGCTGCGTGGCCTTCGTGCGGTTCGCCTTCGAGCAGGAAGGCCGGCGCCGCCAGATAGAGAAGGAGCACGCCGCCTTGCAGATGGAACAGCTCAAGGCGCAGTTGCAGCCGCACTTTCTGTTCAATACTCTCAATAGCATCTACGGCCTGAGCCTGGCCGGCTCGCCCGACACGCCGCGCTTCATCCTGCTGCTGTCCGAGCTGATGCGCTACGTGCTGTATGACAGCGGCAAAGAGCGCGTAGCAATAGCCGACGAGGTGACGTTTATGGAGAACTACTTCGAGCTGGAGCAGCGCAAGTACGAGGGCGCCAGCATTTGCTTCGAGGCCAGCGGCGACGGGCTAGCCGGGCAGCAGGTGCCGCCGCTGCTGTGGCTGCCGCTGGTCGAAAACAGCTTCAAGCACGGCCGCCACCACTTCAGCGACGATGCCCAGGTGGCGGCCACGCTCACGGCCACGCCCGGCCAGCTGCGCTTCGTGATTGAGAACGACATGCTGCCCAGCCCGCCGCCCGCCGCGCCGCGCCGTAGCGGGGGCATCGGGCTAGCCAACATCAAGCGGCGCTTGCAGCTCTACTACCCGAGCGCCCACCAGCTCACCCTGACCGAGAACGCCGGCCGCTACCGCGCCGAGCTTATTTTGCACGTATGAGCACCGCCCCCACCCGCTGCCTGATAGTAGATGACGAGCCCCTGGCCCACCAGGTGCTCAAGCAATTCATTGCCCAAACGCCTGGCCTCGTGCTCGGTGGCCAGTGCCGCCACGCCATGGAGGCCTACGACCACCTGCGCCAGCACCCCGTCGATTTGCTGTTTCTCGACATCGAAATGCCGCTCATCACGGGCCTGCACTTCCTCAAAACGCTGCCCGCGCCGCCCGCTACCATCCTCACCACCGCCTACCGCGAGTACGCCTACGAGGGCTTCGAGCTCAACGTGCTCGACTACCTGCTCAAGCCTTTCAGCTACGAGCGCTTTGCCAAGGCGGTGGCCCGCTACCAGCCGCCCGCCGCCGCGCTAGCCCCCGCCGAGCCCGAGGCCCATTTGCTCCTGAAAGAGCAGGGCAGCCTGCTGAAAATTCCCTACCGCGACATCGCGTACGTGGAGGGCTGCAAGGACTACGTCAAAATCGTGACGCCCACCAAAACCTACCTGCACCACGCCACCATGAAGGAAATGGTGGACACCCTGGGCGAGCGCTTTGTGCGGGCGCACCGCTCGTTTATCGTGGCGGCGGCCCACATCAAGCTGCTTCAGCCCGAGCAACTGGTGCTGACTACCGGCGACGAAATCCCGATTGGCCAGTCGTACAAGGCTGATTTGGTGGCGTTCTTCAAGAAATAAGGCCTAGCGGGACGCCACCGCTACCTAAAAAAAGCGTCCGTCATGCTGAGCATGACGGACGCTTTTTACGTCAAGGGAAAATCCTTACTTACTCGCGTGCTGCTCCAGGAACTGGTAGCGCGAGCGGGTTTGGTCGGCTTCGGCTTGGGTGTTCACGTCGAGGCGCAGGTACTGGCCGTTTTGCTGGCTAGCGGCGGGCCACTGGGGCAGGCCGGCGCCGTTGGGGTTACCGGTTTTGATGAAGTTAGCGAAGTAGCCCTGCATGGTTTTCGATACCTGATAATCTTCAGGCGTCCAGGCAAATACCTTGTTGGTGGGCAGGTTGCCGAGCGCGTACTCAATTTCGGCCGAGTGCACAGCGCCTTTGGCGGGCGGGGCCGGCTTGGCGGCCGGCCCCGCGTTGCGGGTGACGCCGCCGGCCAGGTTGGCGGTGGCGTTGCCCATTTCGGGCGTCATGGCCGGGCGCGGGCGGGCGTAGAGGTAGCGGTACACGGGCTTGCCGCCGGTCTGAATCTGAGCATCGGCCAGCTTCCAGGTGCTGTAGGCAATGAAGCGGTCGCCGGCCAAGTCGGTGGCAGCCTGCTCCACGTCGGCATCGGTGGCGGCGGGGTACTGGCGCAGGGCCTCGGCCGACTGGTCACCGTATAGTTTCTGCACGGCGGTGGTGTAGTTGGCCACCGTGGGGGCATTCGGACCGAGCACCATCTGGTAGGCCATTTCCTGCGAGTTCCAGCCCACCAGCAGCGGCACGTGGGCTTGCTGGCCAGCGGCGAAAATCTCCGTCGGCTGCTTGGGCAGGAAATACCCATCAACCAGTGGCGAAAAGCGCGGCGCGCCCTGCTTGCCGCTCGCCTCCAGCACCTGCTGGGCCGGCAGCGCCCGCAGCGCGGCCAGGCTGCTAGCCCCCACGGCGGTGCCAAAGGCCGTGCCCGTAGCTTCGCCCTGCGCTAGAGTCGGCAGCGGCTGCAAGCCCAGCAGCGAGCCGCTTTCGGCAATGGCGCCCACAATCAGGTCTTTGGTAGCCGGGGCGGCCATCTGGGCGCTCACCGACCACGAGCCGGCCGATTCCCCCGCAATGGTAATGTGCGCCGGGTCACCGCCGAAAGCCGCGATGTTCTTCTTCACCCACTGCACGGCGGCTTGCTGGTCGAGTAGGCCGTAGTTGCCCGAGGCGTGGTTGGGCGATTCCTTGGTCAGCTCGGGGTGGGCCATGAAGCCGAAAACCCCTAGCCGGTAGTTTACGGTCACGCTCACAATGCCTTCCTTGGCTAGGGCCTCGCCGTCGTAGCGGGGCTCCGAGCCATCGCCGGCCACGAAGCCGCCGCCGTAGAAATACACCAGCACCGGCCGCTTCTCGCTGGCCGCTTTAGCGCCGGTCCACACGTTCAGGTAGAGGCAGTCCTCGCTCACGCCGTTCGAGCGGAAATTCATGTCGCCAAACAGCGGCAGTTGCATGGCGCGCGGGCCAAATTCCGTGGCCGGGCGCACGTCTTTCCACGGCTGGGCCGGCTGCGGGGCTTGCCAGCGGCGCGGGCCCACCGGCGGGGCGGCGTAGGGCACGCCCTTAAAGGCGTGGATGCCGCTGGCCAGCGTGGCGCCGGCCAGCCGGCCGTTGGCCACCTGCACTTGGTTATTGGCGAGGCTAGCGGCGGCCGGGCGGCCCGACTGCGCCAGCGCAGCCGTGGCGAGCAGGCAGAAACCGCTCAGGGCTAAGACTTTTTTCATGGGTGGGGGTGAAGAAAAGGATAATGCAGCGAGCTGCCTTGAAAACAGAATTTTACCAGCCGGTAAACTTCGGCTTGGCCAACTACCTGGTTAGCTGCTACCTCAACCGGGTAGGCAGCCGGCGCGTTTGACGCCGCTAAGTACACTCTTTTTTCTGCACTCCCGCCCATGCCCACCTCTCGCCTTCGCCGCTTTCTGTATGAAAACGGCCTGCTCCTAGTTACCCTAGCCATGATTTTAGCCGCGCTGGTAGGCCAGATTCTCACCGGCTGGCACGACAACAACGACGACCTTCGGCAGATGGGGCTGGCCCAGCTTTCGCTAGGGCAGTACCTGCACTCGGGCCACCTACTTGAAGCCACCTTCGAGAACTGGGAAAGCGAGTTTCTGCAAATGGGCGTCTACGTGGTGCTCACCATCTGGCTGCGCCAAAAAGGCTCGCCCGAGTCAAAAAAGCTCGACGAAAAAGAGGATGTGGACCAGGCGCCCGACCCTAGTAAGCCCGATGCGCCCTGGCCCGTGCGCCGCGGCGGCCTGTGGCTTAGGCTCTATCAAAACTCTTTGAGCCTCACGTTTTTCGCCCTATTTCTGGGGGCCGTATACCTGCACGCCCGTGGCGGCATGATAGTGTATAACATCGAGCAGGCCCACGAGAGCCAGCCACTTGTCAGCACCTGGGGCTACATGCACACGAGCCGGTTCTGGTTTGAGTCGTTCCAGAACTGGCAGAGCGAGTTCATTTCTATTTTCTCGCTGGTCGGCCTCTCCATCTTCCTGCGCCAGCAGGCCTCGCCACAGTCCAAGCCCGTGGACGCGGCCACCAGCGAAACCGGCAAGTAGCCGCGAGCCTCCCATACGCAAAAAAGCCTCGCTACCATACTGGCAGCGAGGCTTTTTCATTCTAGGCGCTAATGGCTAATGCTTACAGCAGCTCAGTGCTGCGCTTCACGAAGGCCGTCAGCGCCTCGCCTTTCAGCAGGCCCTGGGCTAGCAGCGCCAGGTCGAAGGCTTGCTTGGCGATGGTGTTGCCACCATCGGCCAGCACCTTGCTCACCAGCGGGCTGTTGGCGTTCACGGTCACGTCAAACGAGTCGGGCATGTTGCCGAACATCTGCATGCCGCCTCCGCCGCCCGTACGCTGCATATCTTTCATGCGGCGCATGAATTCGTTTTGGGTGATGACCACTGGCGCGTCCTGCGGCGAAAGGGCCGCCACTTTGACGTGCATTGCCGGGTTCTGGATGGCGCCCTGAAACACCTCTTCCAGCTTCTTCTGGTCGTCCTCGCTCAGCACGCTGGCCGGGGCTTCTTCCTTCTCGATGAGCTGGCTGGCCGTGGCCGAGTCCACGCGCTTGAACGTAGTTTTCTCCAACTTCTGCTCCAGCAGGCCAATGAAGTGGGCGTCGAGGATGTGGTCCATTTCCAGCACGTCGTAGCCGCGCTCCTGGGCACCCGCCACAAAGCTGTGCTGCGCCTCGGCATCGGTGGTGTAGAGCACCACGGTGTTATCGGTTTTATCCTTTTGGTTGGCCTGCACGTGCTCGGTGTACTCGGGGATGGTACGCAGGGTACCGTCCACGCTCTTCAGCAGCACGAAGTCCTTGGCGCGCTCGTAAAACTTGTCGTCCGAGAGCATGCCGTACTTCACAAACAGCCCAATATCAGCCCATTTCTCCTCGTAGCCAGCGCGGTCTTTGCGGAAGAGCTCGGCTAGCTTGTCGGCTACCTTCTTGGTGATGTAAGTATTGATTTTGCGCACGTTGGCGTCGGCCTGCAAGAAGCTGCGCGACACGTTCAGCGGAATGTCGGGCGAGTCAATCACGCCGTGCAGCAGCATCAGGAACTCGGGCACCACGTCCTTCACCTCGTCGGTGATGAACACCTGGCGCGAGTACAGCTGAATCTTGTTACGTGAGAATTGCAGCTCGTCCTTCACCTTCGGGAAGTACAAAATACCCGTCAGGTTAAACGGATAGTCCACGTTCAGGTGAATCCAGAACAGCGGCTCATCCATGCTCATTGGGTACAGCTCGCGGTAGAACTTCTTGTAGTCCTCGTCGGTCAGGTCGGCCGGCTGCTTGGTCCAGATGGGCGTAGTGTCGTTAATCAGCTGGCCCTCAAACTCAATCGGCACTGGCAAGAACTTGCAGTACTTCTCCAGAATGGTGCGCAGGCGGGCTTCTTCCAGGAACTCGTCCGAGTCGTCGGCCACGTGCAGCACCACGTCGGTGCCGCGCTCGGCCTTGGCGTGCTCGCCGGTGGGCTCATCGATGGTGTACTGCGTCGAGCCGTCACAGGTCCAGTGGGCCGTCAGGGTGTCGTCCTTGTACGACTTTGACCAGATTTCCACTTCTTTCGACACCATGAAGGCCGAGTAGAAGCCCAGGCCGAACTGCCCGATAATCTGGTCTTTGGCCTGCGCATCCGTCTCCTTGTACTTCTCCACAAACTCAGTGGCGCCGGAGAAGGCAATCTGGTTGATATACTTCTTAATCTCCTCGGCCGTCATACCCAGGCCGTGGTCCGAGACGGTAATTTTGCGGGTATCCTTGTCCACCGTCACGCGCACTTTCAGCTCGCCCAGCTCGCCCTTAAACTCGCCCTGGCGGGCCAGGCTTTGCAGCTTTTGGGTGGCATCGACGGCGTTGCTGACCAGCTCGCGCAGGAAAATCTCGTGGTCAGAATACAAGAACTTCTTGATAATCGGGAAGATGTTCTCGGTGTGAATGGAAATAGAGCCGGTTTCGGACATGACAGTAGCTAGGGTGATAAAACAACAAAGGGCTGACTAACAGGCCGCGCCCGTCAGTCAACCCCGTAGGTCAAAGGCTATTCCAAGGGCTGGCCGGCTGCCAGGTTGGCAGCTAATCGGTACTATTTGGCTGGCCGTAGGGCGCGCGGGGCTCGGCCAGCTCGTCGGTAGCCGGGGCGTCTTCGCCGCAGGTGGCGGCCCACTCGCGCAGCAGGGCCGGCAGGCGCGGCGACTCGTCGGTGAGCCAGGTCAGGCCCGCTTCGGGCTGGGCAAAAAATTGCACGTCGAACCGAATAAGCCAGGCTACCGCTAGCAGCAGGCCTTCCACTACCTGCTGGTTGTAAACGCGCCGGGCCGATAGTACAATAACGACTTGCTTGAGCGGCAACTTCAATACCGACGGCATAAAGCTAGCGCTCAACCATATCTGGTCATACACCGGAATATCGGGCAGGGAGTTCAGCTCCAGCAGTACCCGGCCTACCTCCAACTGCGCAGCCATCTCGCAGAGCTGCGTAAAGGCCGGCCGGAACTGGCGCATACTCTGGCCCCCTACCCAGGCTACCCGCAGCAAATCCAGTGGTTTATCATACTGAACGCACAGTTCAGCTACGGAGCGTATCATCATAAAACTAATTTCCGGCCGGCCTGCTTTTCAAGGCCTGCCCGGTGGCGAGTGTCGCGGCAAAGCGGCACACTTACGCAAAACTTTTCAACCTGGTCGGCTTTGCGCGCAAAAATTTGACTTTTCCGGGTTGCGTCCTTCGCGACGCGTTACCTGTTCGGCGCCTTTAAGTAGGTTGGGCATGCGCCAGAAACCCCGCCGCCGGCCAGTCAGAGCTGCGCCATGCTACTAGGGGCCGGCTAAACTCCGGGCAAGCCACCGGGGCCCGGCCAGCCGCCGGCAAGGTTTTACCCGTAACGCGGAGCAGGTTAATTTTCGTATGCACCGGCTTGCCACCGGGCCTTATCTGCCACCGAATCAGCTGCATAGTAATTCGCTCGGGGCCGGACGGTGACTTTAGCAGGCTACTCGTTGAGCTTACCGGCAATGCAGACGAGTACCAGCAAGTGAGATAGAGTAGCATTTTAAGAAGAGCAACGCCGTAGCGGGCAGCAAGATACGCTGAGAGTTTACTATTTTTCCAACCTGCGATGACAAACCGGCCAAAGCGTTAGTGAACTTTATTTTGTAACAACGTTGCAATTAAAGGCGTCCCGTAGCGGCTATTTCCGTACCTTTGCCAGGCTGGTGCAACCTTTTTGTCCCGGCGGCCCCCTTGCTACTGCTCACCTAGCGCTATTGTGTTGCGGCCCCTGCTTCGCCCCTGCCTTGCCTCACTGCTGCTGCTCTGCCTCGTGCGGACGCTGCTGCCCGAGGCGTGGGTGCTGGCCCTGCACCGCCACGACCACACGACCACCGAGGTGGCGGCGCCCCGCTACCGCCCCGGCCACGACTGGCTGAGCCCCCAGCACACGCACTGCCACACCGAGCAGTTTTACAACGTGCCCTTTGTGGCAGCCCTGCCGGTGCGCCTGCCCCAGCCCCGGGTGCGGGCCCCGTACCGGCTGCCGGCTGTGCCCCCGCCCCCGGCGGCGCTGGCTACGCTGCTGCGGCGCACGGCGCTGCGCGGCCCCCCGCGGGCCTAGCCCGCCCCGATGCAGCCTTTTTCTTTTTTACGGACTTTCGCCTACCCCTCAGCTTTTCAGCTGCTTACCCGCTAGTTGCCGCGCGGCCCCTGCTGGCCCGCCGCCCCGATTTTTCTCTGGTTTGGTTTTAGAGAAAATGCAAACAGACCCTGGCCCCTGGCCGGGGTTTGTTTGCGGGGCGAGGCATGGCGATGGATTTTAGGCGCTAGCCCACTTCCTTCATTTTGTGGTTTTTATGCTTCGTACCTCTGCACTAGTGGTGCTAGCCAGCACGTTTGCTTTTTCCTTTCAAGCGGCGGCGCAAGTAGCGCCCGCCGCGCCAACCCGCGCGCGAGCGGCCACCTTCAGCGGCCGCCTCACCGATGCGGCCACCGGCCAGCCCTTGCCGGGTGCCAACGTCGTATTTCCTGACCTCAAGCAGGGCGTGGCCACCGATGCCGACGGCCGCTTCGGCTTCGCCAACCTACCCCGCGGCCGGTTTCTGATGCAGGTAACCTCGCTGGGGTATAATACTGTTAACCAGACCGTAGACACTGGCGCCAGCCCAACGCTCGACCTGAAACTGACGCCCGCCGCCACCGAAATCGGGCAGGTAGTGGTGACGGGCGTGAGCCAGGCTACTGAGCTGCGCCGCTCGCCGGTGCCCACCACGGTGGTAGACCGCACCCGCCTCAATCAGACCTCGGCCACCAACGTGATTGACGCCATTGCCCACACGCCGGGTATCAGCCAGATTACGACCGGCGCGGCCATCAGCAAGCCCGTGGTGCGGGGGCTGGGCTACAACCGCGTGGTGACCCTCAACAACGGCGCCAAGCAGGAGGGCCAGCAGTGGGGCGACGAGCACGGCATTGAGATTGACGAGTTTAGCATCGACCGGGCCGAGATTATCAAAGGGCCGGGCTCCCTGCTCTATGGCTCCGATGCGATGGCGGGCGTCATCAACTTTCTGGCCCCCGACCCCATTGCCGAGGGCCACATCACGGGCACGGCCACGGCCAACTACCAGACCAACAACCGCCAGCAGGGCTATTCGCTCGAAAATGCGGGCAACATCAACGGCCTCAACTGGCTGGTGCGCGGCACCCGCAAAGTTGCCGGCAACTACCAGAACCGCTACGACGGCAAGGTTTTTAACTCGGGCTTTAATGAGTGGGACGCCAACGGCTACGTGGGCTTGAACAAAAGCTGGGGCTACTCGCACCTCACCTTCAGCAGCTTCAACCAAAACCTGGGGCTGGTGGAAGGCGGCCGCGACAGCCTGAGCGGACGCTTTGTACGCGACGTGGCGGTGGGCAACGCCGTGGAATCGCGCATTGTGCGCGACGACGAGCTGCGCGGCTACGGGCTGGCCGAGCCGCGCCAGCGCATCAACCACCTGCGTTTCGGCACCGATAATAACTTCATCATCGGCGACCGGGGCGGCCGGCTGGCCTTGCAAGTAAACTACCAGCAGAACCTGCGCCGCGAGTTTGGCGACGTGCTGAACCCTGACCAGCCGCAGCTCTACTTTCAGCTGCGCACCGTGGACTACGCGCTGCGCTACTTCCTGTCCGAGATGAACGGCTGGAACGTGGCCCTGGGCACTACCGGCCTGCGCCAGCAAAACCGCAATCTGGGCACCGAATTCCTGATTCCGGCCTATAACATGACCGAAGGCGGCGTGTTTGGGGTGGTAAAAAAGTCGCTGGGCAACCTCGACCTCAGCGGCGGCCTGCGCTACGACGTGCGCCGCATCGCGGCCCAGAGCCTGTACCTCGACGCCGACGAGCGCCCCACCGCGCCCACCACGCCGGGCGCCGATACCAAGTTTCCGGGCTTCGTGAGCACGTTTAACAACTACAGCGGCAGCCTGGGCGCGGCCTACAACCTCAGCGACCGCCTCACGGTGAAGGCCAACCTGAGCCGCGGCTTCCGGGCGCCCAACATTGCCGAGCTGGGCTCGAACGGCGAGCACGAGGGCACCATCCGCTACGAGGTGGGCCAGGCTAATTTGAAGGCCGAAACCAGCTTGCAGGTCGATGCCGGCGTGAGCTATACCTCCGACCACGTGCGCTTCACGGTCGATGCGTTTGAGAACAGCATCTCGAACTACATTTTTTCGCGCCGGGTGCTGAACCGGGCCGGTACCGACTCGCTCGTATCGACCGGGCCCGACATTGGCCTCTTCAACTACGTGCAGGGCCAGGCGCGGCTGCTGGGCGGCGAGGTCACGCTCGATTTTCACCCCCACCCGCTCGACTGGCTGCACTTTGAAAACTCGTTCTCAATGGTGCGCGCCCGCCAACTCGACGTGCCCAGCGCGCAGCAATTCCTGCCCTTCATCCCGGCCGACCGCCTGCAAAGCGAGCTGCGCGGCAACTTCCGCCGCCAGGGCAAGCGCCTGACCAACGTGTACGCCCGCTTTCAGTTGGAGCAGACCTTTGCCCAGAACCGCTACTTCGCCGCCTTCGATACCGAGACGGCTACCCCGGCTTATACCTTGTTCAACGCCGGCTTGGGCACCGACGTGGCCGATGCCAAAGGGCGAACCCTATTCTCGCTCTATATCACGGCCAATAACCTGTTTGACGTAGCCTACCAGAGCCACCTCAGCCGCCTCAAGTACGAGCAGGTCAACTACCTCAGCGGGCGGCGCGGGGTGTACAACATCGGCCGCACGCTGAGCGTGAAGGTGGTGGTGCCGCTGGCCTTTAAGTAGGGCGCGAGGGCCGGGGCGGGGCTATTTTGCACCCAAACCCCGGCCTTTACGTTGTACGGGCCACTACTTTTCCCTGCTTTTTTATGGGCCACTCGCACAGCTCCGGCGGCCACGACCACGCCGGCCACGTTCACGCTGCCCCGCCGGCCGGGGGCAAGTTCAGCGCCGCCTTTGCCTGGGGCATCGGCCTGAACCTAGCCTTCGTGATAATTGAGGCCATTGGGGGGCTAGCCGCCCACTCGGCCGCGCTGCTCTCCGACGCCGGCCACAACCTGAGCGATGTGCTGAGCCTGGCCCTGGCCTGGGGCGCCGCCTGGCTGGCCGGGCGCCCCGCCACCGGGCGCTACACCTTCGGCTACCGGGGGGCCACCATTCAGGCGGCGTTGCTGAACGCGGCGCTGCTCTACGGCGCGCTGGGGTTCATCTTGTGGGAAACCATCGACCACCTGCGCCACCCCGAGCCGGTGAACGGCGGGTACGTAATGCTGCTGGCCGGCGTGGGTATTCTTATCAACGGCTTCACAGCCTGGCTGTTCCGTAGCGGGCAAAAGGGCGACGTGAACGTGCGCGGGGCCTACCTGCACATGCTCACCGATGCGCTGGTGAGCCTGGGCGTGGTGGTGGGCGGGGCCATTACCTACTTCGCCCACATCACCTGGCTCGACCCGATTATCAGCCTTGGCTTGCTGGCCGTGATTGCGGTGGGCTCGTGGGGCCTGCTGCGCGATACCATCCGGCTGGGCCTACAAGCCGTGCCCGATGGCATTGATTTAGAAAAAGTCCGCACCTTTCTGCTGGCCCAGCCGGGCGTGCAAAGCCTGCACGACCTGCACATCTGGAGCATGAGCAGCGATGGCCACGACACGGCCCTGATGGCCCACCTCGTGCGCCCCGGCGGCGCCGACGCCGCGTGGCTGGCCAGCCTCTCGGCGGGGCTGCTGCGCGAGTTTCACATCCACCACAGCACGGTGCAGGTCGAAGACTCGGAGCTGCCCGACGGCTGCCACAGCGGCTGCGCCGCGCCGGTAGCGGCCAAGGCCCCAAGCCTGGTCGCAAGCGTTGAATAAGGTAAACTATCACGCCTCTCGTACGTTAAAGGACCAGCCGCATTAGCGGGCTATTTATCTATGAAAAAATTAGTTATCGGGGCCGCTTTCGCCCTCGGCGTCTTTGCTGCTACTTCAGCCCACGCCCAAACTACGACTACCGACCCCGCCGCTACCACGCCGCAAACGCCGCAGACGGTGCAAAGCACCCAGGATACCTACAACCAGCAGCACGACCAGCGCAAGATGGCCGACCAGTCGGTAGCCGAAAGCAAGCGTGCGCTGCGCGAGCAGGAAAGCCAAACCCGCACCATGAAGGCGCAGATGCGCGCCCAGCGCCAGCAGGCCAAGCAGCAAAAAGAGCAGCTGCGCATGGAGCGCCAGAATGCCAAGGTGGCCCGCGAGCAAGAAAAAGCGGCCAAATCGCAGCTGAAAGCTCAGAAAGAAGCCGAAAAGGCCGCTCGCAAAGGCATGTAGGTTAGCTGGCTAGCCCACTGCCAGCGCAATAAATCGGAAAAGCTCCGGCCACGGCCGGAGCTTTTTTCGTTTTGCCCGTATGCTTGTTTCTATTCCCTAACCTTGCCACTCGCCCGATGGCTGCCAAAAACCCGGCCCGCTACTACCCGCTGCACCACTACGTGCTCCTTCCACTGTCGCTGCTGATGGTGGGCTACACCATCCGGCGCTACGTGGGTGTGGCCGGCGACGACTCCGAAATTTCGCGGCTGTGGTTTTCGCTAGCAGCCGTGACGCTGCTCTTTTTTACCACGCTCGTGATGCTGCGCCAGCACTACGCCCTCACGCTGCAAGACCGGCTGGCCCGCCTCGAAGTGCGCCAGCGCTACTTCGAGGTCAGCGGCCGGCGCTTCGCAGAGCTTGAGAAAAGCCTGACCCTTAAGCAAATACTAACCCTGCGCCTGGCCGGTGACCAGGAGCTGGCCGCGCTGGCCCAGGCCACGGCAAAAGAAAACCTCGACCCCAAAGCCATCCTGGCCCGCATCAACGACTTTCAGTTTGACACGATGCGCGTGTGATGGCGGTAAATGAGTAGCTGCGTAGATGAGCAAGCCAACCATTTACCCGCTACTTACTTACCCAGTTACTTATTCGCCATTTTACCGCTTATGATTCTTTACAACGTAACTACCAGCCTCGACCCCAGCATTGCCGACGAGTGGGTGGCCTACATGCGCGACCACCACATGGCTGAAGTAGTAGGCACGGGCTGCTTTATTCGCAGCGTATTGCTGCGCCTGCTCAACGAGGAAGACAATGGCGTGACCTACGCCGCGCAGTACTTCAGCGTGAGCCTGGAGCAGCTAGAGGCTTACCAGGAGCACTTTGCCCCGGCCCTGCGCCAGGAAATGGACCAAAAGTTTGCCGGTAAGTACCACTCCTTCCGCACGGTGCTGGAAGTAGTGGAGTAAACAATGAGCTACCCGCGCCGCGCTACCTGGTGCGGCGTTTGGTGGCCTGCGTCAGCACCTCGCGGCCCAGCGTCGACTGCTGCCAGCGGGGCGTCAGGCTCTGGTACATCTCCTGGTAGTCGGCCCCGCTAAGAGAGGCGCCGAGCGTGCACATGGTAGGCAGCGCGGCTCCCACGGGCGTGTCGTGGTAGCGGCGCACGTAGCCTTTCAGCAGCGTAATGCGTGCGCGCTGCACCTGCGCCCACTCGTGGCGCAAGGCGCCGGCGCCGGTCGTATCGGGCTGGGCTAGCCGAGCGGTGGCCTGCTGGCCGAGGTCGGCGCGCCGCTGAGCTAAGCGCTCGTCGTCCCGAAACCACTCCTTCCACTGCCGGTCAATGTCGGAGCCGCTCACTGCCACGTCTTTGTATACTGGCTGCGAGCCACTTACCTGCACGGGCTGGTTATCGAGCAGAATATCGGCCAGCTTAATGGCGGCGGGCCCCCGGCCCGCGTAGAGGTAGGTATGCACGGGCTCGGCCACCCGGCCGCGCAGCACAAACTGCCCCTGCTGCACCGTGGCTGAGTCGATGCGCACGCGCCGGCTGCCATCGATGAGGTAAAGCCGGGTGCCCTCGGCCAGGCCACCGATATGACCGGTGATGGCGTAGCCCGCGCCGGCCTGGGCAAGGCCAGCCAGGGGCAGCAAGGACAGGAGCGGGAGGATGAGCAGCTTCATAGGCAAATTTAGCGGGCTATGCGGAAGAACCCCGGCTACCAGGGCCGGGAGCCAAACGTTACAGCGCAGCCGGGACAATATCCATTTCATGCCACACAAAGCTCCACACGTCGGCCCACTCGGCGATTTGCAGCTGGGTGCTTTTGCCGGCACCGTGGCCAGCGTTCACGTCGATGCGGATGAGCACGGGGCGAGGCCCAGCCTGGCACACTTGCAACTCGGCCGCAAACTTAAAGGAGTGCGCCGGCACCACACGGTCGTCGTGGTCAGCGGTGGTGATGAGCGTGGCCGGGTACGCCGTACCGGGCTTCAAGTTGTGCAAGGGAGAGTACGCCAGCAGGTTATGAAACTGCGCCTCGTCGTCGGAAGTGCCGTATTCGGGCGCCCAGTTCCAGCCGATGGTGAATTTCTGATACTTGAGCATGTCCAGCACGCCCACGGCAGGCAGGGCCACCCGGCACAGGTCGGGCCGTTGCGTCATAATCGCGCCCACGAGCAGGCCGCCGTTCGAGCCGCCCGCGATGGCTAGCCGGGCCGGGCTGGTGTAGCCCTGGGCAAACAAGGTTTCGGCCGCCGCGATGAAATCGTCGAATACGTTTTGCTTGCGGGGCGTCATACCGGCCTGGTGCCAGGCCTCGCCATACTCGCCGCCGCCCCGCAGGTTGGGGATGGCCAGCACGCCGCCCTGCTCCAGCCACAGTAGCCGGGCCACCGAGAAGCCGGGCGTCAGGCTCACGTTGAAGCCGCCGTAGGCGTAGAGGTAGGTGGGGTTCCGGCCATCCAGCGCCAGGCCTTTTTTGTGGGTAATGAACATGGGCACGCGCGTGCCATCCCCACTGGTATAGAACACCTGTTTCGTTTCGTAGTCAGCCGGTTGCACGTCCACCGTCGGCGCCTTGAAGACCGTACTCACGTTAGCTACCGGGTCGTAGCGGTAGATAGTGGTAGGGTAAGTGAACGACGTAAAGGCGTAGTACAGCACCACGTCCTCGCGGCGCCCGCCAAAGCCCGCGGCCGTGCCGATGGCCGGCAGGGCCACGTTGTGCCGAAACTCGCCCTGCTCCGAATATACCTTCACCTGCGAGCTGGCATCGTGCAGGTAAGTAGCCAGCAGGCAGCCCGCCGCCTGGCTGATGCCTTCGAGCTTTTCGGCGGTTTCGGGCAGCACGTCGTGCCACTCGGTGGGCTGGCTGGGGCGCACGCGCACCACCCGGTAGTTGGGCGCGTGGTCGTTGGTGTAAAGCAGCAGCTCGTCGCCCAGACTACCAATTACGCTCGTGTCAAACTCATAGCTGGGCTGAATGGTCGTCCACTGGCTGGCCTGGCCAGGGTCGCGCAGGTCGCGCACCAGCAGGCGGTTGCCGTCGGCTAGCCCATCGGTCAGGCTCAGGCACAGCCAGCGCTCATCCTCCGTGGTGCTGGCAATGCGGAAGCCCAGCGCCCTATCCGGGTTTTCGTATACCAGCTCATCCTCGCTCTGCGGCGTACCCAGGCGGTGGTAGTACACTTTGTGAAACTCGTTTTTGCCAGCCAGCGCGGCCTCGCCGGGGCGGGGCGCGTCGTAGGCGCTGTAGTAGAAACCCGCGCCCGCCCAGGCCACGTCCGACACCTTTACCCAATCCAGCGCTTCGGCCAGCGGCTGGCGGCTGGCCAGGTCGAGCAGGTGAATCTGCTGCCAGTCGGAGCCCCCGCCGCTGGTGGTGTAGGCCAGGTAGCGGTGGTCGGGGCTGAAGTGCAGCCCCATGAGGGCGGTGGTGCCGTCTTCCGAAAACTTATTGGGGTCGAGCAGGACCTCGGCACTTTCGAGCGGCTGGCCCACGGGCACGGCATACACCACGGCCTGGTTTTGCAGGCCATCGTTTCTGCTAAAAATCAGTAAATTACCTTCCTGGTGCGGCACGCCGTAGCGCGCGTAGTTCCAGAGCTGGGTGAGGCGCGCGCGCAGCTGGTCGCGAAACGGAATCTGGGCCAGGTAGCCGAAGGTTACCTCGTTTTCGGCCCGCACCCAGGCCGTGGTTTCGGGCGAGTCGGCGTCTTCGAGCCAACGGTAGGGGTCGGGCACCTCGGTGCCAAAGTAGGTGTCGAGCTGCGGGTCGCGGCGGGCGGCGGGGTAGGTCAAGCTATAAAAAGGCTAGTGCAGGGTATCCGTAGCAGCCGGTACTACGCGGGGCGCCGGCCGCTCCAGGGTGGGTTCTTCGCTGAGAATACGCTTGTTGGAAATGGCATTGGCCCGCACGGCTTCCTTGTGGGCCGGCGTGCGCGACGCCGTGCTACAGCTGCCGAGCAGCAGCCCGGCCAGCACACCACCACAAAGAGAAGTCCGGCGCATCATACTCTCCCATACGGCGCGGCGCCCACGGCGGCTAGCTCGGCGGCTGGTCATCGGGGGCAGCGGGGCGGGCCTCGCGCAGGGCGGCGGCCACGCGCTGGGCCACCACCTCCTCGATGTACTGGCGCTGGGCAGCCGTGAGCTCGCGGCTGGCAGCGGGGCTGGCCCGGCGCAGCTCGCGCAGGGTGCGGCCCAGGCTTAGGCGCAGCAGGCCGTAGAGCACCAGGCTCAGAATGCTCAAAATGAGGGCTAACGGCGCAAAAATGCGGTTGAGCAGCGGCTCGGGGGCCGGGGCCAGCCGGGTAGCTGCCGCGGGGGTACCGCCGGCCTCGGCGGCCTCAGCCACGCCCGCGTTGGCGCTGGCGTCGGGTTCGGCCTGGGGCGCGGGGGTGGGGTCGGTGGGCGGCAGGCCGGTTTGCACGTAGTCGGTCAGTTTCTTTTCCAACGCTTGCAGGCCGGCCAGGCGAGCGGGGTCGCGCTGCCGGGCAGGCGAGGATTTCAGCTTGCTGATGATGGCCCGGGCGAGCGCCGCCAGCCGGGCCGGATTATCCTTCAAGCCCTTGTAAATCTTACCCTTGCTCTCGATGGGCGCGTATAGCACCGAATAAATGCGCAGGCTGTCGGGGCGTAGGCTGGCGGCCAGCGCCCCCAGGTTGCCGCCCTCGCAGCGCAGCGTGCGCTGGAGCTGCGGCCGGCCGGCATCGGCATACACGTAGCGGGCGGTGGCGCACCAGATTTGCACCTTGGCTTCGTCGAGCGAGGGCTGGCCCAGGGGCGTTTGGGCGGGGCTAGCCAGGGGCAGCAGCAACCCGGTGGCTAGCAGCGGCGCCCAGCGGCGGGCAAGTTGGGTTTGCATAGTCAAAGCAGCAAGAAGGCAGATTGGGGCCGGAAAGTACAACCTGCCCGGCGCATCGTCCGGCGGGGGCTGGCCGGGCGGCTATCTTTGTGCGCTTTTACGCTATTCGTTTATGCATATCGAAGTTCTGAAGTCGAAAATCCACCGCGCCAAAGTGACGCAGGCCGAGCTGCACTACGTGGGCAGCATTACTATTGACGAGGACCTGCTCGACGCGGCCAACATGGTCGAAAATGAGAAGGTGACCGTAGTGAACGTCAACAACGGCGAGCGGCTCGAAACCTACACCATCAAGGGGGCGCGCGGCACGGGCATGATTTGCCTCAACGGCCCCGCCGCCCGCAAGGCGGCCGTGGGCGACATCGTCATCATCATTTCCTACGGCCTCATCGATTTTAAAGAGGCCAAGGCCCACCAGCCCACCGTTATCTTTCCCGACCAGCACAACCGGGTAAGCCAGTAAATGAGCGAGCGAGTGAGTGACTGAGTAAGGTTTTTCGGACCCTTGCTTCGCCTATCCACTTCCCCCTTTACTCCGTTATTCACTCAGTGACTTAGCACATGAAGCACCTGCTCACCGTTCTCAAATACGCGCTGCTGCTGGGCATTTCGGGGGCCCTGATGTGGTACGCGGTGCGGGGGCAGGATTTGTCGCGCATCGGGCACTACATCCGCACCGCCAATTACTTCTGGCTGGGGCTCTCGCTCGTCGTTTCGACGCTGGGCTACCTCAGCCGGGCCTACCGCTGGCACATGCAGCTCGATGCCTCGCGCACGCCGGCCCCGTTCTGGAAAGTGTACCACGCCATGATGGTGGGCTACCTTGCCAACCTGGTGCTGCCGCGGGCCGGCGAGGTCATTCGCTGCTCGGTGCTGCGGCGCACGAGCGCCGTGCCGGTGCAGGTGGGGCTGGGCACGGTGGTTACGGAGCGGGTCATCGACGTGCTGGTGCTGCTGGGCCTGCTTGGGGCCACGCTGCTGCTGGATTTCAACACGTTCTGGGGCTTTTTCAACGACAAGCTACTCGGCGGCAAGGCCGATGCCATTGCCCGCAACCCGCTGCCGCTGCTCGTGGCGGGCCTGGTGGCGCTGGTGCTGCTGGCGGCGGGCGCCTACACGCTGTTTCGCAACCTTGAGCGGCTGCGTCAGCATGCGCTCTTCAACAAGGCCGCCCTGTTCATGAAAGGACTGCTGGCCGGGGTGTTCAGCGTGCTGAGGCTGGAGCGCAAGGGCGTTTTTCTATTCCACACGCTCTTCACCTGGCTCGTGTACTTCCTCATGGACTACTGGGCATTCTTCTGCTTTCCCGAAACCTCGGGGCTGGGCCTGAAGGCGGCGCTGGCCGTGCTCACGTTTGGGGCGTTTGGCATGGCCGCGCCGGTGGCGGGCGGCATCGGGCCGTTTCACGTGCTGGTGCAGGGCATTCTGCTGGCCTACGGCATCAGCAAGGAAGCCGGCATTGCCTACGCCCTGGTGGTGCACGGCGCCCAAACGCTGCTGGTGGTGGTGCTGGGTGGCATCAGCTTCGTGGCCGTGGCCGCCGCCGACAAAGGCAGCGTAGTAGCCGAAGCCGAGGCCCTGGCCGACGAGCCGCTGACGACGGAATAAGCAATCGGTAAATGAGTAATGGGTAATCATTTACTCCTGCTTACTCGGGCCTTTTAATACGCTTCCTTACTCCGTTACTATCATGACTGCCGCTAAAATCCTATCTCCCGAGCAACTGCCCGCCACCCTAGCCGCCTGGCGCGCCGCCGGCGAGCGCATCGTATTCACCAACGGGTGCTTCGATTTGCTGCACCTGGGCCACGTCGACTACCTCGAAAAAGCCCGCGCGCTCGGCGACCGCCTCGTGGTGGGCCTCAACACCGATGCCTCGGTGAGCGCCCTCAAGCCCGGCCGGCCTTTACAGGACGAGGCCGCGCGGGCCCGCATTATGGCCGCCTTGGCCTTCGTCGATGCCGTGGTGCTCTTTGGCGAGCCCACGCCACTGCGCCTTATCGAGACCGTGCAGCCCGATGTGCTGGTGAAGGGCGACGACTACCCGATTGAAGGAATTGTGGGCCACGAACTGGTGTTAAATCGGGGCGGGCAGGTCCTGACGGTGCCCCTCGTGGCTGGCTACAGCACGTCGCGCCTCGTGGAGAAAGCCCGCCAGCTTTAACTCCCTTTTTCTTCGCCATGTACCTTCTTCTCATTCTGCTCACGCTCGTTGGCTGGGGCATTCAGCAGCGGCTGCGCAGCAAATTCCGGCAATACGCGACTATTGACCTACGCGCGGGCCTCAGCGGCCGCGAGGTGGCCAGCCAGATGCTGCGCGACCACGGCATCTACGACGTGCAGATTATCAGCACCGAGGGCCAGCTCACCGACCACTACAACCCCACCGATAAAACCGTGAACCTCAGCGCCGACGTGTACGCCGGGCGCTCGGCCACGGCCGCTGCCGTGGCGGCCCACGAGTGCGGCCACGCCGTGCAGCACGCCCAGGCCTACGGCTTCTTGCGGCTGCGCTCGGCGCTGGTGCCGGCGCTCTCGTCGGTGTCGCGCTTCATGCCGCTGCTGCTGCTGGCGGGTGTGTTTATGCTGCGCACCACGCCCGTGCCGCTCGCTGTGGGCGTGGCGTTGTTTGGGCTAGCCACGCTGTTCTCGTTTATCACATTGCCCGTTGAGTTCGATGCCTCGCGCCGCGCCCTGGCCTGGATGGACCGTAGCGGCGTGGCTACCCCCGCCGAGCACGCCGTGGCCAAAGATGCCCTGCGCTGGGCCGCCCTCACCTACGTGGTGGCCGCCGTGAGTTCGCTGGCTACGCTGCTCTATTACGCCTCGCTGCTGGGCGGCGGCCGGCGCAGCTAAGCTGGGCGGCTAGCATCTTTTTTTCAGCAGATAGCAAGGCTGGGGCGTAATTTTGTATTCAACTCCCACCCCACTCTACCCCACCCCCACTACTTTGGACATGACCACTTCGACGGCCACGGCCTCCCCCTTCCAGCTCACCGAAGAGCAACTGGCCGTGCAGGCCGCCGCCCGCGACTTTGCCCAGAGCGAGCTTTGGGAAGGCGTCATTGAGCGCGATGAGCACCAGAAATTCCCCACCGCCCAGATTAAGCGCATGGGCGAGCTCGGCTTCATGGGCATGATGGTGAGCCCCGAATACGGCGGCTCGGGCCTCGACACCATCAGCTACGTGCTGGCTATGGAAGAAATCTCCAAGGTCGATGCCTCGTGCTCGGTTATCATGAGCGTAAATAACTCGCTGGTGTGCTGGGGCCTCGAAAAATACGGCACCGAGGAGCAGAAGCAGAAATACCTACCGCGCCTGTGCTCGGGCGAAATCATCGGCGCTTTCGCCCTCTCCGAGCCCGAAGCCGGCTCCGACGCCACCAGCCAGCGCACCACCGCCGAGGACAAAGGCGACCACTACCTGCTGAACGGCACCAAAAACTGGATTACCAACGGCACCACCGCCTCGGTGTATCTGGTTATCGCCCAGACCAACCCGGAGCTTAAGTCGCGCGGTATCAACGTGCTGATTGTGGACAAGGACATGCCCGGCTTCGTGCAGGGCCCTAAAGAGAACAAGCTCGGCATCCGCGGCTCCGACACGTGCTCGCTGATGTTTACCGACGTGAAGGTGCCCAAGGAAAACCGCATCGGCGCCGACGGCTTCGGCTTCAAGTTTGCCATGCAGGTGCTGGCCGGTGGCCGCATCGGCATCGCCTCGCAGGCGCTGGGCATCGCCTCGGGCTCGCTTGAGCTCAGCATCAAATACGCCAAGGAGCGCAAGGCTTTCGGCGTAGAAATCGCTAAGCACCAGGCCATTCAGTTCAAGCTGGCCGATATGGCTACCAACGTGGACGCCGCCCGCCTGCTGTGCCTGCAAGCCGCCGCCGACAAAGACAACCACGCCGACTACGCCAAGAGCGGCGCCATGGCCAAGCTTTTCGCCTCGAAGGTGGCGATGGATGCGGCCGTGGAGGCCGTCCAGATTCACGGTGGCTACGGCTTTGTGAAGGAGTACCACGTCGAGCGCTTTATGCGCGATGCCAAGATTACCCAGATTTACGAGGGCACTTCCGAAATTCAGAAAATTGTTATTTCCCGCGAGATTCTGAAATAGTATTTTTTCGACAGAATTGCGCTACTTTTGCACGAAACCCAGGCCAAACCGGTCTGGGTTTTTATTTTGCTGAATTTTATTTAGAATATTTTGTAGTTATTTGTTGTAACTTTCGGTACTTTTGGCCGAGCCGGTGTGAATTTTCCCTTACAAGCTGAAAACAAATGGAGGACTACAACAAAGTAATTGAATCATTAGGTGTCCGCTACATCAAAGCCAAGAACCTTGTGCTTCGCCAGGCGTTCACCGTGCGCAACGCGTATGATGTGGGCAACAACCTGATTCTGTTGCACCAAGGCAAAGTAATTTTTGGCGAAGAGGAGCAGGTAGTTGAGGAGGGCGAATTGTTGTTTTTGCCGGGCGGGCGGGCCACGCGCGTGGGCTACGGCCAGAGCGCAGCCAGCCGGGTTATCTCCAACGACGACCTGATTACGAACAAGGACCGGTTTTTTACGTCCAACGACAAGCTCGACTATATCGGCGACGCTGAGGAAAGCCACAGCTTCGTCTCGTTCGAGGCCAAGGTGTTCGATTCGGTCAACTTCTTCGCTTCGCTCGACGTGCCGGCCTTCGTCATTAAGGGCAACTCAAAGCTGGCCAACCTGGTCATCAAGATTATTGAAGAGTCGCTGCAAGACTTGCCGGGCCGCGAGCGCCTCATCACCATCTACACCGAGAACCTGGTGGTAGAAGTGGTGCGCTACATCCTGCGCAATAACCTGTTTGTGGAGCAGCTCGCCACCAACAGCACCTACTTCAAGGACCCGCGCCTGATTGACTTATTCAACTTCATCAAGGAGAACCTAAGCGGCGACCTGTCCAACAAGGTGCTGGCCACCGTGGCCAACGTGAGCGAGGACTACGTGGGCCAGTATTTCAAGATGCTGACCAATATCAACCCGCAGGACTACATTGAGTATCAGCGGATGGAGCGCGCGGTTTCACTGCTGCGCACCACCAAGAAAAGCATCCGCGACATCGGCAAGGAAGTGGGCTACAAGGACACGGCTTACTTCTGCCGCCGCTTCAAGATGATGTTCGGCATCCCGGCCGGCAAGATGCGCCGCCGCGAAACGGCCATGAACATTTAACCGCGGATTAAACGGATTGCGCTGATACGCCCGCTACGCGGGCGGGCTAGCCAACGGCTACTCACTATTTTAAAAAGGCTGCCTGTGGGCAGCCTTTTTACGTTTGCTGTCATTTGCTTCGTCAGCCCGCGTAGCGGGCGTATCGGCGCAATCCGTTTAATCCGTTAAATCTGCGGTTGAGGTGGCTTCGCGCACGGCAGCTACAGCATCGGCCAGGAAATCGGGGTCACGCTCCAAGTGGTTGCCGACCACCACCAGGTCAGCGCCCGCAGCCAGGGCCGCGTACACTTTTTCGCCGGTATTAAGGCCCCCACCCACGATGAGGGGTACCTCCACGGCCGCGCGCACAGCCCCAATCATCGCCGCCGACACGGGGTGCTGGGCCCCACTGCCCCCATCAAGGTACATAAGGCGTAGGCCGAGCTGCTCACCGGCCATGGCGGTGGCAGCGGCAATACCGGGCTTGTCGTGGGGCAGCGGTGCCGTGCCGCTGATGTAGGACGCCGTAGTAGGCCGGCCGCTGTCAACCAGCATATAGCCGGTGGGTAAAATCTGCAATCCGCTCTGGCGCAGGCGGGGCGCGGCTACAATGTGCTGCCCAATGAGAAAATCGGGGTTGCGGCCCGAGATAAGGGAGAGCAGCAGGATGCCATCGGCGGCCGGGTCCACGTGCAAGGCATGGCTCGGAAACAGCAGCACGGGCACCTGCGGCGCCTCGGCCTTGAGCAACGCGATAAGGGCAGCCTGGTGCTCGGTAAGCACTAGGCTGCCCCCTACGAAGAAAAAATCAACGGGGTGCTGCTGGGTCAGTAGCAGAAGCTGACGCAGGCGCGTCGGCTCAAAGTCGTCGGGGTCGAGCAATACCGCCAGGGCCTTGCGGCCGCGCAGGCGCAGCCCGGCCAGCGTATCAAGCAAGCGGCTCGCGGAAGGAGAGAGTGTCGTCGTGGTGGGCGGCGGCAGAGGCATCCTGGGCGGAAGTGGCGGGCCAGGTGGCGGGCTGAATGCCCTCGCTGGCCGATGAAGCTGCAAGGTCGGCATTTTTGTCGGCTTCTGCTTCATGCTTGGCCATAAAGCCGTGCACGGCCTTGGTGGCGAGTGCCAAGCCAACCGCTGCCGCCTGGGCAGCCAACGCCCGGCCGGTCTCAGTTTTAGCAAAGGCGAGCAATGCCGGCCCAATAAAACCGAACTTCGATTTAGACGCGCCCTCTTTATCGTGCGCGTCGTAGCTAGCCGGCTCTTCGTCGGTAAAGCTGTTTGAATCGGGCAGGCGGCGGCTGTCGTCGTAAGGCCGGGCTTGGTACGAGTCTTCGGCCGTGTACGCTGATGCCGCCGGCTTATAGTCGTTTTCAGCAGTGTTAGTATCCGGAAAAGACTGGCTGGCCGAGTGAGCCGGGAAGTCGGGGTATTGGCTCAGGCCATTGTCATCGTCCTCGGGGGCGTAGTCGGTGTCGCCCTCCCCTTCGGTGTAGAAGCCATCGGCATCAGCGCCTGCGTATTCGTAGTTCTGGTCGTAATCGTGGTCGTAGTCTGATGACTGAAAACCCGTGTCCAAATCATTGAACTCTTGGTCGTTCTCATCAAAGCCATCGAAACCCGCATAGTCCTCAAACCCAGTGCGTTTCTTATGCTTGTGCTTCTTTTTCTTGGATTTGCCGCCGAAGGCTTTGGTAAGCAGCCAGATGCCACCCACCACGCCAGCCCCAACTAGTGCGACTTTTCCCACCTGCACGGTGGTTTCCTTGATTTCCTCTACGTCACCGCGCAAGGCCCGCTCGTATTCCAGCTTTTTGCGCTCCAGGAACTCTTTTTCGTCTTCGAACAACGGATTAGTAGGCTCGGTCATGGAAAGAATGTGCTAAATGGTAGAATGTGAAAATGTGGAAAACGCGTACGTTGTGGGAATAGCAGTTGATACTGGCTAGCCTCCAATTGCCTCGGTGCCAGCCCAAAAATCTTACATTTCCTACATCAGCCACATTTTAACATCAGTTAAACTAGGCGCGCTTGTCAGATTTATAGATGGTATTATTTAGCAGCTTATCGGCTACGCCTTGAAAGAGCTTTTTATCAACGCCGACGAAGAACAGCACGGCCAGCACTAAGTACAGCGCGGCCACGATGCCAAAACCGGCCGAGGAGCTATCGAGGGCATCATTGAGGGCAAAACCCAGGTACATCGAACCAAAGATGACGAACAGGAAGCCCAGCAGGCCTAGCGCCACGCCGTGCACTGAGCTCACGAAAACGCCTTTTACTTTTTCCTGCGTTTCAAGTTTGATAAGGTCGATGCGGGTGTCGAGGTAGCCCGTCAGGTTGCTGATGAGGCTGTCGTTGCGCGGCGTTTTGTCGTCAGTCAGGAGGGCCATGAGCGCGGGATTGTTTAGCGAAAGAATTCGGTTAAGTAGCTGAGCCGTTAGCAACCGCTAGGCTGGCTAGGGCGTTCTTTACGCAAAACTTAGGGCCAGGGCTGCCTTTCCCCCGGCTTTCGATTAAATTTTCGGGACGTGAGTCAGAATCATTACCAGGTGCTGGGAGTGCCGCCCACGGCGCCCGCCGCCGACATCAAGCGGGCCTACCGCCGCTTGGCCACCGAGCTGCACCCCGACAAGCACGGCGGCGACCGCCACTACGAAGAGCGCTTCAAGGCCGTGGCCGTGGCCTACGGCGTGCTCGGCGATGCCGACCGCCGCGCCCAGTACGACTACCAGCTTCAGCTAGCCGCCCGCCGCGCCGACGACCAGCGCCGCGCCACTGCCCAGGCTGCGGCCAGCGGGCCGTCGGTGTATAAAATGCCCGGCGACCCCGCCACCGCGCCGCCCCTGCGCACCCGCCCCCCCGCCGATGCCCGCGAGCGCCACTACCAGCAGCGGGTGCCGCGCCAGCGCGTGCGCTTCAACCGGCAGGATTTCTGGCTCGTGGCAGGCCTCACGTTTTTGATTTTTTTATTCGGCATCTCGGCCAAGATTGTGATGGACCGCGTGCAGGCCAACCTGTACTTTGCCGATGGCCGCGCCGCCTTTGCCAAGGGCCAGTGGGCCGAGGCCCAGGCGCAGCTCGACCAGGCGCTGGCCCTGCGCGACGACCACCCCGCCGCCTTGCGCCTGCGCGGCCAGCTCGCCCAGGACATTGCCCACGACCTGCCCGCCGCCCGCGCCGACTACGAGGCCGCCCTGCTCAGCGACGAGAGCCCGCCGCTACCGCCCACCGCCACGGCCCGCGTGCTTTACCGCCTGGGTCGCTGCCAGGCCGGCCTGCACCAGCCCGCCGAGGCCGAGCTCAGCTACTGCCGTGCCCTGGCCCTCGACACCACCCTGGCCGAAGCCTACCTGGCCCGCGGCGAAAACCGCCTGCTCGACTTGCACCAGACTCGCCCGGCCCTGGCTGACCTGCACCGCGGCCACGCCCAACTGCGGCGCGCCGGCCGCGCCGTGCCGCTAGCCTCCCTCCAGGCCGAGGGAGCCGCTCTGGCCCACCTGGCCCGCTACCCCGAGGCGCGCGCCGTGTACTTCGAGGCCCTGGCGACGCAGCCCGAGGATGGTCGCACGCTTTTTCTGCTGGGCCGGCTGGCTCAGCAGGCCGGCGACCCAGCCAGCGGCTGTGAGTTTTTTCGGCGCGGGGCGGCGGCCGGCTATTCCTACGCGGTACGGGCGGCCGAGCAATGCCCCTAAACAATGCAATTAATCATCAAAAAATGACATAGAAAGTATATACCTGTGCGCCTTACCTTTGCCGCGCACTTGTACCCATTTTCTTTATGAAAAAACTTTCCCTCCTTCTTCTCGCTGCTGTGGCACTGGGAAGCTGCAAAAAGAACGACGATAACTCGCCGTCGGCCCCTTCCAAAACCGATTTGCTGACGTCTAAGAGCTGGCAGCCCGTTACGGCTACCTCATCCATCACGGTAGCCGGTCAAACACTAACCTTGGGTGGCAACGTAGACGCTTGCACTGCCGACGATGTACTCAAGTTTAATACCGATAAAAGCCTAGTGCATGATGAGGGAGCCACTAAGTGCGACCCCACGGACCCCCAAACCGAAAAAGGCACTTGGGACATGCCCAGCGATTCTAAGCTAACAATTAAATCGCTTGGTTCTTCCTCCACTGTACCGGATGGCACGTTCGATATAAAAGAGCTGACTGCCACTAGCCTGCAAGTCACTATTACCGACAACAGCAGTGGCACTCCAACCACTGTTAATTTAACGTTTAAGGCTAAATAATTTTTTTACCCATAAAAAAGCGTTCCGTGCGGCTAGGCTGCGCGGAACGCTTTTTTATGGGCGAAAGAATCATAAATGACTGATTCAGCTCGCGCATAAGGAGCAACTAAGTAGCTTCTGATAGCCCAGCTACGGCATTTTAACCCTTATGCGTTGGCCTAGTACTTGCCTAGCTTCGCCTCACTATTCACCCGCTACTAATCTTTTTCCATGCAAAAACCTTCCTCCTGCTGGGTATCACCGCCTTGTGGCTGAGTGCCTGTAAAAAAACCAGCGAGCCCGCGCCCGTGCCCGATGTGCGCACGAGCCTGCTGCTGGCCCACGACTGGAAACTTGCCGCGCAAAGCGTTACCTACCACCGCGATGGTGGCAACGCGACGGTACAGGAAGTGTAAGCTCCATCGCGCCCTGCGCGCAGGACGACGTGACGAAATTCAACGCCGATAAGACCATTGCCTACGGCGAGGGCGCCACGCCGTGTGGCAAACCCGGCGAAATGGCCCCGGTAGAGCCCGGCTCCTGGTATTTCAGCGACGACCAGACCACGCTCTACATCAACGAGCACCAACTGCGCGATGCCACCGAGGCCCATCAGGTGCTCGTGCTGACTGAGCAGACCCTGCAACTCCGCCATACCTACACCTACCGCGCCAACGGCCGTGACCATACGGGCACGGAAGAATCTACTTACACGGCTCTTTAGCAGCGTTTTGCAAGTAGAAAGCCCGGCCGATGCGTGTGCAGCGGCCGGGCTTTTTATGTTACGAAGCAGTTGGGTCGGCGGGGCTAGGCTGGCACCGGCGCGCCGGCCAGCGCCGCGGCAATGAGCTGGGCGTGGTGGCGGCCATTTTCGATAAACCACCGGCTGGTGGCTAGCCCGCCGCACACGGTGCCGGCGGCGTACACGCCGGGGCGGGCCGTTTCGTGGGTGGCGGGGTCGAAGCGGATGGGCCGGGCGGGGTCACTCTCATCGAGCGGCAGGGCCAGCATATCGACCAGCAGGGTGTAGTCGGGCCGGTAGCCGGTGAGGGCGTACACGTAGTCGGCGCGCAGGCTGCGCGGGCCTTCGGGCGTGGTCACCTCCACCGTGGTGGGCGTGATGGCGTCGAGCGTGGTATTGAAATACGCCGTGATGCGGCCTTCCTTGATACGGTTGAGCAGGTCGGGCCGAATCCAGTATTTCACGCTCTCCGATACCTCGGGGCCGCGCACCACCAGCGTCACGCGGGCGCCCGAGCGCACCAGCGACAGCGCGGCCTTGGCCGACGAGTTTTTGGCCCCAATTACTACCACGTCCTGGCCGGCGTGGGCGTAGGGCTCTTTGTAATAATGGTTTACGTGGGGCAGGGTATCGCCGGGAATATTGAGCCGGTTGGGCACGTCGAAGAAGCCGGTGGCCACCACCACGGTGCGGGCCGCGATTTCGCCCTTCGTGGTTTCGACCACAAAATTGCCCGCCTCGCCGCGCAGGCCCGTCACGCGCTCGTAGAGGCGCAGGGGCAGCTTTTCGGAGGCCGCTACGCGCTGGTAGTAGTCGAGGGCATCTTCGCGGTGCGGCTTGTAGGAGGCCATCGGGAAGGGGTAGCCACCGATTTCGAGCAGTTCGGGCGTGGAGAAAAACTCCATATTGGTGGGGTAGCCCACTATGGAGTTGACGAGCGCGCCCTTGTCGACCACCACCACGGTGAGGCCCCGCCGCTGAATTTCGAGGGCGCAGGCCAGGCCCACGGGGCCGGCCCCAATCACAACGGCGTCTAGCTTTTCGGTTGTCATTAGCAGAATATCAAGTAGCAGCTTTCTGCCTAAACCAACGGCCCGCCGCCAAGTTGGGTTCTGTGGCTGAACTTTACGGGGATAATCGGCCATTTTTGGCAGCCCGCCGCTAGCCGGCACGCTGCCCCCGGCCCCGTTACTTGCTAAAGATGCGCCACTGCGACCTGTGCGGAGCTACCAGCTTCGAGCCCCTGCCCTTCTACTACGTTTTTGACGGCCAGCGCCTGCAAGGCACCCGCTGCCAAAGCTGCGACCTGGCGTTTCTGGACCCGCAGCCCACGCCCGCGCAGCTCGAAAAGCTCTACGGCAAGGAGTACTTCACCGACCGCCCCAACTACGACCGCACCGAGAAGGACAAGGCCTTCATCGAAGAAGGCAAGGCGCTGGATTTGAGCAAGGTGAAGGAAGACAAATTCACCCGCTACATGCAGCAGCACTACCCCGGCCGGCGCTTTCGCTACCTGGAGGTGGGCTGCGGCCCCGGCTACACCCTCAAAAGCCTGCAAAGCCTGGGCTGGGAAACCCACGGCCTCGAAATAAGCGCCCACGCCGCCGACTACGCCCGCCGCGAGCTAGGCCTGCCCGTGGTAACCGGCAACATCGAAACCACCGAGGACTTCCACGAAAATCAGTTTGACCTGGCCTACCTCGGCGACGTGCTGGAGCATCTGTTGTCGCCGGCGGCGGCCATCCGCAAGTTTGGCCGCATCCTGGCGCCCGGCGGGCTGCTAGTGCTGGCCCTGCCCAGCGTAACTAACCTACCCAGCATGCGCCTGGGCTTCGCGGCCTACAAGGCCCTGGGCCGCCAGCGCCGTATGGATATTCCGCCCTATCACCTCTACGAGTTCACGCCGACTACCATCCGCAAGATGCTGGCCAAGAACGGCTTTTCGGTAGTCGACTTGCTGAACCCGGTGAAGGCCCCCGCCAACATCCGGTTAGGGGGCAACGTGGTGGAGCAGGCCACCAAGCTGGGCACACAGTACCCCACCTACTGGCTCAATAAACTCACCGGCCGCTTCGGCGACCGCATGTTTGTGGTGGCCAAGAACGAAAAAACCCAGTAGCACGGGCGCTGCGCGCCCACGCTACTTACTTCTTGCGCAGCGCTTTGAGTGCGCCGGTGCTCCAGAGCGCCGCGCCGATGAGCAAGGGCTGGCCGAAAAGCCGGGCTAGCCGCTTGCCATCAGTATCGAGGCCAAAGGCCGAAATGTGCTCCGTATACTGGTGAATATTACCCGGAAAAATAGCCGCGTAGAACGCCGCCAGGCCCAGGCCCATCCGCACCCGGTTTTTGCCTTTCAGGAAAATTAACGCCAGCCCCAGGCCAATTTCGACCACGCCCGAGAGCAGCACTACGGTATCCTTGTCCATTGGCACGAAGTCGGGCACCTGGGCCTGAAACTCGCGGCGCACGAAGGTGAGGTGGCCAGTGCCAGCCACCACCATGAAGGAGCCTAGTAGGCAGCGGGCCACGTCTTGCAGCGGGGTGGTTTTGGGGGCGGGCAGATTAGCCAGTCGGCGAAGAGTAGTTTCCATGCCCTGCATACGGCTAGTCGGCGGCTAGGGTGCCACCGAAGCCACTAGCTTACGGCTTCTATCCGCACTGGCTTGCCGTTGAACAGCACTTCCTCACCGGCCCGTCGCCCATGCAGCGCTGTGGCCAGCGGCGCAGCCGGCGACACGGCCATGAACGCCAGCCCCTCGGCCGTAGCCAGCCGCCCCGCGCTGATGCTCACGTAGAACAGCCCCAGGCTGGTGCTGGCCAGCGCCCCCAGCCGCACGGCATCGCTGGGCAGCTCAGGGTTGATTTTTTGCAGCGCCCCTAGTAGCTGCTGCGCCTCGTGGAGCTGGGCGGCGTGGTGGTCGCGCTCCTGCTGGGCCATGGCGCGGCCGGTTTCGTACTTGTCGCCGGCGCTGCTCTTGGTTTCGGAGTTGCTCGACTCCTGGGCGGCGGCCATGCCGGCGCGGGCCGCGTCGAGGCGGG
>Ga0160429_1000537_pt1 | contig 32065 bp, 27 predicted proteins | sample SolpanmetagenomR_FD_108199 | JGI IMG/M metagenome (GOLD analysis project Ga0160429, IMG submission 108199) | Solar panel surface microbial communities from Lawrence Berkeley National Laboratory, California, USA - R | ecosystem: Engineered > Built environment > Solar panel > Unclassified ... | reverse complement strand
GGAGCGCCGAAAGTTGTCGCGGCCCTCATCGATATCGCGCAGGTTGGCGTAGAAGTTATCGTAGCCGCGGTAGGCACTCAGGTAGAGGCGGTCGCGCGGGCTCACCTTCCAGTTCAGCTTGGCATTGAGGTCGTAGAAATAGTAGCCCAGCGTACCCGCCTGGTCTTGGTGCTTCAGCTGCGCCTGAATAAAGGGCCGGGCTACCACGTCGATATATGTGCGCCGCGCCGACACGATAAACGAGGCCACGTCTTTCTTGATGGGCCCTTCCAGTGTAAAGCGCGTAGCCACCAGCCCGATGGCGCCCTCGCCGTGCAGCGCCTGGTCGTTGCCCTCTTTCATCGAAATATCGAGCACCGACGACAGCCTACCCCCATACCGCGCCGGAAAGCCGCCCTTTATCAGCTCCACGTTATTCAAAGCGTCAGCATTAAACACCGAGAAGAAGCCGAACAAGTGCGCCGCATTGTACACCGGCGTGCCATCGAGCAGAATCAGGTTTTGGTCGGGCGAGCCGCCGCGCACGTACAGGCCGCTGCTACCCTCGCCACCGCTCTGCACGCCGGGCAGCAGCTGTAGCACCTTCAGCACGTCGGTTTCACCCATAAACTTGGGTAGGCTCTTGATTTGGGCAATCGGCACATTGATGGTGCCCATGCGGGTGCTGCGCGGCCCGTGGTCGTCGGCGGCCTGGCGGTCGCCCACCACCTCTACGCCGGCCAGCTCGTTGGCTGCGGCGGGCAGCAGGAAATCGTGCCGGGCACTGCTAGTAGTGGGCACGGCCCAGCGGCGGCGCTCGTAGCCCACGTAGTTGGCCACCAGCCGCACCGAGTCGAGCCCCGCCGTGGGCAAGGTGAGCGAGTAAAAGCCGTAGGTATTGGTAGCGGTGCCTTGGCCGGTGCCCGCCTGCACCACGGCCACCCCAATCAGGTTTTCGCCCGTGGCCTGGTCGCGCACGTAGCCGCTGATGGTAACGCGCGCCGGCGGGGGGGTAGGGGCTTGCGCGTGCCCTACCCCCCCGCCCAGCACCAAGCCCGGCAGCAGGAAGCGTAAGCAGTGCTTCATAGCAGAAAAGGAAAAGAGTAGAATTGACTTATTGCTACCAAAGGTAGGGGTAGGGCCCAGGCTCGTGTGCGTAGGAGGAGGCCCCAGGCGCCAAATTGGTTGCGTGCGGCTGCTACCGTCACCAGGTCAGCTAGCCCGCGCAGCGGGCGTATCGGCGCAATCCGTTTAATCCGTTAAATCTGCGGTCTACCTTTGCGGCTTATGAGCAAGCCCGCAGCTACTGCTGAGAATACTCAGCTAAAGGATATTGTCGCCCACGCCAAAGAGTACGGCTTCGTATTCCAGTCTTCCGAAATCTATGACGGCCTCGCCGCCGTGTACGACTACGGCCCCAACGGCGTAGAGCTGAAAAACAACCTCAAGCGCCTGTGGTGGGAAGCCATGACCCAGCTGCATGGCAACGTGGTCGGCATCGACGCGGCCATCTTTATGGACCCGCGCACCTGGGAGGCCAGCGGCCACGTGGCGGGCTTCAACGACCCGCTCATTGACAACCTCGACAGCAAGAAGCGCTACCGCGCCGATGTGCTGCTCGAAGAAAAAGCTGCTGAGTACGAAAAGGCCGGCGACCCCGCCCGCGGCGCGGCGCTCACCGCCGAGATGGGCCGCCTGCTCACCGCCAACGACCTGGCCGGCGTGCGCCAGCTCATCCTCGCCGAAGAAATTAAGTGTCCCGTTTCGGGCACCGGCAAGTGGACCGAGGTGCGCCAGTTCAACCTGATGTTCTCGACCCAAGGCTCGGCCGTGGATTCGGACGCGCCGCCCGTGTACCTGCGCCCCGAAACGGCCCAAGGCATTTTCGTGAACTTCCTGAACGTGCAGAAGTCGGCACGGATGAAAATCCCGTTCGGCATCGCCCAAATCGGTAAGGCGTTCCGCAACGAGATTGTGGCTCGTCAGTTCATCTTCCGCATGCGCGAATTCGAGCAAATGGAGATGCAATTCTTCGTGCGTCCTGGCACCGAAGGCGAGTGGTACGACACCTGGAAGGCTTCGCGCCGCCGCTTCCACGAAGCTATTGGCCTGCCGGCTGAGAAGCTGCGCTTCCACGACCACGACAAGCTCGCCCACTACGCCAAGGCGGCCGTGGATATCGAGTACGAATTTCCCTTCGGCTTCAAGGAAATGGAAGGCATTCACTCGCGTGGTGATTTCGACCTGACCCAGCACCAGAACCTGAGCCGAAAAAAGCAGCAGTACTTCGACAACGACATCGACGAAACCACCGGCAAGCCCTACGGCAACTACGTGCCCTACGTGGTCGAAACGTCGGTCGGTGCCGACCGCCTCTTCCTAGCCACGCTCTGCCAGGCGTTCCAGGAAGAGACTATCACCGAAGGCGAGGGCGAAACCCAAACCACCAAGCAGCGCACCTTCCTGAAGCTGCACCCGGCGGTGGCGCCCATCAAGGCGGCCATCTTCCCGCTGGTGCGCAAGGACGGCATGCCCGAAAAAGCGCAGCAGATTTTTGATGAGTTGCGCTTCGATTTCCGGCTGGTAATCGAGGACAAAGACGCCATCGGCAAGCGCTACACGCGCCAGGACCTTATCGGCACGCCTTTTTGTATTGTCGTGGATGGCCAGACCCTGGAAGACGAAACCGTGACGGTGCGCCACCGCGATACCCGCGAGCAAACCCGGATGCCCATCAGCGCGTTGCGGGCGTACATCGGCGAAGCCGTAAGCTTTCGCCGGGTATTTGAAAAATTGTAATCGCGAGCCTGGGTGTAGCTAGTGGGCGGTACGAACTATTAATTGCTGAATCCTATGTGGGGACATATCGCCCTTTCTATCATCAAGTACAGACGTATTTTGCTGATACTCATTGCCGTTTCGACCCTGGGCATGGCCTGGGTGGCGAAAGACGTGCAGATGACCTACGACTTTGCCCAGGTGGTGAGCCCGAAGGACCCCGACATGGTGTACTTCCAGCAGTTCAAAAAGACCTTTGGGGAGGATGGCAACATCCTGGTGCTGGGTATGCAGGACAGCGCGGTGTACAAGCTCCCGCAGTTCCGGCTCTACGACCAGCTCGCCAACGAGCTGGTGAAGGTGCCGGGCGTGTCGGGCGTGCTAGGCTTGCCCAAGCTAATTCAGATTCAGAAGGATACAGTAAATAATAGCTTCGTAACGGCGCCCGTTTTTGCGCGGCCGCCTACCAGCCAAGCCCAGCTCGACTCGCTGATGCGGGTCGTGAACAGCATCGAGTTTTACCAAGGCCAGGTGATTGCGCCGCGCACCGGCGCCACGCTGCTGGCCGTGACGCTCGACCCCAAGTGGCTGAACTCGGACCGCCGCAAGGAGGTGATGAACAACATCTTGAACTTGAGCGCGAAGTTTGAAAAAGACTCCAAAATCAAGCTGCACTACGCGGGCCTACCCTACGTGCGCTCTACGATGACGAGCAAGGTATCGGCCGAGATGAAGTTCTTCGCCGGGCTGATGGTGGTGGTAATGGCCATTATCCTGTTCATCTTTTTCCGCACGTGGTCGGCGGTAGTGGTGCCACTGCTGGTCGTTATCATCGTGATGATATGGTGCGTGGCGAGCATCGTACTGCTTGGGTTTAAAATCAACCTGCTCACGGGCCTGATACCGTCTATCCTGGTGGTTATCAGCGTGCCCAACTGCACGTACCTGCTCTCGCGCTACCACTATGACTACCGCAAATCGGGCAACCAGATACTGGCCATGACGCGCGTTATCCGCAAAATTGGCCTCATTACGCTAGTAAATAACACGACTACAGCCATCGGCTTTTTCGTGTTCACCTTCACCGATATTGCCATTCTGTTCCAGTTTGGGCTGGTGGCCACGATTAACATTTTCGTGGCTTTCATCATCAGCTTCATCATGATTCCGGTGGTGTTTACCTACCTGCCTGGCCCCACCGATAAGCAGCTGGAGCACCTCGATTCGAAGCCGCTGGTGGGCATTATTCACTTTCTCGATTTCATTGTGCTGCGGCGTCGGCGCACCATTTACATCACGGCGGCGGTGCTGGTGGGGCTAGCTTCCATCGGTATTTCGCGCATCGAAGCTGTGTCATTTATGGTAGACGACCTGCCCAAACAAAGCTCCGTGGATGAGGACCTGAGCTTCTTCGAGGCCCGCTTTGGCGGGGTAATGCCGCTGGAGTTTGTGGTAGATACCAAGCAGCCTAAGGGCTTGCTAAAGCTACCCAACTTGCAGAAAATCGACCAGTTCGACAAGTTTCTGCAAGCCCAGCCGGAGCTCTCTACCCCCCTCAGCATGGTCACGTTTTTGAAAGCGGCCAAGCAGGCGTTCTACAACGGCAACCCAGACTTTTACAAGCTACCTGATAAAGACGACAAGAACTTCATCCTGAGCTACCTGGCTAACTCACAAGGTAAAGGGGCCAACTCGACCAGCAAACTGCTCAAAACCTTCATGGATAGCACGCAGCAGCGAGCCCGCATCAGCGTGAAAATCGCCGATATCGGTTCACATAAGCTGGATACGCTGGTGAGCAAGCGCATTGACCCGGCCATTAAGCGCATTTTTGGCGGTACCGATATGGTGGTTCGCCGCACGGGCACCACGGTAATCTTTACAAAGGGTAACGAGTACGTCATCGGTACCTTGGGTGAGAGCCTAATGTGGGCCTTTGGGCTGGTAGCGTTGGTAGTGCTGCTGCTCTTCCACTCGGTACGCACCATCTTCTACGCGCTGATACCCAACATCTTGACGCTGACGCTGACGGCCGGCGTAATGGGCTATTTCGGCATTGCGCTGAAGCCTGCTACGGCCCTGATTTATGTGATAGCCCTGGGCATCGACGGTGACAATTCGATTCACCTGCTAGCCAAGTTTCGGCAGGAGATGGCCATGCCTGGCAAGAGCGTAAGCGAAGCCATCACCAACACGCTGAGCGAGGCCGGGTCGAGCATGTTCTACACCAGCATCGTGCTCTTTATCGGCTTCAGTATCTACGGTTTCAGTGAATTTGGTGGTACCAAGGCGCTGGGCGTGCTCATGGGCGCTTCGCTGCTTATTACCAACTTCTCGAACCTGGTTTTCCTACCGGCATTGCTCGTCACCTTCGAGCGCGGCGGCAGCTGGCACACGCCCAAAATGGCCCTGGTGCATCACTACGACGAGAACTACCACGAAGAAGACGACGACATAGACCTGAATCTGCAACGCCTGAGTGTGGAGCGGACAAAGGTTAAAACGACTTAAGAGTACTAGTAGAGTGCGGAGCTTGCCTCTGCCCGGCGTTGCTCAGTGACAACCTCATGCACCCAACAACGCCGGGCGGCGGTAAGCCCCGCACCCTACGCAACTATAATGTAATGACTTACCCCGAATACAAGCAGCCGCTCGACTACGCTAAGCTCGCCACCGACGTGCGCGCCAGCTGGGACGCCAACGGTATCTTTGAGAAGAGCGTGAGCAGCCGCGAGGGCCAGCCCACATTCGTGTTTTATGAGGGCCCGCCCTCGGCCAACGGCCAGCCCGGCATTCACCACGTGATGGCGCGGGCGGTGAAGGACATCTTCTGCCGCTACCAGACGCAACTTGGCAAGCAGGTGCCCCGCAAGGGTGGCTGGGACACCCACGGCCTACCCATCGAGCTGCAAGTAGAAAAGGAGCTTGGCATCACGAAGGAGGATATCGGCCACAAAATCAGCGTTGAAGACTACAACCAGCGCTGCCGCGAAACCGTGATGCGCTTCAAGGCGCAGTGGGACGAGCTGACCCAGCAAATGGGCTACTGGGTAGACCTCGACGACCCCTACATCACCTTCGAGCCCGAGTATATCGAGAGCTGCTGGGCCCTACTCAAGAAGCTCTATGACAAGGGTTTTCTCTACAAAGGCTACACCATTCAGCCCTACTCGCCGGCCGCTGGCACTGGCCTCAGCTCGCACGAGCTGAACCAGCCGGGCACGTACAAGGACGTGAAGGACACGACCATTGTGGCGCAGTTTAAGGTGGTGCGCGATGCCGTTTCGGAAAAGTTGTTTGCCGGTGGGGGGGTAGGCGAAACCTACATCTTGGCCTGGACGACCACGCCCTGGACGCTGCCCGCCAACACCGGTTTGGCAGTAGGAAAAAACATCCCGTACGTGCTGGTTTCGACCTTCAACCCGTACACCGCCGCGCCCATCCGAGTGGTGCTGGCGAAGGCGTTGGTGAGCCGTTACTTCTCCGAAAAAGGCGCGAATGCTCCTTTTGAGAGCTATGCTGAAGGCGACAAAAAAGTGTTGCCTTGGCGCATCGAAGCTGAGTTTACGGGCGCCGACCTAGTAGGTATTCACTACGAGCGCCTGTTCAACACGGAAGCCGGTTTCCCGCACTTTGAAGGCGAAGAAAACGCCTTCCGCGTTATCGTAGGCGACTTCGTGACTACGGAGGATGGTACCGGTATCGTGCACATCTCGCCCACGTTTGGCGCCGATGACTTCCGGGTAGCGCAGCTCAACGGCATCCCCGCGCTGATGGTGGCCGACGACCAAGGCAAGCTAGGCCCAGTGGTGGACCGCACGGGCCGCTACGTGGCCCAAATGGGCGAGTTCGGCGGCCGCTGGGTGAAAAACTATGACGGCCACGACCAGAGCGGCGCCGACTATAAAACGCTGGACGAGAGCATCGCCATCCGGATGCGTACCAACGGCACTGCCTTCAAAACCGAAAAGTACGAGCATACCTACCCGCACTGCTGGCGCACCGACAAGCCGGTGCTGTATTACCCCCTCGACTCGTGGTTTATCAAGACCACGGCGGTGAAAGACCGGCTCATCGAGCTCAACAAAACCATCAACTGGAAGCCTGAAAGCACCGGCACTGGCCGCTTCGGCAACTGGCTCGAAAACCTGGTGGACTGGAACCTCAGCCGCTCGCGCTACTGGGGTACGCCACTGCCCATCTGGCGAACTGAGGACCGCACCGAGGAAATCTGCATCGGCAGCATTGCCGAGCTAAAGGCGGAGATTGACAAGGCCGTAGCGGCCGAAGTCATGACCCATAACCCCTACGCTAACGGCGAGAAAATCGACCTGCACCGCCCGTATGTAGACGATATTTTCCTCGTTTCGCCCAGCGGCCAGCCCATGTACCGCGAGCCCGACCTCATCGACGTGTGGTTTGACTCGGGTGCCGTGCCGTACGCGCAGTGGCACTACCCCTTTGAAAACCAGGAGAAATTCGCCAAGAACTTCCCTGCCGATTTCATCGCCGAAGGCGTAGACCAAACGCGCGGCTGGTTCTTCACGCTGCACGCGCTGGCCGTGATGCTGGAAGACTCGGTAGCATTTAAAAACGTGATTGCCAATGGCTTGGTGCTGGACAAAAACGGCAACAAGATGAGCAAGCGCCTCGGCAACGCCGTGGACCCGTTTGCGACCATCGCGCAGTACGGCCCCGACGCCACGCGCTGGTACATGATTGCCAATTCCTCGCCCTGGGACAATCTCAAGTTTGACCAGGCTGGCATTGTGGAGGCACAGCGCAAATTCTTCGGTACGCTATATAACACGTACTCGTTCTTCGCGCTCTACGCGAATCTGGACGGTTTTCAGGTGAGCCCTACCCCCCTGCCAGTGGCCGAACGCACTGAATTGGACCGCTGGATTTTGAGCAAATTGCAGTCGTTGCTGGCCGAAGTACGTGGTCATTTCGACAGCTACGACCCCACGAAAGCCGCCCGCGCCGTGCAGGACTTCGTGACCGACCAGCTCTCCAACTGGTACGTGCGCCTCTCGCGCCGCCGTTTCTGGAAAGGCGAGCTAACGACCGATAAGCAAGCCGCTTACGAGACATTGCACGAGTGCCTTAGCACCGTGGCGCAGCTCATGGCGCCCATCGCGCCCTTCTTCGCCGACTGGCTCTACGGCAACCTTACCACAGGCCAGGACGCCGCCGAATCGGTACACTTGACCTACCTGGCCGAGGCCAATACGTCGCTCATCGACAAGGCCTTGGAAGAACGCATGGAGCTGGCCCAGCGCATCAGCTCGCTCACGCACTCGCTGCGTAAGAAGTCGGTGTTGAAGGTGCGTCAGCCCTTGCAGCGCATCTTGGTGCCCGTGCTGAATGGCTCTACCAAAGAACAGGTGGGCAAGGTTGAAGACCTGATTTGCGCCGAGGTCAACGTGAAGCACGTGGAGTTTTTGGACGACACGAGCGGCGTGCTGGTGAAATCGGTGAAGCCCAATTTCAAGCGCCTAGGTCAAGTATATGGCTCACGCCTGAAAGTAGTAGCGGCCCGTATTCAGGAGCTGACAGGTGACGAAATCAATAAGCTTGAGTTGGAGGGCGGCCTCTCGGTGCAGATTGAGGGCGAGCCTTTTATTCTGCACCCTGACGAAGTCGAAATTCGCACACAGTACCTGCCGGGCTGGCTCGTGGCCACCGATGGCCCACTCACCGTGGCGCTCGACGTGACGCTCACCGAGGAGCTGCGCCAGGAAGGCTTAGCCCGCGAGCTGGTCAACCGCCTCCAGAATCTGCGCAAGGACTCGGGCCTCGAAGTGCAGGACCGCATCAGCGTGCACCTGGCTGATAGTGCGCCGGCCGAGTTGCAAGCTGCCGTGGCGGCCTTCGGTGACTACATCCGCGAAGAAGTGCAGGCCCTGCGCCTCGACTTTGTGCCCGAAGTAGCCGGCGGCGCGGTACTGGAGTTTGACGACTTCTCGGTGCCGGCCAAAGTAGACGTAGTAACTGCTTGATTGTGAGCCGCCCGGCTGCGCTCGAAAACGCGGCCGGGTTTTCCCGCGCACAACGACTTGCTTGAGCCGTTTTTAAAGGTTGTGAGACCCTGTAATTCGGTATAAAACAGTACAAAGTAATTAGAGTTTCACCTGTGCCGACTGCCTTACCTGCTTCCTCATCCGAGTCAACGCTGCGCTACTCGGCGCGTCGGGGTAGCGTGCTGCCGTTCTTTCTGCTGTCGCTGCTCGTTATTGTGCTCGACCAGGTTTCTAAATACTTGGTGCATAGCCATATGAGGCTGGGCGAAGTGATTCCTCTTCTGGGAGACGGGCTAAGGCTGCTCTATACCGAAAACCCCGGGATGGCTTTTGGGGTCGAGTTGCCGCCGCCATTTGGCAAGCTGCTGCTCACGGCTTTTCGGGTGTTGGCGGTAGGAGGCATCAGCTACTACATGGTGCGGCTGTGGCGGCAGCGGGCGGCAGCAGGCTACATTGCGTGCATCGCGCTCATTCTGGGTGGGGCTTTGGGCAACCTGCTGGACTCTGTTTTCTACGGCGTTCTCTACCACAATGCGCCCGCTGGTTCGCCTACCCCCTGGTTGTATGGCCAAGTTGTCGACATGATTAACGTGCCTATTTACCAGGGTTTTTACCCACAGTGGGTGCCTTTTGTGGGCGGGCAGTACACGAATGGCTTCCCCATCTTCAACCTGGCCGATTCTTTCATCTTCATTGGCGTAGCCTTGATTTTGCTACTACAAGACCGCTTTCTGAAGCCAGCGCCGACGACGGCGGTAGAGTAGCCGATTACTTCACAATTGTTTTATAAACACCCGATTACGCAGTATTTTTCTTCCTCAGTGCCTACCGATTTGCCTACCGATATCCATTCCCAGTCCCAGCGCTACCCGGCGCGCCGGGGCAGTGTGCTGCCATTTTTTCTGCTGGCTTTGTTTATTATTTTTATCGACCAGCTATCTAAGTATTTGGTAAATAAGCATATGCAGCCAGGCCTGAATGGGGAGATACTGCTTATCGGCCACTGGCTCAAGCTGCACTATACTCTGAACCCCGGTATGGCCTTTGGCGTGGAGCTGCTGCCGCCGCCCTATGGGAAGCTGCTACTCACAGCTTTTCGGCTGCTGGCGGCGGGCGGGCTTAGCTACTATATCGTGCATTTGTGGCGGCACCGGGCAGCGGCGGGCTTTATTGCCTGCATGGCGCTCATCTTGGGTGGAGCTGTGGGCAACGTCATCGACTCAGTTTTTTATGGCGTTATCTACCACAACGCGCCGTTTGGCTCGCCTACCCCCTGGTTTTTCGGGCAAGTTATTGACATGATTTACGTCGATATCTACGAGGGCTTTTTGCCCAATGCTTGGCCTATTTTGGGTGGTAAGTATGTGTCGCTCTGGCCTATTTTTAATTTAGCTGACTCTGCTATCTTCGTCGGTGTAACGCTGATTCTACTGCTGCAAGGCCGTTTTTTTAGGGAAACGCAGGCCCAAAATGGGGTAGTAGCTACTTCTGAAACCTCCGAAACAGCCTGAGCTTGATTTTTGCCCACCTCCCGCAAGCCGTCTGCCGGGCTGAGCTGGCCAAGCACCTTACTACGTTGGAACCAGGCGTTCTAATTTGGCAAGTTGCTTGACTCACTTAGCCCAGCAGACGGTTTGCTGCTTAGTTTGCTAGCCGATACCGCGCCTATGTCCTTGCTCTCCGTTCAGAATCTTACCGTTGATTTCCGCTCGCAGCGCGGCACTACCCGCGCCGTGGCCGATGTATCGTTTGAGGTGGGTAGGGGAGAGGTGCTCGCGATTGTGGGCGAGTCGGGCTCGGGCAAGTCGGTGACGTCGCTGGCGCTGCTAGGGCTGCTCGCCAAGCCGGCGGCGCACCTGGCGAGCGGCACGGCCCGCTTTGCGTCGGAGAAGCTGGGGGAGGTGGATTTATTTCAGCTGACCGAGACGCAACTGCAACAAGTGCGCGGCAACGATATCAGCATGATTTTCCAGGAGCCGATGACGTCTCTGAACCCGGTGCTGACTTGCGGCTACCAGGTAGTAGAAGCGCTATTATTGCATACTTCGCTCAGTAAGCAAGAAGCCGAGGCGCGCACCATCGAGCTGTTTACCGAAGCGCAACTGCCGCGGCCCGCTCAAATTTTCAAAGCCTACCCCCATGAGATAAGCGGCGGCCAAAAGCAGCGCGTGATGATTGCAATGGCCATGGCCTGCCGCCCGGCGCTGCTCATTGCCGATGAGCCCACCACCGCGCTCGACGTGACGGTGCAGGCACGCATCCTACAACTCATCCGTGACCTGCGGCGCGAGCACGGTACGGCGGTGCTGTTCATCACCCACGACCTCGGCGTGGTAGCCGAGATTGCCGACCGCATCTTGGTGATGTATCGGGGTAGGGTAGTGGAGCAAGGTAGCGTACTCGATATTTTCACCAACCCGCAGCACCCGTACACCAAAGGCTTGCTAGCCTGCCGGCCCCGGCTCTCGATCGGCAAAACGCGCCTGCCCGTAGTGGCCGATTTTATGGACACTGACGCGGCCGGAAACCTGACGGCGCGCGACGGTGGGGGAGGGGTAGGCGGCCCAGAAGTGATTCCTTCTCAGTTACGGACTAATTCTGATACAACCAAAACGTTCCCCGTGGAACAAAAATCACGTTCCACGGCTGAAAATCCTTTACTGCGCGTCGAAAACCTGCAGGTGTACTTTCCTATTCGCAAAGGGTTCTTCACGCGGGCTACCTCTTTTGTGCGGGCCGTGGATGAGGTGAGCTTCGACATCTACCCCGGCGAAACGGTCGGCTTAGTAGGCGAGTCGGGCTGCGGCAAGACTACGCTGGGCCGGGCGCTGCTCCGCCTCACGGAACCAACGGCCGGCCGCATCCTGTTTGAAGGTACTGACCTAGCACGCCTGCCGGCCGGCGAATTGCGCCACCGGCGGCGCGAGTTTCAGCTGGTGTTTCAGGACCCCTACGCGGCCCTGAACCCGATGCTGACGGTGGGCGAGGCCATTCTGGAACCGTTGCGGGTGCATGGGGTAGGCGGCAGCCGCGCCGAGCAAAAGGCCCGGGTGCGCGAGTTGCTGCGCACCGTGGGCCTGAGCGAGGACGCAGAACAGCGCTACCCGCACGAGTTCAGCGGCGGGCAGCGGCAGCGCATTTGTATTGCGCGGGCGCTGGCCCTGCGGCCCAAGCTCATTGTGTGCGACGAGTCGGTGTCGGCGCTCGACGTGAGTGTGCAGGCGCAGGTTCTCAACTTGCTCAATGACCTCAAGCGCGAGCTAGGTATCACCTACCTGTTTATTACCCACGACTTGTCGGTGGCCCGCTTTATGAGTGACCGGCTGCTAGTGATGAGCCAGGGTAAAATCGTGGAAAGCGGCCTGGCTGCCGAAGTGTACGCCCATCCGCAGCATCCCTACACCCAGCAGCTGCTAGCGGCGATTCCGAGCGACGACCCAGCGCGCATCGCGGCTCGGGTAGCCTCGTAGAACGAAGCAATTCTTCGTTCCCTGAGTATGCTACGCTGTTCTAAGTAAGCTGCTCCGAACAAGGTGCTCCCATTCACGTTCAACTTTTATTCTACTACAAACGGCCTATCCCACCGTTTGCCTTTCTTTATCCCGCGCGTCGCCTTCGTCAATCTTACCTCAAGCTGTCTGGCGGCCGTCTTACCCACTTTCATGAAAAACCCGAAAGACCCCGCTGCCCCCCGCGCCGCTCGCGCGAAGGCAGCCCCCACGGCGCCAGCCCCTACCCCCCCCGCTGCCGCTAGTATTGAGCAAGACACGGTGTACCGCCAGTTTGCGGATAACCCTGGCAAGGTGCTGGCCTATCGCCAGCTTTCGCGCCGCCTCGGCATCACGACCAAGGCACAGCGCGAGGAGCTGTTTGCGCATCTTAAGGACCTGCGTGAGAATGGCCGCCTAGAGCTGCTGCAAAACGATGAATACCGCCTGGCCAACCCCACCGACCTGCAAGTAGCCGCTAGTGCTAACAAGGCTCGCAAAACGACAAGAAAGGCTGAACCTACCGCTGCCGCTGCCCCCATGCTGGAAGCCGAGTTTGGCCAGGACCCCATTATTCACCGGCGTCGTTCGGCGGGCTTCGACCACGTGGGCGATGGCCCCGACCGCCGGCCTCAGCGTGATGGCAATACCGTCATTGGTACGGTATCGCTGGCCACGCCGCGCTTCGCCTTTGTGGTACGCGAAGACAGCGACGGCGATGATATTCGCGTCTTCACCGACCAACTGCGTTACGCGCTGGATGGCGACTTGGTGCGCGTGCGCCTACGGGGCATCCGCGACGGCCGCCTCACGGGCGATGTGGTAGAAGTCATCAAGCGCCAGCGCTCTGAAGTGGTGGGCCGGCTGCAAGTGCAGGGCTCCATTGGCTTCGTGAAACCCGACAACCGTAAGTCGTACTTCGACGTGATGGTGCCACCGCAGGAGCTAGGCGAGTCGCGCAACGGCGACAAGGTGCTGGTGCGCATTACCGAGTTTCCGGACCACGATGGGGAGGGTAGAAACCCGGTCGGTACCATCATTCGCAACTTTGGGGCGGCTGGTGAGAACGAGGCCGAGATAAACGCCATCATGGCCGAGTTTGGCCTACCCTTCGAGTTTCCAACGGCGGTGGAGGAAGAAGCTGACGCCATTCCGACGACCATTTCGAAGGAGGAGATTGCGAAGCGTCGCGACTTCCGCGACATCCTCACCTTTACCATCGACCCGGCCGACGCCAAGGACTTTGACGATGCCCTGAGCCTGCGCACGCTGGACAATGGCAACTACGAAGTAGGGGTGCACATTGCCGACGTGACCCACTACGTGCGCCTCGGCACCGAGCTGGAGCGCGAGGGCAAGAACCGCGCGACCTCGGTATACTTGGTAGACCGCGTGATTCCGATGCTGCCCGAAAACCTCTCCAACGGCCTCTGCTCGCTACGGCCCAACGAGGACAAGCTGACGTTCTCGGCCGTGTTTGAACTCGACGAGAAGGGTAAACTCATAGACTCGTGGTTTGGCAAAACGGTCATTCACTCCGACCGCCGCTTTAGCTATGAGGAGGCCCAGGAGCGTATCGAAACCAACGAGGGCGACTACGCGCTGGAAATAAACCTGCTAAATCACCTTGCCAAAAAGCTCTCGGCTGAACGCTTCCGCAAGGGCGCCATCAGCTTCGAAACGCAGGAGGTAAAGTTCCGGCTAGGCGAGGATGGCAAGCCGCTCGGCGTGTACGTGAAGGAGCGCAAGGATGCGCATAAGCTCATTGAGGAGTTCATGCTGCTTGCCAACAAGCGAGTGGCCGAGTTCGTGTTTGGCCTCAAAAAGACCAAGCCGCGCTTCACGATGGTGTACCGCACCCACGATGCGCCCGACCCCGACCGCCTCGAAAACTTTGCCCTCTTTGCCCAGAAGTTCGGCCACAAACTGAACCTGAGTAACCCCAAAAAGGTCAGCACCGAGCTCAACAAGCTGAGCACCGACGTGGTGGGCAAGCCCGAGCAAAACGTGATTCAGGGCTTGGCCATCCTCTCGATGTCGAAGGCTATTTATACCACCGAGCCACTGGGGCACTTCGGCCTGGCGTTTGCGCACTACTCGCACTTCACCTCGCCCATCCGCCGCTACCCCGACATGATGGCCCACCGCCTGCTTGAGTACTACCTCAACGGCGGCAAGAACGCCGCTGTGGAGCCCGTAGAAGACGCCTGCAAGCACTCCTCGGCCCGCGAGAAGCTGGCAGCCAACGCCGAGCGCGCCAGCATCAAATACAAGCAGGTGGAATACATCGGCGCGCACATTGGCGAGGAGTTCACGGGCGTAGTGTCGGGCCTAACGGAGCGCGGCATCTACGTCGAGATTGAGGCTAACAAGTGCGAAGGCATGGTGCGCATCTCCGACATTCCGGGCGACACCTTTGAGCTGGATAAGGATAACTACCGCCTAGTGGGGCGCGGCTCGAAGCGCATTATTCAGTTTGGCGACGAACTGCAAGTCATCGTGACGTCGGCCAATCTGCTCGACCGCACCATCGATATGGAGCTGGTCGATAACCGCCCCGAAAGCGTGAAGCAGCGCGAGCGGGCCGAGCGCGAAGCTGGTCGTGGCGGCCGCAGCGCCCGCAACCGCGACGGCAATAGCAAAGGCGGTGGTGGCTACAAAGGCAATTCTGGCGGTGGCCGGGGGGGTAGGGAAGGCGGCAACCGCCGCCGGTAGCCTTTCCCATCTGCTCCTTACGAGTGCAACGAAGTGAAGCGCGGCAATCGCATCAGAACGACATCCACAGGAGTTGTTCTAATGTGATTGCCGCGCTTCACTTCGTTGCACTCGTATAGGCAAGAGATTTTAATGACCACTACAGCCCGACCTTTGCCCCGTGCAAACCGACCTCTCCACCCTTCTCCAGCAAGCCTTAAAAACGCTTGATTACGGCCAGCAGCCAGCTACTCTCTACGACCCCATTCGCTACATCATGAGCTTGGGGGGCAAACGCCTGAGGCCCCTGCTAACGCTACTCGGCGGTCAGCTCTTTACCGACGACCTAGCGCCCCTCGTGAAGCCCGCGTTGGCTACCGAAGTCTTCCACAACTTCACGCTGCTCCACGACGACCTCATGGACCAGGCGCCGCTGCGGCGCGGCCAGCCCACGGTGCACGAGAAGTGGAACCCCAATGTGGCCATCCTCTCGGGCGATGTGATGCTGGTGCGGGCCTACGAGCTGCTCTTCGAAAACGTGCCCCTACCCCTGGTGCCGCCGGTGCTGCGCCGCTTCTCCCAAACTGCCGCTGAGGTGTGCGAGGGCCAGCAGTGGGACATGAATTTCGAAACCGAAACCACCATTACCATCCCACAGTACCTCGACATGATTCGGCTGAAAACGGCCGTACTACTAGGTTTCGCCCTAGAGCTGGGCGCCGTGCTAGCAGGCGCCAGCGCCGCCGATGCCGAGCACCTGCGCCAGTTCGGCACCGACATTGGCCTGGCCTTTCAGCTGCGCGACGACCTGCTCGATGTGTATGGCGATGCTGCCACTTTTGGCAAGCGCGTGGGCGGCGACATCATTTCTGACAAGAAAACCTACCTGCTTCTCACCGCTCAGGCGCAGGCCAACGCTACCCAGCGCGCCGCGCTAAGCCAGCACATCGGCCAGCCCGTGCCCGATGCCGATGCCAAGGTGCAGGCCGTGCGCGCCATCTACGACGAGCTCGATATTCGGCCCCAAACCGAGGCGCTGATCAACGAGTACTTCCAGGCTGCTTTGCAGCATCTGGAGCGGGTAGGGGCGCCCGCTGCCCGCAAGCAGCCCCTGCATCACCTCGCGCTCCAGCTCATGGACCGCTAAAGCTAACCCAGTCCCCTTCGTGTTCAATCCCATTCTGATTCTCATCGGCCTCACGGTCGCCATCTCTGCCTACGCCTGGTCGAAGCCCGAACTCATGCGCGCCTGGATACTCGAGCCCTACGTTATGGCTCGCTCCAGCGGCCAATGGTACCGCCTGCTCACCTCCGGTTTCCTGCACGCCGACTGGTCGCACCTGCTCTTCAACATGTTTGCGTTTTACTCTTTCAGCCCTGTGGTGCTTTCCACTTTAGCCGAAAGTTATGGTTCCGGAGCAGGGGTAGGGCTGTTCCTGCTGCTCTACCTGGGGGGCATTATCGTATCCGATTTACCATCTTACTTCCAGCACCGCGACGACCGTGACTACCGTAGCCTGGGTGCGTCGGGGGGGGTAGCGTCGGTGCTGTTTGCCAGTATCCTGCTCTTCCCGGTCAATACGAATGGCGGTGGCATCATCATCTTCCCGCTACCATTTCCCATTCAGCCATTCATTTTTGGCGTGCTCTACCTGGCGTACTCCTGGTACATGGGCCGCCGCCGGGGCGACAACGTCAACCACGATGCGCACTTCTACGGCGCGCTCTTTGGGGTGCTGCTCCTGCTGGTGCTCATTCCGGGAGTAATCCCGCATTTTGTGCAGCAAGTCAGTAATTTTATTAGTAACAAGCTGTAATACAGTGTATTGTCGTAATTAAATAGCCAAAAGCCTTGAAATTGCGTAAAGGCGTGAACACCACACTTTTCTTCACACTTCTCTTATGCAAACCTTCTCCACTGCCGCTGCCCGTCTTAAGCCGCTGGCTTTGCTCCCTCTTCTGTCGTTAATCGCAACTAGCTGTGCGCCAAGTGCTTACAATAACCGAGGCGGTCTAGGGTTCTTTGGGGTTCTGTACCTGATTATGGCCATCTACGCGGTCATCAGCTTGCTCAAGCAAGACTGGTCGCTGGGCAAAAAGCTTCTCTGGGGCGCCATTATCTGGTTTTTCCCTATTGGTGGCTCTATCATTTACCTGCTTTTCTCAGGTCGCAGCAACTAAGCTGTCAAGACTTTTCTAACAAAAAACCCGCAGCCATAATTGGCTGCGGGTTTTTTGTTGCGGTGCTGGGTAGGCTAACGAAGCAATACGATAGTCTTTCAGGTACTGCTGAGTAGGCTAGCCTTTGTGCGTAATCTGGTCGCGCCAAGCGTCTGCCTAAGCATTGCTTTAGTTGAGTAGCTTCATCTTTTCGAGTTTAGCTACGTGCTGCACCAACTCACCAGCGTTCGTTAGCTGCTTGGCCTGCCAGTGGCCATCGGGCTGCTTCTGCATCTGCACCTCCACTACGAGCGTGGTATCGTAGCGGGGCTGCGAAAACTCCAAGCCCACCAGGGCTTCACTACCCTTGTCGGTGCTGTACTTGATGCCTTTGAATTTGCTGTCAGGGCCCACTACCCGGCCCGCCAGCCCGAGAAAGGACAGGTTGACTAGTCGCTTCGGAGTCTCTGCCTGGGCCTCCTCTAGCGAGCCGGTTTGCACGTAGCGCTGCACCTCCTGCTGCGCTGCTCTTGCTATCTGAGGCTTCAATAAGCTCAGGCCACTGCGCAGCATTAGCCCACCCCCCGGTACTAGGCTTGAAAGCAAACTGCTTTGGCTAGCCACATCATCGACCAAGTGGTTGGTCAGGCTGCTTACGTCTACATAGCGCTCGAAGCTTGCTAGGTCATGGGTTTGCGTGGCGGCAGCGGCCTGCAGCAAGGCGTACTCAGGGCCCTTCTTCAGGCTGCTGTAGTAGTAATAGCCACCACCTAGAATGGCCAGCGCGAGTAGAAAAAGAAGTAGTCGTTTCATCAAATAGCTTGCGTGATAATGGGGGTAGGCTACCCCCGTATGAGCTTGCAAAGCTACTGGCTGGCTGCCTACACCCTTGGCTGCGTACACGAGCCATGCTACCAATTTCGCCTTCCCCTACCCCCCCTCGCCGCCCCGAAATTCACGGCCACCGCGGCTGCCGTGGCTTGCGGCCCGAGAATACGCTACCAGCTTTTCTGCACGCACTCACCCTAGGAGTTGATGTGCTAGAGCTGGATGTAGTCATTTCTGCCGACCACCAAGTGGTTGTTTCGCACGAGCCCTGGCTATCGGCACGGCTCGGCACTGGCCCACATGGCGAGCATATTGATCCATGCCAGGAGCGCACGTACAATATTTTTCAGTTGCCATACGCCACCGTTCGCCGTTGCGTAGTGGGTGCTCAGGCACTTGCAAATTTCCCCGAGCAGTTGCTTATCCCCAGCTACCGCCCCTTGCTTAGCGAGGTTTTGCAGGCTACTGAAACCGCTTGCCAACAGCTGGGGCGGGCCCCAGTACGCTACGCAGTTGAGCTGAAAAGTGACCCCGCGGGCGATGAGGTATTCCACCCCAAGCCTAGCCCTTTCGTCGAATTGGTTGCGGCCGAACTGCTCGCTGCTGGCGTGCAATCTCGGACTACCCTCCTCAGTTTCGACCTGCGTATTCTACAAGCAGCGCGTGCGCATTCGGCCAACCTAGCGCTTTGCTTGCTTAATGAAACCGCTGTGCCCGCTAGCACTTTGTTCGAGCAACTTGGCTTTGTACCCGATACGTACGGCCCCGAATTTGATTTGCTTTCTTTCGAGAAGTTACAGGCGTTGGCAAACGGATATCCTGGCCTACGCATTGTGCCTTGGACAGTGAATACCCCTAGTGAGTTAGCATTAGCCATCAAATGGGGGGTAGCAGGTATCACAACTGATTATCCCAACCTGTTACAAACATTGCTTGAAAAAGAGATATTTTAATGAATATCGTAATGCACGATACCTGTCAAAAAGCGTATGTTACAGTACGCATTCGTATCGAAACGCAATGTTACAATCGAGCTAGTTGCCTTATTGCGTAAAGTCTTTTGGTTTACGTATTTGCGCGTTACATATTTGTAGTGTAATCCAACAATCTCATTTATCGTATGCCACATCAGGGTGAAATACTGCAGGAAGCGATAAAGAACAGTGGAATTTCCATCACCCGCATTGTCGAGGAGTTGGGTATTACACGTCCAACCATCTACCGTAAGTTCAAGGACGATACATTAGATGCAAGCTTTGTAAAAAACGTCGGACAAATAATTGGTCACGATTTTTCAAACGACTTTACAATTACGGCACAATCAACCTTGCCTTTTGTAACACAAATTGTAAAACAAACGAGTGTAACACCTGTAACGCAACGTCAGCAGGCGCTTGTACAGGCAGACGCAGACCCTATTAAGCAGCTTTTAGCGTTGCAAACGAAGTATATTACGCTTCTAGAGGCCTACAATGAGCTCCTATTGAAAGTGTATGGGCCTAAGTGACAAAAATGTTCCACGTGAAACATTTTTGTCACTTAGGCCCATACACTTTCAAGTAAGCCAAAACCAAACTATGCTAGCCTAGCTCTGTAATTGAGAGTTAGACTTTGGGAGGTAGGCGAGGAGGAGCGTTTAAGAAACACTACCTCGTTTACCACCTGGGCGCCCACCTCATTGTTGAGCATTTCTAGCACGCGGGTCTTTGCCATCACCAGTTCATGCTTGAGCGGTGCGGAGGAAAGCCGAACGAAAAGCTTCCCCTTGCTAACGTACACCTCTTGGGTTTTGAGGGCAACTGCTTTGCCCATGACGCGCTCCCAGCTAGCAACCACGGTTACTTCGTTTAGCTTGCCCCCAAGCTTGTAGGCTCGTACCAATGCTTCTAGTCCCTCCTTCAAGGGTATGATATCGGCCCGGCGGGCAGTGGGGGAGAGGCTAGGTTTTTTCACAGCGAGGGAATAGCTTAATGCCCACGCCGCGCCCAAAAGAGCGATGCCTTGCGGGTTGGTTTGCTTACCTCAAAAGTACGCCGGCCTACCCCACGGGGAGTAGCCAAGAATCAAATAGCCTGTACCGTGCCAGCTTGCACCCGGAACCGCTGAATACTGCTGCTCACTCCGGCCAAAGCCAAGTTGGTGCGCTCCAAATTGGTGTCCGTTAAAAAAACCTGGCCAAATGTCTGGTCAGCTACCAGCTCTAGTAGCCGAGCAATTCGTTTGTCATCGAGTCGGTCGAAAATATCGTCTAGCAGTAGCAAAGGCTTAGTGGCCGCTGCTCCAGCAGGCTGAGGCTTCGCAGCTAGCAATTCAAACTGAGCTAGCTTCAGCGCAATCGCATAAGACTTTTGTTGGCCTTGAGAAGCATAGCTTTTGACAGGCAACTCATCCATCAAGAAAACAAAGTCGTCGCGGTGCGGCCCAGTGGTGCTTCGCTGCAAGGCTAGGTCGCGGCGCTCGTTGGCTAATAGCAGGTGCCGAAAGTCCTGGCCTATTAGTTGGCTTTTGTATTCCAGACTGACAGCTTCTCGACCGTCAGCCAACTGTGCATAGTGCCGCTGAAAGACAGGGGAGAATGCTACAAGAAAATCACTGCGCAGTTTGGATAGGCGCGTGCCCAAAGGTGCAAGTTGGTCGTCGAGCGCCTGTAAGTACAGTGCGTCGAATCCGTGGCCAGCTCCACTTTGCTTCAGTGTTGCGTTACGTTGGCGCAGTAGGCCGTTATAGTGAATAAGCAACTCCAGGAACTCGTGGTCTAGCTGCGATTGAAGACTATCAAAGTAGCGCCGGCGCTCTTCGCTCCCCTCCCGAATAATGTCGGTATCGTAAGGCGAAATAAGTACGGCCGGGTAGCGACCAATGTGGTCTGCCAAGCGCTCGTAGGGTTGCTTATCGTGCGTGATGGTTTTCTTCTGCCCAACTCGCAAGCTGACTTGAATGCTCTCAGGCCGTTCGGTTTGGGAGCTAGCGAACGAGCCCTTAACCACAAAGAAATCGGCTCCTTGCTTAATGGCTTGCGCGTCGGCACTAGCGAAGGCTCCTTTGGTGAGAGCCAGGTAATGAATGGCATCAAGGAGATTGGTTTTACCACTGCCGTTGTCGCCGATGAAGCAATTGATGCCTGGTCCAAAGGCCAAAGTAGCTTCGTCGTAATTCTTAAAAAAAAGCAGGTGGAGATGGTCGAGCGTCATTCGAAGCAATGGGGTGGGAGTACGAGCAACATTATGTAATTTCGCCCTCCCAACGCGAAATTATATACCCCGAATTATGGCGGAGTCAAAAGTAAAGGATGCGCCGAAGGCTGGCGCCAACGGTAGCAATGGTACCAAGGGCCAGCCCTCGAAGGCAGTAGACGCCGCTACCGGCGTCGAGACTGCGGCGCAGCCGGCTGTCGAAGTGATGCCCGCTGCCCACGCAGGTGAAGATGCTAGCAAAGAACCGCTGGCTACTTCCCCTGACCAACCAGAGTTTTCGAAAGAGGTTTATTTAGCTTGGTATGAGCAAATGCAGCTCATGCGCAAGTTTGAGGAAAAAGCCGGCCAGCTCTATGGTCAGCAAAAGATTAAGGGCTTCTGCCACCTCTACATTGGGCAAGAGGCCTGCGTAGCTGGGGCCGTGTCGGCCCTCGAAAAAGGTGACAAGTACATCACCGCTTACCGCGACCATGCGCACCCACTGGCCTTAGGCACTTCGCCCAATGCCATCATGGCCGAACTGTTTGCTAAGGCTACCGGCTGCTCGAAGGGCAAAGGTGGTTCGATGCACATGTTCGACAAGGAGGTAGGGTTTATGGGTGGCCACGGCATCGTGGGCGCGCAGATTCCATTGGGTGCGGGTATTGCCTTTGCTGAGAAATACAACAAGACAGGCAAGCTTTGCATTTGCTACATGGGTGATGGTGCAGTGCGCCAGGGTGCTTTGCACGAAGCCTTCAACATGGCGATGCTGTGGAAGCTGCCCGTAATTTTTGTGGTAGAAAACAACGGCTATGCCATGGGTACCGCCGTGCACCGCAGCTCGAATGTAACGGACCTGCACATCATTGCTGAAGGCTACCAAATGCCTAACGAGCCAGTGAATGCTATGAACGTGGAGGAGGTGCACAAGGCTGTAGCCCGCGCCGCTGAACGCGCCCGCGGTGGTGAAGGCCCCACTTTCTTGGAGTTTAAAACCTACCGCTACAAAGGGCACTCGATGAGTGACCCGGCTAAGTACCGCACGAAAGAGGAAGTAGAAGAGTATCGCCACCGCGATACCATCGAGGCAGTACGCCACACTATCCTCACGCACGGCATGGCTACCGAGGAAGATTTGACGGCCATTGATGAGCGCATCAAAGGGCAGGTACAGGAGTCGGTTGAATTTGCCGAAAATTCTCCTTACCCCGATGCGTCGGAGCTCTACCACGATGTGTATGTGCAGAAGGATTATCCGTATATCCACGACTAACTATTCTTAATCCGGCCCCTCGCCCTCGTGGCCGGTGGCCCCCCGCGTCGAGGTTTGCGAACAGACTTGCGGCGCCGAGCTACCTATCCAATGTCTAAGATTCCATACACCGGCAAAACGCCGGGAGCCCGCCAGCCCGTTCGCCCTGTGTCGACCGACCCATTGGCGCCGGCCCAAGAAAGCTACGTGACCGAAAATCCGTTGCTCGAAGACCCCGATGCGCTGGCCATTCGGCTGGCAGAGTCGGAGGACTTTGTGCGGCGTAACCGCAACTTGCTTTTGGGTATTCTGGTAGTAGTGGTAGCGGCAATTGCTGGCGCTTTTGGCTACAACTACTGGCGCACTGAGCAGAATACGCAAGCCCAAAATGCGATGTTCAAGGCGGTGAACTACTGGGAAGCCGACTCGCTCGGTCAGGCAACTAAGGGCGACGGCAAGCACCCCGGCCTCGATAAGGTAGCTACTGAATACAGCGGCACGAAGGCAGGCAATCTAGCCGATTTCTACGCTGGCGTAGCAGCACTTAAGCAAGGCAAGTTTCAGGACGCATATAACTACCTGGATAAATTCAGCTCGGATGACTACTTGGTGCAGTCGCGTGCGTACTCGCTGATGGGTGATGCGAAGCTGGAGCTAAACCAACCAAAGGAAGCAGCTGAGCTCTATGCTAAGGCAGCGGACCACAACACGAATGATTTCTTTTCGCCGGGTTACGTGCTCAAGCAAGGCATCGCGCTGGAAGCAGCAAAGGACAATGCTGGGGCTGCCAAGGCTTACGACCGCATCCTGAACGACTACTCGGCTTCGCAGGAAGTAGGGGAGGCTCGCCAGCGCAAGGCTGCCTTGGCTCAGTAAGCTAAGCAACACTCGAATAGTTACTGGCGGCGCTTTCCTGACTCAGGGAAGCGCCGTTGTTGTTCACAACAAAAATCAATCGCCTCCACTAACGGCTTTCCTACCCCCTACACTGGCGCAAACCAGCGCGGCAAAAAGCTGTTAAGAATCTTCATCTACACGCCAGTCCTACCCCCTACTTTATGGCTACTGCCCTTCAAAACCTCAGCACCTACGACAGCGCTGGCTTTACGGATATTACTGACAAGCGCTTTGGCTTGGTAGTGGCCGAGTGGAACCGCGAGCTAACCGACACGCTCAGCAATGGCGCCTACGAAACCCTGCTCAAGCACGGGGCCAAACCCGAGAACATCTTTCGCAATGCTGTGCCAGGGAGCTTCGAGCTGACATTTGGGGCGCAGCTACTGGCGCAGCACGACGAGATAGACGCTGTTATTTGCCTAGGCGTAGTAATCAAAGGTGATACCAAGCACGACGACTACATCTGCCATGCCGTGGCACAGGGCCTGACTACCGTGGGGTTGAAGTATAATAAACCCGTGATATTTGGCCTCGTCACAACGAATAATTTGGAGCAAGCCTGGGACCGGGCCGGTGGGCGCCACGGCAACAAGGGCGTAGAAGCTGCCGTGGCCGCTATCCAGATGCTCGGATTCTGAGGTAAAGGTGTAGCCAGCGGAGCAAAGCCGCTGAAACTAACTACCTTTGCCCCCGCGAAACCAATGTGAGTCGCTTTTTAAGTCAACTGGCTTAGTATTGCTACTAAACTTTTTGGCTTGGTGGCGCGTTGGTTTTGCCAGGTTAGTTGCCTGTTGCTCTTAGTTTATTACTTTTTTACCTGCCTTTCGATGTCCGAAGAAAACCTCCGCTACTCGCGGGAAGACTTAGCTGAGTTTGACCAGATTATTCAGGATAAACTAACGGCAGCTCGCAAAGAGCTGTCCTTCATTAAGGAGACGCTGACGCGTAACAACGAGTCGGGTACTGATACCACGGCTGCCTCGCTCAAGGTGCTCGAAGACGGTGCCGAGACGGCCGAGAAGGAAAGCCTGAACCAGTTGGCCTCGCGCCAGATGAAGTTCATTCAGCAGCTTGAAAATGCGCAGACGCGCATTAAGAATGGTACCTATGGCGTGTGCATCGGCACAGGCAAGCTCATCCCTAAGGAGCGCCTGCGCGCAGTGCCGCATACCCAGCACTCGATTGAGGCCAAACTGGCCCGTCGCGACTAAGCATTACCACGTACAATAGTCCGGACCTGCACCCGGCGCTTCGGCGGCGGTCTGCGGGTCCGGATTTTTTAGTACTTGCCTCCTGTAAGGGGGGTAGCACTTACCAGCGCCGGCGGCGCGGGACTATAAGCCAGCATTAGCTAACACACAGTATATAAAATGGGCAAGCAACATTTTTCGGAGGATAAGCCAGGTCGGCGCGGCGCGACTGGCAACACCGGGCGGCCAAACGGCGATGCCCGCGGTGGCAACGCACCCCGTGGCAATAGCAGCAACTATAAGGGCAGCCGCCCCGATGGGCGCGGCGAAGGCTACTCACCAGCTCGGCCCACTTTTGGCCAAGGAGGTGGCAACAAGTTTGGCGCCCGGCCTAGCGGTGGCGGTGGCATCAATAAGCCAAATTTTGGTGAGAAGCGCAACTTCGGCAGTGGCGACCGGCCCGAGCGCGGTGGCTTCGGCGAGAAGCGCAGCTTTGGTGGCGGCGACCGCCCTGAGCGTGGCGGTTTTGGTGGGGAGAAGCGCAGCTTTGGCGGCGACCGCCCCGACCGTGGTAGTTTCGGCGACCGGCGTCCTGCTGGCGGTAGCGACCGCCCGGCCCGCAGCTTTGGCGGCGGCGACCGGCCCGAGCGCGGTGGCTATGGCGAGAAGCGCAGCTTCGGCGGCGACCGCCCGGCCCGCAACTCTGGTGACCGTGATGCTCAGCCCCGGCGCTTTGAGCAGAACAATGAGGGTGGCGAGCGGCGCGAAAACCGTGAGGAACGTAGTGAGCGCCCCGCCTACCCCCCCAAGCCTATCTGGCAAGGCCAGCCAGTGCGCTACGAAGGCAAGCCGACGGTGCCGCGTGGCGGCAAAGGCGAGCGCAATCGGAAGTTCATTAAGACTAACCCCGACGGCACGCCCATAACGCCGACCAACGACCGCCCTGTTTATACGGGTCGCGATGAGCGTCGCTCGTTTGAGGAGCGTGACACTACCCCCCGCTCACGGCCCGAAGGTGGCTTTGAGCGCCGCGACGACCGGGCGCCCCGCCGCGATGCGGACAACCGCTCGGGTGGTGACGACCGCCGCAGCAACTACGCCGACCGCCGGCCAGCCGGTGGCGAAGGCAACGAGCGCCGCAGCTATGGCGACCGCGACACGCGCCCCGCTACCGGTGACCGCGACGACCGCCGCAGCAGCTACGGCAATGCCCGCGACCGGGACCGTGAGCCTACCCAGGGTGCGTTTGGCAAGCCACGCAGCTACGGCGAGCGTCCGGCTAACACGGGCGGCACGTTTCGGGAGCGGCGCGAAGCCATGCGCGAAGCCCAAAGCGGGCCCCGCCGCGGCACTAGCTACGGTGCCAAAAGCCAGCCGAGCGATACGGTAGGCCAGGCCCCAGACTACAAGAACCTCACGCACTACGAAAAGGACAAGACGCGCGGCAACAAGCGCCGGGCTAGCGAAGAGGACTTCGGTAACGAAGAACTACGCCTGAACCGCTACATCGCTAACGCCGGTATTTGCTCGCGCCGCGAAGCCGATGCGCTTATTGCCGCCGGCGAAATCCGCGTCAATGGCGAGGTCATCACCGAAATGGGCTACAAAGTGCAGCCCACCGACACAGTGCAGTACGGCAAAACCAACCTCAACCGCGAGAAGCTGGTGTATGTACTGCTCAACAAGCCGAAAGACTTTATCACGACCACCGACGACCCCGAGGGCCGCAAAACGGTGATGTCGCTGGTAGCTACGGCGTCGAAGGAGCGCATTTTCCCAGTGGGTCGGCTCGACCGCAACACCACGGGCTTGCTGCTTTTCACCAACGATGGCGAGGTAGCTCAAAAGCTGTCGCACCCGTCGCACAAGAACAAGAAAATCTACCAAGCTGAGCTCGACAAGCCGCTCACCGCCGAGCACCTCGGCGAGATTGCCGCTGGTCTGGAACTGGAGGATGGCAAAGCCGAAGTAGATGATGTGGCCGTAGTGGCCGGCAACCCGCACTTTGTAGGCATCGAGCTGCATGTGGGCCGTAACCGCATTGTGCGCCGCATTTTTGAGCATCTTGGCTACGACGTAGTGGCTCTCGACCGCGTGCAGTACGCAGGGCTCACCAAAAAAGAATTGCCACGCGGCAAGTGGCGCTTTTTGAGTGAGCAGGAAGTAATTCGACTAAAATATTTCATGTAGTTTTTGAGCGGTTAGCCATTAGCTGCTGGCTGTTGGCTTTTTTACCACTGAAAAAGCTACCAGCTAGCAGCTAATGGCTAACCGCTTATCTGGGCCTACCCTCGCCCTTGACCTCGGCAATACTGCGCTGAAGTACGGGGTGTTTGGGCCCGAAGGTCTTCTCGAAAGTGGGGTTCTGACCACGCCGCCGCAACTCGCGGCCCTATGGCAACGGACGCAACCCCAGCAGGCCATCTTGTCGTCGGTGGCTGATGATGCCACTACGCAGCCTTGGCTGGCCGAATTGGCCACCGCCGATGGCTTGGCCAGGGTGCTGCCGTTTCGGCCCGGTTTCACGCCGGTGCCACTACGCAATGCTTATGCTCCCCCCCACACCTTAGGGACCGACCGCTTGGCCGGCGCCGTGGGGGCCGCCAGCCGCTGGCCCAGCCAAGACGTGCTCATTGTAGATGCGGGCACGGCGCTGAAGTTCGACTTGGTAACGGCCGATGGCACGTTTCAGGGCGGCAGCATAGCGCCGGGACTTCGGATGCGCTTGCAGGCCTTGCACACGTTTACGGGTCGGCTGCCGTTGCTGGAGTTGCCGCCGCCCACCGAGCCGGTGCAACTAATTGGCACCTCCACGGCCTCTTCGCTGCTGAGTGGGGTGGTAGGAGGTACTGCTGCTGAGGTGCGCGGCTTGGTAGCCAACTACCAGCAGCGCTACCCCGGTTTGGCAGTAGTGCTGACTGGCGGCGACGCTCCGTATCTGGCAGCAGCCCTTACCCCGCTGGCCGACTGTATCTTTGCCGTGCCAGAACTGGTGCTGCTTGGCCTGGATAAGATTTTACGCTATAATGTTGACAACTAAAAAACTATCCGGGGCCCTGCTGACGGCCGCTGCTACGCTACTCGCCAGCTCGGCGTTTGGGCAGGGGCTAGGCAACTCGCCCTACTCGCGCCTGGGCTTAGGCGACTACGTAGGCAACTACGGCGGCGTGCGCCAGCTGGGCATGGGCGGCACCGGCCTGGCTGCTCCTAACACTGGCAATGTCAACGAGTTGAATCCTGCTTTGCTGGCTTATACCCCCCGCACTACCTGGGAGGCGGCCTTCAATGCGCAGGTAAAAACGGTGCATAATGCGCAAACCTTGAACCGCAACGGCTCGGGCACGCTGGGCTACCTGGCCCTCGCCGTGCCGCTGAACAAGCGCTGGGGTGCTGCCATCGGCCTCAAGCCGTATAGCGCTGTCGATTACCAGGCTACCACTACCGGGGTAGTAAATGGCGACCCTTCGGCAGCAGCTTACCGGCAGTACAACGGCACGGGTGGGCTTTCGGAAGCTTATTTTGCCCATGGCATTCATGTGCTGCGCGACTTCAATATTGGCGCTAGCGCCTCGTATTTGTTCGGCACCATCGACCAAACGACAGGTACTGCCATTACTACCCCTACTATTGTGGCTCGGCAGCAAGTAGTCGATAACGAGCTTTTGCGCTACTCAGACTTCCTGTTTCGGGCTTCGGTGCACTATCGTCACAAGTTTGGCAAATCCTTGAACGCGAACTTGGCGGGTGTTCACACCTTCCAGACTAACCTCAAGGCTTCGCGGCAGCGCACTACCGAGCAGCGCGACGCTAACGGCGCCGTAATCGGCAACACCACGCAGCTCTCGGACGATGCGGGCAATACTACCGTGCCCTCGCTTTCGCAGGTGGGCCTGACCCTAGACAACGGTACCAACTGGACGGCCAGCCTCGATGCCTCGACGCAACAGTGGTCCAAGTTCCAATCGTTTAGCCTGCTCTCCACGGCGGGCCTCAGCAACACCTGGCGCGTAGCCACCGGCGGCGAATTCACGCCCGACCCAGGCTCGGTCGAGCACTACTTCCAGCGCGTTACGTACCGGGTAGGCCTCAGCGTGGCCCAGATGCCCTACGCGCCGCTCGGTACGCGTCTCTACGACCGGGCTGTGCACTGGGGCTTCGCCTTCCCGCTGCCCACGGCTACCCCCCTCGAATCGACGGTTATCAGCCTAGCATTCATCTACGGTGTTCGGGGTAACACGGCTTACCTCTACGGCGACACCGGCACGAGCAACGTGCGCGAAGACTACGTGCGCGTGCAAGTGGGCGCTACCCTCAGCAACCGCTGGTTTATCAAGCGGCGCCTGCAATAGTGGGCTTCTTTGGGGCTAAAGAGGGGGGTAGGGCGCTGGCAAGCTTAGTGCTGGCTGGGCTACTGGCCGCGGGTTGCCAAAAGAAGGAGGAAGCCCCCAAGCACATTATCTACAATGGCCCGCTGCTCGAAACCGATAATGTGGTGACGTTGCTGAGCGACTCGGCGCGGTTGCACATCCGCCTGACTGCACCACTCGAACAGATTTTCGAGAATAGTGACAAGCTCTATCCTAAAGGCGTGACCGTTACGTTCTACGACAAGCCAGGTAAAAATATTATCAACACGCTGGTGGCTAAGTGGGGTAAGTTCGACAACGCCAATCAACTCTATATTATGCGCGGCGCGGTGAAGGTGGCCAATGTACCCGAAAAGCAATTGCTCGATACGGAGGAGCTTTTTTACAGCCAAAGCCAACGAAAAATCTACACTGACAGCGCCATGTTTGTGCGCGTGCAAACGCCCACCGAGGTGCTCACCGGCAACGGCCTCACCGCCAACCAAGACTTCTCGCGCTACGGCATCCACCAGCCCAAGGGCGTGTTTAGCCTAGCCGAGGCTCAGCGCCTGGGCAAGTAGCGAACAGTTAGCCAAGCATATGAAATTCGATAAATCCTTGCTGCGCACCGTGCTGTTTTCTCTGGGCGTGGTAGCCTTCGTCATCGGCGTGTACCAGACCATTGTGGAGAAGGACCTGCAGAGAAACTACTGGATATTCATGATTTCGCTGGCATGCTGGCTGCCCCTCAACTACTGGCGGCAGCAAGAAGCCCGCCGGGCCAAAGAGCTGGAAGTAGCCAAGCAAGTGGCCGACCTAAACAAGCCCGCTCGAAAAAATAAGAAGCGCCGGTAGCAGCAGCCAGACCACTTCGGGCACAGCGAGGGGGTAGGAGCTTGATAGTTCGGGCGATTTATGGCTATTTTGCGCCTCTTTTTGGGTTGCTGGCTGATTGTTAATCGTTGAGTGTTTGTCTTTATCTAGTCAAGCTACTACTTCCCAACAATCATTTATCGACAATCAACTTTTGAATTAATGGCTTTAATTAACACGATACGGGAAAAGTCGGGGGTGGCCGTAGGCGCCGTCGCCGTCGGGATGCTGCTCTTTATAGTGGGCGGCGACCTGGTTGGGGGGAGAAACCGCCTCTTCGGCCGCGATGGCCAAGTGGTGGGCGAGGTAAACGGCGAAAAGATTGAGCTGCCCGAGTTCAACGCTGCCCTCGAGCAAGCCAAGCAGAACTTTGCTAATCAGCAAGGCCGCCCGCCCGACGAGCAGGCGCTAGGCTACCTGCGCGACCAAACCTGGAACCAACTGCTGTACCGCCGCGCGTTCCAACCCGAAATCGACAAGCTCGGTCTGGCCGTGGGCGACGAAGAGGCCGTAGACATGGTGCAGGGCGACAACCCCAACCCTGCTATCAAGCAAGCGTTCACCGACCCCAAAACGGGGCAGTTTGACCGGGGCCGCCTCATCGACTACCTCAAAAACCTCGACAAGCTACCGCCCGAGGCCCAGGCCGCGTTTCACAACTTCGAAGCCAGCCTGCGTGATTTTGACCGGCCGGTGAACAAGTTCAACGCCCTGCTCAAGAACTCGGTGTACGTGACCACCGCCGAAGCCAAGTACTTCGACCAGGCCCAGAACGCCAAGGCCAGCTTCCGCTACCTATTTGTGCCCTACACCAGCGTATCGGACTCGGCCTTTAAGCCCACCGACGAGCAGCTCACCGATTACCTCAACCGCCACAAAGGCCGCTACAAAGTGGAAGATGGTCGTACCATCGAGTACATCGTAGTGCCCGAAGTAGCTACCAAGGAAGACAGCGCCGCCCTGCGCCAAAGCGTGGCCGGCCTGGCTCAGCAGTTCCGCACGGCGCCCAACGATTCGCTCTTCGTGCGCTCCAACTCGGACCAGCCTTATAACCACGCTTTCCTCTCGCCAGCCGAGCTGCCCGAGAAGTTGCGCCAGCAGCTGCCCCTGAAGGTGAGCGAAGTATATGGCCCCTACGTGGACAACAACGCGCTAGCCATCTACAAGGTGACGGCGGCTAAAGCCGGTGCTAAGCCCGCCGCCCGCGCCAGCCACATCCTCATCAAGCCCGCCGGCACCACGCCCGAAGCCAAGGCAGCTGCCAAAAAGCAGGCCCAGGATATTCTCAATAAAATCAAGGCGGGCGCCGATTTCGCGGCGATGGCCCGTCAGTTTGGCACCGACGGCACCAAGGACCAGGGCGGCGACCTCGGCTGGTTTGAGGAAGGCCGCATGGTACCCGAGTTCAGCAAGGCTGTATTTGCAGCTAGCGGCCCCGGCCTGCTACCCAACCTAGTGGAAACCAGCTTCGGCTACCACATCATCAAGGTAACGGCGCCCAAAACCAACCAGACCTACCAGGTAGCGGCCATCGTGAAAAACGTGCAGCCCAGCGACGCCACCCGCGAAGCAGCCTATGCCAAGGCCGAGCAGCTGCAAGCCGGCGCCACCACCCTGGCCGACTTCCGCGCCCTACCCACCAAAGACAAGACGCTGCAGAAGCAGGAAGCCAAGTTTGTAGCCCGCGACGCGCAAGCGCTGAACACACTGCCCGGCTCGCGCGAAATCGTGCGCTGGGCCTTCGGCTTCAACCCCGACGGCGGCTCCGAAACGAAAGTGGGCGACGTACGCAAGTTTGACATCGGCGACCTGCACGTCATCGCGGCCGTAACCGATGCCCGCACTAAAGGCACGGCCACCATCGAGAGCGTACGCCCCGAGCTGACTGCCGCCGTGCGCAACGAACTCAAAGGCAAACAACTCGTGGGTAAGCTACAGGGCAAAGCCGGCTCGCTCGAAGACTTGGCCAAGGCCGCTGGTAACGGCGCTGTGGTGCAAACGGCCGAGGGCGTAGCCCAAGGCCAAGGCACCATTCCAAACGTGGGCTTTGAGCCCGACGCCGTGGGCCGCGCCTTCGCCCTGAAGCCGGGCCAGAAATCGGCGCCCATCCAGGGCGAGCAGGGCGTGCTGGTAGTGGAAGGTACTAGCGTGCTGCCCTCTACCCCCAACGACCTCAAAGTGGTGCGCCAGCAGCTCGTGCAGCAGCGCCAGCAGCGCCAAGACGGCCTCATCTACGAAGCCATCAAGGCCCAAGCCAAGGTGCAGGATAACCGTTCGAAGTTCTTCTAAAGCTAGATTAGTAGTTTAGTAGGTAGGCGCCTTACCGGTAAAATAAGTCGCCTACCCACTATTTTTCTAGAAGAAATAAAAGCCCCTGGGGG
>Ga0160429_1000536_pt1 | contig 32077 bp, 19 predicted proteins | sample SolpanmetagenomR_FD_108199 | JGI IMG/M metagenome (GOLD analysis project Ga0160429, IMG submission 108199) | Solar panel surface microbial communities from Lawrence Berkeley National Laboratory, California, USA - R | ecosystem: Engineered > Built environment > Solar panel > Unclassified ... | reverse complement strand
TCAGAATCTAGAGGTAATTACCACGCCGCCGGCCCGCTACGATGCCGAGGGCGGGGCCGGTATTCTCAACATCCGCACCAAGCAGCGCCAGCAGCCGGGCTGGAACACCGACCTCACCGTGCGTGCCGGCCAGGGCCAATACTCGCGCTACGGCGGCGGGGCCGTAGCGAGTGTGAAGCGCAAAAACGTAGCCCTGGATGGCAGCTACTTCCTAGGTCGCACGCGGGCGTTTGAGGCAATTACGCAGTACGCCGTGCAGCGCGACGCTGGGCGACTACCCACAGAATTGCGCTCGGCTAACCGCAACGTGACCACCGCCCGCTACCACGATGCCAAGGGCCAGCTCGACGTGAAACTGGGACCTAAGGCCAACGCCGGCTTGGTGGCCAACCTCTATGTGCTCGCCAACCCCGCCCTAGGTAGCGGCACCACCCAAACGCTGGTCGGCGCCCAGCCGTCCGACACCACCATCCAAACCACCAGCCGCCTGGCCAATAACGCCTACAATTACTCGCTCGACGCCTACTACACCGCCCGCCTTGACTCGCTAGGCAAAACCATCGCCTTCGATGCCAATTATGCCCGTTACCAGTCAAACCAGCAGCAGGATTTTGCCAACCAAGCGCTAGGCGCTGCCGGTAGCCTGCCCGTGGGTGTGGCCCAGCAGCTGCGCACCCTGCTCGATGGCGGCACTTCCATCTACTCGGCCAAGGTAGACGTAGCCCTGCCGCTGCCTATAGCGAAGCTAGAGTTTGGGGCCAAATACAGCCAAGTGGCGGCTCGCAACGACTTCCTATTCCAGCGCGAGCGGGCGGCGGTTTATCAAAACGATACGCTGCGCACCAACCAGTTTGAGTACGACGAGCACATCTACGCCGCCTACGCTTCGGCAAGCCGGGAGTGGGGGAAGTGGTCGGCGCAACTCGGCCTGCGTGGCGAATACACGCGCACCCTAGGCGTGTCGCGCACCACCCTGACGAGCAACCGCAACAACTACTTTCAGCTCTTTCCGACAGTATATGTGCAGTACAAAGCCTCGGATAAGTATCAGGTCAACCTCTCGTATTCGCGGCGCATCGAGCGGCCCGCCTACAGCTCGCTTAATCCGTTTTTAAGCTACCAAAGCCAGTTCTTCTCCAACCAGGGCAACCCATTTTTGCAGCCCTCTTTCACCGATGCGGTGGAGTGGAGCAACGTCTTCAACAACACCATCAGCGTATCGCCCTTCGCCAATTACACCAGCCAGTTTGCCTCGGAGTACCCGGTGCAAAACCTGACCACCCGCGAAACGGTGTACACCTTCGGCAACCTAGGCTACTCCTACAACTATGGCGTGACGGTGGTGGCGCCCTTCAGCCTCGGCAAGCGCTGGAAGGTCGATAACGACCTCACCATGTACGAGCAGGCCTTCCGTTCGACCTACGCCGCCCAGCCGCAGCAGCGCCGCCTTTTTGTATACAACCTGAGCATAACCAACTCCTTCACTATCACGCCGCACCTCACGGCGCAGCTCTCGGGCTACTACAATTCGCCCACCATTCAGGGCTTCTACCGCTCCGTGTTGTACTACGCTGTCAATGCGGGTGCTACGCTCAAAGTGCTGCAAGATAAAGCCGTGATTAGTCTAGCGCTAGCCGACATTTTCTACACCGAGCGCGGCGCGGCCGATGTACAGTACATCGCCCAGGACTTCGGTTTCTACCGCCGCAACGACACGCGGCTGCTACGTTTTTCCTTTACCTATAAGCTAGGTAATACCCAGCTAGCTGCCAAAGCCTTGCGCCAGGGAGCGGCCCAGGAAGAGCGCGGCCGGGCGCAGTAAGTAGCCGCCTTCAACAAGAGAGGGGCGACACAGTACACTGTGCCGCCCCTCTCTTGTTGAATTTCGCTACCTAGAAGGGGTAGCCAATGGCAATGTTCAGGCGGCCTGACTGGTCGTCGCTATCCGGCTTGCCATAATTAGCGCGTAGCGGAACGGCGTAATCGAAGCGAATAACGAAGAACTGCACATCGACGCGCAAGCCTGCGCCCGCACCTACGGCCAGCTGGTTGAGGAACGTGCTAGCGTTGAATTGGCCGCCTGGCCGCTGCGGGTCATTATTGACGAGCCAGATGTTGCCCGCATCCACGAATACGGCACCCTTCACATAGGGAAATAAATCTTGGCGATACTCTAGGTTGCCTTCGAGGCGCAGGTCGCCTACTTGGTCGTAGTAGTTGTTGATGAAGTCGGTAGCGACTGGGCGGTACGAGCCAGGTCCTATCTGCCGCGCCGCATAGGCCCGGATGGAGTTGGGGCCACCAATACCGTACTGGCGTATGTAGGGCAGTGAGCCGCCCGACGAGTTGCCATAGGGCAGGCCGGCCCCTATTTGCACGCGGGCCACAATGCGGTTGCCCGATGTAGGGTTGGCGCTGATGCGGTAGTATTCGCGCAGCTCTAGGTCGAATTTGGCGTATTGAGCAAAGCGCTGGCCGGCAATGCTATAGTACTGGTCACCGGTCTTGGTCCCGGCCGTGAGGCGGCTCAAGGCATTGGCAGCGTTGCCGGCTACCTCTACTTGGCCTTGGAAGAAAATTTGCTGGCGGCGCTGCTCCAGCACCTGCTGGTTGTAGGTGTAGCGGTATGAGCTGGCCAGAATGAACTGCGAGGTATAGGCCTGCCGCAGGAAGGGCCGCGCATTCAGCACCCGGTTGAAGGCAGTGTCGGTCGAAACAGAATTGTACGAGGCATCAATTAGCTTGATTTCCTGCTCATTGGTAATCTTGGTTTTCCAGCTGTAGCCGTAGCTGGCGTTGTACGTGGTGGTACTGAAGTAATTTGTGCGGTTGACGTAGCGCACACCTAAGCCAAAATTGGTACGCGGCTGAAAGTTGGAGTTAACCAAGCGCGGGTTCAGAAACGGCAGATTGGGCGCGATGAGGCGCGGCACAATCAACTGCGCATTTAGGCCAAACTCAGTCGAAAGCAGGCCCGAGGTACCCCGGGTCGACTCTACATTGGACGGTGGTCTGGTTTGCACCTCATACGAGGCCACGGCATTCACAAGTAGTTGCTCGGCCCCGCGAAACGCCGAGCGGTTGCGGAACTGCGCCGTGAGGCCCGGTCCAACAAAGTTGTTGCTCTTGCTCACTAATTGCAGTTCGGCGCGCAGACTCTTCTTCTTGAGCTGCGTCATCAGTACATCGGCATCGAGACGGGCCCGGCCCGCCGAGTCGCCCGCCGTCGAGGGCTTGAACTTGATTTCGACGTACCGGAACGTGTTCAAGCTCATCAGGCGCGACAGCGTTTGGTCGCGGCGGAACTGCCGAAACAGGCTGTCAGGATACAGAAAAACCGCCCGCGTAATGGCTTTTGCCTTAAACACGTCCTCGTCGGGGTAGTACAGGTACTTGTTGTAGCGAATTGGCTGGCGAGAAGCCGTATCAGTCAAAACGTAGTTGGTATTCAGGCTAATTGTCTTGAGCCAGTAGGGCCGTGTGGCCTTAGCGGGCGCTTCGGCCTTTACCTTATAGTAGACGTTTACCTTGCCATTGAGGGTGCTATCAACCTGAAACAGCAGGTAAGTGGGATTGAAATAGTAGTAGCCGCGGTTTTTCAGCGACTGGTCGATGCGGGTGCGCTCATTCGTGAATACGTCGAGGTCGTAGGGGTCGCCTACCTTCAGCAGGGTCTTGTCTTGAGTACTCCGGATGGCCGCGTCAATGAGGGTGTCGCGGTCAGGAAAATGGATTTCCTGGATGGTGTACTGCTGGCCCGGCCGCACGGTATAGTTTATCTGGGCAGTGTTTTCCTTCACTTGCACCTCGCTAGCCGCCGCACCGTGGAAATAGCCGCGGTTTTGCAGGCGGTTCACCATCAAGCTGCGACTATTGGTAGGGTCTGCTTGGCTTAGCAGCACCGGCGGCTCGCCGAGCTTATCGGCCAGGAAGTGCTTTAATCCCTTGCTTTTTCCTATCCCTAGGTGCCAGAAGTAGAGCTTGGGCCGCTGCCCCAGAATAGAGGAGTTGGGCTGCGGCCGAATGAGGTCCGTGAGCTCCGTTTGCAGGGCTGACTGGTTGCGCAGCTTGGTGGGCGACTCTAGGGTGACTTTGCTGCCAGTGTACAGTTTTTCGCCTTCGGGAATGTATTTGAGCCCCGAGCACGAGGCAACAAACAGCAGCCCCAGCAGGGCGGCCCCGCGGCGGCCCGCTGCCAGCACAACAGGTAGGTAGTGGTCGAATAAGGAAATTTTCTTCATGCTATACTCTTTTCGCAGTGCGAAAACTGTCAAGCGGAGTGGCGCTCCAGTTTCGCGGCTAGGTGCTCTGCTAGGCAAAAACGGAGTGCCACTCCGCTTGGCAGCTTACTGGCTAGTGGTGGGGCGGCGCGTAGTATCGCGGCGGCTGGTAGTGGCATTGGTCACGGCAGAGGCCGAGTCGGCCTGCTGCTGCTCTTGGCGCTTTTGCTCTTCCTTATCCACCTTGTCTTGCTTGCGGATTTCGCGGTTGCGCTGCTTGTCCGCTTTGCTCACTTTCTCAAACAGGTCTTGCAGATTATTATAGTCGCGCTGGAATACCAGGGCGGCGCCCGTGCGCACAATGTTACCGTCGATGTCCTCGTAGGCATTCTGGCGGAACGCCCGCAGGCGCAGGCGGCCATCGGCCAGCAGGGTGTATTCGAGGCTCACGTCGCCGGTCAGGTTGCTGGCCGAGCCGGCGCCCCTACTTGCATTGTTGCCGCTGCCACCGGCCAGCGCCACGTCGGTACCCACGCGCACCGTGAGGCGGTCGTTGAAGAGCTGGCGGCGTACGGCCACGTTCAGGTCAGTGCGCGAGCCCGAGTTGCTGGTGTAGTCAGCCTGGTTGGTCACGCCTAGGTCCAAGCCCAGGCCCGAGAGGTACTTGCCCGTCAGGTTCTGGAGCTGGTCAGTAAGCACTTGGCTTACCGAGCCACGCAGCTGGCTAGCCACGAAGCTCTCACCTGCTGCCGACTGGAAGGGGTTTTGCTGAATAAAGCGCCCTAGAACCAGCAGCGAAAATACCTGCTTGCTCAATTCAGAAGTCTGGCTAGGCTGACGCAAATTGCCTAATACAGCATCGACTTGCCCCCCCACCGAACTCGTAATCGCAGATTGCGGCAGGGTAATATCAAACCCTATAGTGGGCTTGGAGAGTTGGTCTGTTACTTTAATGAGTACGTTGAAAGGCAACGCGTTGCGAGCTGCGGGGTCATTCGTGCCCTGCGCAGCCAGCAGGTCGGCCGGAGCCGCCTTCACTTTGTACACCGCCGTGATGTTGAGGTCAGCATTGAACGGGTCACCGCTCCACACGAGCGACGAGCCGCGGGCGATGATGAACTCACGCGTGACGAGGCCATACAGCGAAAGCTTGTACTTGCCGCGGCGTACATCCAGGCGCCCACTGAGCGTGATGTTGCCAGCCGGGTCGATATTAGTGTTGAGCGTGCCAGCAGCCCGCACGCGTAGGTTGTCGCCGCTCACGGGGTCCACCACGAAGGTGAAGGGCGTGTCGTCGTTAATCGTAATCTGGGCCGTGATGTCGTAGCCAATAGCGCCGGCTTGGGCCAGCGAGTCGGCCTGCGCCAACCGTTTCGCTAACCTTGGGTTAAGCTTGACGCTCTTGTCCACAAACTGCACAATGCCTTCGCGGGCTACCACGCTGGGGTCTACGGCGGGGTTTTCCACCGTCAGGTCCGAGCCCTTGGCCACGGTGGCGCGAGTGTCAATCTTGATGAGCGAGAGCGGCCCGGTGAGGCGCGTATCAGAATCCACCACTAGGCGGCCGTAGTAGAGCGTGTTGTCCTTGGTGCGCTGGCTCTTCACGGCCAAGAACTTGTCGGTCGTCACGCGCAGGTCGAACGAGTAATCTATGAGGTTGGGCGTGAGCAAGTAGCCATTGGCCACAGCTTTGTTGCCCGCCGAGTCGAGCACTGTAAAGTTGTTGAAGGCAATACCTTTCTCATCAAACGTAATAGGCTGGCTTACCAAGCGGAACGGCGACCCTAGCTGCGGCACCACAAAGCTGGCATCGGGCGAGGTCGTGAGCTGGCCGCGCACCTGCGGGGCGCTGGTAGTGCCCACGAGTTTTAGCTGTCCATTCAAGAAGCCAGTGGCTTGGCTTATCTGCCCGGCCGAGAAGGGCTCGGCCGTTTTTACGTTCAGGCGGGCCACGTCTACCACGAAGTCGAGCGGCGTGTTGCCCACGGTGCGGTACGCGCCAGTCACCTTCACGTCGTTGCCGCCACCGCCGGTGAGGCGGGCATTCACGTCGTAGCGGTCGGGCACCGGGTTGCTGGCTTGCAGGGCTAGGTCGCCAATGATGGTTTTGCTATACAGCAGGTCCTTAATGCTGAGGTCAGCCGTAAAGGCTTGCTTTTTGGTGCCTAGGTTGCGGGCCACGGCTTCACCGTTCAGGGTGCCACCTAGGGTTGAGTCGGGCTGCCCGATGGCCTTGCTCAAGATGCTGAGCTGGAACTGCTCGAAGCGCACGGCCAGCGGCGAGGTGTTCACGGCGGGGTTTTGGCTCTGTACTACCAGCGCCGACGAGCCGTTGCTCAGGCGCAGGGCATTGGCCACCACGGTACCATCGGCGTTGTAGCGCACGTAATTGCCCGCGCCGGCCGTCCAGGTATCGTAATTAATGATTTGGTCATCATCGAAGGCAAACTGATAGGCGTCGCCGCCGCGCTGGTCTACTACCGATAGCGTACCATCCAGCGCCAGCCGTTCCTTATTGGTTGAATCGCCTAGGATGGCCACGCGGGTGTTCACCTTGTTCTCAGCCACATTGCCCACGATGCTGGGCCGGCGCAGCTGGAAAGTGGTATCCTGCAGAGTCCGCTGGGCAGCCTGGGCTAGGCGCAGGGCATAGTCTAGTTTCTGCGGGTCCGAGTCCACGTTCAGCGTCAGCGAATCTAAGACGTAACTCTGGTAGCGAATGAGCGGAATATTCGTCTTGGCCGTGAGGCGGGCGGCGGCGCGGTTGTAGTCGCCGGCCAGTGTGAAGGGCGACAACCGCCGCAGGCCCGGTACCAAGCGGCGCAGTAGCCGCGTGTTCTTCACCCGCAGCGAGTACGTAAACTGCTGGTTGCCTGCGTTATTGGTAAATGGCTTGACGCCTGCCAACCGGAAGTAGCGGTTGATGTGCCGCTGCAACTCCGTGGCTAGGTCACCTAGGTGCACGTTACCATCGAGGTTTACATCGGCAATGTTCGAGTTGAAGTCAACCGCCGTGCGGGTGGCCGTTTGCACGATGCGTCCGCTCACCGAGTCGAGCGCGATAGGCTGGTTATTATTGACAATAACGATGTTATTGCCGCTGAATGTACCATTAATCGTGTTGGCGCTCGCGCCGCGCAGGTTGGCGTTCAGGTTGCCCTGAATGCGCAAGTCACCGCCAGTATAGAAGCCCAGCTTGGTAAGGTTGGCCCCGCGCAGGTTCAGCGAAGTCACCTCGTAGCTCGGGTTGTTGGCGTCGCGCAGGTTCACCACCGCGTTCAGGTCGAGGTCGAGGTTCGGGTCCTTCTTGCTGCTGGCCGCGATAACGTAGCGGTTGCGGTCAATATCCACGGACGCTGCTATGCCGCGGTAGGTGTAGCCGTTGTAGCGCGCGCTCTGGATGTTGGCCGTCACCTTGCCCACCAGCGTGGCGGGGTCCTGCAAATTGCCGGTGGCGTTAATGCGCCCGCTGCCCGTGATGGTGCCGATAGTCGGGTCTTTCAGCAGCTTGCCCGCATCAAAGTTTTGTACCGCGAAGGTGCCTACTAGCGGCTGCCGGCCGTTGGCCTGCGCCGCACCGAGCTTGCCCGAAAACGCCACGTCGCCATAGGTCGAGCGCAGCTTGAGGTTGGTGTCAAACGCCAGCGTGGTGGGGCGGCCTTTAAAGGTGCCACTCAGCGAAAGGGTAGGGGGGATGCTGATGTTGTCGGGTATCGTGCCCTTGGGCACAAGGCTCAGCAAGTCAGCCCGCGTGGTGCTGAAGCGCTGCAAGTCGATATCAGTATACAGCCGGCCATCCACGTTGGGCAAGCCCACGATGTGCGCCCGCCGCGCCTGTACCACCGTGTTGCGGAAGCCCACAAAGTCGAGGTTGCGGATGTTGAGGTCACCTAGGCGGCCGCTCACTAGGCCGCTCAGCAAAATGCTTTGGTTGGGGCCGGTGGTGAAGGGCGGCGTATCGGCCAAGCTTGGTACCAGGTACAGCACATCGCGGAAGCCCAGGCGCGTATTGCGCAGGTCGCCACTCAGCCCTAGGTTAGGTAGGTCGTCGGCAATGCTGGCTAAGCTCTTGTAGCGCATCCCTAGGCTGCGCTTGATGCGCGAGTGCGGCGTCACTAGGTCGAGGCTGTCGAGCTGAATCTGGGCCGTGTCATATACTACATTGGCCCGCGCTGAAGTGATAGCGAAGCCGCTTTTATCCTTGCCCGCCAGGTTGTCGAGCTTCACCGTGGTGCGCGCTTCGGTGAAGGTCAAATCCCGCGTGTTCAACACCAAGTCGGTGAAGTGCAAGTGGCTGTAGTCGAGCGCTGGGTAGCGGCTTTTCAACTTCGGGTCGTTGAAGTTGTCGAAGTTCACGGCCACCCCGCTGATGTCCGATTGGTTTAGGGTCACGCGCCATTTCATAGGCGAGGCGTTGGCCTTATCGGCAGCTTCGTCCACTTTGCGCACGGCCTCGGCAGGGTTTATGGCCCGCTGCTCGGTGGGTACATTCTCGTTTTGGGCGTAGGCAAACGTGGTGTTTTTCAGCGTCAGCTTGTCGAGGTCTATGCGCTCCTTTACGAGGTCAATATTCTTGGTCGTGACATCGGCCAGCCCAATCTGGGTGTTGATGTACTGCGCCGAGGGGTCGTTCTTATACACGAAGCCCACGTCTTCTAGCGTCGCCTTATTCAGTCCAAACGTCAAGCTCAGCGGCTCCTCGGGTTTGTTGTCATCTAGCTCGGGAGCCGTTTTGGTTTGCTCCATCCGAATGGCGGCGTGGCGCAAAGCAGCGTTATCCACTTTATACACTGAGTTATCCACATCTACCTCGTCCATCGTCACCAGCAGCTCGCCGAGCTTGGCGCGCAGGTCGGAGCCCGCTATTTGGTCGTTTTGGGTAAACAGGATGTTGGTGAGGTGCACCCGCCCAATATTGTACTTCAGCCCCGAACTAGTAGTATCAACCGGCGCGGTGGGGTCACTGAAAGCTTTGACAATAAAATCGTAGTTGTTAACGCTGTCGGGCTCGATGCGGGTCAGGCGCACGCGGCCGTTGTTCAGCTCCACATCCTTGACGTTAGTCTGCTTTTTGAGCAGCGCAAAAATGTCAATGCTCACCCCTAGGTGGCCTACACTTAGCAGTGTGTCACGCTGCTGGTCGGCCAGGTACACATCATCGAAGTTGATGGCGTGCCGAAAGTCGGTTCGAAACTTACCCAGCCGCACCTCAGTTTTAAGCTTATCGCGCAGGTAGCCTTCGGCTCGGCGCGCCACAAAGTCCTGTCCGCTCGGAAATTGCAGGAACGCAACTACCCCCACTACTAGCAGTAGCACTAGAGCAATCAGCCCAAATACAACGTATAAAAAGCGGCGTAGGTAGATGGACACAGGCAGAAAGAAGGCTAGGCGCTAGGGAGACTAACGTCGGTTTGAACAGAATTATGTTCTTCGCAAACGCAATATTCAGCGTTGGGGTTAGAATATTTTTAGATAGAATGGTAAGCTCGACCATGGCAGTAGCTCCCTAACTACCACTGGGCACGGCACTTAAGCTGACCAGCGCAACTCCCTGTAGCCTAGGTCACGGCCAGTTCTCAAAGCCAGCCGCAAGAGTAGCGGGAGCTAAATGCGCTAATTATACTCGCTCGCGCTGGCCCAGCACCCCAAAACCCGCCTAGTCGCCGTTATTTTGCCCTATGCAGCCTACTTCCGCCCCCGATTACCGCCCCCTCATTCGCCAGGCTTTTGCTGAGATGGAAAAAGTGGTGGTGGGCCAGCGGACGCTGGTGAGCCGCCTGCTTATCGGCGTGTTCACGGGCGGCCACATCTTGCTCGAAGGTGTGCCTGGCCTGGCCAAAACGCTCACCGTATCTACGCTGGCGCAGGTGCTGCACCTGCACTTTCAGCGCGTACAATTCACGCCCGACCTACTGCCCTCTGACTTGGTGGGTACCATGATTTACAACCAGAATCAGTCGGTATTTGAAGTAAAGAAAGGCCCCATCTTCGCCAACCTCGTGCTGGCCGATGAAATAAACCGCTCGCCGGCGAAGGTGCAGAGCGCCCTGCTCGAAGCCATGCAGGAAGGCCAGGTCACGATAGGTGAAACGACGTACATCCTCGACCGGCCCTTTCTGGTGTTGGCCACCCAAAACCCCGTGGAGCAGGAGGGCACCTACCCGCTGCCCGAGGCGCAGGTAGACCGCTTTATGCTGAAGGTGCACGTGGACTACCTCAAAAAGGCCGACGAGCTAGAAGTGATGCGCCGCATGGCCAACCTAGGGTTCAAAGGTGATGTACAAGCGGTGCTCACGAAGGAGTATATCTTCGGCATCCGCGACCAGATAAACCAAGTGCAGATTTCGGACACGCTCGAGAAGTACCTCATCGAGCTGGTTTTTGCCACGCGCCGCCCCGCCGACTACGACCTGCCCGAGTTTGCGCAGGCCGTGCAGTTTGGGGCCAGCCCCCGCGCCAGCATTGCGCTGCACCGCGCCGCCCGTGCCGTCGCCTACCTCGACGACCGCGACTATGTACTGCCCGAGGACATCAAAGATGTGGCCCAAGACGTGCTTAACCACCGCATTCTGATGACCTACGAGGCCGAGGCCGACGGTGTGAAGACCCACGACCTCATAGAAGGCATTCTTCGGAAGGTGCCAATTTCTTAGGTGATGCCTCTTGCCCTGGCGCGCAGGGGATAAGTCTAAAAATGCTGGTTCGTCGTGCCTCGGCAAATGGACCTCCGAGTAGCCCGCCCGAAAGGACGGGCTATTTGCTTTTGAGAAGGAGCGGCCGTGGGCTATCTGGTAGGTAACGAGGGGAGCTTACTGCGTCTGGCACACATTTTTATGTCAGTAGCTAGGGTTACTAAACTGGAGTGGTGCAAGCACTAGTACCTAGGTGCAGTTGTCCTGGCTAACGTACGCTGAAAGGATAGTTTAGTGCCTTCTTATGGTTTAGGTTATTGTATTTTATTTAATAAATTAACAAAATATTTATATTTTCTAATTATGAAGAAATCATTAAGAAAATAGTATCAATGTTCTTAACTCTCTATACTTTTAGAGCGATGTTCCCAATCACTCTACCAAAAGTTTATGAGAAAACTCTTACCCTTTGCCACGCGACTTGGTTTATCGGCCGTCCTGGTGGGCGGCAGCTACTCGGCTTATAGCCAGAGCAAAACTCCCGCGCCTAGCGAGGTAGTGCCTCAGGCTGCCCTAGAGCACCTGCGTAAAAACAAGCAGGCCCTCCACCTAACTGACACGGACATTGCCGATGTAGTATTGAGCGGGCAGTCCGTTTCTAAAAACAGCGGCGTTCAGCACTATTACCTGCAACAGCGGTACCAGGGCATCGAAATTCACAATGCAGTGAGCAATGTGAACCTGACGAAAGATGACCAGGTGCTGAACGTAGGCGACCGCTTTCAAAAGGACGCCAGCCACCGCGTAGCAGCGCGCCAAAGCGCCCCGATTACGGCTTCGGTCGCAGTAGCGGCGGCCGCCCGGCACGTAGGCCTTACGCTGAAGCAGGACCTGGCCGTGCAAAAGCAGACTGGCGCCAAAAACGCCGAGACAGTCTTCTCGACCGGCGGTATCGCGCTGCAGCCAATTACGGCCAAGCTCGTGTATCAGCCCCTTGCTGATGGTAGCCTGCGCCTGGCCTGGGAGGTCTCTATCTACGAACTGAGCGCCCAAAACTGGTGGGAAGTGCGAGTGGATGCCGCCACGGGCGAGCTTCTAGAAAAAGACAACCTAGTAGTACACTGCGAGTTTGACAATGATGGGCCCGAGGGAGTGGCCCTAGGTCAGGCTGCGGCGGCTATGAAACCCGAAGCCTTCAACTTTGCTGCGGCAGTGGCTACTGCTGCCGCCACGGGCACCTACAACGTGTTTCCGCTCGTGACGGAGAGCCCTAGCCATGGGCCGCGCGTGCTGGTGGGTCCCGATGCGGCCGACCCAGTAGCTTCGCCCGAAGGATGGCACTACTCGCCCGGAGTCAACTTCACCACCACCCGGGGCAACAACGTGTATGCCTACGAGGACCCGAAAAACGACAACAAATTTGCCACAAACTATAGCCCCGACGGGGGTGCCGGGTTGGTTTTTGACTTCCCGATTGACTTTACGCAGCAGCCGGTAACCTATCGCGATGCCGCTACTACCAACCTGTTTTACTGGAGCAACATCATGCACGATGTGTGGTACCAGTATGGGTTTGACGAAGGCAGCGCCAACTTCCAGCTCGAGAATCTTAACAAAGAGGGGGGCCTAGGTGGCGACCCCGTGCTGGCCGAAGCGCAGGATAGCCGCGATATTCCGGTGCCACCGCCCGGCGCTACTACCCGCAACAACGCCAACTTCTCGACGCCTCCCGAAGGCTTTGCGCCACGCATGCAGATGTACCTGTGGAACGGCATTCCGGACCGCAACCTGTTTCGGGTAACCGCCCCCGCTGGGGTGGCGGGCAGCTATGCCGCCATTGAGGGCACCTTTAGCCGGCCCCTAACGCCGACGCCGGTAACCGGCCAGCTCGTACTAGCCCAAACCACGCCTCCCGCTGCTACTGCCCTTAGCGAAGAAGGCTGCGGCGCGTACCTGAATGCAGCGGCCATCAGCGGCAAAATCGCGGTGGTATACCGTGGCACTTGCGGCTTTGCCGACAAAGTGCAGAACGCCCAGAAGGCCGGCGCCATTGCCGTAGTCGTTATCAACAATGCGCCCGGCGCCCCCATTGCCATGGGCGGCACGCCCACGGTAGCCCAGCCAGCTATCACCATCCCGGCGGTGATGATTAGCCAGGCCGATGGCCAAACCATCCGGACCCTGCTGAATGCACAAACCGTCGTGACCGTAGCCCTGAAAAACAGTGGCTCGGGCCCAGAAATCGACGGCGACTTCGACAACGGCATCATTGCCCACGAGTATGGCCACGGCATTTCGACGCGCCTCACGGGCGGCGGTATGAATGTGTCTTGCTTGCGCAACGCCGAACAAGCCGGTGAAGGCTGGAGCGACTGGTTCGGCCTGATGCTGACTACCAAGCCCGGCGACACGGGTGCCAAGGTACGCGGCATCGGCACCTACGCTTCGGGCCAGCCCACCACTGCCCGGGGTATTCGTCCAGCACCATACAGCACCGATTTTGCGGTGAACAACTTCACCTACGGCGCTACCAACAACACGGCCGCTATCGCGGCGCCCCACGGCATTGGCTTCGTGTGGGCCACCATGATTTGGGACATGAACTGGGCGCTGGTTGACAAGTACGGCTACGATAAGGACCTGTATAATGGCGTGGGCGGCAATAATAAAGCCATGTCGCTAGTGATTGAAGGCCTGAAATTGCAGCCGTGCAGCCCCGGTTTCGTGGATGCCCGCGATGCCATTCTGGCCGCCGACGTAGCGCTATACAAAGGCGCCAACCAGGAGTTGATTTGGAAAGTATTTGCTCGTCGTGGTCTGGGCTTCAGTGCCAAGCAGGGCCTGAGCACCAGCCGCACCGACCAGGTTGAGAGCTTCGACCTGCCGCCCCTGTACGCTTGCTCGGCGCCGACCATCGCGGTATCGCCGGCCACTGCTGGCTTCGCTGGGGCGGCTGCCAAAACCATCTACCTAGGCTACGGTGCTCAGAGCGTGACCCTGACGGCCAGCGGTGACCCTGCCTTCACCTACACCTGGTCGCCCGCCACGGGCCTCAGCAACCCGACCATCGCCAACCCAGTGTTTACGCCCACCGCTGCGGGCCGCTACACCTTCACCGTAACGGCCGTGAACCCGGCGCTGTGCACCCGCACCGCTTCCGTTACTATCAACGTGATTGACGTGCGCTGCGGCAACAAGCTCGACAAGGTTGTCGTGTGCCACAAAGGCAAGCCACTGTGCATCGGTGCCGATGGCGTGGCCGACCACCTAGGCCACGGCGACATGGTGGGCGCCTGCGACAAGCTAACGACCCCATCGTTGCAGGCTGGCAGCGAGGTGGCCGAAGGCTTGCAGCTAACCGCTTCGCCCAACCCCACCAGCGCTCACACCACGCTCGACTTCACCCTCACTGAGCGCGGTAGCTACCGCCTGGAAGTGATAAACATACAGGGTGCGCTAGTGGCCGTAGTGGCCGAAGGCAATGGCGAAGCTGGCGAGAACTTCTCCCACGAGTTCAGCCGCGGCCAGCTCGCGCCGGGCTTGTACATGGTGCGCCTCGTAGCAGGCAAGCAGAGCAAATCCACCAAGCTCATTTTGCAAGACTAGGTAGCTAGTTCAGAAGCAAGCGTAAAAGAGGCCGTGCATTAGCACGGCCTCTTTTTGTGTAGCACGTTCTCGGCGGCGGCCTCGCCTGTTTGGAGTCGCTAGGTGATGAGTACTCGCGCCATGGCCTACCTAGGTGGCTGCGCCCACGCGCCGCCCAAATATGGAAAGGCTGTGCCTAAGCACTTCATTTTGACTACCTAGCGACCTAGGGCCGATAGGATAAAGACGTATAGCCTGGTAGCGTAACTGCTGTGTAAAAGACCTCTTCCCTAGATAGGTAGCAGCGGTAGTGCGGAGTGCGGGGCGCAGGCTGCTTTTAACCTTTGCTGTTGAGCTACCGTTTAAGACCCCGCGACTATTCGCCGGGGCTAGCTAGGTGCTAGCGCTGTGTATTATCAATTGAAGACCTTCCTTATGAAAACGCTGTTCATTCTGGCTGCTATGCTCACCGCCGGTGCTTACTCGGCTAACGCTCAAACTACCACCACGACCACGCGCCAAACCACGACTACGCCGGCTGCTACAACCCCGGACCAGACGGTAGCGCCTTCGACCACCACCACTGAGTCGACCACCACGACCAACGACACCAACACGATGTCGGCCGACACCAAAGGCAAAGACAAAACGGTAATTCAGCCCGCCCCCGGCGCCAAAGTAAAAAGCAACGGCAAGCGCATCAAAATCAAGTAGTGCTCGGCCGCTTTTAGCTGATTCCTGCTTTACAAAACCCAGCTGCACGCGTTGCAGCTGGGTTTTTGCATTTTTATCCCGTTGCGCTGCTGCCCGAAGGTTGCGGTCCCTAGGTAACACATTCAGTAGTTGTAGGATGCTAAATCAGTACTTCCCGCACCCCTAGGCTCCGTATAGAAGAGCTAGTGCGGACCAGCCCTTGTAGGGTGGCTTCGCAAGGCTTACTCTTTCTTATGATGCGTGCAGCAGCTATTCTAATTGGTATCTTATTGGGCATTCAGACGGTGTCCCTGGCCCAGTCTGTGACTGGTCCGCAAGGCGAGGTATTTGGGCGGCGCGTGCTAGCGCGGCAGCTCAGCGACCCTTGGGAGCTTACCTACGGCCCCGACAACCACCTCTGGATAACCGAAGCCAAGGGCTACCGCGTCAGCCGCCTCGACCCGGCCACCGGTACCAAAACGGTGCTGCTAGACCTCAGCCACGAGCGCCAGTTTCCGCGCTACGACCGCACCTCCGACTCGCTGGATGGTGGCAAGCCCTGGCCCCAGGGTGGCCTGATGGGTATGGCGCTGCACCCGCAGCTGCTACAAGGCCAGCCCTACGTGTACCTGGCTTACCTCTACCGCTTTGCCGGCGCCGGCCAGCGCGGCAAAGGTGGCGCACCCAACTATGGCGGCTACTTCTTCACCACGCGGGTGGTGCGCTACGAGTACCAGCCCGCAGCCCAAACCCTCACAAGCCCCGTAGTGCTCTGCGACACGCTGCCCGGTAGTAGCGACCATAATGGCGGCCGGCTGCTCATTGCGCCGGTAGGAGGGAAGGACTACTTATTCTATAGTATCGGCGACCTAGGGGCGGGTCAATTTGACAACGGCGGTCGGCCCAACTACGCGCAGCAGCCCACCCACTACGAGGGTAAAATTCTGCGCTTCAACCTGACGCCCGATGCCGATGCAGGCCCCGCCGACCAGTGGCTGCCCAACGACAACCCGTATAGTGCGGCTGGGCGCCAAAGCGCCGTCTGGAGCATCGGCCACCGCAACCCACAGGGCCTGGCCTATGCCGTGGTGGGTGGCGCCGGGCACCTCTACGAGAGCGAGCATGGCCCTTATTCTGACGACGAAATCAACATCGTGGAGCCGGGCAAAAACTATGGCCACCCGCTCATCATCGGCTACAATGATGGCAACTACAATGGCTTGGCAGCCAGCGTATCGGACCGCGCTACGCTGCCCGGCCCGTGGCACACCACGTACCCGCTCATTGGCAGCGAAAAGGCTAATGCCAAGGCCCTAGGGGCTACTTACCGCGACCCTATCAAGACGCTATACCCTAATGCCAATGCGTTTTTGAAAGACTTTTTTGTCAAGACCAAGCGCCACGTTGAGGCGCCCGAGTGGCCCTCGGAAGCACCTAGTAGCCTAGCCGTATATACGGGAGCAGCCATTCCGGGCTGGCAAAACTCGCTGTTGGTGCCTACCCTCAAGCACGGCAAGCTGCTGCGCCTGCGGCTCGATGCAACTGGCACTCGGGTGGTGGGCGACACGCTCACGTACTTCAAAGCGCCCGTGCGCTACCGCGACATGGCGCTCTCGCCCGATGGCACCCGCCTGTACCTGGCCACTGATAGCGCTTCCGTCACGTCGGGGCCCTCTAAAGAAGACCCCAAAGGCACCAGCTGTAAAGGCTGCATCCTGGAGTTTACCTACCAGCGTGGCGGCCAGCCTACCCAGGCGCCGGGCCGCCCTGTGCCGGCTGGCCCTCGTCCGGCCGGTGCCAGTGGTACTGGTATGCGCCGCTCGGCTCGCTCAGCGGCCAAATAACCCACCTAGGTGGGTTAAAAGAACCTAAATACGAGGGTATTTCAGCGCTCAGATTATCAAGAAGCTACCTTATAAAGTAAGCTGATTTCTCCGTGAAAACACGGAGGTAGCTACGACAGTACGCACCCAAAAATCAGGGTTTCTGGCGTAGCTGCGAGAAGGCGATGGGCCGTTTGAGAAGGCTGAGTCCCTTTCCTTCCCCACCTACCTCATGAGTCCTGTATCGTTGACAAAGACGCCAGTAGCGCCGTCCGCTGCCAACTCCACTTTTCAGGTGTGGCGCTCCCAGACCAACCCCCACTACCATCAGTTGTCTATTGAAGATGCGCAAGGCTGCCTGGCGCACTGGGTTATTCCGCTCTCTCTTAAGCAGCTGGCCAAGCACCCCATGCTGCTATGGAAGCTGCCAGCCGCCTCCCCACTGGGCCCACTCACTTGCCTCGACACGGGCGCTTTGCAGCTGGCTCCGGCTCACCCTGGCCTGTGGCCCGACCTGCGCGCCGACTTGGTAGAAGGTGTGCTGCGCCTTTGCTTCGCTGGTCACCTGCTGCGTGGCTATTTCCGCTTGCAGTGCCTGCCCCAGGGCGGTGGGCAGCTGTGGCAGCTTATCCCCATTGGTAACGTATGAGTATGTACACGATTGTCTTGCACGGCGGCGCCGTGACTATGAAGCCCGGCGAATTGTCGGAAGAAGAAGCTGCCTTCCAGCGGGTGGGCCTCGGCGAAGCCTTGCAAGCGGGCTGGCTTGTGCTAAGCCAAGGGGGCTCGGCACTCGATGCAGTAGAGGCCGCCGTGCGCAGCCTTGAGGAAAACCCGCACTTCAATGCTGGGCGCGGTGCCAGCCTCAACCGCCAAGGCGAAGCCGAACTCGACGCCGCCATCATGGATGGCCGCACGCTGCAAGCAGGCGCCGTGAGCGGCGTTAAGTACGTGAAGCACCCTATCAGCCTGGCTCGGGCGGTGCTCGACCGCAGCCCCCACGTGTACCTAAGTGGCGAAGGTGCCCTTGAATTTGCCCTCGAAAGCGGCGTGCCGGTGGCTGGCCCCAGTTACTTCCAAACCGAGAAAACCCGCGCGCAGTGGCTAGAGCTGGCCCAGCAAGAGCCTGCTCCTTCTGGGCACGATACGGTGGGCGCGGTGGCCCTAGACAGCGCCGGCAACCTCGCCGTGGCCACCAGCACCGGTGGCATTGAAGGCCAAGCCAAAGGCCGCGTGGGCGACAGCCCCATGCTGGGCGGTGGCACCTACGCCACCAACGATGCCTGCGCTGTGTCGTGCACCGGCGATGGCGAAGTCATTATGCGTGGAGCGCTAGCCCACGAGGTGTATGCCTTGGTCAAGTACAAAGGCCTGCCCCTCGCGGAGGCTTGCCAGGCGGCCCTAGGGTTGCACGACGACTGCCTGCGCGGCGATAAAGGCATTATCGCGCTCGACCCGCAAGGGCGCGTTGCTATAGAATTCAATACCAATGTGATGCGCCGTGCCTACCGGGTGGGCGACGCTGACCCGGTGATAGCCATTTACCGCGACGAGTAGCGAAGGGGTAACCTGCCCGCAAGTGCTCTCAAACCGCGAATACGGGTTAACCGAAGAACAAAATCAGTATTTCTAGCGCGGCTATAGCTGGGTGCTGGCCGTTAAGTAAAGCAAGCTCCCGTTGCCAGCTGCTAGTGGGGCAGCGATGGGCTGGAGAACCGGTCGATGAGCGGCGCCACCCACGGCCTTAGTACCTAGGCGTAGTGGTTGTTTGCGTTGGGTTGCCTGGGCCGGTCCTCCCATTTCTTTTATTAGTGTATGCCTTCTAAACCAACTATTCCGAAGGGCAGCTTGCTGGCCATTGGTGGCCACGAACAGCGCCAAGCCTCGGGCGAGCCAGAGGGTTCGCACGAAAAGTCGCCCGATTTCATTCTGCAGCGCTTCGTGGATGAGCTCTCCGGCAAGCGCACCATCGTTATAATTCCGACCGCATCGGAAGAGCCCGACGAGGCAGCCCAGGACTACCTCGACGCGTTTACGGCGCTTGGCGTCGAGCATCTCGAAGTGCTCAGCATTCAGAGCCGGGCGCAGGCCAATAGCCCCGAATCGCTTGACATCATCAACCGGGCCGATGGGGTGCTTTTCACGGGCGGCGACCAGCTGCGCCTCACGGCGCTGCTCGGCGGTACCGCCGTGCTGGCCCGCCTAGGCGAGCGCTACCTGCACGACCCCATTATCATTGCGGGTACCAGCGCCGGGGCTGCTGCCATGAGCACGCCCATGATATACCAGGGGCGCAATGATGCAGGCTTTCTCAAGGATGAGATTCACATCACCACCGGCTTGCAGTTGCTGCGCGATGTGGCCATCGATACGCACTTCGTCAAGCGCGGGCGCATCGTGCGCATGGCCCAGATTATCGCCACCAACCCCGGCTGCATCGGCCTAGGGCTCGAAGAAGACACCGCCGTGTTCATCACCAAAGGCCGGGAGCTCGAAGTGCTCGGCAATGGCATCGTGGTGCTGCTCGATGGCCACGAATGCACTAATAATACCATCTACGACATCGAGCCCGGCGAGGTCTTTTCCATTCGCGACTTGCGCCTGCACCTGCTAGCTAAGGGACAGCGGTTTACGCTGCCAAGCTGGGGGTTCTAGGTGCTTGCTAAAAGTTGATTGGTGAAAAGCCGACCCATTGGCCTAGGGGCGGGGCCCACGTCAGAACTACCTACTTAATACGAGCATTACTCGCTAGTCTCTTTATCCATGTCCAGAACCATTATTGTCTCTAACCGCCTGCCCACCAAGGTGCAGCGCACCGACGACGGCCTGCACTTTCACCCGAGCGAAGGCGGGCTGGCCACTGGCCTAGGGTCCATTTATCGCGCCGATGGCAACGTATGGGTGGGCTGGCCCGGCCTAGAGGTAGCCGACCCCGCCGAGCAAGCCCAGGTGACTGAGCGCCTAGAGGCCGATAGTATGGCGCCGGTTTTTTTGACCGAAGCCGAAATCCACGATTACTACGAGGGGTTTAGCAATGGCACGCTTTGGCCTACGTTTCACTATTTCAGCGAGCTAGCCACTTACGAGCCGGCGCACTGGGCAGCCTACCGGGCCGTGAACGAGAAGTTCTGCCAGGCCGTGCTGGCCTTGGCCGGGCCCGACGATACCATTTGGGTGCACGACTACCAGTTGCTGCTACTGCCCGAGCTGCTGCGCGCCGCTAGGCCAGCGGCTACCATTGGGTTTTTTCTGCATATTCCGTTCCCATCGTATGAGTTGGTGCGGGTGCTGCCCTGGGGCGCCGAGCTGCTGCGCGGCATGCTCGGGGCCGACCTCATTGGGTTTCATACCTTCGACTACATGCACCACTTCCTGAGTGCGGTGGGGCACGTCCTGGGTCTGCCCACGCAGAATGGCCAGGTCGAAACGCCCACCCGCCCGGTGCTGGTCGATGCCTTCCCGATGGGCATCGACTATGAGCGCTACGCCCAGGCCGCCAATTCGGAAGCTGCCCAGGACTACGAGCGCACCTACCGCAAGGTGCTGCGCGACACGCGCGTCATTCTTTCCATCGACCGGCTCGACTACACCAAGGGCATCGCGCAGCGATTGCGCGCCTTCGAGGGCCTGCTGCGCACGCACCCCGACTATGTGGGCCACGTGAGCCTGCTAATGATAGTGGTGCCCTCGCGCGACCAAGTGCCGCAGTACGCCGCCCTCAAGGAAGAGATTGATGAGCTGGTGGGCCGCATCAACTCGCAGTACAGCACTATCAGCTGGAATCCGATTCTGTATTTCTACCGCTCGTTTCCGTTTGATGAGCTGACCGCTTTTTACCACCTCGCCGACGTAGCGCTGGTAACACCCGTGCGCGACGGCATGAACCTAGTGGCCAAGGAGTTTATCGCCAGCAAGACAGGGAGCGAACATGGCGTGCTCATCCTGAGCGAGCGGGCCGGGGCGGCTCAGGAGCTCTCTGATGCCATCCTCATCAACCCTACCGATACCAACCAACTGGTAGCGGCCATGCACGAAGCCCTGCAAATGCCCGAAGACGAGCAGCGCGCCCGCCTAAGTCACATGCAGGAACTGGTGCGCCAGTACGACGTTTTTGCCTGGACCAAGCTGTTCCTGGACCGCCTCGACTACAGCAAAATCAAGCAGCTGACGCTCACCACTGACTTGCTAGACGAAGCCAGTACCACCCAGCTGCTAGCCGACTACGAGGTTGCCGAGCGCCGGCTGTTGCTGCTCGACTACGATGGCACGCTCCAGCGCTTCAACTCCCGCCCCCAGCGCGCCCAGCCCGATAAGGAGCTGCTGATGCTACTAGCCGACCTAGGCGCCGACCCGCACAACCGCGTGGTCGTTATCAGTGGGCGCGACCGAGCCGAAATCGACCAGTGGCTAGGTCATCTGCCGCTCGATTTTGTGGCCGAGCACGGCGTGTGGCTGCGCCGGGCCGGCGAAGACTGGCACCTGTTTCAGGAAATGCAAGCCGCCTGGAAGCGGGAGTTTCGACCCTTGTTGGAGCAGTATGTGCGCCGCACGGCCGGCTCGTTTATCGAGGAAAAAGAGTACTCCTTGGCTTGGCACTACCGCCGTGCCGACGCCGGCCTAGGTGCCCTGCGCGCCCGCGAGCTGCTCAGTCACTTGTCCTTTATGACCTCCAACACGGGCTTGCAAGTGCTGGAAATAGATAAGGTGCTGGAAATAAAACCCGCTGACTTGCACAAAGGCACCGCCGTGGCCCACTGGCTGGCTTCCGAGCATCCCGACTTTATCCTGGCCCTAGGCGACGACCGCACCGACGAGGACACCTTCGCTGCGCTGCCATCCTCGGCCTACACCGTGCGCGTAGGCCGCGCACCCCGCTCACTGGCCCGCTACTCGGTGCCCAGCCCTCCCGAAGTGCGCCAACTGCTGCGGCGCCTACTGCTGTCCAACGTCATGGTTAGTTGTTAGTGTTCAATCAGTAACAACTAACCATGACTCATTGCGCTTACCTAATTTTGCCCTGGTTGTCCCAGTGACTAGATTTCACCTCTAGGCTACCCGGCTGCCGCTTGATGGTGCGCGTGAAACGCTCGCCAGCGATGAGGCCATCGGGGCGGCGCTTGCCAAAGAAGAGGAGGATGGGCTCACCGTTTTCGTTGGTCTTGAAGGTGATATCGTAGCCCTTAAACACGTCGTCGATGGTATTGCGGGGCTCGTAGATTTTGCTTAGCTTCTTGTCTAGCTCGGGGTGCAGAGGCATAGGAAAAGGGAAGATGAGTGACCTAGGTAATTAGTTGTCTTTAGCGCCTTTAGCGAGTTCTTTTAGCTCCTTCATGGTACCACTGCTGTTGAAGTGCATAGTCGCATCGCGCGTACTGGCTTCGCCAGCGGCAATCGTGGCCGTGCCCGTAAGCTTGTAGTCTGTTTTCTTAGGCTTAAAGATTGTCTTGAACAGCACTTTAGGCATCTTTTTGGGCTGAAATTTTACGTGGATGGGCATCAGCTCAGTGCCCTTCTTCTTGAAGGTGACATCCTTGGTTTCCTGGCCTTTCACATCAAGGTCGTCTTCTACCTGAAAGCGGTAGCTAACCTGCTTCACGGTGAAGGGGATAGACTCGTAGTTGGTCACGCGCAGGTTTACCGTTGCCTCGCCTTTGTTAAGAACTAGCTTGGTGATATCCACATCGGCCACTTCAATTTTGGGCAGCTTCGGAATGTAGACGCGCTTGCGCACATCTACCGGAATCTCCTTGGGCCCAACGCCCGGCAAATCGGCGTAGAGCACGGTGTGCAGCTGCACCGTCACGCAGTCGCGCTGCGCAGTTTTGGCCGTATGCGTCAGCGTGGGTAGGTCGAGGGTTAGGGGCAGCTCTAGGCTGCTGAGCTCGTTGCCCTTGGCTACGAGCGGGCGGGCTTTGTGGCCCTGCGCCAGGCGTTTGCCCTCCACGCGTGCTTCGTAGCGCAGGCTATCGATTTGAAGGTCCACGGGCGCGTTATTGCGCAGCTTCACCTTGAACTGGCCCTTGATGCGCTCGCGGGTAATCTGGCTGATATTGAGCGAGGGCTGCTCTAGGGTAGGTAGCAGCGCCTTACCGCGGTCGGTGGCGAAGTAGGTAATACCGGCACCCACAACCAGAAGCCCTACCAGGACGAGGAGAGTGGTGCGCACTGGGTGTCGTCCGGTTGAGGAAGTAGCAGCCATGAGAAGTAATAAGCGATGAAGGATGATAAGTTTGTGATAAGTAGCTAATTAAGGTATTAACCCATAAGCTATTAAGCCACTTGCGATTGTTTGTTAATCTTGCATAAGTAGTCCGTGCTCGCTTATGCTTCGGCCCATTCGTAGCGGCGTGCTTTCCACTCTATGGCGCCGGGCCACATGGTGTAGGCGAGCACGGCCAAGGACATTACCACCAGGTAGCCATCGTAGAGGAGCAGTACCCCTAGGTGCTCGCGGTGACCAGCCTGCCGCAGTGTAATAGCCAGAAATAGGCTTTGACACAGCACTTTAGCCGCATATATCAGCCCAATGGTTTCGAGCGAATACAGGTTGGACCACCCTAACACCGTGTAAAACACCCCGTAAGAGCTGAAGAGTAGGCCTAGCTGCCAGGGCAGGCGGCCGGCGCCTTTCATCCAGCGCTTGCGCTGGCGCAGCAGGTGACCTATAGTGGGTTGCGGCGCCGAAACGCCCAGCACCCGTGGGTCGATGAGATTGCGGTAGTGCCAGCCTTGGGCCACTACCTGCCGAAAAAGCTGAACGTCTTCGGTGACGGTGAAGGCCAGCGCCTCGTAGCCGCCAATAGATTCGTAGGCTGCCCGAGTCACGAGCATATTGTTGCCTACTGCCGTGATGGGTAGCCCGCAGTCGGTGAGCAGGCGAATGAGGTTGAGCCCAAACAGCCAGTCGAGCCCCTGCCAGCGCCCAAAAAGTGACCCACCCGCCGTAGTGATGCCCGTGACGATGCCCACTTCGGCGGGTGAGGCGGCCACCATGGTTTGCACCCAGTCGGGGTGCAGTGCCATGTCGGCATCGGTCAGCAAAAAGTAGTCGGTAGTGGCAGCACGGCACAGGTGTGCCAGTACATTGCCTTTGCCGCGGGCCGTACCTAGGCGGTGCCGAATAGACAAAAGTCGAAACTGCGGCCGGCCCTCAATGAAGCGCTGTACCAAAGTGGCGGTGCCATCGGTCGAGGCATCGTCGCCAATCAGAATTTCGAGTTTGTCGGCGGGGTAGTTTAGTTGCGACAAGGCAGCTAAACACCGTTCTATGTTAGCGGCTTCGTTGCGGGCCGCCACCAAAATGCTCACGCGTGGGTAGTCTGTGAGCGGTGGGGGCGCTGGCCGGGGCCAGGCCGCACGCAGTAGTATTAGGGCATACAGCCCGAAAAAACTTCCGAAGAATATTGTCAACCAGACCATAGATGCAGCTCCTGCCAGTGCAGGTGGCTACCTAGTAGGCTAGTCAGTTAGCCCCTAGGTGGCTACTTCTCTACGGAGGCAAGCAGTATACCCGTTGCTGGGTAAACTACTGGTTTTTTGAGAGTTGCTGGGATAAATACGGAGAGTACTTTTCCCTGATAGCTATACCAAGCACGCTAAGCGCCCGGATTTCAGCCCGATAGCGCAGTGGGATTAGTATAAGGCCTTGTCGTTAATAGAATTGACAGTCAGCTGGTTGAGGGCTTCATCAGCGTTCTGCTCTTCCTCTAAAATGCTGCTAAGAATAGCAGCCTCGGACGCGTAGCCCAAGCGCTTGGCAAAGTGAACCACCGTGCCGTACTGAGCTATTTCGTAGTGCTCGACGCCCTGGGCGGCGCTGATAATGGCGGCGTCCATCACGTCATCGCTGGCGTTGAATGACAGCAACTGGTCGCACTCCTCCAGGAGGCCTTCCATTGCCTTACAGCTGGGGCCATTGAGGTCGAGCTGGAGGCTAGCGGCTACTTGCTCGAGGCGGGTGACCTGGCTTTCCGTTTCGCCTAAATGCTTTTCGAGACTCACGCGCAGCTGCGGGTCGGTGGCCGCTAGCGCCAGCTTGGGTAGGGCCTTTACTAGCTGCTTCTCCGCATCGTAAAGCCCCTGCAACTTGAGTTGAAGCAGGTCGCTCAGGGTCTTCACGTTGTCAAACATAACTGTAGCAAAGGAAAAAAGGGTAGGAGGACTGGATACCTGCATAGAGAAATTGAAGAATAATTGCTTAACGAGAATACCCTAAGCCTAGCCGGCTAATAGGTGGCTCAGCGCCTGTTATTTAACTATAATTACCAACTTTTGCGGAGGAGCTTCTACGCGTTTCGCACGTAGGCTTTCGCACGGGCTACGTAGTATTCGCGGCAGCTGCGGTGCTTGGTATAGGACCGCCTACCTAGGGCCGACGAGGGCCTGACCCAGCAGCAGTTTCCAAAATGTCCAGCATGTGGGTGGCAAGCTGCCGGCGGTCGAAAGCCCGCAGGGCCAGTTGCTGGCCACGTGCGCCAGCTTCGGCTAGCCGGTCGGGCATGGCCAGTATTGCTTGCAACTGCATGGCCAGCGCAGAGGCGTCGCCAGCCGGGGCATACCAGCCGCAGCCGTGCTGGTCTACCAGCGTTTTGGTCCAGCCCTTGTTCGTGACGACTACCGGCGTGCCCACAGCCAGCGCATCGTAGAGCTTGGCGGGCGAGTTGGTATCGAGCACCGGCAAGTTTAAAAAGGATACCAGCGCTACATCGGCCAGCGCAAACCAGCTAAATACGGCGTGCCGAGGCTGCCCGCCTACCAGCCGAATGCGCCCCGGCCAACGCGCTGCCGCTGCCGCTACTAGCGGCGCATAGTAGCCGTGCCCCAAGAATAACCACGTCACGGTAGGGTCGGCGGCTACCATAGCTTCGGCCGCGGCCATCACGGTGGGCATGTCATTGGCCCGCCCAAATGTACCCGCGTAGAGCACTATGCGTTGGCCACCTAGGCCTTGTGCCTGGCGCAAGGCCGCCACCGCCTTGGGCGTAGCCCGTGCCGCTAGGTCGAGGTCAGTGCCATTGAGTAGCGTCGTGATTTTGGAAGCAAGCACCCCTAGGTCCGCCACGTACTCGCTCATATCGGGTGAGAGCGGCACAATGTGCGCCGCGCTTTCATACAGCCTTTTTTCGAGTGCGAATAGCTGCTGCCGGGCTAGCGCCGTAGGTACGGCGCCCATCGCCACCGGAAAGGAGGGCCACAAATCCTGCACCTCAAATACCCACGGCACCCGCCAGTACCGCGCCACCCGCGCCGCCGCCCACGCCGCCGTGAGTGGTGTGCTAATGCCCCACACCACATCGGGGCGGGCTATGCGGCGGCCCGCCCGCACGGCCCACGCGGCGTATTGTGCAAAGGCCAACGCCCGGCGCACCGGGCCCATCTTGTTGTCGTAAGGCACGGCTGCCTCGTGCAATTCTACACCCGGCGGCACCCACGCAAACTCCTGCGTCAACTGCTGGCTGCGCCAGGCTGGGGTAGTGAGCAGCGTTACGCGGTGGTGCTTCACCAATTCAGCCAGCAGCGTGTAGTGCCGGCTGGTAGCCGGGCAATCGGGACTGGTGTGGTACTGGCTAAAAACTGCGACGTGCAAGATACTGATAAGTTATGCGTTAAAGGTGGTACGCGTTGAAACCTTGACGGCACAAAGGCCGAACCCATGACTTTTAACGCATAACGCTGATTTAACCCTTCTTTGGTCGGTAATGCGACTCATCCAAAATGCGTTGCGCATCGGTCTGGGCCATCAGTTGTGCCAGGGTCACATTGGAGTGCTCAGCCATATATTTCCGAATAATTTGCAGGCCCACCCACTGGCCTACGCGGCCGGGGCAAGTTGCATCAATTTCGGGTACATTAGGCCGCTCAGCCACGTACTTCTGGATGAGAAATGGCGTGCTTGAGTACAGCAGGTTATTCTCCAGAAAGTGTCCCCACACCTTAGCTTCGTTGAATTGGAGGCCGCTCAACTCTTTGCTAGTATAGCCCATGAGCAGTGTGTCGGGCGCGCAGGGCAGTACCTGGCCAGCGAAGTACAACCGCTTGCCTTGGCTTATCATCTCGTCGAGCACCCTGGGGGCTGTAAGCTTGCGCGGCACGTACTTGCCCGCTACTGCTGTGGCTAGCGTGGGGAGCAGGTTGGCTGGGCGGTAGCGCCGTAGCATATAGCCTGGCAGGTCGGGCCGGTAGCTAGCATTGGGGCCAATATACCAGTCGAGGCTAAGCACCAACAGGCTGTCATTCACAAAGATGTCTTTGCCCATCAAGCCGCTCACGTAAGTAGCCGCTGCTGGCGGCGTCTTGAAGTCAGGGAAGTAGTAATGCACCTTTCCAAACATCGTCCCTAGGTCGCGCTGCAGGCCAGCCGAATCTGGAAAGGCAGCGGCCGTTTCGCGCCCTAGCTTTTCCAAGTCCGGGTTGGTGGCGAGCTGGGCTAGGCTGCCAGCCAGTGCAGTAGCCGATGGTGCCTGCCCCACTTGCAGATAGTAGCGCGTAAATGCTGGGTTAGCTTGCATAAACTGCAACCCTTGAGCCGGATTTTTAATCTGAAAAAAAGCGCGCTCCAAGTGCTTCAATGGTAGCGGCGCAGCTGGGGCATTGGCGGCCGGGTCGGGGCGGCAGCCTGCTTCCTTTTCTTGCTTGCAACTGGCTAGTAATGCCACGCCCGCAAAAAGGAGGGCCTTCGTATAGAGGGATATTTTCAAGGCTAGATTAATTTCGCGTAAAATTACACTTTTCCAACGTCGTGCTATACCGTCAAGTACTTGATAGCCGTTCCATTTTCACTTTATGAAAAAAATACTCCTCACCGTAGCCGCTATGGCTCTCGCCCCCGCCGCCTTCGCTCAGGTCGAAATCGGCTTGAAGGTATCGCCTTCTATTGCGTACCTACGCCCCGATTCACCTTCGGGCACGTCGTTCTCGTCCGAGAACGCCAAGTTTAGCTTCGGCGGCGGCGTTTTCATGGATTATTTTTTTGGCGAGAACTACGCCTTCAACACGGGCTTGTTCTTGACCGGCAAAGGCGGTACTATCAGCTATAATGACCAAGCTGTTTCTGCTACCGGCGTGGCCACCAATGTGCGCGTAGAACAAAAAATAGGCATGCAGTACCTTGAATTGCCACTCACTATCAAGCTCTTCACCAACGAGGTAGCGCCCGATACGCGCGTTTACTTCCAGGTGGGTGCTTCGTTGGCGGTGCCGGTGCAGGTGCGTATCAACGGCGAAAAATATTATACGGACCCCTACAATAGTAATACCCAAACCAAAGCTGGTAAACACGTCCTCGACATTGACGCTAATATCATCGGTGGGGCGGGCGTCGAGTACCAACTAGGCCAAAGCACTAAGTTACTCGCTGGCCTCAGCTATCACCACGGCCTAGTTGACTTCGACCGCTACTTCGAGCGCACCCGTGGTTTCAGCGACGTGAATATCAAAAACAGCGTGTTCGCCCTCGACCTAGGTCTCAAATTTTAATCGCAGATTTAACGGATTAAACGGATGGCGCAGATACGCCTGCTAAAGCAGGCTGGCTATCTGGCCGAGCTAAAATAGAAAAAGCCGCCCGAGATGGCGGCTTTTTACTTTTATTCTTTTTAGCTGACCTTAGAAGGCTAGTCAGCCTGCTTTAGCAGGCGTATCTGCGCCATCCGTTTAATCCGTTAAATCTGCGATTACTTCGCGGTCTTGGGCGCGGGCCATGGCGGCCGAAGCCGAGTGCAGTTCTATCTGCTCGCCATGCTCGTCTTCGATGCGGAAATCGGTGAGACCTAGGGAAGTGTCCTTCATCACCTTCACCCACTTGTAGTACTTTAGGTACCACTTCATCTGCCGGCTTACTAAGCCTTTGGTATAGAATGCGTGCAGGAAAGGGTGTACATAAAGTGTAATGCCTGCCTGGTTCTGGTTGAGCAGTAGGTCATCAATGCTATTATCAATCTCATCCGTAACCTGGATGGAAGCCGAAATCTTGCCAGTACCACCGCAGGTGGGGCACACTTCGCCAGTCACGATAGTCTCGGCTGGGCGCACCCGCTGCCGGGTTATCTGCATCAGCCCAAACTTGGTGATGGGCAGGATGGTAAACTTGGCCTTATCCTGCTTCATGATGTGGTACACCGCGTCTTCTACCTTCTTGCGGCTTTCGGCAGCGCGCATGTCTATGAAGTCTACCACGATAATACCGCCCATGTCGCGCAGGCGCAGTTGGCGAGCTACTTCTTTCGCCGCCAGCAGGTTAATCATAAGGGCTGTAGCCTCCTGGTCGTTTTCCTGGTTGCTCTTCGAGCCCGAGTTTACGTCCACTACGTGTAGCGCCTCGGTATGCTCTATCACGAGGTAGCCACCGCCGGGCACGCTCACGGTCTTGCCAAACAGCGTCTTAAGCTGCTTCTCAATGCCTAGGTGCTCAAATACCTTAGCCTTGTTGTTATGCAGCTTTACTAGGCCAGCGCGGTCGGGCGCGATTTTCTGCACGTAATCGCGCATTTCTTCAAACCGAGCCGGCGTGTCCACCACAATCGAGTCGAAGGACTCGTTGAGCATGTCGCGCAGCATCGAAGAGGTGCGGCCGAGTTCACCCAGTACCTTGTCGCGGGGTTGGCCCTTGCGCAGGTTAGCGTACAGGGTTTCCCAGTTCTCGACCATGCTTTGCATGTCTTTGTCGAGCTCGGCTACTTCGCGGCCCTCGGCCACGGTACGGATAATAACGCCGAAGCCCTCAGGCTTGATGCTGGCGATGAGTCGCTTGAGCCGGTCGCGCTCCGTCTTGCTAACTATCTTTTTGGAGACGCTAATGGTATTGGTGAAAGGCATCAACACCAGATAGCGGCCCGCCATAGAAATGTCGGTGCTAACCCGAGGGCCCTTGGTCGAAATAGGCTCCTTGATAACCTGCACCAAGATGGACTGGCCTTTCTTGAACACGCTGTCGGCCTTGCCAACCTTCTCGAGCGGCGGCTCTAGGGTAAATTTTTCGAGGCCAGCAGTTTGGGCCTGGTGCTTCATCACGCTGGTCACCCACTTGTTGAGAGAGGGGTACTGCTCGCCTAGGTCACCGTAATGCAGAAAGGCATCCTTTTCGGAGCCAATATCTACGAAGGCCGCGTTGAGGCCCGGCATCACCTTGCGCACGGTGCCCAGGAAGATGTCACCCACCGCATAGTTGGTGTCATTGCGGTCGAAGTGATATTCAATCAGCCGCTTGTCCTGGAGCAAGGCAATCCGTTCACCCTCAGGGGTCGAATTGATTATTAATTCATTGCTCAACGTATTAGGTTGGTTAAAATAGCCCCGGGCCGGCCTCGCCGACATGGGTTGCCCCGAAACCAGCAAAAGGGAAGCCAGGACCAATGCTGTCCCAGCTTCCCCTCGCGAGCCACGGCCCCAGCTTCGCGTAGCGAAACTAGCTGGCACACCACGTTAGTCGTCCGCGTGGCGGAGGCTACGTGAGAGATAGGCGGGCAGCGGGTATTACTACCCAGCCACCCAGCCCCCTACACCGCACGAAGTCAGAAGATTACTTCTTCTTGTGACGGTTCTTGCGCAGGCGCTTCTTGCGCTTGTGGGTGGCGATTTTATGGCGTTTACGTTTTTTACCGCAGGGCATCTTCGGATGAGTTAAGAGTTGAAAAATTAAGAGTCTAGAAGTAGGCTGAGCTTAAATAGCCCGGAAAGTTACGCAGGATAACTGACTGGGTGCTTGGCTGGCCTACTGAAGCTTGGCAAGTTCCTCTTCGACCGAGGCGGCGAGAGCCGGGTCTTGGCTGAGGCTTTTGGCTTTTAAGAAGGCCGCCTTAGCGCCTGCAGCCCGGTTGGTGCGGGCCAGCGTCACGCCTAGGTAAAACTGGCCTTCTACGTTGTTGGGGTTAACTTGGACCAACTGCGCAAAACGCTCGGCGGCTTTGTCGTACTGATTACTCTGAATCGCCAGTACGCCTAGGTTGTACAGTACCTTTTCGTTTTTGGGGTCCTGCTCCAGCACTTCACGCAGCAGCGAAATCCCTTTTACGGGGTTATCGCTGCTCATGTAAGCCATGCCTAGGTTGGTCTTGGCATCTAGGTTATTAGGGTTGTCGTGCAGTACGTTGTCATACAGCTCGCGAGCCCTATCACCTAGCATTTTTTTGCGAGCTTCTGACGAAGCAAAGCTGTAGGCTTGGAAGTAAGCGTCAGCCGCTTTCTGCCAAGCTTTTTCATTGGGCTGCGCCTGGGCTACGGCGGCAAAGTAAAAGCCAGCACTATCAAAGCGCTGGACAGCCTCGTAGTGGCTCCCTAGGTCTAGCGCCACTTGGCGGCGAGCGGCGGCATCAGTACTTGCTTTGTACTTGGCCAGCAGCTCATCTAGCTCGCGCCGCTGTGCTGGCGAAGCCTGCGTATGTGGTGCAGCCGCTGTGCCAGCGGCCTCGGCCGGGCCTACAGAAGCTGTTTCGGCCGGGCGTGGGCCCGAGGAAGCTTCGGTTTTTGAGCCGTTGGTAGCCATGCCGCCACCATCGCGGTTAGCGGTGCGGGCGGCGTCCTGAGTTAATTCGGCCTTACTTTCCTTGGGCTTTACGATGCCCTTAGGCAGTGCGTAGAGCCCCCCGGCCAGCGCCAAAGCGCCAACCAGCAGAAGAGCCTGATGCGTACCGGTGCGGGAAAGAGACATGAGAAAAGGAAGCTGGTAAGAAAGCGATGGGGTGAGGAGGTAGGAGACAATAGCTGAAGCCCAACGGCTGGCTATTATCACGCTGACCTCCTCACCCCATCACTTTTCACCTCAGCTAATACTTAGGATTTAGCCTTTTTAGCTTTCGGAGCTTTGGCTTTCGGAGCAGCGTCTTCACCTACTACTTTTTTGCTGCCTTTAATCTTGGCTACGAACGTCTTGCTAGGCTTGAAGCTAGGAATGTAGTGCTCGTCGATGATGAGCGACGTGTTTTTAGAGATGTTGCGGGCTACTTTGCGGGCGCGCTTCTTGTTTACGAACGAGCCGAAACCACGTACGTAAATGTTATGGCCCTCAGTCATAGAGTCCTTCACTACTTTGAAGAAGGCTTCTACGGTCGTCAGCACATCGGCTTTTTCGATGCCGGTTTTCTGCGAAATTTCGGAAATTACCTCAGCTTTGGTCACGTTGGTAAGGGGG
>Ga0160429_1000535_pt1 | contig 32089 bp, 25 predicted proteins | sample SolpanmetagenomR_FD_108199 | JGI IMG/M metagenome (GOLD analysis project Ga0160429, IMG submission 108199) | Solar panel surface microbial communities from Lawrence Berkeley National Laboratory, California, USA - R | ecosystem: Engineered > Built environment > Solar panel > Unclassified ... | reverse complement strand
CCCTTTGGTGTGGTAGGGCGGGCGGTGGTTTTGCCCTTGGTTTTGGGGCGGGTTTTCGGCAAAGCTTTAGACTTGGCTTTCGCTTTTGGCCGCGCCTTTTTGATGTCGCTGGCAAACTGATGGCCGAAGACGATGCGGCGGGTAGGGCGCTCGGCGGCCCGCCACCGAAAACCCTTGAGCTGCTTGTTTTCGGGCTTTATCTCGTGCGCCGGCGTGTAGCTGGCCTCGGGGTTAGTAACCCAGCTGAGGTGCTTGATTTTATTATCAGCAAACCGCGCTATCATGCTGGCCGACACCGACTTGTTGAGCCCGCTCATGGCCGTGTCGCCGTCGAGGGTAAAGTACAGGCTTTCGGCGTTGCCGAGCACGTCGATGCGGGCCATCTGGCTGCGCCGAAAGTAGGCTATCATGTTGCGGCCCTTCACCTGGTTGTAGTCCTGCACCGTGTCTTCCTGAATGGCAAAGGCGCTGGAAAACAGGCTAGCTTTGTCGAGCTGGCCATGCTTAAAGCGCAGGTTCATCGAGTCGGCCGTGAGCTGGTTGCGCGCCTGCCACACCACCGGGTCGCGGTTGAGGTAGATAACGCTGTCCTGGCGGTCGTAGGTGAGCGAGTCGCAGCGGCCCTGCATCTTCCCCCTGAAAATCTGCACCTTAGGCCACGCGTAGAGAATGGGGCGCTGCACGGCGCGACCGGGCCTGGTTTCCACGCTCAGCAGCGTGTCGGCGGCCAGGTAGAGCGTGTCTTTGCCCGAGATATTGCGTATCACTGGCCGGCCGCCAAACAGCTTGGTGCGGCCCAATGCTCGCCAGTAGCGGCCGCGGTCGCCGCGCAGCACCACGTTGTCTTTCTTTGAAATAAGCGACACGTGGCCCGTCGCTACGCCATACAGCTTCACCTGATCATACACCAGCTGGTCGCCGCCGAGCAGGTAGCCGGGCGTGTCAATCTTGGCGTTGCGGGCAAAATTGGAAACGCGAGTCAGCGTATTGTAGATCCCCTTTTCGGCGTAGAGGTCGCCCTGCGTGCTTTTAATGCGGGTAGGACCGTCGAAATACGCGATTTTGGAGATGGTGTTGAACGTGAGCGTATCGTTGCGCAGGTCGGTAGCGGCGCCTTGCTCGTCGAGCGAAACCAGGTGCACATCGCGCTTAAAAACAAATACTTTGCTATTGGTATCGTAAAAGCCCTGCTGGCTATCGAGGGTATTTTTGGGGTCTACGATGTGTCCACCTACCGTGTAGAAGGCCGTCTTGCGGGTCAGGTCGTAGTCGAGCGCGCTGGTGGTGAGCGTCATACGCGGGTCGCGCATCACCACGTTGCCCGTCATGCGGGCCAGGCGCTGGTTGCCGTTGTAGTAGCCGTGGTCGCCGGTGATGGTCATCGTGTCGCTTTGCACAATGCGCACGTTGCTAAAGCCTTCTATCTCATTGCGCTCGATGTACTGGTAGGCCGAGTCGCAGTACAGCAGCACATCTTGTTGCTTAAACGAAACGCTGCCGAGCAGCTTCCGAATCTTGACGCCGTTGTAGTCGCCGCCACGCAGCTCGTCGGCGTGCAGTAGCTCCACGGGCGTACCCTTCACGGGCTGGGCGCGCGCGGCGGGGGTAGCCGGCTTGGGCGCGGCGGGCCGGGTTTGGGCACGCGCAGCCCCAAAAGGCAGCAAGAAGAGAACGAGCAGGAAAAAACGGAGCAGCGGCATGCGGGGCCAAAGTTACGGCGGTAGGCGGGGCCTAACGCGCATCTTGGCTGGCTAGTGCCCGGCCCACCCGGCCCTACCCCCTTTCTGTTGCTAAACTTTCTTTGGGATGAAGCTGCACCTCTTTGGCGCGTCGGGCTCGGGCGTGACTACGCTAGGCACGGCGCTGGCCACCGCGCTGGGCCTGCCGTATTTCGATAGCGATGCTTATTTCTGGCAGCCGTCGGACCCGCCTTTCACCGTGCGCCGCCCTACCCCCTCCCGCGACGCCCAACTAGCCCAAGACTTAGCGGCAGCCGGCAACTGGATTTTGGGCGGCTCTATCGGGGGCTGGGATGCTGCGTGGCTCGTCGCGCCCTTCGACTTGGTGGTGTTTCTGTACCTGCCGCCCGGGCTGCGCTTGCAGCGACTGCGCACGCGCGAGCACGACCTCTACGGCGCGCGCCTCGCCACCGACTCCACCCAAGTAGTGCGTACCCAGGCGTTTCTGGACTGGGCCGCCGGCTACGATAACGGCACTTCGGGCGGCAGCCGCACCCTGGCCAACCACCAGCGCTGGCTGACTCAGTTTACCAGCCCCGTGTTAGAGCTGCGCGGCGACCTCACCGTGGCCCAGCGCCTGGCGGCCGTGCAGGCCAAGCTGCGCGTGCTGGGACTAGCGCACCCAACGGCGCAGTTTTCAGCTGTTGAGGCACCGGCACCGGATTTGTAGCCCGACCTTTGGGGCGCCATACCGGTTGCGGCCGGTTCACTTAGGATAAGACCATGCTCGACCAGGTTCGTCAATTTATTACCGAGAACGCGCTTTTCAACCTCGAAACCGATACCGTGCTGGTGGCCGTGAGCGGCGGCCTCGACTCGGTGGTGCTACTCGATGTGCTGCACCGGCTGGGTGCCCGGCTGGCCGTGGCGCACGGCCACTTTGGCCTGCGCGGCGAAGAAGCCGATGCCGATGAGCAGTTTGTGCGCAAGCTGGCCAAGCAGTACGAGGTGCCCTACTTCGCCGAGTTTTTCCAAACCAAAGCGTTTGCTGAGCGCGAGGGCATTTCGACCCAAATGGCGGCCCGGCTGCTGCGCTACCGCTGGTGGGAGCAGGTGCGCGAGGCCAATGGCTACGCAGCCATTGCCACTGGCCACCACCGCCGCGACGCCGCCGAAACCATGCTGCTCAACCTGACCCACGGCACTGGCCTGGCGGGCCTGCACGGCATTCGGGCCAAAAACGAGCACGTGGTGCGCCCGCTGCTCAGCCAGGCCAAGGACGACCTGTACGACTACCTAGTCGAGCAGCGCCTCATTTGGCGCGAAGATGCCTCCAACGACAGCCCCGTGTACCAGCGCAACCGCCTGCGCCAGCAGGTGCTGCCCGTGCTACGCGAGCTCAATCCCAACCTCGACAACACGCTGGCCGCTACCGCCGAGCGCGTAGGTGGCGCCGAAGAAATAGTGCGCCGCTACGTGGCCGACACTGCCGCCCAGGCCCGCCGCGACGCCCCCGAAGCCACGTATTTCAGCATCGCTACGCTGCAAAACACGGCCGCCGCTACCCTGGTGCTGCACGAGCTGCTGCGGCCCTTTGGCTTTTCGTGGCCCGTGACCAAGGAAATCGTGGCCAGCTTTGGCGGGCTCTCTGGCAAGCAGTTCGACTCACCTACCCACCGCCTGGTGAAGGACCGCGACCAGCTCGTCATCACCCCGCGCCGGCTGGCGCAGTACGGCACCTTTCAACTTGCCGAGGGCCAGGAAGACCTGCTGGCCGATGGCCTACGGCTGCGTGCCAGCCAGCACGCGGGCGAAGGTTACGAAATTCCGCGCTCGCGCAGCACCGCCGCGCTCGATGCCGATAAGCTCCAGTTTCCACTCACGCTACGTCGCTGGCGCGAGGGCGACTGGTTTATGCCATTGGGCCTGAAGGGTAAGAAGCACCTCAGCGACTTTCTCATCGATCAGAAAGTGCCGCTCAACCTCAAAGACGAGGTGCGCGTGCTGACCTCGGCCGATGGCAAAATCTGCTGGGTAGTGGGCTTCCGGGTCGACGACCGCTTTAAAGTAGAAGAGAGCACGGCGCGCGTGCTGGCCGTGCAGCGGCTGTAGGGGGGTAGGGCCGGCGAGCTACGCTGGATTTTTGGCCGCTGGCCCGGCGGCCGGGCCAGCGGGAGCTTAGTTTAGATGGGCCGCCACACGGTATGGGTAGTCTCGGGATGGTGCCGGCTCTAAGTCTTTCTTCACGCGGATTTAAGGTACGTCGCCCAACTTTCGGGTGTACTTTTACCGGGCCAGATTTGCTGGCATTGTTCCCTCCTACCCTTCATTCCTACCCCATGAAAGTTACCGTAGTTGGGGCTGGCAATGTGGGCGCTACCTGCGCCGACGTGCTCGCCACCCGTGAAATTGCCAACGAAGTTGTACTGGTTGATATTAAGGAAGGCTTCGCCGAAGGCAAAGCGCTCGATATCTGGCAGAAAGCTCCTATCATCGGCTACGATACCCGCACCGTGGGCGTAACGAATGACTACGCCCGCACCGCTGGTTCGGAGGTAGTAGTTATCACCTCGGGCCTGCCCCGCAAGCCCGGCATGAGCCGCGACGACCTGATTGCCACCAACGCTGGCATCGTAAAATCGGTAACCGAGCAGGTAGTGGCTCACTCGCCCAATGCCATTATCATCATCGTGAGCAACCCGCTCGACGTGATGACCTACCAGGCGCACCTCACCGCCAAGCTGCCCCGCGAAAAGGTATTCGGCATGGCCGGCATCCTGGACACGGCCCGCTACCGCGCCTTCCTGGCCGAGGCCCTGAACGTGAGCCCCAAGGATATTCAGGCAGTGCTAATGGGTGGCCACGGCGACACTATGGTGCCCCTACCCCGCTACACCACCGTAGGTGGCATCCCGGTAACGGAGCTGATTGACAAGGCGCAGCTCGACGCTATTGTGGAGCGCACCAAGAATGGTGGCGGCGAATTGGTGAAGCTCATGGGCACCTCAGCTTGGTATGCGCCCGGTGCGGCCGCGGCTCAGATGGTCGAAGCCATCGTGCGCGACCAGCGCCGCGTGTTCCCGGTGTGCCTCGAGCTACAAGGCGAATACGGCATCAACGGTGTGTACCTCGGCGCTCCGGTTATCCTAGGCAAAAACGGCGTAGAGCGCGTGATTGAGCTCCAGCTCAACGACGACGAAAAGGCGCTGCTCGAAACCTCGCGCGGCCACGTAAAAGAAGTAATGGACGCGCTGGATAAGATGAGCGCCGCCCCGGCTGTGTAATTTTACCAGTAGTTTTTAGTTTGATTGTGAAAAGCGGGTGGCCTGGGCCGCCCGCTTTTTTAGTTTACTCTGCCCCCATGTCTGCGCCGCCCGCTACCCTACTCATCCAAACCGCTTTCATTGGCGACGTTATCCTGGCCACGGCGCTGGTCGAACACCTGGCCCGGCACGAGCCCGGCGCGCCGCTCGATGTGCTGGTGCGCCGCGGCAACGAAGGCTTACTGGCCGGTAATTCGCACATTCGGCAGGTGCTTGTCTGGGATAAAAAAGAGAAGAAGTATTCTAACCTGCTGCGCCTGCTGAAGCAGATTCGGCGCGCGGAATACGGGCGCGTGGTGACCATGCAACGCTTTGCCAGCACGGGATTTCTTACGGCGTTTTCGGGCGCACGGGAGCGGGTAGGGTTTGCCGAAAACCCATTTAGCCGGTTTTTCACGCGACAAGTGCCGCACGTTATCGGCGATGGCACGCACGAAGTAGCGCGCAACCTGCGGCTGCTGCAAGACGAAACCGTGCGCGCGGAGGCCCTGCTCCCCAAGCCCCGCCTCTACCCCACCCCGGCCGATGAAGCTGCCGCCGCGCCCTACGCGGCGGTCGGCGAATACCTCTGCCTCGCGCCTACTTCGGTGTGGTTTACCAAGCAGTACCCCGAGGAAAAATGGCTGGAGCTGCTGGCCGCCCTACCCCCCCACCTGCCCGTGTATTTGCTCGGCGGGCCGCCCGACACGGCCGCCTGCGAGCGGCTGGCGCAGGCGGCTGGCCGGCCGGGCCTGGTCAATCTGTCGGGCAAGTTGTCCTTACCCGCCTCGGCGGCGCTGATGCGCGGGGCCGTGTTGAATTACGTCAACGACTCGGCGCCGCTGCACCTGTGCTCGGCGGTAGATGCGCCGGTGTGCGCCATTTTTTGCTCCACGGTGCCGCGGTTTGGGTTTGGGCCGCTGAGCACGTTTTCGCGCGTGGTCGAGCATCTGGGGCCACTGGCCTGCCGGCCGTGCGGGCTGCATGGGCACGCCCGCTGCCCGCTGGGTCATTTTCGCTGCGCGCGGGAAATAGAAACGATGCAGCTGCTGGCGGTACTGGCTGAAGCGCAGACGTGGCGGACCGCCGGGGCCTAGAATGTGTTTGGATTTTTAAAAAAACGTCAGGCTCATCTGGCGTCCGCTTGTCGAAGCATCTCTACCACGCCGTTACACTCGTTCAACGATGCGGCAAAGATGCTTCGACAAGCGGACGCCAGATGAGCCTGATGCACTGGATTAGGTTAGGCAAAAAATCAAATAGGCGCTAAGCCTCAACGCATCAGCTGTTCCCACACCACGCGCAAGCTGAGGATGCCCATCACCAGCACCACGACCCAGCCGGAAAGCAGCATCCAGCGCGGGTGACGGTAGCTGCCCATCAGGCGCGGGCTGGTAGCAGCTACCAGCACGATGCCGAGCGCGATGGGCAGTATCAGCCCATTGATGGCGCCGGCAAAAACAAGCAGCTGGGTGGGCTTGCCTACAAGCACAAATACGCTCGTGGACAAGATAATAAACACCGAGATGCAGGCCCGCTCGTAGCGTTCGAATACCGGGTGAAACGTTTTGAAAAACGACACCGATGTGTAGGCCGCACCCACTACCGATGAGATGGCGGCGCTCCACAAAATGACGCCGAACACGCGGAAGCCCACCTCGCCCGCCGCCGACCGGACCACCCCCGCCGCCGGGTTGTCGGCCGCCAGCACCGCGCCGTGGCTCAGCACGCCCACGATGGCTAGAAAGAGCACGAAGCGCATGATAGTCGAAATGACGATGCCACTCACGGCGCTGCGCGTGACTACCGCCTGGTTGTCAAGGCCTTTAATACCCGCATCGAGCAGGCGGTGGGCACCCGAAAACGTTATGTAGCCGCCTACCGTGCCGCCCACAATGGTGACGATGGCCGCCGCGCTCAGCTTGGCCGGCAGCAGCGTGTGGTGAAGCGCTTGCAGCAACGGCGGATGCGCACTAAAGGCAATGCCCAGCGTGAGCAGAATCTTGATTGTACCCAAAATCTTGGTGAAGCCATCGAGCATCTTGCCTACCTCCCGCACCCAAAATAGCACCAGCGCCACCCCGCAGCTAATGACGGCGCCTTGCTCATAAGTGAGCCCGGTAAGCACGTTCAACCCCAACCCGCAGCCCGCAATGTTGCCGATATTGAAGGCAAAGCCACCCAAAATAACCATCGCTGCCAGAAAGTAGCCCAGTCCCGGCAGCAGCTTATTGGCCAGGTCTTGCGCCCGCAACTCGCTCACCGTGAGGATACGCCAGGTATTGAGTTGCGCGCCCACATCGAGCACCACCGACACCAGAATGACGAACCCAAAGCTGGTGAGCAGTTGCTGGGTGAACACCGTGGTCTGCGTCAAAAAACCCGGCCCTATGGACGAATTGGCCATCAAAAAGGCGGCGCCTAGGCTGGCCCCGCCGAAGGCCCGAAACTTCGCTTTCATCGGGCGTTGGGCAAACTAGGGGGGGTAGGGCCGCTGGCTTGCACCACCACGCCAGCGCTGGCCAGGGCCGTGCGCAGCTGCTGGGCAAAGTCCAGTGCGTGGGCACCGTCGCCGTGCAGGCACACCGTATCGGCCCGAATGGCCACCTCCTGGCCCTGCTGCGTGCGCACCCAGCCGCCCTGCACCATACGCAGCACCTGGGCAATGGCGGCCTCGGAGCTGGTTATGAGGGCGTCGGGCTGGCGGCGCGGCGTGAGCGTGCCGTTGGCCTGGTAGGTGCGGTCGGCAAAGACTTCGTGGGCGGTACGCAGCCCGATTTTCTCGCCGGCTTTGGTCAGCTCCGAGCCGGCCAGGCCATAAAGCGTCAGCTCGGGCTGCACTTTGTAGAGGGCTTCGGCGATGGCTTCGGCTAGGGCGGCGTTGGTGGCGGCCATGTTGTAGAGCGCGCCGTGGGGCTTGAGGTGGTGCAGCTGGCCGCCCTCGGCCCGCACTACAGCGGCCAGCGCGCCTAGCTGGTACACCGTCATGTCGAATGCTTCTTCGGCCGAGATGTCCATATTTCTTCGGCCAAAGCCCACTAAATCGGGCAGGCCAGTGTGCGCGCCGATGGCCACGCCATGGGTTAGCGCCCGGCGCACGGTTTGGCGCATCACGCTGGGGTCGCCGGCATGGAAGCCGCAGGCCACGTTGGCGGAGGTGATGAAGGGCATAATCTCGGCGTCCTGGCCCAGGGTCCAGGCACCAAAACTTTCGCCCATATCGCAGTTTAAATCGACGGTAGCGGGAGGGTTCATAGGAGGGATTTCAGGTAAACAGCCCGCGCCAATTTGCGCAGCCGCTGCTCCTGCGCAAGATACAGTGCCTGGGCCGCGGCCAGCGCCATGGGCGCGAAGCACAGCCGCGTGCCAGGTAGCGCCTGCGCCAGCCGGCCCACATCGGCCGAGATAACCTGGGCCAGGCGCGGGTAGCCGCCGGTGGTTTGGCAATCGGCCAGCAGCACAATGGGCTGGCCAGCCGCCGGCACCTGCACCGTACCAAACGTGACGGCGCTCGATAGCAATTCGGCGCTCGTGCCCCGTGCCAGCGCCGGGCCGCTGAGCCGGCAGCCCATACGGTCGGCTTCGGTGGTCACGGTATAAGTTTCGGCCCAGAAAGCCCGCTGGCTTGCGGGCGTAAACTGCGCGTACTCGGGCCCCGGCACCGCCTGCACTACTAGTTTGGCGCCTAGCGGGGGGGTAGGGACCACGGCCGAGCCCCACGGCGCGGCCGCCCAGCCAGTAACAGGCGGCGCTACTTGCGCGAATAATCGCTCGCTTAGCGCCGACCACTCCCCAACCGGCAGCACGTCGCCCACCCGCAGGGCCCGGCCCGCGAACCCACCCAGCGCAGCGCGCAGGTAGGTGGCCCGGCTGCCCAGCACCGGCGCGGTGGCCATGCCGCCCGCCAGCGCCAGCCAGGCGCGGCCGGGCCCCGGCGCCACCCCAAAGGCTAGCACCGCGCCGGCCCGCACGGCCACCGGCCGGCCGCGCGGCACCGGCTGGCCGTTGATAGTGGCCGCCAAGTCGGCCCCGGTGAGGGCCAGTAGCGCATCGGCTTCAAAGCGCAGGGTAGGGCCGCGCAGGGTGCATTCGAGGCCGGCGGCAGTTGCAGGGTTGCCCACCAGTAGGTTGGCAGTACGCAGGGCGGCGGTGTCGAGGGCGCCGCTCACTACGAGGCCATCTTTCTGGTACCCGAAGCGGCCCAGGTCTTGCACGGTGGTGAGCAGGCCGGGCTTTAACACACTAATGCTCATGGCTCAGGCGCTGAAACTCGCTTTCCGAAATGGGCATAAAGCGCAGGCGGTCGCCGGCTTGCAGCAGGCTAGGCCGGGCGCGGGCAGCGTCGAACAGCCGCAGCGGCGTGCGGCCAATAAGCTGCCAGCCGCCCGGCGTGGGCAGCGAATAGATACCCGTTTGCAGGCCTGCGATGCCCACTGCCCCGGCTGGCACCAGCGGCCGCGGCGCGGCGCGGCGCGGGGTGGCCAGCTGCGCATCGAGCCCCCCGAGGTACGGAAAACCAGGCGCGAAGCCAACCATATACACCAGGTAATCGGGCTGCGCGTGGCGGCTGATAACCTCCGCCGCGCTCAGCTGCGTGTGCTGCGCCACGGCCGCCAGGTCGGGACCAAATTCGCCCCCGTAGCACACCGGAATCTCCACCAGCGGGCCAGGTGCGTAGGCGGCCGCAGCGGCCTGGGCCACGGGCAGTAGGCTACCTAAATAGCTACCTACCTGTTCATAAGGCGGCAGCTCACTCAGTTGGTGCAGCACCCACGGGTCGTAGTACACAGTAAGTGTAGTGAAGGCGGGCACGTATTCGCGTAGGCCGGGCGGCGGGTGTTGGTCTAGCAGCTGAGCTAGCGCCTGAATGAGCCGGTGGGTAGCTGGGTCAATCGCCTGGCCTAGCTCCAGCACCACGGCCGCGTCGCCGAGCGGATACAGGCGCACCGGGGGGGTAGGGTCAGCCATGCGCGCAGCCGGTTACTTTTGGGAGATTTGCCACTTGCCTGTCTTGCTTATCCTGCCTGTGAATTACCGTAAATATGGGGCGCTCGGCGGCCTGGTGCTGGCCGCCGCCTGCCAGCGCGCCACCTACCCCACCGCCGCCACGGCCCCAGCCCTACCCCCCTCGCCGCCCGTAACAACTGGCGTCAGCCGTGAGCTGGCCGAGTTTCGCAAGCAACGCATCAGCCGCGTGGGCTACGACTTGCACCTAACCGTGCCCGTCAGCAAGGCGGCTCCCGTGCAGGCCGAAGAAATCGTAACCTTCCGCCTGCGCGACAACCGCGCCCCGGTGCAGCTCGATTTCAAGGGTCAGGCCAGCCAACTGCACAGCCTGGCTATCAACGGCCAGCCCGCCGCCATCGACTACCGCCAGGAGCACCTAGTGCTGCCGGCCGCCGCGCTGCGCGTGGGCAATAATGAGGTAAAAATCACCTTAGATGCCGGCGACTTATCGCTCAATCGCAACGCCGATTACCTCTACACGCTGCTCGTGCCCGACCGCGCCCGCACAGTGGTGCCGGTGTTCGACCAACCCAATTTGAAGGCCACGTTTACGCTGGCGCTCACCGTGCCTAGCGCCTGGCAGGCCGTTGCCAACGGCCCGCTGCGCGACTCGACCCGCACCGTTGGCAACGGGCAGGCGGACCTGAAAACCTATCGTTTTGCACCCTCCGATTCTATCAGCACCTACCTGTTTTCGTTCGCAGCAGGGCGCTTCACGCCGTTGCGGCGCACGGTGGGGAGTAGGGAAATGAATTTCTACCACCGCGAAACGGACTCAACCAAAATTCGACTCAGCGTACCCACTATTTTCCGGCTGCACAGCGAGGCGCTGCGCTTTCTGGAAAACTATACCGGCCTGCCCTACCCCTTCCAAAAGTTCGATTTTACGTCGATTCCTGACTTTCAATACGGCGGCATGGAGCACGTCGGCAACATTGATTACAAGGCATCTAGCTTGTTTCTGGACGATGGCGCGACCAAGGACCAACTGCTGGCCCGCCAAAACCTCATCGGCCACGAAACGGCTCACATGTGGTTTGGCGACCTCGTGACCATGCAGTGGTTCAACGACGTGTGGATGAAGGAGGTATTCGCCAATTTCATGGCCGATAAGATGAACCCCGAGGCTGCCGCTGGCCCGGCGCAGCTGCTCAAGTTCATCACCGACCACTATCCCACCGCCTACGCCGTAGACCGCACCGCCGGGGCCAATCCTATTCGGCAGCCGCTTGATAATCTACAAGATGCGGGCTCGCTCTACGGCAATATCATCTACCACAAGGCACCCATTATGATGCGCCAGCTGGAGCTGCTGATGGGCGAAGAACCGTTTCAGGCCGGCATTCGGGAATACCTCCAGAAGTACGCCCACGGCAATGCCACCTGGCCCGACCTCATCACGATTCTCGACGCCCACACGCCCGCCGACCTTGCCGCCTGGAACCAGGTGTGGGTGAACCAGCCCGGCCGCCCGGTGTTCGACTACGAGGTGCAAACGCCGGCTGGCCAGCCTGCCCAAATCGCTATCAGGCAGCACGCCGAAGATGGCTCCGACCGCCTCTGGCCCCAGCAATTTGAGGTGCTGGCGATGTACCCCACTGGCCCGGTGGCGGTGCCCGTAAATATGAGCCAGCGCACGGTCACCGTGCCGTTGCCTGCTGGCAAAGGCGTGCCCAGCTACGTGCTGCTCAACGCGCAGGGCTTGGGCTACGGCGTGTTTCCGGTAGCGCCACAAGCGGCTAGCCACCTGGCTAGCCTGGCCGACCCGGTGGCCCGCGCCAGCACCTACATTGCGCTGTATGAGAACATGCTCAGCGGCCGGGGCCTAGCCCCGCGCCCACTGCTCGACCGCTACCTAACCCAAACCGCGCACGAAACCAACGACCTCAACATCAAGCTTCTCACGGGCCAGCTAAGCGCCATTTTTTGGCAATTTCTCAAGCCCGCCGAGCGCGACGCCCTAGCCCCGACCTTGGAAAAAGCGTTGTGGCAAGCTATGCAAACGCAGACTAAGCCCGGCGAGCAAAAGCTGTATTTCAAAGCCTACCAAAGCATTGCCCTGACCCCCGCGGCCCAAAAGCGCCTCTACCAAATCTGGCAAACCCAACAGGCGCCCGGCCTGGTGAAGCTGACCGAAGACGACTACACGTCGCTGGCCTTGGCGCTGGCCGTGCGCGACTACGCCGCCCCGCAACCTATTCTGCCTCAGCAGCTAGCCCGCATCACCAACGTAGACCGCCGCCAGCGGCTGCAATTTTTGATGCCCGCGCTCGCGCCCGAGGTGGCTACGCGCGACAAGTTTTTTGCCTCGCTCAAGGATGAGAAAAACCGGGAGAAAGAAGCCTGGGTGCAGGCCGCGCTTGGCTACCTGCACCACCCGTTGCGCCAGGCTACTTCCGAAAAATACCTGGCTGAGAGCTTGAATCTGCTCGAAGAAATTCAGCAGACAGGCGATATTTTCTTTCCCGCCGGCTGGCTGCAAGGCACGCTGGGCAGCTACCAATCGGCCACGGCGGCGGCTACAGTGCGCACGTTTTTGGCCGCGCACCCGAGTTATAATCCGCAGCTACGCAACAAGCTACTGCAAGCCGCCGACGACCTATTTCGCGCCGAGAAGCTAGTGCAGTAGCGCGGACTTTTAGTCCGCGAGTAACAGGCATACTGACTCGCGGACTAAAAGTCCGCGCTACTGGCCGAACTTTGTCCCTTTCGTTGGTTTATAGCTACAATGTCTGATTACCACCAATTCGAATATCCCAACGGCATCCGGCTTCTGCATAAGGAAGTGCCGCACACCAAGATTGCGCACTGCGGCTTTTTGCTCGACATCGGCTCGCGCGATGAGCAGGCGCACCAGCAGGGCTTGGCGCACTTCTGGGAGCATATGGCCTTCAAGGGCACCCACAAGCGCAAGTCGTTTCACATCCTCAACCGCCTCGAAACCGTGGGCGGCGAATTGAACGCCTACACTACGAAGGAGAAAATCTGTTTCTACGCCACGCTGCTCAGCACGCATTTTGAGCGAGCGTTTGAGCTGCTTACCGACTTGACGTTCAACTCGATATTTCCCGAGAAGGAGGTCGAGAAAGAGCGCGGCGTGATTCTGGAAGAGATGAGCATGTACCAGGATGCGCCCGAAGACGCCATCATCGACGACTTCGACGCCGTTATTTATGGCGAGCACCCGCTGGGCATCAACATCCTCGGAACCCGCGAGAGCGTAAGCGGCTTCCAAACGGCTGACTTTCACGCTTTCTACGACGAGAACGTGCGCACCGACCGGCTGATTTTCAGCTCGGTGAGCAACCTGCCGTTCAAGGAAGTGAAGCGGCTGGCCGACCGGTTTCTGGCTCCCATTCCGGTCCGGCTGGGGCCGCGCGAGCGCCTGCCGTTCAACAGCTACGTGCGCCACGACCGCACCGAGCAGCGGCCCATTTCGCAGGCGCACTGCCTGGTGGGCGGCCCTGCCTACCCCCTCACCGACGAGCGAAGAGTGCCGTTTTTCATGCTCAACAACATCCTGGGCGGGCCCGGCATGAACTCGCGCCTCAACCTGGCTGTGCGCGAGAAATATGGCCTCGTGTACACCATCGACAGCTCGTACTCGCCTTATACCGACACCGGCTTGTTTGGTATTTACTTCGGCACCGAAGCCAAGCAGCTCAACCGTACGCTGGGCCTGGTGCAGAAGGAGCTGAAACTATTGCGCGACAAAGAACTCACCACCAGCCAGCTACACGTAGCCAAAAACCAGCTAATGGGCCAGCTCGCCATGAGCGAGGAAAGCAACTCGGGCCTGATGCAGCTGCTGGGCAAGAGCACACTCGACCTAGGCCGCGTGGAGCCCCTGCCCGAGATTTTTGGCAAAATAGAGCGCGTGACGGCCCAAGAGCTGCGCGAGCTGGCCAACGAAGTGCTGGCCGAGGACAACCTCAGCATCTTGCAGTACGTGCCGGAGAAGTAGCGATGGCGGCGGTTCCGGTTTTTGGCCACGTGGGCTCAGCCCAGCCAGGCGATTTGTTCGCCTCACGGGCCGAGCTAGCGCAGCATGGGCAGCACCGGCCGCTGCAAGCCGGCATCTGCGCCACGCAAGAGCAAGGAGCCGAAAGCATCGTCTTGTCTGCTAAGTATGAGGACGATGAGGTGCACGACGACTTTATTCTCTACACGGGCCATGGTGGGCGCAGCGAGGAAAGCGGCCAGCAGGTAGCCGACCAGACGCTGACCAAGGCCAACAAGGGCCTCGTGCGCAGCCAGGTGACGGGCCGGCCAGTGCGCGTGTTTCGCAAAGTTTCGGTGCTGGCCGGTGGCCAGGCGTTTCGCTACGAAGGCCTGTTTCGGGTGGTGAGCCGCACGTGCCGGCCGGGCCGCTCGGGCTTTCTGGTATTCTTGTTTCGGCTGGAGCCGGTGCTTGCTACCACGGAAGTGCCGGCCCTACCCCGGCCCTATGCGCAGCCTGAGCTATTCGACCGCCCCGCCGACGTGGCCGAGCCCGCGCCGCGCTACGAAGCCACCGTGTCGCGGCTGGTGCGCGACACCGCTATCACGCGGCGGGTGAAGGAGCTGCACGGCTACCGCTGCCAGGTGTGCGGCGAGCGGCTGGCTACCCCGGCCGGCTTTTATGCCGAGGCGGCGCACATCAGGCCGCTGGGCGCGCCGCACCACGGGCCCGATACGCTCGGCAATGTGCTGTGCCTGTGCCCCAATCACCACGTGCTTTTTGACCTGGGCAGCTTTGGCGTGGCCACCGACTATATGCTGCTTGGCCTGCCGGGCCGGCTACGCATCCAGGATGCGCACCCACCCGACCTTGGGCAGCTGGCCTACCACCGGCAGCACATTTACCAACCGCTTGCCGAGGGTCAGCTTTAAGTTTTGCCCATGCCCCTACCCCCCTTCGGCCACGTAGGCTCGGCGCGGCCGGGCGATTTATTTGCCTCGCGCCTCGACCTGGCTTTGCGCGGGCAGCACCGGCCGCCGCGCGCCGGCGTGTGCGCCACCGTGGCCCACGGCGCCGAGAGCATCATTTTGGCCGACCAGTACGAGGACGACGAAATTCACGAGGACTACTTCTGGTACGCGGGCCACGGCGGGCGCGATGGCCGCACCGGCCGCCAGGTAACCGACCAGGATTTTAATCACCGCAACCGGGCGCTGGCCCGCAGCCAGGAAACCGGCCGGCCAGTGCGCGTGTATCGGCGCATTGCGGGCGCGGGCGCCGCGTGGCAGTTTCGCTACGAAGGCCTGTGGCACGTAGTGGCCCACGCCTACGTAACCGGCCAGTCGGGCTACCACGTGTACCGCTTTCGGCTGGTGCCGTGGCCGGCGGTCCCTACCCCCCTTCCACTGCGCACTACTGGCGCTGGCCCGCCGCCCGGCCAGTAGCCCGGCGGCCCTACCCCCCTCCTTATGCTTAACGACGACATTCAGGCCTACGCCGAGGCGCATACCCAGCCCGAGCCGCCGCTGCTGCACCAGCTCTGGCGCGAAACCCACTTGCAGCTCCTGATGCCACGCATGGCCACCGGGCACTGGCAGGGCCGGCTACTGAGCCTGCTTTCGCACCTTATCAAGCCGCATAAGATACTGGAAATCGGCACCTTTACGGGCTACGCTACGCTGTGCCTGGCCGAGGGGCTGGCGGCCGACGGCCACTTGCACACCCTCGAAATCAACCCCGAGCGCGAGGCGCGCATCCGGCGCTACGTGGCGGCGGCGGGGCTTGGCGCGCGCGTGACGCTGCACGTGGGCGACGCGCGCGATAGTTTGGCTGGGTTGGTCGGCAAAGTGTGGGACTTGGTCTTTATTGATGCCGACAAAATCAACAATGGCCGGTACTTTGACCTCGTAATCAACCAGGTGCGACCGGGCGGCTTGCTCGTCGTAGACAATGTACTTTGGGGAGGGAAAGCCCTGGACACTTATCCGCTGAAAGCCAACGACTACGATACCCGCGCCGTGCGCGCGTTTAATGAGCAGATGCAGCACGACCCGCGCGTGGTGCCGCTGCTGCTGCCTGTACGCGACGGCTTGCTGCTGCTGCGAAAAGTTTAATTCGCTGGGCGTTTTTGGTTCTTCGTTATTCGTCTCCCTGAATAGGTTGCCAGCATACACCAGCTTCGACTAACACTTACTAAAAACACCTATGCGTTTACTGTTCCTCACTGGCCTAGCTTGGCTCCTGACCTTCAGCGCGTTTGCGCAAAGCGCTGTGCGGGGCAAGGTGCTCGATGGCAAAGACCATAGCCCCCTGATTGGAGCCAACGCGGTGCTAATTCACCTGCCCGACTCGGTGCGCACGGGCACGGCAGTGGGCGCCGATGGCAGCTTTCAGCTAGATAGGGTAGCGCCGGGCCGCTACGTGTTTGTGGCTTCCTACATCGGCTACCAAGACCAGCGCCAGCCGGTGACGGTGCCGGAGGGCGGCGCGCCCGTGGCGCTGGGCAACGTAGCGCTGCAAACTGGCGGCGTGGCCCTCAAAACGGTCGTCGTGACGGGCCAGGAAGTGCAGGCCGTGCAACGCGGCGACACCACCAGCCTCAACGCGAAAGCCTTCAAAACTAACCCCGACGCCACGGCCGGCGACCTCATTGGCAAGATGCCGGGCATCTCGGTCGATGCCGCGGGCAAAACCCAGGCGCAGGGCGAGCAGGTGCAGCAGGTGCTCGTAGATGGCAAGCCATTCTTCGGCACCGACCCCGACGCGGTGCTCAAAAACCTGCCCGCCGATGCCATCGACCGGGTCGAGATATTTGACCAGCAGAGCGAACAAAGCCGTTTTTCGGGTTTCAACGACGGCAACACACAGAAGACGCTGAATATCATCACCAAGCCCTCGTTTCGCAACGGGCAGTTTGGGCGGGCCGTGGTGGGCGGCGGGCCCGAGCGCTACCGCGCCAGCCTGAACCTCAACGACTTTCACGGCGATCGGCGCATGACGGTGCTGGCCCAAAGCAACAACGTGAACGAGCAGAACTTCGGCACCGACGACTTGCTGGGCGTTATCGGCAATTCTGCCGCGGGCGGGGGGGGTAGGGGCGGCCGAGGGGGCGGTGGGGGCGGCGGCTCGGGCTCTAACCCCGGCGACTTTTTGGTGAGCCAGAATGGTGGCATCAGCAAGACGACAGCGGCGGGCCTCAACTACTCAAACATGTGGGATAAAAAGACCGAGCTAACGGGCAGCTACTTCTTCAACCACTCGAATAACACGCTCAACAGCAGCAGGCTGCGTCAGTACGTGCTACCCTCCCAGAGCAGCACCACTTACCGAGAAACCTCGCTCTCGGGCAGCTCCAACACCAACCACCGGGCTAATTTTCGGCTCGACCACAAAATCGACTCCATGACGTCGGTGCTGTTTCGGCCTCGCATTTCGTGGCAGCAAAACGACGCCAGCCAGACGCTCACTGGCCTCACGGCCCGCGAAGGTGTGACGCAAAGCCAGATTAATACACTCTACGGCTCTACTAACCAGGGCGCTAACCCAGCCGGCGACCTGCTGCTGCGCCGCAAGGTGGGGCGCCGCGCTGGCCGCACACTCTCGCTCAGCCTCAACGGCTCCTACAATTCGCGCAGCGGCACTTCGCTGCTAAACACGACCAGCGTGGGCGGCACCAGCACCAACCTCAACCAGCGGGCGCTGCTGACCCAGCACAGCAGCAACCTGGCCGGTAACCTGGCCTACACCGAGCCGGTAGGGCAACACGCGCAGCTGCAAGCCAACTACACGCTGAGCTACGCGCCCAACAACTCGGACAAGCGCACCTACGACTTCAATACCGGCGACCAGCTCTACTCGCGCCTCGACACGGCGCTGAGCAACGTGTTCAACAACTACTACCTCACGCAGGGCGGCGGGCTGAGCTACCGCTACAACACGCGCACGATCCAGGCCTCTATCGGGGCGAGCGCGCAGGTGGCGCGGCTGCAGGGCGACCAAACATTTCCGCGGCCCGGCCCGGTCGATTATACCTTCTGGAACGTGCTGCCCCAGGCCAACCTGACGTGGCGCCCCGACCGCTCGCACAACGTGCGCCTGTTTTACCGCACCAGCACCAACCCGCCCAGCCTTAACCAATTGCAGGCCGTAGTCAACAACTCCAACCCGCTGCAACTGACCATCGGCAACCCGGCCCTGCGTCAGGAATACGCCCACAACCTGGTGGCGCGCTACACGGCCGCCCGCGCCGACAAAAACAGCAATTTCTTCGCCCTGCTCTCGGGCAGCTACATCCAGAATCCGATTTCTAATAAAACCTTGGTCGCCATACGAGATACTATAGTGCGGCCTATCGACAGGGACCCAAGCATTGCCGTGCGCCTGCCTGCCGGCGCGCAGCTCACGCAGTCTACCAACCTACAGCAGCAGTACACCGTGCGAGCGCAGGCTAACTACGGCCGGCCACTCACGGTTATCAAGTCTAACATTAATGTGACGCTCGGGGCCACGTTCAGCCAAAACCCGGGCCTGGTCAACAACGCCCTCAACTATGCGCGCACGCCGGCCCTCACCGGGGGGGTAGTGCTGAGCAGCAACGTGAGCCCCAACCTAGATTTTACCCTCTCTTCTAACTCGACGCAGAGCTACGTGCGCAACACGCTCAGCACGCAGCTGAACAACAACTACTTCAACCAGCTCACTCGCCTGCGCCTGAGCTGGATTGTGGGGCCCGGCATTTCCATCCAGACCGATGTGGCGCACCAGCTCTACCGCGGCCTGAGCAGCGCCTACAACCAGAACTACGTGCTCTGGAACGCCAGCATCGGCAAGAAGATTTTCCCCGGCCAGCGCGGCGAAATCAAGCTTTACGCCTTCGATATCCTGAAGCAGAACCGCGCCATTCAGCGCAACGTGAACGTGGCGTATTACGAAGATGTGCAAACCACTGTGTTGCAGCAGTATTTCATGCTCATGTTCACGTACAACATTCGCTCGGCCAACATGACGGCGCTGCCTAGTGCGCCCGAAGATGGGCGCGGCGAGCGGCGCGGGCGCGGCGGCTTCGATGGCCAGCCCGGTGGGGGTAGGCCCGGCGGCGGGGGCAGTGGTTTTGGCGGGCCTCCCGGCGGGGCCTAGCGCTCCCAGCAAGGCGGCTGAAACGCGTAGATTTTCTATGCGGGTAGGACGTAGTTTGAAAAGGCACGTACTGGCTACCGGGTGCCGTATCGGCTTTGTGAATTAACTTGCCACTGTGTGCTCCAGGAAAACCTTGACTGGCTTGTTGTTATGAAAAGACTGTTCCCGGCCTTGCTGTTGGGGCTGGCTGGCCGGTCGGGGCTGGCGGCCGTTCCGCCTACTGTGCCCGCGGCGCTCGACGTAGTGGGCCTGCACCTCACCCTCGACGAAGACGCCCGCCGGCTGGTGCAGGCCAAGGTAAACAGCCTATGCCGCCACTCGGCGTCGCTGGAGGCGCGCGTAGCCTTGGCCGAGGCCGCCTTCCCGCTCATCGACCAGGTGCTGGCGGAGGAAGGCATTCCGCGTGATTTTCGCTACCTGGCACTCCAGGAAAGCGCCTTGCAGGGCAATGCCGAGAGCGCGCACGGGGCCGTGGGCTACTGGCAGCTCAAGCGCGAAACGGCCCTGAGCCTGGGCCTGACTGTGAACGGCAGCATCGACGAGCGCCGCCATCTCACGGCCAGCACCCGCGCTGCTGCCCGCTACCTCAGCCGCAACAACGCGACCCTGCACAACTGGGCCAATGCCCTACTGAGCTATAACACTGGCTTGGGCGGCGTGCGCCCCTACACCCAGCCCAACGACACTGACGCCCCCGATATGCACTTCACGCGCCACACCAGCCAGTATTTGCTGGATTTTGTGGCCCAAAAAGTAGTCTTTGAGCCGGCCTGCGCGCAGCACGCGGTAGCCTTCGTGCCGTGGCGCGAAGTGCCCGCCGCCGCTGGCCAAACCCTGGCCCAACAAGCCGCCGCCTTGGCCACCGACCCGGCTGCCGTGGCCCAGCTCAACCCCTGGCTGCTGGCCCGCACCGTGCCCGAAGATGGCCACACCTATACCCTGCTCGTGCCGCTGGCCGGCCAGGCCCCCGTGGCCAGCCGCTATACGCCTACCCTGCCCGCAGCGGCGCTCCCTACCCCCACCTACTTGCGCATCAATGGGATAAAGGCGCTGCTGGCGCGCCCCGGCGAAACGCCTGCTGCCCTGGCGCAGCGAGGTAGGGCTAGCCTGGGCTTCTTTCAGAAAGTGAATGAGCTGGCCGCTGATGAGCCCTTGCAGCCCGGCGAGCCTTACTTTTTTCAGCGCAAAAAGGAGACGGCCGACGAGGACTACCACGTAGTGGCGCCCGGCCAAACACTGGCCACCGTGGCGCAACGCCACGGCGTGCTGCGCCATGCCCTGCGCCACTACAACCACCTGGCCGACGACGAGGCCGTGCGGCCCGGCCTCGTGCTGTGGCTCAGCCACCTGCGGCCGCGCAGCGTGGCCGCCGAGTACCAATCGGTGCCCGGTACCCGGCCAGTAGCCGCTGCCCCGCGCCCGGCGGCACCTCGCCCTACCCCCCCACCGCCCGCAGAAGATGACACTACGCAGGAGGAGCTGGCTAAAATAAATGACTTGCCGACCGAAGTACCCGGCCCCCCGGTGCAAAGCCTACCCACGCCTCGGCCTGTGGTAGCGGCCGTAACCTACCCCACCCGGCCAGCCGAGGTGGCGCCCGTGTCGGTGCGCCCAGCCCCTACCCCCTCTGCCCGCACCAATCCTGACTTTTCACACCCTTACCTGGTGGCGCCTGGCGAAACGCTGTATGCCCTGGCCCGGCGCGTAGGTGTGCGACCCGCCGAACTCGCAGCCTGGAATAATCTATCGCCCACTGTGCCGCTGCGCGCGGGCCAGCTTTTGCACCTTAGCCCGTCGGCAGCCGAGCCAACGTTGGCAGTAGCAGCTTCCAACGGCTTGTACGTGGTGTCGCGTGGCGATACATTTTATAGCATCGCGCGCCGCTACAGTTGCAGCGTAGCAGCCTTGCTAGCTCACAACGAACGGCCCGACCTAACGCTGCACGTAGGCGAAACACTGCGAGTACCTAGGCAATAGCTCGCGAAGCAGAGTAGCCAATAACCCTATAAAAAAGCATGACCCCAACGTTTAATTACGTTGGGGTCATGCTTTTTTATAGGGTTACTACGTTAGTTTAAAGCTTATTAAGCGCCACAGCACGGTAGGCAGCCGCACGGCCGATGGCGGCCTTCAAATCATCTTGCAAGGCCCGGCTGCTCAAATTGCGAGGGTGCAGGTCGAGTAGCGTGCCATCTTCGGCTAACACCACGGCGGCGGGCAGCCGGTCGATGCCGTAGGCCTGGCGAGCGGCCGCACGGTGGCTGGCGGGCAGGTAGGCTTGTACACCAGTTAGTGCGGGGGTAGCACAGGCTACCGTTTGCTGCCAATTAGACAAATTCTCATCCAGGGCGACCAAGACCACTTCAATTGGCTGGCCGGCTAAGGCAGTCGTCAACTCCTTGATGTAGGGCAACTCGCGCTGGCTGGCCGGAAATCGGCTGTCCCAGAACATCAGGTATACTAGCTTACCACGGAAGCTCGCCAGCGAAAGCGGCTGGCCATTGACCAAGCGCAGGGGCAGCTCGGGGGCCGGGCTGCCGATGGCAAACGACTGATGGTCAGCAAGGTCGGTGCGCAGCAGCGCCACCCAGTTGGCCGGAGCCTTGGCCGTGGCAGCATAGGTGGCTAGCAGCGCTTGCGCGTGAGCTACGTGCCCCTGCCGGATGGTTTCGAGTACAATGCGGCCGAGCACAACCGGCCGGGCCTCGGCGTGCAGCAAGCTGTCAGCCAAGTGGTAGCAAACGGGAAAGTAATCGGGGCTGGTGGGCTGATGGCCGTTGGTACGGGCCTGATAGTGCACATAATCGAGCAGGAAGTCCTGGTAGTGCGGGCTGGTAACGGCCACCTCGTTGCCGGGCAGCAAGCCGGGCTCTTTCAAGAAGTTGTAGTAGCTATCCGACAACTCTACGCGGGGCTGGCCGGCCACGGTCTGCTCACGCAGGTCAGCATACGTCAGGCGGTCTTCGGCGTAGGTATAGGCAATATCGGCTTCAGCATAAGCCCGGAACGCAGCGGTGAAGCTACCGCGCCGGTCGGCTTGCTTGAGCAGCGTCTGCTCGTGGTCGCGCCGGTAGTCAAGAAACGTTAAAAAGCCGCGTTCCAGCAGCTTGATATTCTCAGGCAGTACCTGGTAGTCGTCGCTGCTGGCAAAACGCCGGCTGAATTCCTGTAGGTAGTTATTGGCCGCGGCGGCGGGCCGGTGGGCAGCCCCATCACCCGACTCAAACTTGGCGGTAGCAGCCAGGTCGGGCGCATCGCCGCGCAATTCAAGGACATCGCCAGGCTCTAGGAAAACCGTCATTTCCTCGTCGCCGTAGCTTAATTGGGCCAGGGTAGGCTGGGCTATCGGCACTGAGAGGTCGAAATCACCGGCTGGCGTCACGTGCACGGCCCGCTGCTGCTCGTGGGTGGCCAGGGGCTGTCCCCACCACCTTAGCAGCAATTTTTCGGTACCCGTGTTTACTAAGTGACCGTGCACCTGGGCAGTAGTCTGCGCAGCTGCTGGTCCGGCCAGGAAAGTTAGGCCAATGAGCCAGGAAGGTAGTACTTTCATTCAGAAGCGTTAAGAGAAAGGGCAGCCTGCAAGCAAAGTTACTAACCACAGCTTGAGCATACGCCTTTTTAATCCTCCACGTTCCAAAACTATAGGCATTCCCAAAATTCTTGCCAGCTTTGTGCTCCCAACCCCTCATTTCGGCCCCATGTCGCAGCACAAAGAAATAAAGCTCGTTACTACCCACCAAATGCTGGCCATGAAGCAGCGCGGCGAGAAAATATCCATGCTCACCGCCTACGACTATTCGATGGCCCAGATTCTGGACGGGGCGGGGGTAGGCGTGCTGCTGGTAGGCGACTCGGCATCTAACGTGATGGCAGGCCACGAAACGACTCTTCCCATCACCCTCGACCAAATGATTTACCATGCCCAGAGCGTGGTGCGGGGCGTGAAGAGGGCCTTCGTGGTGGTCGATATGCCGTTTGGCTCGTACCAGGGCAACTCGTCGGTGGCGCTACAGTCGGCGGTGCGCATTATGAAAGAAAGCGGCGGCCACGGCCTCAAGCTGGAAGGCGGCGCCGAGATTAAGGATAGCATCATCCGCATTCTCACGGCCGGCATCCCAGTGATGGGTCACCTGGGCCTTACCCCCCAAAGCATCTACAAGTTTGGTACCTACAACGTGCGCGCCAAGGAAGAAGCCGAGGCTCAGAAGCTGATTGAGGACGCGCATTTGCTGCAGGAAATCGGCTGCTTTGGCCTGGTGCTCGAAAAAATACCGGCTACGCTGGCCAAGCGCGTGGCAGATGAACTAACCATTCCGGTTATCGGCATCGGGGCCGGGCCCGATGTGGACGGCCAGGTGCTGGTGGTGCACGATGTGCTGGGCATCACGAAGGAGTTTAAACCGCGCTTTCTGCGGCGCTACGCTGAACTGCACGATATCATGACGGAGGCCATTCAGCACTACGTGGCCGATGTGAAGAGCCGGGATTTCCCAAGCAAGGAAGAAGGCTATTAAGCTTATAATCATTGCCTCAGCAGAGGCTAGCCACCCTACCCCCCTCTGGCTAGCCAAGCATTTGGGAGCGCAGGCTTACCTTCGCTGATAGCTAGCCAGCCACTTGTGGGATATTGCACTTAGGCGCCGAAAGGCCGCTAGGATGCTAATTAGGACAGCTACTTGCTTTTTGGCGACTAGAATTATTTTTTCCGCAGCCTTTGCTGCGGCTATTTTGCTGCGTGAATCGTCCGAACCTGTGGGCCGAAGGCCGAGAAATCATTTTTGAAGACAATCACCTATTGGTGATTAACAAGCCCGCCGGCCTGCTGGTGCAGGGCGATGAAACCGGCGACGAGCCGCTTTCCAATAAAGCCGCCGAATACTTGAAATTCAAGTATAAGAAGCCAGGCGCGGCCTTCATCGGGGTGGCGCACCGCATCGACCGGCCGGTATCGGGCATTGTGGTGCTGGCCAAAACGAGTAAGGCACTGAGCCGGCTCAACGAGATGTTTCGGGACAGCCAGATGAAAAAAACCTACTGGGCCCTCACGGGCAAGCCGCCGCTGCCCGAGCAGGGCACGCTGGTGCACTGGCTGGTGAAAGACCCCATGCGCAACGTGACCAAGGCCTACACCGAGCGCCACACCCAGGGCCAACGCTCGGAGCTGAGCTACCAGCTGCTGGGCCCCGCCGCCAACCGCTACCTGCTGCAAGTGAACCCCGTAACGGGCCGGCCGCACCAAATTCGGGTGCAGCTGGCTACTGGCCTGCACACGCCCATCGTGGGCGACGTGAAGTACGGCTTTCTCAACCCGCTGCCCGATGTGAGCATTGCCCTACACGCCCGGCAGTTGGAGTTGCAACACCCCGTGACCAAGGAGGCGATGAAGTTTGTGGCGCCCCTACCCGACGCCCCGCACTGGGACGCGGCCCGCACGCTGGCCACCTAAGACTATCGTAGGCGCGAGCCAGTGACTCATACTGCTGGTTAGATGAGCTTGGCCGCCGGCCCTACCCCCCTTTATTACCTGCAATCTGGGCTATTAAAGCAGTGCAGCTATAAGCAGCGCAGTCCCGTGTAACATTATGGCATTGTGCAACCCTGGGGCTATTTCGCCTAAACAAGGGCCGTATTTTTGTCTTACCGGTGAACTATGCCCCACGGGATTAACTTGTGCGGGCGGCGCAATCCTCACGCTTATTTCATTTTTTGAATGGCCATTCTGGTTTTCTTCGTTGCTCACTACTACCTGTCGTTGTTTACGCAGACGTTCTATTTGCACCGCTACGCGGCGCATAAGATGTTTACGATGAGTAAGTTCTGGGAGCGATTCTTCTACTTGTTCACCTATGTGTGCCAGGGTAGCTCGTTCTTGTCGCCGCGGGCCTATGCGCTGCTGCACCGCATGCACCACGCCTACTCCGACACCGAACTGGACCCGCACTCGCCGCATTTTTCCAACAATGCGTTTGACATGATGTGGAAGACCAAGAACATCTACAACGATGTGCTGAACGATAAGAACGAGTTGGCCGAGCGTTTTGAAGGCGACATCCCGGAGTGGAAGGCGCTCGAAGCCTTCGGTGGTACGGTGTATTCGCGGCTGGGCTGGGGCACGCTTTATGTCTTGTTCTACATCCAGTTTGCTACTGTGTGGTGGCAGTATCTGCTGCTCCCCATTCACTTCCTGATGGGTCCCATCCATGGCGCCATCGTGAACTGGGGCGGCCACAAGTATGGCTACCAGAACTTTGATAACCACGACCAATCCAAGAATACGCTGGCGCTGGATTTCCTGGCTTTCGGCGAGCTGTTTCAAAACAACCACCACAAGCTGCCCATGCGCGTGAATTTTGGCGTGAAATGGTGGGAGTTTGACCCGACCTACGTAGCCATCTGGACGCTGGATAAGGCCCGCATCATCAAGATAAAGCGTAAGAATGTGCAGCCCAAGCAGCGCAGAAAGAAGTTGGCTCAGGCGGCATAATTTGCAGTATATCATCAAAAAAGAAAGGGTAGCCTCAGCCGAGGCTACCCTTTCTTTTTGCTTCGTGGCTGCTTATTTCTGGAGCACCACTACCCCACTCAGCAGAAAAGGGTTGCCTTCTTCGGTCACCACGTTGTACACAGGCTGCTCGCCACCGGCGTATTCGTGGGTGCGCAGTACGGTGTATGCCTCGTAGGCCTGCGTGCGCGCGTTAAAGCAGAGTAGCTGCTCGCCTACCCCCACTTCGCCGGCCGGTTTGGGGCCGGTGGTAGTGTGCATGGGGTGGTTGGGGGTCGCCTCTAGCACCTGGCTGGTGAGGTGGGCGTGGGTAGCGGCGACCCCCACTTGCGCCCGCACCGCCACTACTTCGAGCCGGGTAAGAGCGTAGTTTTGGGCGGCGTGCACCACCAGCTCCTGCACCGTGGCCGTGGTGGGCTGCTGCGTGGCCAGGTGCAAGGTAGCCAGCTGGTCTCCGGGCACGAGGTCGCGTAGCGGCTTGTGGCCGCCCGCCGCCAGGGCTACCAGCTGGTGGCCCGGAAAGCAGATATCGCTGCCGTAGTGCCCGGCTTCGGCGTGCAGGTCCTTCCCCTGGTTCAGGGCTTTGAATTGCTGAAAGCTCATCTCCTTGGAAAGCACGTAGGACAGCTTCAGCACGAAGTTCTTCTCCTCTTTATCAATGGCGTGAATGTCTTCGAAGTACTTTTCCCACACCTTGCCATCGGCCGTGAAGTCGGGCAGCAGCGCCTGGTAGCGCTTGCCTTTCTCGGTGGTGTAGAAAATCATGGTGACGATTTCCTGCATCCCGGTCTTGGCTACTAGCTTATACAGGTCGATGCGCTTTTTCTGGCCATCGTCGCCGGTAATGTAGTAGGGCTTGCGGGCCTCGTAGCGGTCCAAGATGTAGGCATTGTCGAACTTGACGTAGCTTTCCGTATCCAGGTCTTTGATTTGAAAGGCTTTGGCTTTCTGGTATTCATCGAGCGTGAGCGGGCGCGGGTTAGTTTGGGCCAGCGCGCCGCCGCTGCCCAGCAGCAGCAAGCCGGCGGCAAACAGTGAATTTCGCATAGGGGTTGGTTATCAGATACTAAAAAGGGGGTAGGAACGCGCAGTACCACGCGCCTACCCGTCAATTAACCAGGGCTACGACACTTGCGTGAAGGCCTCGGCGAAGGCCTGCATCTCGTCCATCCGGCCGATGCTGACGCGGCACCAATGCTGGTTGTTGAACTCCCAGTTGCGAATGCTGATGCCGCGCTTGCCCATTTCCTCTACGAAGCGCTTGCCATCCATTTTAATGGGAAACATCACGAAGTTGGTCACCGACGGAATGTACTCGTAGCCTTCGCGCTTGAGCGTGTCGTAGAGAAACTGCTTAGAAGCCAGCGTTTTCTTTAACGCATCCTGCATATACGCCTGGTCCTGGTAGCTCGCCACCGCCGCATGAATAGCGGGCGCCGAGATGCTCATTGGCCCCACTGCATACTGGCTCAGCGTCTTAATCAGGGCCGGCTGGGCCACGAGATAACCCACGCGCAGCCCCGCAAAACCATAGAGCTTGGAAAACGTGCGCGCCACCATCACATTCTGTCCCTGCTTCACGGCGTCCATCAGCGAGGCTGCGCGCGGGTCGGGCAGGTAATCGATGTAGGCCTCGTCAATGAAAACGGGCGTTTTCTTAGAAACGCGGGCCGTAAACGCCTTGAGCTTGGCCGTGTCAAGCACCGTGCCGGTGGGGTTGTTGGGGTTGCAGAGGTACACCAGCGCCGTGCGGGCGTCAATTTTCTTTTCCATCGCCGCCAGGTCTAGCTTGTAGTCCACAGTCAGCGGCACGGCCACAATGGGCGCCTTAAATTTCTCAGCCTTGCGGGTCAGGTCGGCGTAGGATGGGTCGCCGGTGATGATGGCGCCCTGCTGCCCAAAGTGCATGGCGGCGGCCAGCAGCAGCGGGCTCGAGCCCGCATCGAGCATAATGTGCTCCGGGGTCAGCCCTTCGTAATCCGCGATTTTTTGAATCAGGTCTTTGGCTTGCATCGGGTACTGGTAGCAGTTCGCCAGCGACTCCGTAATCGCCTGCTTGGCTTTATCGGAAGGCCCAAACGGGTTCTCATTGGCCGACAGCCGAGCACGCAGCTGCACCGGCGCGGCCCGCAGCACTTCCTCATCGGTTAGCGCATTGGTGGGGGGTAGGGGCGCCAGCGGCAGCACTGGCGACGCGGCCAGCGCCGTCAAACCCGTGGGCAATAGCGACACGCTGCCAGCCAGCAACGCGCCCGATTTCAGCCAGTTGCGGCGGTTCATCAGGTTTTTCATGAGCGTATAAGTTTGGGATTCAAATTCAAATAGGTTCGTAGGTAACATTAGCTTTTGACGGTGGGGTAGGCCACGCGCTGCGCACTCAGGCGGTTGTGCACGGCAGCCACCGCACTGCGCGCCGACTCGAACGCGCCCGCCATCCAGGCGGTGAGGTAGGTGGTATGCTCGCCGGCAAAATGCACATTGTGGTCTGGCTTGAGCAGCGCCTGGTAAATGCCCTGGCGCTCCTCGGGCGAGTACAACGCCCAGCCACCCAGGCTGTAAGGCTGCTTGTGCCAGCTCACCGAAAACGACTGCTCAAATTCCTTGGCGTACTGCGGATGAATAAGCTGGCCCTTCTGCAGCGCCAGTTGCTCGCGCTGGGCGTAGGTCAGCTCGCCCACCCGCTGGGCTTTCTCGTTAAAGTTGTAGTAGCCAATGAGAATGCCTTTCTGGCTCAAGTAGTCATAAGAAGGATAAAAAATCTGCGTCAACTCATTGTTGGTGTGCGTGATGCCTCCGTATATCTGCTCATCTTCCTCCCAAAAGCGGCGCTTGAACTGCAGGCCGATTTTGCCCACTTGGATGTAGGGCACGTAGTCGATGGCCCGACTCACCTCGGCCGAAAAGTTGTGGGTCAAATTGCTGAGCACTGGCAGGGGTAGGGTGCAGATGCAGAGGTCGCCCGCCAGCTCGTGCGGGCCCTGCTGGTCCTGATACACGACCCTGACGCCATCGGGCTGGTTGTGGATGGCCGTCACCGCTGCCCCCAGCTTCAGGCAATCGGCTACCTTCCGCTCCAGCGCTTGTGCAATGCGGTCCATGCCGCCAACGGCCTGGAACATCGTCATTTGCAGCTCATAGGTATATTCGGCCACGTTGTAGAAATCGGGGTCGAGCAGGCCCGAACTCACGATATCGGCCAGGCGGTGCGGATTGGTGAGCTTGCCGGCCTGGTTGCCCGCACCCGGCGCCTCCACGTAGCCGCGCCGCGCCGAGGCCTTGTAGAGCTTGTCGATATCGAGGCCACCTTCGGCACGCAGGTATTCCAGCACCTTGGCACCATCTTCGGCCGTGAGGCCAGTGTCTGCCTGGTGCTGGCTCACGGTTTTGGCCAGCAGCTCGTGCATATAGCCGCGCACATCGTTGTGAATTTCGCGGGCGCGCACCTTTTTGTTCGACAATGGCCCCTTGCCCTCGGCAAAGTAGTAGCTGCCCTCGTTCACGTTGTTGTACACTTCGAGCGGCACCCCGAGCTCCTTGCAGTAGTGCATCACCAGCTGGTGGTGGTGCGGAATGCGCGACGGCCCTGCGTTGAAATACAGACCTTTATCGAAATTAGCCGTCTGTTGCGGGTTGGTAGACTCGGCAGTGGTGGCGCCGCCGCGCACGCTCCAGCAGCGGCCGCCGCTCCGCTGCCGCGCCTCCAGGATGGTGCAACGGTAACCCAGCTTGCGCAGCTCATAGGCGGAGGTTAAGCCCGCCAGACCACCACCCAGAATAATGACGTGCTTACCCTGCCCGCTACCCGGCCGCAAATCGAATGCGTGAGCCGGGGCGGCGGGCAAGAGGTTCAGCGCTAACATAGCGGGGTAAACTCCAGCGCCCACAGTAGCACTCTTAGCAAGAAAGTCTCGGCGGGATATAACTTTTTCCATTAAACTAAAATGTGACCTAAAATTTAAGGTCAATATTCTATAAAACAAGTATTTTCTGAAAAACTACCTTTAAATTTTTAGGTGATATTTTAAAATATTATGCTTTTTTATACTCACCCCCCTTAGTTGATTAAACAAATTATCACGATTGCTTTAACTGACATTTTAGAAGCATAGCCAATAAATAATCAGCTGGGCCTGTCGATAGGCGCTTGTTTATCCGTACCTTTGCGGCCCGAAATCCTACTTCACCAGACGCACGAGTTGCGTCGCACAACCCCCAAGGTTTATGGCAGTTAAAATCCGCCTCGCCCGTCGTGGCCGCAAAAAGGCCGCGACTTACGACATCGTAGTAGCCGACGCCCGCGCTCCCCGCGATGGCCGCTTCATCGAGAAGCTCGGTACCTACAACCCTAACACAAACCCTGCTACTATCCAGTACGATGGCGAGCGTGCTTTCTATTGGGTAATGAACGGCGCCCAGCCTACCGAAACGGTTCGCGCCATGCTGGCCTACCGGGGTGTATTGCTGCGTCGTCACCTGCAGCTCGGCGTTACCAAAGGCGCCCTGACCCAGGACGTAGCTGACCAGCGCTACCAGGCTTGGTTGAGCGACAAGGACGCTAAAATCGAAGCCAAGAAGACCGGCCTCACCGACACGAAGGCTGAAGCCCGCGCTACTGCCCTTGCTGCCGAAACCAAAGTGAAAGAAGCTCGTGCTGCTGCCTTGGCACAGAAGCAAGCTGCTGCACTGGCCGCCGCTACTCCCGCCGCTCCGGCTGCAGAGGAAGCTACCGAAGGCTCGACGGAAACTGCTGAAACTTCGGCCGAAGCCGCCGCGTAGTTTCGGGATAACCCGCTAAAAAAGCACGTCATGCTGAGGCCCTCTCAGCATGACGTGCTTTTTTAAATCCCTACCCTCCTTCCTGCCCCTAAGCACGCCCTATATGACTCTTGATGAATGCTTCGAGCTAGGCTTTATTGTGAAGCCGCACGCCCTCAAAGGCCAGATGACGGCCCAGCTAGACGTGGACGACGCCGCTACCTATGCCAAGCTGAAGACGGTATACTTGGCGCTGGCCACGGCGCCAACCAAGCTCACGGCCTACCAGGTAGAGCGCGTGAACCCACAGGGTGCGCAGCGCGTGCTCATCAAGCTCAAGGGAATCGAGCGCATTGAAGAAGCGGAGCCGCTGCGGGGGTCCAAGCTCTGGCTGCCGCTGAGCGAACTGCCGGAATTGGGCGAAGCGCAGTTTTACTTCCACGACGTCATTGGCTTTCAAGTCGTTGATGAGAAGGAAGGCGTGCTGGGAGTAGTGGAGAATTTCTACGAGTTTCCGCAGCAAGACGTGCTGGCCATGCGCTACCAGGGCCAAGAAGTACTGCTGCCGGTGGTAGACGAGCTGGTGAGCCACGCCGATATGGCAGCTAAGCAACTGTTCGTCAACATGCCCGAAGGCTTGCTGGATATTTATATGAACCCCGGCGCCCACAAAAATCCGAACGCGGAATAAGCACTTGGTAGCTACTCGGTGGCTTAGCTATTCACTTGGCCGAGCCAATGCCTACCCCCTCTTTCCGCTGCAAGTTTACTATTTTCTCCCATGCGCCTCGACATTCTTACGTGCCAGCCAGCTTTGCTTGAAAGCCCGTTTGCGCACTCTATTGTGAAGCGGGCGCGGGACAAGGGCCTTGCTGAAATACAGGTGCACAACCTGCGCGACTACGCCATCAATAAGCACGGGCAGCTCGATGACTACGTGTTTGGGGGCGGGGCTGGCATGGTGCTGCGCGTCGAGCCCATCGCGGCCTGGATTGATGAGCTACAGGCGCAGCGGCCCTATGATGCCATTATCTACCTCACGCCCGACGGCGAAACCCTGCGCCAGCCACTGGCTAACCGGCTCTCGCTGATGGGCAATATCATCCTGCTTTGTGGTCATTACAAGGGAGTAGACTAGCGCATTCGCGACCAGTATGTTACGCACGAAATAAGCGTGGGCGACTTCGTACTGAGCGGTGGCGAGCTGGCGGCAGCCGTGCTCGTAGATGCGGTGGTGCGGCTGCTGCCCGGCGTGTTGGGCAACGAAGAATCGGCGCTGTCCGATTCGTTTCAGGACGACCTGTTGGCACCGCCCGTGTACACGCGCCCTGCCGAGTGGCGCGGCTTGGCCGTACCGGAGATTCTGCTTTCGGGTAATACTCCCCAGATTGAGGAGTGGCGCCACGAGCAGGCACTGGCCCGCACCCAAGCCCGCCGGCCCGATTTGTTGGGTTAAAAGCAGAGGTAGCTCGTGTAATGCGCAGCGAGCTACTCTTTTCCCTTGATTACTGCCTCAGCTATTTGCATTTGCGCGGTTAATTTTCTATCTTTGCGCTCCGTTTCGCAAAATACCCATCAGCGAGCAGCGGCGCTGCTCACTTTGTAATTCTTTTTTTTCGCCATGAGCGTACTACTCGACTTCATCAATGCCGAAGGCCAGGAGCGCCGCGCCAGCTTTCCCAAGTTTGCTGCCGGTGACACCATCAACGTGCACGTAAAAATCCGCGAGGGCAACAAGGAGCGCATTCAGCAGTTCCAAGGCGTG